>BNJU01000500.1_pt1 | contig 117556 bp, 132 predicted proteins | sample 8539281 | NCBI WGS metagenome assembly BNJU01 (sample SAMD00202456, study PRJDB9452) | human saliva metagenome | isolation source: human saliva | place: Japan
AACAAGGAGGGTACTAACAAAACCGCAGGTGTTTATAACTGCGATTTCACCTTGTGATCGCTTTGCGTGCAATGATAGCCATTTGCCTCGAATTGTTTCATTAAGGTTTCCGCTATCCACAAGATTTTCGAGCATCCCATGGTTACGATATCTCATCTGATTCTTCTTCATTTACTATTATCCTAAACTACAATAATTTATTTGTATAATGTTTTTGCTTTTTATTTCTTTACCGAAAGAAAGACTATTGTCTTTCGTTAAAAAGTGAATCTACGAACTGCTTTTTATTAAATAGCTGTAGATTTTCCATACCTTCGCCTAGTCCGATGTACTTAACAGAACCTTTTAATTGGTCTGAAATACCACAACCACACCGCCCTTAGCTGTTCCATCGAGTTTTGTTATAGCCAAAGAGGTAATTTGTGTCACTGCAGAAAACTGCTTTGCTTGTTCAAAAGTTGTTTGACCTGTAGAGCCATCAAGTACCAATAACACCTCATCTGGAGCTGTTGGGAATACTTTTTCATCACATCTTTAATCTTCTTCAACTCGTTCATCAAACCAACTTTATTATGCAAACGACCTGCAGTGTCTATTAATACCACATCTGCATCATTTGCTTTGGCAGAAGAAAGCGTGTCGAAAGCTACCGAAGCGGGGTCTGCTCCCCATCTGTCGTTTAACAACTGGCACACCAACTCGTTCGCCCCAAATAGATATTTGTTCAACTGCTGCAGCTCTAAAAGGTGTCTGCTGCGCCTAAATATACTTTTCTTTCCTGCTTTCTTAAACTGATAAGCTAGTTTACCAATGGTAGTAGTTTTACCCACTCCATTCACGCCAACTACAAGTATTACGTATGGTTTTCGATCGGAAGGAAGATCCCAAGAGTCGCTATCAAATGTGTTATTCTCAGTTAAGAGAGCTGAAATTTCTTCACGCAAGATTCCATTTAGCTCACTTGTAGATACATATTTATCTCGTGCTATGCGTTCTTCTATGCGCTCAATGATTTTTAAAGTGGTGTCAACATCAACATCAGAAGAAATCAAGATCTCTTCCAAACTATCAAGACATCATCATCAACCTAGATTTTCCAACGATTGCTTTTAGCTAATTTACAAAAAACACTCTGCTTGGTCCTCTAATCCCTTATCTAATGTTTCTTTTTATTCTTATTAAAAATCCAAATATACCCATAGCTTATTTCTTCTTTGTTACAATTTAAATTCTTTCTTAGCTATTATTTCTCATGATTTGTGTTAAAAATCCTTACGTTTGCTTTGGCAAAAGCCAATGTATCAAACTTTATTTTTAAGAATATAGTGACCATTATAATGTGTTGCAAAAGATACGCAAAAATGATGTAAAAAGGCACGAACCATAAAGATTAATCCTTTAATTTCACCTTAATATATTATATAAGCATCCTAAAAAGGATTATAGATGACACATTTTAGTCACTAGGATCTCTTTTCTTTCCTTTTTAAGGATCAGCATACATCTTTTTCTTAAATATAAAACAAAGTATAAATTAAAAAGAATAAATATTAAATTCAAAAATAATTGTTATTTTAACTCGTAAATCACACAAAAGTATTATATATTGAAATAAAACTTAATACTATCATTTTATAAAAAGGCTATTAACTTTGCAAACGATTTCAGGAATTATGTCTCCAAGATAATAACGGAGATATTTAAATAATAAAAGTAGAAGTTTAACAACGTATTTTTAATTTTTAGAATAATTGTTTTTAGTATAACAGGCAATCCTGCCGAATATTTATTTAACATGAAAATGGAAAGAAAAAGCTATGTAGCTCCCCAATCAATGGTAGTATTGCTAATATTGAGAATCTTATGGACGGTGGTTTCCATACTCACAGTGGTATTAATGGCTCTTTAACAGGTGGTGACGACATGGGAGATCCAGAAGAACAACCCTAGAATCATTAATCAAGAATTTAAGTTTAACAAAAAGCGTAAAATTAAAACGTTCAATGAAAAAGTATTTATTATCGTGCATCGCATTCAGTGTGCTTTTATTTACTGGATGTGCAGACGAAAACTATGCCTACAACAAGTACACAAAGTACTGAACCAGGCATAACTGTATCTATGGATTTGGCTGCTAATTTGGAAACCCAAATTCACCAGAGGGAACTCATGCAATCGGTTACAAGGGTAATGAAAATGCAGACCCAACAAAAAGTCATGGTTACCCCATTCCTATTGGAATCTTTAATGAAAGAAGTAATAGCGCAACTGAAATCGCAGATGGAACTGAAGTTCCTGTTTACTGTATCTTCATGAGTACAGATAAAGACCAACCAGTTACAAAAGCTAAAACAAAATGGACTTATAAAAAGGCGGACACCTTCGTTTAGCTCCTACTAGCACATTTGAAATGGCTCCTGGAACAGACCTACAAAGGTACATGGTATGTTTGTGGTATCCTTGGTGGTGAACAACTTAGTAACGAAGTGAAGTTCAACGGTTACTCAGAAGGCCACACAACTATTTCAAGAACAGGTGAAGAAGTAACATGGGGAGCTGATATTCCTTATTTATTTAGCTGGAGAAAGCTTGAAGCAAACGCAGCTAAGAAATCTTTCAAAGCAGACAAAAGCGGTTCTATTTAAAGCAATTCGGTACTATCGTTCGTCTAAGAGTTGAAAAACAACACAGGTTTCGATTTCCAATACAATGGTGTTCGTATCATCACAAGTAACATTCTTCGTGGACAATTCGACCTTAAGGTTTTCGATAAGAAATATCATGATTTTCCTTGCTAGCACTCTTAACGACACACAAGATAGCGACGTTGCAAGTGCATCTTCAGAATCTTTCCAAAAGGCATTCAAAATGTTCAAGTTCTATCAACGTCCTTTAGGTGACGCTGCTATGACTGGTGAGATCAAAGTATTTGGAGATTTTAATAAGAACTATGAGCAAGAGATCGATCCTACTAATAAAGTAGAGAACACTGCTCTTACATATTACGATCACATCTTCTTAAATCGATGCTTGGGACAAAAGTTCTTAATGGTCAAAAAGCACCTAGCTATATCTATGTATGGATGGCTCCCTCAAACACAAGCTGTTAAGACATATCCTAGCACTGCAGAAGGAAGTGGTACTCCAACAGTAGAACACATTCAAAAGACTCAGTTCTTATTGTTGCTAAAACCACTAGAGAATGCAACATCTACAGTGCAAATAACGAGCCTGTTCCAACTTCAATCAACATGATTCCTGCTTACGGAACACTTAAGCCTTACGTTTCAGGTGCGAACTATGTAGCTAATGGTAAGGTAGTATTCGAGTATGCTCCACTAAGCTACATCGCTAAGCACGATAACTTCGGTACAGTAAGCAGAAGTAGAAAGCACTTCAAATCAAACTACGACAGCAACAAATCGCTATGCATTTAGTCAGCTTAGCTCTGGTGCAATTCCAAGTGGTTACCAACTGCAAGTAACTTACATTGGCGTACCATCTTTGCTCAAGGATATGCATTCTCTGGTTTAAGAACAGGTGAGTATTATAATATCACACAACCATTGAAGTTTAACTATTCTGTTGGCTGTGTTTCTTATGCACAAATGCCTAACGTAGGTTCACAACCTGTACGTGTAGTTCCCATACCTATAGCTCTGGTAAAAACGTACCTACAGCCCAACAAGGTCACATTGCTTTATATGATTGGTATGTCTAAAAAGCCAAAGTATATAACAGACGATACTGAAGGAAAAAGTTTATTTTGGAAGAACAGAACAATCTGCTGTTGATATGCCTTCTGGAATGGCTAGAAGCGCAAGTGACAATACTAATTGGGTAAGTGATAATAAATATCAATATGTTATACGTTGGGAAGACCAAGACTATGCAATTGCTACAACAGGTAGAGCAGTTCTTACACAACGTTATTTAGGTCCTCGTTTTGTTCTAGACATGGACGATATCGCACGTGAAGAGTTCTGGAATTTGAATCCAAAATACTGCAAACGAATACCCTGCCGACATCTCTAGAACCTTCCCACTAAGTGGTTACTACACATACAATATGGTAGAATCTAGCGATGCTGCACACCCAGGTAAGATTAAAGCATGGTTTATTAACAACAATAGTAGGGGAGTTAGTGCCCAATATTGGACAACCGACCCTGTATTTCCAGGTGGTCGCATGCGGCTTCAAACGCATCAACCCACCCCTTACGGCTACACTGAAGATAATTTCATAGAACACCTTACCAAAGTGTAACATTTCAGACCAATTGATTATATCAGTGGTATGAGTGGACTCTATTTCTATCTATATCCAGGTGTTCCAACCAACCAGCATTTATCTTCAAATGCTTCAGACTATCAACAGAACTTGATAGAAAAAGCTCCAGTTCGTTTGTGGAGAACTACTCCTGCAAAAGACTCAAGAGGACAAATCTTTTATAACCTGAACAGGTGATAAATATAAAAAGGCACAAAAGCAATTCAAATAGCTGTGCCTTTTTCTTTGTTTAAATATCAATGTAATAACTATGCAAAAACATTGCTTTTACCTTATAATAGCACTGCATTTAGTTTGCAACAACAATGCTATTACGAAATAAAAACTTACGCCTAAAGAGAAAGATAACACCATTTAATTGCGATAAGAGCAACGATTTTTCAAGAATATAAGTATTGTATCTTTAATAAAAGAACATCACCAACAAACGAAAAGAAAAGCTATCACAAAAAAATACCAAGAATCTACAATCAACAATCACTTTATTTCTATCTCCTCAACACATCACTCCATCAACAAATAACACACTCTTCGCCCCCTTTAACTCACCCCTCGTTTGATAGTCTCAGTGCAAAAGTAGATTGAAAAGAAAAATCGTTGCAAAGAAAGACGTGTATAGTTTGCCGTAGTAACCTTATTAGATAAAGCCAAGAATATGCATGTTATAACAAAAGCAAAAGGTTTATAAAGGATATAAACAAAAAGCGATAAACAATCGGTGTTGTTTATCGCTTTTTATGATGATGAGCTAATCTATTATTATTAATTGATCCTCCAACAATATCAACAATTCGTTTGTAATAGCTTGTTGTCTGCTTTTTGTTATACGCAAACTTAATCCTCTTAACAACTCATCTGCATTGTCGGTTGCAGTTTGCATTGCCACCATTCGGGCAGCATGTTCGCTGGCAACACTATCGAGCAAAGCAGTATAGAACATCAAATTAAGCTGTTTAGGGATAAGCGTTTCTAACACTGTAGACACACTTGGCTCAACAATAAAATTATCGTGATAAAGCACTTTTTCATTTTTTGAACCTGAGCTACGCTCTACCCTATGTTGCTTTAGATATTCTTGACTCTCGGCTGTTGCAAGAACTGATTTTAAATCTCGCTCTTCTTCTCTATTCACCTCTGTGGCTAAATCGATAGGAAGGAATGTTCTTTGAGTTAAAACCTGTGAACCTACACTCTCGAAATGATGATAAACGAGTTCTACTTTATCGAACTCTCCATCAATAAACTTTGCAGCAATGCTTTGAGAAAGGCGTTGGCAATCTTGCGCATTACCATTATCTATGAGCTGAGAGAAATCTCCCGCACATGTAACATTTAGCTTTTGAGCTTTATCGTATGCTTTTCTTCCTATGGGATAAACAACAATGTTCTCTTTAGAAAGATGCGAATAGCTATCTACAACGGCTTGCATCTTCTTAAGGACATTCATATTGAAGCCTCCACATAAAGAACTGTTAGACGAGAATACTACTAAAGCTACTCTTTTAATTGCTGTTCTTTCTTGGCAGAAAGGGCTCGACACGTCGGGAGAAGAAACTAAAAACGATTTTAGAATGTGCTCTAACATATTGTCGTAGGGCAACATGTTCTCTATCATTTGCTGAGCATGATGCAACAGAAGATGCAACCATTTTCATAGCACTCGTAATCTTACGGGTGTTATTGACGCTTGCTATCCTATTCTTAATTTCTTTCAGTGACGCCATAGCTTTGGTTTTTATATTGTTGAGATATGCTAGCCATTACCTCTTCGATAGCCTTTATAGCATCGTCTGTCAACTCTCCTGCACCAAGAGATGCTAACACCGCTTGATGATTGTTGCGCATTGTTTCGAGGAAGAGATCTTGACTCTCTCTGATTTGCTCTACAGGAATATCTTTCATCAATCCTTTTACACCACAATATAAGATGGCAATCTGCTCTCCTACAGGCATAGGGCTGTATTGAGGCTGTATAAGTAGCTGATTGTTCTTACGTCCTCTGTCTAGAGTCATTGCGGTTACAGCGTCCATATCACTAGAGAATTTTGAGAAAGCCTCTAACTCACGATATTGAGCCATATCGATTTTAAGTGTTCCTGCCACTTTCTTCATACTCTTGATTTGCGCAGATCCACCCACACGAGATACTGAAATACCTACGTTAATAGCTGGTCGGAAACCTTGATTGAACAAGTCGCTCTCAAGATATATCTGTCCGTCGGTAATTGAAATCACGTTAGTTGGAATGTAAGCTGAAACGTCTCCTGCCTGTGTTTCAATAACAGGAAGAGCGGTTAACGATCCACCTCCTTTAACATGTCCCTTCATACACTCTGGAAGGTCATTCATTTGCTCTGCCACTTCTTGTTGGTCGTTGATACGTGCAGCACGCTCTAACAAACGAGAATGTAGTAGAATACGTCTCCTGGATAAGCTTCACGACCTGAAGGACGACGAAGAATCAAACTCACCTCACGATAAGCAACAGCTTGTTTAGATAAATCATCGTACACAACAAGTGCAGAATGTCCTCTATCTCTAAAGTATTCGCCAATTGCAGCACCAGCAAATGGAGCGTAATATTGCATCGCAGCAGAATCTGCAGCAGTAGCAGCCACAACTATTGTGTAGGGCATTGCACCACGCTCTTTTAAGGTTTTGCACAAGAGTTGCAACGGTCTGAAGCCTTTTTGTCCAATTGCTACATAGATACAATAAACAGGCTTTCCTTTGTTCGTAGAAACTCTTTTGATTGAGAATAGTGTCGACAGCTATGGCTGTTTTACCTGTCTGACGGTCGCCAATAATTAGCTCACGTTGTCCTCTACCGATTGGAATCATTGAGTCGACAGACTTGATTCCTGTTTGAAGAGGTTCTTTAACAGGCTGACGATAGATAACTCCTGCGCCTTTCTATCGAGTGGCATTTCGAAAGATTCGGTTAAATCGATATCTCCCTTGCCGTCAATTGCTTCTCCAAGTGGATTAATAACTCTTCCAAGCATATTGTCGTTTACTCGAATAGATGCAATGCGATGAGTACGTTTTTACCGTTTGTCCTTCTTTGATACCTTCGGTAGAACCCTAAAAGAATACATCCAACGTTGTCTTCTTCGAGGTTCATCACAATACCCATTGTTCCGTCTTTCGAATTCAAGTTCACTCGCTTCGGCATTTCTTAAGCCATAAAGCACGTGCAACTCCATGTCTCCAACAGTGAGCACTGTACCCACTTCATCGAACTTTGCAGAGTCTTCAAAGTCTTTCAATTGCTGAAGAAGAACTTCAGAAACTTCACTGGCTTTATTTTATCTGACATCTTTTCTTTTTTATTTATTTACTAGGAATAGACAAAAAGTAAACCTCTAGCCTTTCAATGAAACTAAAAGTTTGTTGAGCTCGCTCTTTACACTGGCGTCCATTCGATAGGTGTCGTATTCTAATATGAATCACCAATAATCTCTGGATCAACCTTTTGTTTCGAATTCAACTGTTCCGTTTGTCTTCTTCTTAATCATATCTGCCATCTTTTTGCTCCATTTCGGGAGTTACTTCGGTAGCAGTTATGAGTTTTACCACTTATGATGTTCTTGTCCTTACGATATAATGTGATATAAGAAGCGGCCATGAATTGGAGAAGTTCTTCTCGTGATTCATTGAGTACAAGAGTTATGAAACGCTTTTAGAATAGTTGGAACTTCATTTTGAAATACCGTTAAGAGCAATTGATTCTTCTGCTCTTTCGAAAGCGTAAGATTATTCATTGCTTCTCTTAAAGGCTTCACCTCGAGAAAAGCATTAAACAAAGATCGCATACAATTGTATACTTCTGTTTCGTTATTTGCCCTTTAGCGCCTTTTTAAAAAGCGCTAAAGCATAACGCACAGAAATAAGTCCTATATCCATATTACCTATTTAATATAATTATTTTTTTGAACAGAAACATCTTTTCAGTATAGAATCAATTAAATCCATCTGACAATCAGAGTCAGATAATTTATTGTGAAGAATCTTCTCTGCAATCTGAACAGAAATAGATGCCACTTGTCCTTTTACGTCCTTAATGGCGTTCTGTTTCTCGTTAGCAATTTGCAAGCGAGCCTCCTCAATGATGCGATGAGCCTCTTCTCTTGCCTTAATTGTGCTTCTTCAACAATCTTATCACGAGTTTCTGCAGCTTCTCTTAGAATACGAGCCTGCTTCTCTCTTGCCTCCTGGAGGATGGATTCACCTTCTTTCTTGATGTTGGCAAGCTTCTCATTTGCCTCGTGGGCTTTTTGTAAGCTTGCGTCTATGAATGCCTTACGCTCGTTTACCATTGCCGTAATTACAGGGAATCCTTTCTTTTTAAGGATTGTGAAGACAATGATAAAACAACGGTCATCCAAAAGAACAAAAACCAAAATCCGGAGTTATTAATGACATACTTTATTTTTAAGTTTCTGCTTTACAGCACAATGATTATACGAATAATGCAAGCAAGGCGATAATTACGAAGAAAGCTACACTTCTACTAGCGCTGCCGCAATAATCATTGCAGAACGAAGCTCGCCTATCTTTTTCAGGTTGACGTGCCATTGCGTCCATTGCATTGCCACCAATCTTACCAATACCAATACCTGCACCGATTGCAGCTATACTTCCCGCCAATAGCGGCACCCAATTTTGCAACAGCATCTGCTGCCAATAATAATGATAACATAATCTTTATTTTTTTAAATTATTACTATTTATAAATTCTATTTTTGATTCTTCATGCTCTGCATGTTGAATGTTTGATAACGAAATAAATACAGCACTTAACATTGTGAACACAAGTGCTTGAATGTAACATACAAGTAACTCGAGGAGCATCATAAATACACTCATTGCCACACTTGCTACTGTCATTAACGAACCTGCAGCTGAGTTAATGGCAAACATAATAAATATGGTGCATGTTAACGATAGCGCAATGGCGTGTCCTGCAAAGCATATTGGCAAACAAACGGATCATCAATGCCAATGGTTTTTGTTAAGATACTGAAGAATTCTATGAATGGCATTAGGGCACGGGCACCTTTAACCATGTTGGAACATCGGGCCAAAATATTTCTTTCCAATATTCTTTTGTACCTGTTACATTGGTAACAATGAAAGGTACAAAGAGCTAAAAAGAAGGTTATGGTGATGTTTCCTGTAACGTTTCCGCCTCCTGGTGGGAAGGGAATGATACCATTAAATTCGATATAAAGATGAAGAAGAAAACAAGTTAAAAGGTAAGGTGCATACTTATCTGCCTTCTCTCCTAACGTTGCTTTTATCACATCGTCATATACCGACATAATAAACATGTGCATCAAGCCCACAAATCCTTTTGGAACTGGGTCTGATGGTTTGTGTTCTTGCACCATTGAGCTGGAATTAAAATGCATAATAACATTACTATGGCATTTATGAAAAGCACAACGGCACTCTTTGTAAGTGAGATATCTAGCGGACGTACTTCTTTTCCATCAACTTGCTCACAAATCTTATCTTTATTTGATTCGCTTCCTGAGATATATAATCCGTAAGGGCCTTGACGATTGCCTTTAGAATCATGCTCCTCTGAAAATTGATTGCTAAGAAATACATGAAAACCTGTTGAACTCTTCACGATAATAGGAAGAGGCAACACTGAGGATGACCACCAATATCGGTTATATGCCATTCATATGAATCGTTAATATGTCCAAATAAGATCTCTTGTATATCTAACTTGCCGTCTTTTGAATGAGAACTAGCCGAAATAGGACTAATGCTCAACAGCAAAAATAAACTTAGACACAAGAGTCTTAGATGTGTTATATATTTATTCATCTTATTTTCTTTTGTTCGATTATTACGAAATAGCTCGTTTCAAAGATCATCATCACAAGATAATATACTGAGAAATACGGTCACAAAAGCCAATAATAGCTTCTCTTTTTATTCAGTAAACAATAGCTTAATATCACTAATGCTCCTAAAAATAAATCGCAAGGCTATAAACACCAAATAGAACTTTGTAGTTGCTGAAGGTGCCTTTACGGTAACTACTCGCCAAGATTCTAAATAAGCTGTACTAAAAATGATTGAATAAACTGCCCCAACAAGAATACCATGTATAAAGTTAAATTCGAAAATACATTAGACAACAATAACAATAAAAGCGACAATCCTGCGATTATTCCTATTGAGATCTTTCTAAATCGAGAAGATACTTTATTTAAATTCCAATCAGACATATATCATCTATTACAACTCTACGCAGAGACGTACTTCGTTTTTTTGTACTTCAACAAAGCCTCCTGCTATTCTTTTTGTTTCTAGTTTACCGTCTCCCTGTCTTAAAAGAGACTTCCCTGGCTCTAAAGATGAGATGATTGGAGCATGGTTATTCAATATTTCAAAGGGTCCAAGTGTTCCAGGAACCATAACACTCTCTACAGAGTTATCGAATAACACTCCACTAGGAGAAACTATTTTTAAATTCAACATCACCTATTATATACTATGATTGTGCTTGTTCAATTAGCTTTTTACCCTTCTCTATTGCGTCTTCAATTGTACCAACATTCAAGAAAAGCTTGCTCTGGTAGGTGGTCAACCTCACCATCTAAGATCATATTGAAGCCTTTAATTGTATCTTCAATAGGAACCATAACTCCCTTTAATACCAGTAAACTGCTCTGCAACAGCAAATGGTTGAGACAAGAAACGTTGTACTCTACGAGCACGATTCACTACCAAACGGTCTTCATCTGATAATTCATCCATACCAAGAATAGCAATAATATCTTGTAACTCTTTATATCTTTGTAGAATTTTGCTTTACTCTTTGTGCACATTGATAATGCTCTTTACCAACGATTAATGGATCAAGAATACGAGAAGTACTACCTAATGGATCTACAGCTGGATAAATACCAAGCTCTGTAATCTTTCTACTTAACTCTGTAGTTGCGTCCAAGTGAGTAAAGGTTGTTGCAGGAGCAGGGTCGGTTAAGTCGTCCGCTGGCACATAAACTGCTTGCACTGAGGTAATAGAACCATTCTTTGTTGAAGTAATACGCTCTTGCATTACACCCATTTCTGAAGCCAAAGTGGGTTGATATCCCACAGCAGATGGCATACGTCCCTAATAGCGCAGACACCTCAGAACCTGCCTGAGTGAAACGGAAAATATTATCGATAAAACAACATAATATCTGCCGCTTCTCCATCTTTTCCACCATGATCTCTAAACTCTTCAGCAACAGTTAGACCTGAAAGAGCAACTGAAGCACGTGCGCCTGGTGGCTCATTCATCTGTCCATACACTAGAGTAGCCTGAGATTTCTTTTGAGTTCTTCTTTATCAACTAAAGACAAATCCCACTTGCCTTCCTCCATTGCTTTCTTTGAATTTTTTTCACCATATTTGATTACTCCTGACTCAAGCATATCTCGAATAAGGTCGTTTCCTTCACGGGTTCTTTTCACCTACTCCAGCAAAAAACAGAGTAGCCATTATGACCCTTTGCGATATTATTAATGAGCTCCATGATAAGCACTGTCTTTACCAACTCCAGCACCTCCAAAGAGTCCAATCTACCACCTTTCATATAAGGCTCTAGCAAATCGATCACCTTAATACCTGTAGCAAGCATCTCTTTCTTTGTAGATAGCTCTGAGAACTTTGGTGGTTCACGGTGTATTGGATATGCACCTTCCATGTTAAGGGTCTCCATTCCATCGATAGGCTTACCAATAACGTTAAGCATTCTACCCTTAATTTGTTCACCTGCAGGCATCACAATTGGCTTACCTGTTGGTATAACTTCTAGTCCTCGTTGCAAAACCATCTGTGTTATCCATAGCAACACATCTTACAGTATCTTCACCAATATGCTGCTGAACCCTCAATAATTAGGGTCTTCACCATTAGCACGTTTTAATGTTAATGCTTCGTGAATCTTTGGTAGAACTTTACCAGCTTCTAAACCATCTACTTCAAAATGGACGTCAATAACAGGTCCAATAATCTGAGATGTGTCCTTTTATCTGTGACATATATAATATTTATTTTTTCTATTTTAAAACTCATCGAGTACGATGATATACAAAAGTAGCTTTTTATGTAACCAAAGCAACAAAAAGGCATTTTTCTAATGTTGCATTGGATTTATAACATACTTTTTGCACATTAAATACTTAGCTCGTCTAGAACGTTTATTAGCTTTCTATCGAATGGTTTATCACTACGTATTGCTTCTGACAATGGCACATAAACTACTTCATTATTTCTTACACCTATCATCACATTACGCTGTCCTTGCATAATTGCATCTATAGCACCAACGCCTGTTCTACTAGCCAAAAATACGATCGTGTGCTGTTGGACGACCACCTCTTTGCAAGTGACCTAAGATAGAAACACGCACGTCGTATTGTGGGAATTCATTACGAACACGATCTGCATAGTATAAAGCTCCACATTTCTTGCTTTCAGAAACGATTACAATACAAGACTTTTTAGACTTACGTATACCACGTTCCATGAAGTTTGCCAACTGGTCTACATCGGTACTATCCTCAGGAATGATTGCAGCTTCAGCTCCACATGCTATCGCACTGTTCTGAGCTAAGAAGCCTGCGTCTCGTCCCATCACCTCAACAAAGAATATTCTTTTCATGACTTTGGGCTGTATCTCTAATTCTGTCGACGCACTCAACAATTGTATTTAGAGTTGTATCGTAACCAATTGTTGAATCAGTTCCATACAAGTCATTATCGATTGTACCAGGCAATCCAATACAACAAACGTCGTATTCTCTTGCAAAGTTCATCGCACCTGTTAGCGAACCATTTCCTCCTATAACTACAAGAGCATCGATTCCATGTTTCACCATATTATTATATGCAGCCTCTTGACCTTCTTTTGTAAAGAAATCTTTAGAGCGAGCACTCTTTAAAATGGTACCTCCCGACATAATAATTCCACTCACATTCTCTGTGGTAAAATCTTTATCTCGTCGTTTATCAACCCTTCATAACCTCTATATATTCCTTTTATATTAAATCCATTACATATTCCGGCACGTGTTACTGCACGAATTGCAGCGTTCATACCTGGTGCATCACCTCCAGAAGTCAAAAATTCTATTGTATTTATCTTTGCCATAACTATACTATAAATATAATGTTAAATATAAAAATTATCAATCCTAATATACCACCTAACAAGGCATAGCAACCTACATGCTTAAAATACCATCCTACTGAGATGTGCTCTGCTTTCATAAAAGCAACTCCACTTAAAGAGCTCACCATAAAGATATTACCACCAATCTGTGCTCCATAGGCTATAATAGCCCAAGAAGAGTCGTTTAATTCACGGAAAGGATTGATTGAAACATGTAGCATTGCGGTTGCGAAATTATCAAGAAACAAGCTCATTACGGTTGCTGAAACGCCCAATAACATTCTGTCATTAAAGAGAGAACCAAAGCTTTCTCTTACCAACACGAAGAATCCAGTCTCTTGAATAACACCAAACGACAATATAATTCCCATCACAAAGAATATCATTTGAATCACACCATATTGCAAAAACTCGTGGTATTCTGCGTTGAATCATATCATCAACGTTCATCAATTTTCTATTAAAAATCTCATTAATAATCCACAACAAAGAAAGCACGCACAATGCTCCTAAGAAAGGACTAAGCTTTGTTATATTGTGAAAAGTTGGAATAAACCATAGTCCACCAATACCTAATAGCAACATTGCAAAGCGTTGCCACACGTTCAAATTAGTATCATCACCTCTATAAGGCATTGCAAACGTCAAATCTAAACGCTCGGGAAGCTCTCTACCTATCATAAATATAGGAAGAGCCCATGCTACCAAACAAGGCAAGATAAGTAAAGATGAGAAAGAAGTAGCACTAACTAAACCTCCACTCCATAATACTAATCCAACTGGATCACCTATCACTGTAAAGATACCTCCACAGCTTGCGGATAAGAATATTGCAGAACCATAAAGCCATCTCAAAGCGTCTAGTCGACAACAATTGATGCATAATAGTTAGCATCATCACCGTTGTTGTTAGGGTTATCGAGGTTGGCTGAGAGCAAAAAGGTTACAATAGATAAACTCCACAACAAAGTTTTTACTATTTCTTGTTTTAAGGAAATTTGATAAGAAAGTCAAAACAACCATTATTGTTTAAGATCTCAACAATGGTCATTGTTACCAATAGAAACAATACGACCTCTGCGGCCTTACCTACGTAATTAAGAAAGATATTTTGAGCAATATAATGCTTCACAGCAACACTGGTCGCCTTCGAACCTTCTAAAAAGCCCAGATAATCTAATTGATGAAAACTCATTACATAATCGGTTCCATAACAAATGTAAAGAACCCAACACACCGTCCCCATAAAAACTGCGATCGCAGCTTTTATTAACATGGGTGAGATGCGCCGATGCAATCAGCAATAACCCCAGTAACAATATAACAATTATCACCAATGTCATAATAATGCAAAGGTAATAAAATATATCTATAATCAAAGTTTTTAATGCTAAAATATGACGTTTCTTTTAACAATAAATAAGGTTACACGTCATTTCTCCTCCCTTTTATTATTAAGATTCAAAATCCGACAGCAAAATATTCATTTCAAAACCCAATAAAATCAATTGTTTTAAATCAAATAAAACACAAAAAGGATATCACATCAATCACTTTTTAACGATACATTATAATAGTATATTAATTATTTTTCTTACCTTTGCAAGGTTATAACAATCGTATCTAACAATTTATTTAATAACCAACAAGTTAGAAAAGGCTAAGATATTTAGGATGAGACAATTAAAAATTCAAAAGAGTATTACCAATCGTTCTAGTGAAGCACTGACAAGTACTTAGTAGAGATAGGTCGTGCCCCATTGATATCTATTGACGATGAAATTGAACTTGCACAAAAAGATTAAAAAAAGGTGGTCCTGAAGGCGAACGAGCAAAAGACAAGCTTGTAACAGCAAATCTTCGCTTTGTCGTTTCTGTTGCAAAGCAATATCAACATCAAGGTTTAACCCTCACCGACCTTATCGATGAAGGAAACATTGGTTTGATTAAAGCAGCTCAAAAGTTCGACGAGACACGTGGATTTAAGTTCATTTCTTACGCTGTTTGGTGGATTCGTGCAAAAGTATCTTACAAGCCATAGCAGAACAAAGTAGAATTGTTCGTTTACCCTTAAACCAAGTTGGTTCGCTCAATAAAATTAATCACGAGATTAACAAATTCGAGCAAGAAAACCAACGACACCCTTCTGTTTCTGGAGCTTTTCTGATGCCACAAACATCGACGAAGAAAATTGGACAGAGCTTTAATGGCCGATGGTCACCACGTAGTATCGATGCACCATTCCAAGATGGCGAAGATAATTGTATGCTAGACGTGATGCCTTCAAGCGATGATAGCCGCACCGACCGTCAAGTGAGACCACGAGTCTATGGCGCAAGAGCTTGAGGCAGTTCTCAACAAAGTATTAAAAGACAGAGAAATAACCATCATTCGTGAGTGCTTTGGTATCGGCTGTCACGAGAAAGGTCTTGAAGAAATTGGAGACCAACTCGGCTAACAAGAGAACGTGTTAGACAGATTCGTGAAAAGAGTATTGCGAAACTAAGAGACAGCGGTAATGCTAAAATATTAATGAAATACCTAGGTTAAGCTCAACCTATATTATTTCTAGTGCAAGAGTACACAACATTTATCTTATGTTGCGTACTCTTTTCTTTTCCTTTCTAAATCCTAAATTAAATTTCATATTTCACACTCCTGTTCACTTTCTAGCACAAAACAATATCCTTTTCCTTGTCTTCATAACTTTGTATATCTCTTCCATATCGAGATTTTGACCACAAACCTAAAGAGTCACTGGTCACTATAATTTACCCAAATTGAGCAAAAACTAAAATAAAAGAGAGGCTAATTGGCATGTATAAAAACTTTTATATTTCGTTATTTTATTTATGTGCAACTATAATTAGTTTGTTCAACTGTAGTTATTATTTATTTCTATAAAACTTAAACAACAAGAAGAAAAGCAGAGACATCTCGTATTGAGTTATTAGCCTGTGCGCTGCATTTTCGTCTTATGCACAAGACATTAAAGTGAAGATAGGCCAAATCTTGATGAGACAGCTGCGTTGTTGCATCTATCAAAGAAGGAGGCGAACGGCTATCTTCAGATCCTGATGTAGTTCACCTGTCATCTACCGTTTATATTACGTCATATACCAAAGCGAGGTACAAACTCGGACCACATGGCTGGTTGCACCTCACCAGACGGCAAAACATTTGAATTACGAAACCCTAAAGATCAGCTTACTACTTTCTTTCAATAAAGGTTTATACACACAAACCGTTCGACAGTAATCCTCAACTTCTCACCACAAATGGATTAGATAAGAACACTATAACTAAGCTTGCAGAAGGTCTCACCCTTTCTCTCACAAATGGGATAGCATTTATAATCGACTTAAAGACGAAGAAAAGAAAGAAGAAGGAAGCTTATTACGAGACAAAACTTTCGTTATTAACAATGCAGAGAGAAATCATTAGCAATAAGAATATCATAGGAAAAAGTATTCGTAAACAAGCAAACAATGGGTAGTTATACCTATTACATTAAGCATGCAAAAGGTAATCAAATGGCGAAGTTAGAGACTCTCTTCATGGACAGGAAGCAGTAATCTCAGTCCAATTACCACTTGCGATAAGTAATAATCGCTGATGTTTTTAGAATATAAATCTGCTTTTACTGCCAACTGCTAGCAGACAACGTAGCTCTTCACCTTGTTGCAAAGCTCCTTTCACAAGGATATCCACTGGAGATATGACTGAAGATATTAAAGATCGCTTAGAAAATAATGCCTAAAAGAAAAGAGCAAACAAGCTCAACCAAGTTAGAAAAGCAACAAGTAAAAGCAGCAATGGACGCATCTGTAAATATTTATAATACACAGTGTAAAAGTCATCCTTAAAGATGGAACCACAGTCGCAGGAGCTATTGCAATCTCTTTGAATCTATCGAAAAGAAGATGGGAAGAGGTCTAAGTGGTATTATAGATCTGACGCTCCAGCTTTTGTGAACAACAGCATTACTTAACTCAAACAGATGCCAATGGAAATAAACACGAAAAAGAAGTATAAAGCATCAAGAAGGTGTACGATCCACTTCCATCAATTGTAGTTTCTTAGGAAGGTTCTAAAGGTTTAAAGACGGGTAAACAAATGTTGGTGGGAGTTCATCCAATCAAACATCGGAACTCGTCAGTTCTCAATTCTTCTCGAAGTGCTTTGCCAATGATGGCAAAGAAACACTTTATTTTGCAACATCCTTTAGATAAAGGTGAACTCTATTTAAAGCTCAAGAACAAAAGAAGAAAGCAATTTATCTTGGTACGCTAAAGCATTGTAGGTTCACGTAGCGAGAAGTCCAAAAAGCCAGCTCACAACTGAATATTTACAATGTCGCGATTGATGCAACTAAATATGACTACCACAACTATTGATGGATTAAAACAGCTATTACCGACTATTGCACATAGCTTGTGCACATAAGAACAATGTATTTGAATCTATGTTCAAATTCAAAATAAGCTGATAAGAAGCAATTCGAATCACTGAACACTTAGTAAGAATGAACAGATATACAAAAAGTTCGTTCTTGCTCTATACCATTTCTCTGTAACACACATTCCCCCAACCAACAACAATACAGGCTCCCACCATTTATACTACTATAAGCACGCGCAGAACATCAATCTCTCTGCTGGGGCAATATACCCATCCCAGTATTCAGATAATATTCTTTGATTCTTTCTCTTCGCAGTTTCCATCTTTTATGCTGTGGAATCAGTTTCATCATCAATAGATAAACGCCAAAGGGTTAAAACCACTACTTGGAGAATATGCATAGCTCTTGTTCCATTTTTCATTTTTAAAGGCTTTATCTTCATCTTTGGATACTTGCAAGCACTACTGCCCTGGAAGAATAAGAGCATTAGTGGGATATTATGAATACTTCTTAAAACAGTATCCGACTTCAACTGGAGCTTCTTTCACTTTTGATACTATCTATCTTTTTCATCGGCATATAAGCTACAAAGCCAAAACATAAAAAGAAACAGATCAATAGATGTTCTTTATTAGGTGTACGCAATCAAAGTTTTTCTATTATACTTTAGTATTTAATAGTTATAGTATTGTTTGAAACAAATATAATATAAAGCATCTGAATATCACCCTTATTAGAGGATTATTTTAGTAGTAATCAAATCAGTTGAAAAGTAAAAGTCTTAAAATCTACTTCTTACTTCCATACAAAAGGATGAAAGCCCTATTAACGATCCACTCTCTTTCCAAACATGAGACAGTGTACGCATTACAGCACAATGTCTCATTCTATATCAAACATTTTCAGGCTAGTTAGATGGTCAAACCATCACTATTATAACCGACTATTCTCTTCAGCCTTTTGTCCTGTTTATTTAGCATGGCTGTAGCGACTCATGTCGTCATAGTTCAGTCAAGAGCATAATCAAAGTGAGATATTTCCACCATCACATGGATCTGGAGATAATATCTGAGTTAGGTGTGATCATAATCCAGCTAACGTCCACCTACTTAAAAAGCTTCATCGTTGGGTGCTTTAGCCTTTCAAAGCTTTGTGTAATTTCCTGCTGATCCATAGCCATAAGGATCCTCAAATTGTCAAAGTCTTCTATTTGAAACTAGCTGTGCATGAGAATTAAAGTTATATCCTCTTGGCATGAGCCCACTGCTTTCCGCATTCGCTCATCAGGCTGTCCAATGTGCCACCCTCCTATTCGCGAGTCTGGCTGACACTCATTCTCACGTCACACTCTGTTGCTAGAGGCTTTCCATAACCCCTTCTGCCGCAGATCTCTACATATATTTCCCTAAACAAACAAAAGAGTGGTTGTATTCTTTTCCATCGTCGTTAACATAGTGATTTTCTGTTCTAAAAAGGAGAAAGGAGCGAGCTCTTTCACTCCAAGTTCTTTTATTTCATTTGCTTTTTGAACAACACTTTGTCTGCCTGTATAAAGCCTATAGGCTTTCATCGCCGCTTCCTTTCTAAAGGTTTGTCTCATTGCTGTTCCTACCCTTTTGTCAATCGTTTTATAAAATCACCTACACGCTAATAATTCTTCTGCTAATGCAAACACCTCTTTTTGGTTTTCTGTTCCGGTGGAATTGTCGCTTGACATTTGAATCATTTTCAACACCGCTAATAGGGTTTTGTTGACTTGTTATGACTTCTTGTTTATCAAAAGCCCCACATAGTTTAGGTTCTTTTGCTAAAAGCAAGCTGCAATGCCCACTCGTGGGTACACAAACATATAGCCAAGCAAAAGTCCTTCTGGCTGCTTCTGTTCTTTGCATTATATCTACTATAATCTTTCTTTCTGCCAAATCGTTGGCCCGATTGCGAATACTTCTAACCAAATCGGCAGCATATTGCGCTTTGATGGCAGCATCTGTTTCAGCATTCATATAGTTACACTATGCCCCAATAGACATTTTAGAATCGATGATTGATATCCGCGTTGACTGGGATAATGAAGAATAACATCTGGAATCATTTCTTACCACTATCCTTCGTTAATCAATAAGCATTTCCCCTTTTTCTATCTGTATTAGTTTGTTGAATATCATCGTCAACACCTCGCTATGACCTTGCGACTCAAGGATATCGATAAGCATTCTCTCGCACTTTCCTTGCTCTTTATTTCCGGTCTAATTACACATTTGGCAGGCGATTAGCCGTTTCGTCTATCTTAAGCGTATGCAAAGCCATTGTTTTAAGTTGCTCTGATAGTGCCGAAGTGAGCGAGGCTGTTTCTGCCAGTGGTGTGGCTACGCGGCTTGCTTGAAGCTGTTCTAAATTCTGCTGAAGAGGCTTTGCCATTCAGCTCAAAGCCTCGTTATTGGTGGCTTAAGCTTCTCTCCTGTCGATTCTAAGCACTTTTTGTTGCCGAGTTAGAGAACGTCTTTCAGCGTGACTGTCTGCTCTTCAAACTGTTCTTGCGCAATCATGCGCTCCTTAGAGTTTTGGGTTGCGCTCTGAAGCGAGTTGTGTTAATGCACGCTCTAAATCCACCTTAGCAGCCACTAACTCGCTCGTTTAGCTGTTCTCCCTTGCATTTAGTTTCTCGCAACTCACGCTCTTTCTCCTCCAATTGCAGTTTTGTTTGCTCGTGGGTCTGTTTCAAAGCAACTCACCGCTTTGCATATCTTTCTTCGCTGCTCACTGTTACAAAATGCCATAACGACTGCTCCTACGCACGAGCTCACTAATATATCTACTATTTCCATTGTGTGTATCTTTATTCATTATAATTTCCTTGTACCAAACCACGCATACCTAAGAATACAAGCATTGCAAGCCATAGCATGATTTGCCTAATAAGGTTGCAGTTGAAGATCGATACAACGAAGAAAAGACATGCTGCATATCAAACTTGAAGAGATGAGCATTCCTCGTGTTTCTGTTATGCCTATAAAAGACTCCATCGTACACACCATGCAGCATATACCAACGATTGAGTCATTGCAGCCCATATCATATAATCTTTTGCCACCAGCAACTTGCTCCTCATTGGTGATGATCGACAAGAAAGGAAGCGCCCAAAGCAAGATATCATAAGGTGAAAATAAGAGCTAAAACCGATGCGTTCTAGACAAACTGGTGTATGTTTCATTGAACGCTTTGCTATGTTCTTTCAACGCCCACTAGTATCTACCGCTTAAAGCCTCACTTCCAGCATAGGCAAATCCAAAGTCTGATATATAAGAAAAATGGTGTAGAAGGTCATCAACAAAGTATTAGCAGATGAGATTACGTCGCCTGTCGTTCCTTCTGCTACAGAGATTCACTAGCACCATAGAAAAGGGTCTGCAAGAGGAATATCTCTATTGACATTAAAGCAGAAGTTTGAGTTCTTTCTTTATTTCCGTCATTATTGAAAGAGAGGTGTTTTCTTATTTGGAATGGTTCAAAAGAGTAGCCCTATGGATACAAAGAACGACAAACTCATTGTGAGGATAAAGTGCTCAGAGCCACGCCTGCAATATCCATTTTAAAAGCAAAGACAAGGCAAAAGACTTTGCTTTGTGTCTACTACACTGTTTGGAAAACAGCTGCAAACATGAGGTTTTGTATTTTTGAACACCTACAAACCCAGCCGTTTAGTACATAGTGACCGAGCAGTTGCTGGTGCATCCCAACACAAATATTGATAGATTTTCTGCAAAGGCTGCAGCACTATTAGAGGGTTCCATCATCTTTAAAGCACCCCACAAACACCCTGTTTGCATTACAGTGAGGCAGCAACGAGATAGAGGTTGCAGCCAGGCTCTTAAACAAAGCACTTTCGCACTTACGTGAAAGTTTCTTTCCCAAATGCTTGTGCGTGGATCAATACCGTTTGTTCCCATACGCAAAAGCCTAACAACCAATATTGAACATTAGCGATAGTGGTTGCTACTGCTACCGCTCCTTATCAAGGCAATGTTATTACAGATGCACAATAGCAAGGTCTCTAAGACTCTAAAAGCGGAACGGTTATGTGGAAATAATTGGAAAGGGAGGGCAAGATTTAGTATCTGTTTGTTTCGGATATTCATACCTTTTCAAAGAAAAATCAATACTTTGCGGCTCAAAAGAAATTCTAATGTTGCCTATCTTCTTTGTAAATGCATTGAGTTTATCGAGGTTGAATATCGATTATCTGTAATGAGATAATAACGCATCTTTGTTTTCTCAGAAAGTGCAATACAATACGCCATCAATATAAAAGAAATGTACCTTTCAGAACTTAGATTCGATACTTTCGATGATGGTGTTGTCTTATATTTTAAGGTAATCACACCATAATCGGTTGTAGCTCATCATACCCTTGAATCCAAGCGGACTTTTTGGGCTTTATGCCATTAAATCCTCAGCAGTGTCGGCAGCCGAAGAAAAATGCGTTGTCTTTCACAACTTTGAGTGAATCGTATTGCAAATCGTTTACATATTTCGATGCTTCTGTAAACTGATTGCTGCTTTCTCCAAATAAAAGCCTTTAAAAAGATATAAACAACCAAGCACTAAAACGATTACAAAAGCCAGCAAACACCATATCACTTTTTCCTTTACCTTCATTATCATTCAAAGGACGAGTGGCATAGTTCTTGGGTAAACGTTCAATTCTATTGGGTCTGAATGAGGTGCTTTTGGAGTGTAAACTGATTACTTTGAGGTGCAATAGCATTGCTTTCGTCATGATTTTGCACTGCTTTTTACTCCTCTGTTGTATGTTCCTGATTTTCAATGGATACATCATTCAAAAACGGACTTTGCACCTCTTCGGGCTGAGCAAGTGCTTCTGTATCACATCTCATCGAGAACATGACTAAAAGGAAACCGCATCGAGGACAAGCAGTTGTTATTTCTGTTGTTCCACGATGTACTGCGGTATCAAATCGGAATCTACATTTAGGACATTTTTACTCTATTTCCATCTAACACGTCTATCTTTTTATCGAGCTACTACTCTGGTCTTTCGTTAACTGCTTTTTGAGTTGTTTTCACACGCCATCAACAAAAACGGCTTGTCCTTTCTTCAGCAGTTACTATTCGTTGAGGCATTCTTACCGAATCACCAATCCACACACTGGTTTTACAAACTGAGAGTGTCTGATTAACAATGTTGCAAGAGCATCATTCGATTCTAATACACGGAAAGTTCCTGTTTTAGAACTTGTGTTTTAATACATATGCTCTTCTACGTTTTCTCTTCGCTTGAGAAAGTACTGAAAAAGAACCATCTTGAAACGGTGCATCGAGGTATAACTTGCTTACTTTTTGAGGAACTTTTGTGTATTGTATGTTCGCTATTTAAAGCAGAGCTTGCAGGCTTTTCTTGAGTCTTTTAAAGTCGAGCTATTGTGCTTTTTAATTCGTCATAATCAGCTAATAAAGTCTCTAAGACGCTACTTTTTTGTTTCTAAAGCCTCTATTCTCTACTAATTCTTCGGTTGTGAAAACTCAATGAATTATTCTCTTCTTCTGTTCCGAACGGAATATTTTGAAAAACATATCTTGTTAATTTTTAGTTGGTTAATCCTTCTATCAAGTTATCTCGAATGGTTCCAATGATTGGATAGAAGAACATTGGTATCTTCAATTATGTCTTTATTCTTATCTTGGGCATTCTTATTAATGAAGTTCCAGCCAGTTACTAAATGATGATCGAGATCATTGTTAACTATTGCTTTGAACTTTTGATAAGATTGGTTATCAACCAAGAATCTACCAACAACTCGAAGAGCATCGCAAAGCTCGACAGTGAGCTATTAAACTCTTTTACTTAGTGATTACACTCGCTGAATAGCTATTTCTGTCCATATCACCCATAGGTTAATTGCTCTTTATCTAACAATGAATAGTTCACTTTTGCGTGTTATCGAAGCCGTCCATGATGTTGTTTAGCCTCATTAATGAGCTGAGTCTCTGTAGGATCTTTCATCTGCATCAATGCACCACGACATGTTATTTGCTTTTGGTTCACGACGCTCCATCACCACAGAGAAGGTGCTATTGTATATGTTTTGCTATAAACTCGTTCGAAGATAGCCTGTGTCATCATATCTAAATCACGTTGACTACCAACGATATCCAACACTTTACTACCTGTTCCGCTAAACATCACGTTACGAGGTTTATCGATATTGTGATGCTTCATTACGTTGGCTACACAATAAATAAGCGCGGAATAGAAATAAAGGAAGATAATTTTGCGATGCGCATCTTCGTTAAGTCGTTATTATACGAGAATACGTCGTTTCCAAGAACCGCCTGATTATTGATAATTGAGAAGAGGAAGGCGTTGATCTCGTCGCTCTTTTGCTTCTCTGTATATGTCTAATATGCCATTTAGTTCTCCATACTTATCATCATCGGCGTCGAATAAACGCTTAAAAGTAGTTGACGCAGGTTGTAACCATTGGGTTTCTGTTACCTCTTGGGATATCAGAAAAGCCGTTCCAAATAGCGCATTGGCTGCAAATCTAAAACGAAGAAAGAAGTAATGGCATGTGCTCTGTTCCTTTAAAGATGGCATATCGCTCGAACCTCCTCCTGATATCAATATTTGCAACGGTTGAGGCTGCGCTCTAAAAGGTACCTAAGTTCTTATAGAAAAATAAGGAGCAACTGATTCGGCATATGTGATAGGTTGCTATTGTTTGCCTGTACGCCAAAAACTTCAGCAAAAATAGACTCCCACCTCTCCCAATTTACGCACATTTCCTATCTTCATTGAGAGAGGATAGAACCAAACAAGAGATATTTTTGCTTTAAATTCCATGCTCTAAGAGCACCTTTGTACGCATTAATAAAGCGAGTTCGGTTAGGAATGCCTTTACTCTTGCTCGAAGAAAAGCTCTACTGACCATTTTAAATCAGTGACTATGTTGTTGCCAGCTCCACAGATTCTTTCTCTCATATATAAACGGACAGTTGGTATCTCCTAGTGAACAAGATGGTCTATACTAACAATATCAAGCGTTCGCTTTCACTTAACACTGTTCTTTTGTGGGAAACAATAATCTTCTCCGATGCATTTTGTGCAGGAATTTTATTTCAAAATAACATCATATAAAATGCTTGAGCCATTGTATAGGTTGCAAACTATCTTCTCAACTGCCACTCATTCAACATAAGAGGTTGTGGCAAAGCACCTGCCTGCATGCTTACATGGGTATTGGTTGTTCCAAAGTCTACAGCAAAGGTGTAACTGTCGTCCAGGATATAACTTGTCCAATTAGGGACATATCCTTCGATTGGTGTAGACGAGTTGCTACTTGATAGGTTGACAAGTGTGTAATCGAGTTATCATCACCTTATAATAAGAAGAGCCCATACGCTTTCTTTCTTATAACTTCTTCTCGAAACATTTACCTTTTGAGTATCTCAGCCTCAGCTTCTGTCTCTTTATAGAATGATGCCTATGCCATGGCTATCGAAATCGCCTAAAGCTCTATCGATTAACTGAACATTATAATGGTTAATTCCTTCTATTTTTAATGAATGGGAAGAGGTTTTAAAGTAAAGGCAATATTCAAGAAATAGCCTTTATCATTCTTGCAGTCATAAGCATAATTGTTATCAATTGCTTTGAGATAGGTACGCTGTAATGTGATGAAAACCTCCTTCTTTCTTCACTGGAATACGCAAAATTGCGGTTAAAGCCTCGTTACCTCCTATTCTTCATGACGCATTTTCAAATTTAGGTAATCCGAATCTTTACCCTTTGAGGTCTTCAACATCAAAATATTTAAGAACAAAGGCTTTTATAGGAAGCAGATGTCTCATCATTACATGCTAGTAGATGAGATAGGTTACCATCGAAATAACAATCTCATTTAATGTATAATCAAGTTTAATGAGAGAAGGTTGAAAGAAGTCGTATCTGTTAGCCAAGATAAACATGAGACGTACACTGGTAGAGTGCGTTTTGATGGTTCTACCACATAATCTGTGTACGAAACATGTTTGCTTTATCGTCCCAATTGCCTGTGATATATTTATAAGGGTGCACTTTTGGTAAGACGACAAGTTGTTTTTGTGTAAAACAAGTGGTAAAGGCTCATTTATTGCCTTCTTTTGTGTTATATAAAGTCACTTGAAAGCAATACCATCTAACACATCTTCTGTCGAAGACCATAGAACAGAATTTCCAAAGATTTGCACTCCGCCATCAATAGCAAATAGTTGGTTTGCAAGAAAAGCTTAGCTTTTCTCGATATTCTAAATCTAGAGATGTAGGATTACCTATTTCGTTAAGCTCATTGTGAATTTCTGCTGAGAGCACCAAATACTCTCACAAGATAAGCATTCACTTCCCCGCAATATTGCTTTAACTGTGGATAAGCGTTGAACATGGCATAAAAGATACTTTTTATAACCGGGTATCTCTATAATGCAAGTGACGAACAGAATCGAATAAATTGATGTTCTGTTCCACTGTTACTGGATACTTTCCATGCTGCATTGGGTGTAGCCATGAACAAAGTGATGGGCGAAGTGGATCCTATTACCTTGTTTTCATATAACAAAAAGTAGAGTTTATCAAACTTATCAAAGTTAAAAGCCTCTTTATCTTGCTCTAAAAACATCGATATTGTTTCACCTAAAAGGGCATGTTGTACATTGTTTTTAAGTCTGATAATGCCTTATCTTTTGTTCCATTCAACCACTGTAGTTGGTTTTTCATCTCACCAAAAGTTAAAGAATAGCTGAGCAATATCCATAAGCATTAGAAACAAGAAGCTTATCCATCACTTCTCCTTCTAATGTAGTTGACATCGCTAAACGGTTGAAAGCATTCTTAACAAGGTCCATTTGTGCAAATGGAGAAGGTATCGCTGTGCGTGGTTTTTGACTCAAAACCAGCATTAGGATCGATAATCATATTGATCTCATCAGCCCCCATATTGGTTGTGTAAAGATATCCAACCTCCTGTTGTCTTCTTATTATATGATAATATTTTGCTCACTTTTGCTTTTCTTTTAACTGTTTCTTGAATATTAAACGATTGCTTCGTATTTCTATCCACCAACTTATCTAATGCAATATTTAAGAGAGTGAATAGCTTAGTAGCTTGGTGTTTGCTCTTTTAAAGAACCGTTTCTTTACTAATTGTAAAGCTCTCTTTGTTTAATGAAGACAATACATTTTTATAGTTAATTGCCGACTTAAAACAATCCTGTTTTAGGTGAAAATGTCTGATACTATCATCGCTTAACTTATCTGTTGTGAGGAGTTAAATGAACGAAACTTCTTTTGGTTTCTGCCATTTCTTTTAGCCATTGACGATATGAAACGAAGAAATCTGCCATTAAAGTAGTATAGAACGTGGTTGATAAAAGCTCTTCCAATAGCTGGTTCATCTTGAGTATAACCACGACCGATATCCTCTTTTCAATTGATGTGTCGGTACATGTAAGCCAAAATGGAATTTAATTAGCTGCTTATTCACCAATGCACGACTCGATAAGCCAGGTCTTTTCAATGAAATTGTTTGCTTTATCAAACGATAATCCATATTCTTTATAAAAATAGGATTACGGGCGTTTCCTTCCATAGTTAATAGGTCTTCATCAGCTATTTGCAAGAAGTCGAGCACCGAAAGGGCACCAACAAATTCTACAATATGAGCGTCATTGCGTTGTCCGTTATCTCGGGATCGTTGTAATAAGGATTACTGGCACTTCATCTCCTGGGTAATAACAAGCGTTTACCTTTGAAAGTGGCAAGTCAATTCCATTCTGTTTTCAATCCAGTTAGATTGTCGTGATAATAGAATAATGCCGACTTTGTCTTCGAAATGAAGTCTACCGTGGATAGGACGATTCTCATCTTGTTGTATATTGAAGTAAGGTAGCACCGTTAATGCACCTATTTTGGCATCTCTTAAACTACCTCTATTACTCAAGTTGCTGTTATTTGCAGCGTTTCTTATATTCTTTACGATCACAGGATGACCTGCTGCACCTGTTCCACCGAATATAGAACTCACCACAAAGATACGATCATTGCTTTGGAATACGTTAGCAAATTGTCTGAATTTTCGCTATCTTTAAGCTGATTATGCTACACTATCGATAGGGACTACTCAACGAAACCTATATCCATTTTGTTTCGAGCTGATAGTCGGAGAAATCATTGAACATAAAGCCTGGATTAGCAGTATCCAACGTGTTATAAGCATAAAATCTTTGAACTTTGTAGATTCAACTGCTCCTAGATTAGCAAAAAGGTGTCACTAAGTGTAGAGCCATTGGGTGATATCTGCCAAAGTTGATATCTTTGTTGAAAAGAATCCATTTTCAACTTCTACGTTTTCACATATATCGACCTTCTGATAGACTTATAAGAACGCAATAAGCTATCTGTTCTTTTAAGATCTTCATTTGCTTTCTATGAGGGTCGATAATGGGCTACAACCTCTAAAGGTATTTCTTTACCATTGTTATCAAGTGGTCTCAACACCTGCAGCAAACTGCATTATAAGGGACGTAACACTCTTTGATCCAGTCCCACCAACTAGAAATAGAAACAAACGCATAATATTATTCTGGAATAGGGTATGTCTACAATTAGACGACCACCAACGAATTGAGAATGAAAACAACAATAAATACACTATATTTAATATGGTTTTCAACAACAGAGAAGTTAAATAACTGAAGTGAGAAATCTAGCTTATCAGCTGTAAAGATGCTCTTTTGCATATTAGTAGTTCACTGTTGTTACTAAGCAAGAAAGCACCCAATAACATCACTAACCAATGATACCAACGGCTGAAAACGAACCGAATTAATGATGTAATAGTAAACAATTGCCATCACCCAAAAGTATAATTGAGCTAAATAAAAGCAATCATAAAATAGACGTTTCCGTTATACATTGCATCAGAGAAAGCACGTTCATATGTACAAAGCCTCATAGATATATGATGAGAGAGCACCAAAACAAGTGTTATTACAATACCAAACACTAGCAGTATTAAATTCTTCATTTAATTATATTGTTATAAGTTCATATTTAATTCAAGTAATAAGGAACCCAGCCGAATTCCTTTTTATAAGAGTCGTATATTCCCTGCAACAGAGTATTTCAACGCAAATGTAGTTGTGCTGTTTGGTTGAGTGTCATCGTCTGTAGATGAAGCATAAGCCCATTGTGGAAAGTTATTAATAAGTCGTATTTACTTCTTGTTCGTGTGATACTTTCCTTTTGCAGACAATACAAATAGATGCGTGTAGTAGATAAGTATTTCTTTTCAGCAGGCATTCTATCACTGCTCGTTATTAGTTTTATAGCCTTAATCTGTATTGCATCGTCTGCAATAACCTCATAATTGCGAGGATTAACAAGATAGTTTTTATCGATAAACATATTGTTTAGATCTACAGTCAACACAAATCAAGGTCCCCACTCTCCTTTATCTACCTCTAAATCTTCAATGTTTGTAATGCTATTTGCTTGATTATGTTCTGACGGAAACGACCTTTTATCAAGCTATTACTTAACAAGAATGAGAAGTAAGGACGATAAATGCCTGACGTTTCGAAATCAGATATTGCTCTTGAAACCCTGGTAAATCAGCGAAACTCTAAACGAACCATAATTCTTATCCTTTGATATTCTCGCAAGAAGAGCGTTATCTCCTACTATAACAATATAGTATGGGCGTTCGCCTTGATATGCTATTCCTTTGTTTGAGAGTTATGTGTAGTAAAGACCATTGTAAGAGCCTTGCATTTTCAATATAAGCATCGATTTTGTTTTAACGATATTATTGAAAACGGCATGGTCATACCTTTTATTTCATTAAGATTTTCTCAGGATTTCATTACAGACATCTCTTTAGTTGAGTAAATCATATCCGACACAAGAATACTTAATTCATTGCTTTTTGTGTTATTCAATGTTTTAAATATCTCACTAAAGTTGGTATAGCTTGGATCTCAATGTTTTTGTAGTGGCCTCAAAGATATTGGTATCGGTCAAAAACTTAGAGAATCCTCTGGATATTCGTTGATAGTGCTATAACTACGTATATTTTATTGTTGTTTACGTCGTCGAAGATTGCTTTAACAGCTGCACAATGGCGGCTTTAAAGTTACTATTTCCATTCACATCATCGTATGGAATCCTACTTCCTGAACGTTCTAAGTAGAAGTTTACTTTTCACATTTTGCTCTTTTTCCCGACACCAACAAAGCTTACATCCACAGAGGGACGACGGCCATTCAGTAAGTCAACAATATAACTTGTCAGCTTCGCCTCATCGCATCTCCGTTTGAATTACAAAAAGTCTTTAAATGCTCTTTTGTCTGAATTAATAAATGAAAGCAATTTCTGCCAGTCTTTAGAGTCAATCTTTATCTTCTGAAGCTGTTAACAACAAGTCGGTCGAGTTCTTTTTCTTTGCTATTTCCACATGAAAACGCTGTAAATAGAACGAAAAGCAAAGAATAAAATACTGTATTTTAAAACAATGATTTTTCATCTTTTTCTTACTTATCTTTATTTGTATCAATGCAAAGGTACAAAAACAATATAAATTATCGCTAATATTAGAACTGTTATTATTATCATGTAATTTTTATTTCAATATCACTTATTTTGCAACCCATTTGCAACTATTTGAAATAAAGAATTTAAATAAATCTGTATCTGCGTTTATATTCAACTCACCCGAGTTGTTATCCGAATATAATTGATATCGAAAAGAGTTTTACATACTTATTTTATCCTTGAATTCAAATAATTTTATAATATTATATCAAGATAAAAACGAAGCAATAAAATTCTTTCGACATTCAACTGACAATCATTATTTTGTCAACAACTTATTATATACCTTATCAGAAAAGCACGTGTGCGTTCTCAGGCGGGCCATCTGTAAAGGTTGATATTCTCCACCCACTTTCTGATATCGTTGAAAAGGTGAACTTTTGCATTAATATATCCCCTTCACCATCTTGTGCTATGGCACTAGCAATACATTGTTTGTATATCCAATAATCACATCACCCTTTTCCACAGGTTCGTGCAACCAATCTGTTTGAGGAATCACTACAGCTTTTGAGTTTAGTTTGGGGATATTTCTCCATAAATTTCTTTTCGAACAGTCTCTAAACTCCGCAGCTTCTTTTGCCTTTGATATAGGTTTACGGTATAATGGCATGTAATATAGGCCAACCTTTATAAGGTCATTTTCTTTATTCAAACGTCCATCTGCATCTAGTGTAACCCACTTGCTTTCCTGCTTTTATTTAAGACCTTCTGGCTCTATTTAATATTCTTGATATCTTACTTCCAAGCGATTCTGTCTTATTACTTGTTGAAGTTTGAGCCGAAACAGTGCACATACAAGAGCACAAAAGCAACGATGCGCTTATTATATATCTTCATCATCAACTCATATATCACAAAAGTAGTATAATTCAACGAAAATCTATCGATTAAGGTTAATAATAATTAAATTCGACATTATTAATAATATGCTTCTAATAAAATAACATTATTTCAGTATTACATACAGATAAAGTATTCATTGAGCATACATAAAAGCTCTTTATAACGAAATAATATCCTTATTTCAAGCTTCATCATCTGTTAGCACAAAAAGCATATAATATTGAATTACTATTATTTACAAAACAAAATCATCTTATACTTTTATCGATAACAAAAGCTATGATATTACCTTGCAAAAGCTATGTTTTAGGCAGTAACAACAATGCTTTTACCCACCAATATCAATGCTTTTAAAAGGCACTACTTATATTTATAGAACAATATGTTGTGAATTAACAAGAATAATCTACCTTTCGAGAACGCATTTTCTAAATATTTAAAACCCAACAGAAAGGGCAAAACTATGAGTTCATTTAAGCAACTTTCTACAGATAGACGTAGCTGTAGAGATTTTAAAACAACCGAAATAGCTCCTGAACACATCGAAACACTTTTCAAAGTGCTTTCTTTTGCACCTTCATCTAAAGGCAGACAAGGCTGGGATATCATTGCAGTTGACAACAAAGCAGATATTGAGAAACTGGCAGGCCAAAAGCGAACACTATATCAGTTTCATTGCCAACGCCCTCTTGTAGTGGTTTTGTGCGGTGATAAAAGTATCGATTGCTGGATTGAAGATGCCTCTATTGTTGGAGTGAGCATGCAATCATCAGGCAGAAGAATTTTCTTTGGGTCTGTGCTGGATTCAAATTAGAGATCGATATCTTTTCAGACAATACCTCATGCGAAGAGATTGTGCGAGGTATTCTTGATATTCCTGCCAATCAACAGGTGCTTGCCCTCATTGCATTTGGCTATCCCAACAAGACCAATGCGCCTCTACAATGCCGACAAAATTAAATGGGAAAAAGGTTCATATTGGTAAGTAGCAAGAAACAACAACTGATTTAAAACAATGGACATAACGATTATTGGAGCAGGAAAACTGGCAAACCAATTTTAGGTGTAGAACTAAAAGAAAAAGGATTTCATATCAAAGAGATTTTTAGAACTGAGCGTTCTGCAATCGTCTTGCCGAACTTTTAAACTGCTCTAAAACCACTTTCATGTTCGAACAAATCAATAAGGATTCCGACTTATACATCATCGCATTAAAAGACGATGCGTTTTTGGAAGCTCTCCCAAAGATCTGTAATGAGCGCAAAAGACGCTATCTTTTTTACACACCTCGGCAGCCTATTAATGAGTAGTTTTGCACCCTATGCCAATAGGTTTGGAGTGTTTCACCTTATCAAACATTTAGCATTGATAAACTATTATCATTCAGTGACATACCTATATTTATTGATGCAAATAACGAAGACACTCTTAATACAATTAGAAGTATAGCAACAAGTATTTCAAAGAAGGTGTATCACTCAATGATACCGATCGAAAATACCTTCATATTGGGCTATCTTTGCATGTAACTTTAGCAATGTTGCTATAGTGTGGCTCAGGAATTATTAGAAAATCGTTCTATTCCATTCGAAGTACTTTTGCCTTTTGATTGACGAAACGCACAAAAGGTACACACAAAATGTCTGCCATTGAGGGCGCAAACAGGGTCCGGCACGCAAAGATACAAAAGGTGATAGAGCCATATTCAGCTATTGAAAGCAACAAGACATTACAATCTCTCTACAAAGAGATGTCTTCTCAACAATAAACAAGTTAGAACAACATAGCGACAATGATTAATTACGACTGCTAAAAATATCGTGCGATATTCTTTGATGTAGATGGCGTTCTATCTACACAAACGATAACCCTCTCAAGCAGTGGAGAACTGTTAAGAAGTGCCAATATTAAAGATGGATATGCTATTCAATTAGCTCAAACAAGGGCTACTATGGGCATAATAACAGGTGGAAAAGACCAATGCAGTGAAGGTTGAGATATGAAAAATCTCGGTGTAAAAGAGGTTCATCTTAGCGCTAGTGTAAAAATAAAGATATACGATTCGCTGAAAGAGAAATATCACTAAAAGACGAAGAGATTATTTGTAGTGCGACGACGCACCCGATTATGAAATAATGAGGTGTGCGGCTAGTGCATATGTTGTCCCAAAGATGCAGCACCAGAAATAAAGGGAAAGTGTTGCTATAATCAGCGACTTTACTGGCGGGAAACGGCTGCGTGAAGAGATATTATTGAGCAGGTGTTAAAGGCTCAAGGCAAACGTCGGATGGAAACAGTGTTGCCTTCGGTTGGTAGTGAGCTGTCACCTTATTATATTATAAACAGAAATGAATAAAAAGAATATAAACTGGTATTGGCCAGTAATTCTCCTCGACGTAAAGAGTTGTTGTTGAGCTTAAACAAATCAATAACAATCAGGGTAAAACGATATCGATGGTCTTATCCTCAACCCTATCGGCTTTTAGATGTTCCAGAATATCTTTCGAAGAAGAAAGCCAGTAATTATGAGGTTGCAGACGATGAGAGATTTAATTACAGCCGATACGCTTGTGATGGTAGATAACACTATTTTAGGTAAGCCAAAGGACGAGAGGCTCGATATGTTGCGTCTTTTTAAGTAATAAAGACCCATACTGCTTGCTACCAGGTGTTATGTTTGAAGAGCCTCCTAATAAAACATATCCTTTACCGATGTCACTGAGGTGCTTCAAACTGAACTATCAGATGAGGAAATAAACTGTATGTATCACTGAATTCAAACCTTTTGACAAAGCGGGCTCATATGGCGTACCAAGAATGGATTGGTCGTCGGGAATTACAAGTATTAAAGGGTAGCTATTTCAATGTAATGGGACTCACCGTTCATCGTGTTTACGAGAAAATAGCAGGAAATTAGAGGGAAACAATTAGAAAGTAAGAGTCATTTCCATCGACTGCATTTCAAGGCATACTCTATTTTAAAAGGCTTTTTCATTTAAATATGGTCTTATTAGAGCTCAAATTTAAAGTTTTAGGTACTTTTTCTCTACATGTTTGCACGCACTATTCATCCTCATCTTTTGAGGATTAATATTTATATTTGATTGCGACAATAAAGAATAGTCGTTTAAATGAGCAATAAACAATTTATTTAAAAGATATTTTATCTATACTGCATGACTGATTTAAGAACATGAAGCTCAGCAAACTTGTTATGGTTAATCATTGCAATTAGTCTTTATCATGTTTGCAATCTTAAAAGTTTCTTCTTTCCCCAATCATATAAAACAGCAAACACAGGAAGCTGAAATCAGAATATGTCTCGAGAAAGAGCTGAATCTCAACGTTCAAAGTAAAATAGTACAAAACAATAATACATTATGTTTAGTCATCTTTTATTAGACATCTTCGAGCAGTACTATCGACTGGTCGAGAGCACAATTTGCCCATACAGCCACTTTATCACTGGCTTTTATGTCTCTAACTCTAGGCCTTGCCATAGTAATGGGAAATCGTTGAGACTTGCTATTATCGCACAAAGAAACCATTTTGGAAGGATGTTGCGGAAGTTTGTGGCAAAGCTTTTGGTATTAATTTTCGCCATGGTGTTGCCACAGGTATCATTCTTGAATTGAATTTGGTACTAACTGGAGTAACTATTCATGGTTAGTTGGTGACATCTTCGGCGCTCCTTTTAGCTAATGTGAAGGTATTCTAGCATTCTTCTCATGCGAGTCTGCTGTGTGGCAGTAGTGTTCTTCGGTTGGAAAGAAAGCTTCTCAGTGCAGGTTTCACCTGCTCTCCACTTGGTTAACAGGCTTAGGGCGACCCTTTCTGCTGGTGTGGATATTGGTCATGCCGATGCTTTGGATGCAGTGTCCTGCAGGCCGCTACATTCAACTTCCTGACACTATGAGAAAACGAGCTTGCATCGTTCAATCTGTCCCTAGAAGTAGCGTTTAGTCCATTCGCTATTGATAAATTTCACACACAGTAACTTCTTCTGGATTATTGCGGTGTTTACTGTAGCTGTTAGCTGTTATTGTTAATTAAGAAAACGAGAAGTAAGCTTTGCACTGAGAGCTTTAAAAATAGCTGCATTTATGGGTTTACCATCTATTTTAGCTGGAATAACAGGACATCACTCTGCACATATGGTGGCAAAGACTCAACCAATGAAGCTTTGCTGCAATGGAAGCGCTATGCAATGGTGGTAAAGCTCAATCGCACAACAACATTCGGTTTTGCGTAATCCTTTCAAACAACCAGAGTTTAAAGAATGTCCAAAACATCCTTGTAAGATTGATATTCCTTTGCCTTTTCATTCCTTGCACAAACGATTTCCAAGGATATGTACCTAGGAATCAATGACATTATCAATGGATATACCAACAAAGAAGGCGTAAAAAGCCATCACTTGCAAAGAGAAAATTGCTCGTGGTCAACAAAGCTATTACAGCCCTTCCAGCTTATCGTCAGGCTAAAAAGCTAACGACAAAGCAGGAATTGAGGCAAATCTTAAGATATTAAACGAGAACATGAAGTACTTTGGTTACGGCTATATTAAGTCTGCAGACCAAGTCGTTCCTTATGTTCCAGTATGCTTCTGGTCGTTCAGATTTATGGTTGGACTTGGCCGTTTGTTTATTCTTTTCTTTGCAGTACTATTATTTATGGTGTATAGTATGACCTAACCAAACATCGTTGGTTGCTTAGTTGCAGGAATCATCACACTTCCTTTAGGTTATATTGCTACAGAATCAGGTTGGGTTGTTGCTGAAATGGGACGTCAACCTTGAACAACTCAAGATATACTTCCTACTTGGGTGGCCGTTTCTAACATTCAAGCTAGTTCAGTAATTGTTACTTTCTTCATCTTCTTAGTATTGTTTACAGCGATGCTTATCATCTGAAATCAATATCCTTTGCAAAGCAAATTAAGAAAGGACCTGAATACACAATTGAAAACGAAAAGATAACAAAAATAATTAAAACAAGATATTGTGTCATCACATTATTACAACACTACTGGTGGTTCTTGGTTTCTTTATTAGGAGCATTACTCGTCTTTTTAATGTTTGTACAAGGCGCAAATTCTCTTATTTTCTCATTAGGACACACCCCAGAGGAACGCCGTTTGGTTGTAAACTCAACAGGACGCAAATGGGAAATCACCTTTACTACCCTCGTAACATTCGGTGGTGCATTCTTTGTTTCATTCCCCTTTATTCTATAGTACCAGCTTTTGGTGGCGCTTATTGTTATGGATGATTATTCTATTCTCATTCGTATTACAAGCTGTGAGCTATGAATTCCAAAACAAACTTGGTAACATTTTTGGTGCAAAAACATTTCAATGGTTCTTAGTTCTCAATGGAATCGTTGGCCCAGTTCTACTTGGTGGAGCTGTTGCAACATTCTTCAATGGATCTAACTTCGTTGTGAACAAAATGAACATCACCAACAGTCTGTAACCTGTTATTAGCCAATGGGCTAATGGTTCACGGACTTGATGCTCTATTAGACCCTTGGAACCTTGTACTTGGATTGGCAGTTATGTTCCTTTCACGTATTCTTGGTACATTCTCTACATCATCAATAACGTAAATGATGCAGCAATACAAGAACGTTCAAAGAGACAACTTTTTGGTTAATACAGTTCCATTCTTGGTGCTATTCCTTTCATTCTTGATCCGCACTCTTCTTAAAGATGGATTCGCAGAGAATGTAAATGATGGTAGCATTTATATGGAACCAATGAAGTATCTCAATAACTTCGTTACCATGTGGTATCTATTAGTAGTGCTATTGATTGGTGTTTTGATGCTTCTTTACGCTCTTGGTAAAACTTTATTCACTAAGAACTATACCAAAGGAATATGGTTTGCAGGCATCGGAGTGGTGCTAGTTGTTTTGTCACTACTACTCTGTGCAGGTTGGAATCACACTGCTTACTATCCATCAAACATTGATATTCAAAGCAGTTTAACCATCTCAAACAGCTGCAGTAGCTTTGTTTACACTTCAAACAATGTCTGTAGTTTCAATCCTTGTTCCATTCGTTGTGGCTTATATTGCTTACGTTTGGTATGTAATGGACAAGAAAAACTAGACAAAGAAGAATTGAAAGACGACGAACTTTACTAATCGTCAGATCTCAATAGAAAAGACTTATTACCGTCATTCAAGCACATTTATACTTGTTTGGCGGTAATTTCTTTTATCTATATCGCTCCAATTAAACAATATAACAGCGTTTTTTGCGTTTAATGTTTATATGAAATTAAGAATTGCACTATATTTTTATATGTTTCTTCTATGCGTAGTAATGCACGGACAAACATTCACTCTTCTAAGGAAAAAGTTGTCGATGAGCAACAACAACCCATTGAACTCGTAACTGTATCTGTTGCAAAAACAAGGTAAAATGACGACGACTTCACCCTCGTGGAGAATTCTCTTTAACCTTGCATACTGCCGACTTCTGTGCCTGTAAAATTCTCGATGGTAGGATATAAAACCAAAACAAGAATATTACAAAAAGCCTAAAGGTAAGCCTGAAACTTCAAATCGTATTATATTCAGATAACATGATTGAAGAGGTGACAGTGAAAGGTGCTCGCATAAAGCAAACAGGACAGATGCAGCATATCAAAACCGAAGATTTAAAGAACAATCCGTCGGCCACTGGCAATGCAGTTGAAGAGTTGATACAGAGTCAAGCGAGCGTTTCTACCCACAACGAGCCATCTTCTCAATACAATGTTCGTGGTGGTTCGTTTGATGAAAATAGTGTATATCAACAATGTAGAGGTATTTCGTCCCTTTCTTGTACGCAGTGGACAGCAAGAAAGGCTTTATCTATTATCAACCCAAATATGGTTGAAAAGATTGATTCTCAACGGGAGGATTCGACGCTAAATATGGAGATAAGATGTCTTCAGCATTAGATATCACCTATAAAAACACCACAAAAGTCTGGGAAGGTTCGGCATATATCAGTATGCTTGGAGCAGGCTTATACGCGCAATAGGCAATCAAAAGCTTTTCATGAGCAATAGTATTCGCTACAAAAACCAATAAATATTTATTGGGAACTCTTGAAACTAAAGGCGAATATATGCCTCGTTTCTTGGATTATCAGACCTACTTTAACTATAAACCCAATAAGAGATGGGAACTCTCATTCATTGGAAGTATATCGGATAATCATTACACTTTCACCCCAGAAAACAGAGAAACGAAGTTCGGAACATTTAAGAATGTAAAGAACTTCAAGGTTTATTTCGATGGACAAGAAAATGATTTGTTCCAAACTTTCTTCGGCTCTTTCAGTCTAAAGCGTAACCTAACATAAAACACTTCGTTAGCTCTTATTGCCTCTGCGTTCTCTACTAAGGAGCAAGAGAAATACGACATACAAGGTCAATATTAGGCTAACTCAAACTGAAAACAAGCGAAAACCTTGGTGTAGGAACCTATTTTCAGCACTCAAGAAACTATCTAAAAGCCAACATAAAGAATGTAAAGTTGCTTTTTAATCACAAGACTTCAAAACACAATATAGAGAGTGCATTCACCATGAAATGGGAAAATATCAAAGAGATTTCGAATGAATATGAAATGCGAGACTCTAGCGGTTACAATATTCCTAATACACCAGAAGCACTCAATATGATTTATTCTTTACGTGCAAAGAATGAGTTAAGCAGCCAAAGAATCGAAGGATATATTCAAGACACCTATCGCTTTACAAGCAAACACGAACACACTCTCTTTACACTTAATTATGGAATTAGAGTGAGTAACTGGAGTTTCAATAAAGAAACAATCATCAGTCCACGTGTATCTTTTAGGCATTACACCTGCCTTTAACCATAATATCACCATGCGCTTTGCCACTGGTTTATATTATCAAGCACCATTCTTTAAAGAGCTAAGAGATACAAACTATCTCGAATGGAGTGACTTATGCGCAATTTAACAACAAGGTAAAAAGTCAAAGATCGCTACAATTTATAGCAGGACTAGATTATAATTTCAAGATCAAAGAACATCAATATAAATTCACAGCCGAAGCTTATTACAAAGCTTTGAGCAACCTTATTCTCTATAGTGTCAACAATGTAAAGGTTATTTACTATGGAGATCAGCTCTGCAACGGCCATGCTGCAGGCTTAGACCTTAAGCTTTATGGCGAATTTGTGCTAGAACCGACTCGTGGATAAGTCTTTCTTTGATGAATACTCAAATGAACTTAAATGGAAAGAAAAATTCTCATTGCCCACCGATCAACGCTATGCTGTGAACCTATTCTTTACAGATTACTCCCAGGAACAGAGCGTTGGAAGATGTCTCTTGCTTGCATTCGCCGATGGCTTACCTTTTCAACCCCACATCAAGACTTAGAGACCAATACTTTCCGTGCTCCTGCCTCACAAACGAGTTGATATTGGTATGAGCTACAATCTTCTTAATAGCAAAAACAATCAGAAATTCATTAAGAATATGTGGTTAGGAGTAGATTGTTTGAATCTCTTTGGAATAAGTAATGTAAACTCTATTATTGGATTACTGATGTAACCAATAATCAATATGCCGTGCCTAACTATTTAACAGGCCGACAAATCAATGCACGTTTATCAATAGATTTTTAATATGAAGAGTCTTTTTGCCTTTCTACTCCTGCTGTGTTGCAATGCGTCATGGGCGCAACAAAATAGAATAATCCATTCTAATATTGCCTCATTGCAGGTTGTTGCAGGCAATAAAATGGCTCGAACTGCCTGTTATTTCGCTTAACGACAACACCCCGATCAACATCTCTTTTGACGAAAAAAGCCACAATTATCATCGTTATGTTTATACTGTTGAACATTGTGAAGACGATTGGTCGGTGTCGAAACAACTCTTTAAGAGCGACTATATCAGAGGTTTTTCAGACTATTTGAATATAGAAGACATTCAACCTTCTATCAATACCAACACAGAATACACCCATTATTCGTTCTCAATACCCAACGATCGTGCCAATTGCTTTATGAGTGGCAATTATAAGGTAACAGTTTACGATGATAACAACAATGATTCTAAAATTTTGTTGCTCACTTTATGGTGGTAGATCCTAAGGTAAAAAATAGGTATTGAGGCTACAACAAACACAGACTTAGATATCAACAATCGACATCAACAATTGAACATTGTACTTAATTATCCACCTAATGTGTCGCAAAATCCTAAAGAGGAGTTCAAAAATTGTGGTGACTCAAAAATAATCGTCTCGATAACATTAGAAAAGGATTTTATGCCTCAAATCGTTACAACCGAATCGATGATATGGCAACACAACAAGCAATTGATATTTGATGCAGGTAATGAATATCACAAATTTGAAACACTTCACACTTCACAACCCTCTATGGGTGTGGAACGAATAGTGTGGAACAACAATAGCTACAACGCCTTTTTATGGCCCATTACCGCACGTTTTTGCTTATGTTTACGATGAAGATGCTAATGGAGCGTTCTATATTCGCAATAGTGATAACATCGAAAACAACACTGCTTCTGATTATATCAATGGCATTTCACTGTTATTCCCAAACAAGTGGGCGAAATATACCTTAACGGTCAGTGGACTAACAATAGTTTTACTGAAAATATCGTTTAACCTATAACAGAAATAAAGGCATACACTGCTGTTGTGAACCTTAAACAGGGATATTACTCCTATCAATATCTTCTTAAAATGCCTAATGGCACAATCACTACCCTCCCAACTGAAGGTAATTTCTTTTCAAACTGAAAACACATACCAAGCCTATGTTTATTTTTAAAGGCAAGGGAGAACGCACTTATCAGCTGGTAGGCTTCAAACAAATCCAATTGAAATAAGCACAAAAAGGCAGGAGATAAAGGCAAACGATGTTTTTTAAGACCATTGTGTTCAGGTTTCTAAAAACACTTTTTCTGTTTTTATAATAACGCTTCAATCAACTAAATTTAAAGCAAAACAAACGCTTATACTACTCTTTTTATCTTTAAAGAATAGTAACTCACAACTTTCTTACAATAAATAAATTGAATGAAAAATGAATCCTCTCTTCAAATAAACCAATTTAGAGAATTCTAATTACAAGTTTTTGTTCTCACAAAAGAGTCGATACCCGGGCTCTCGAACCGACCTATTCATTACGAGATGAATTGTTTCACTAACTGAGCTATATCGGCAATATAGCTTAAATCCCAAATCTTTTGTTAGTGATGCAAAGGTATATATATTTTTATTTTTTCAAAATAAACCTTTTACTAATTATTTTTCACTATTTTATTTAGCCACGTCCCTACCCTAATATCGTTATGATTGAGAGATTAAAGGATAGACACTTCTATTGAATATTTCATTTATTTGAAAATAAGATGAAATAGCTTTGCAAGCTACCATACAAAAGCTATCAAACAAACTCAATGCTTTTATCTTCTAAAACTCAATGCAATTACACCGCAAAAGCAATGATATTGCAAACCAAAAAGCAATGCTATTTCAGACGAATGAATAAAGAACAAGAAATAGAAGAAACTGCATAAGAATCACTATTTTTCTGCTATATATTTACTTAAAGAATAAAAGAACTGGAATTATCATAGGAATTCCAAGCCAATAGTTGTTTGTTGAGTTCTTTTATTAACTTTGTAGACAATGGAATTGAGATGTGTTATCTATATCTATTAAAGTTTTATGACACAACAAACTTTCATTTCCTAAGAAGGACTACCATTAATACAATAACTAAGTATAACAACAATCTATTATGCAGAAACAATTGTTATTTTCGTTGCTGTTATCATCTTTAACAGCCATGCCTTTTACAGGCAGACAACCTTCCTGTTGGAGGCTATCTATTTGGCCAAGACGTGGCACCTACAGGACAAGAATGGCAAAAACTGCATAGATGTTGGGATATAATAAACTACCTGCTCGTTCTCTTTCTTCATTCTCGTCTGTTAACGAGGCAAGAAAAAGTATTACCAGAATTTGCAAAAGACTACCTATCTCTTAACGGAGAGTGGAGCTTTCACCTTTGCTAAGAATCCTGATGAACGCCCAAAAGACTTCTTTATAAAAAGGCTATGACGATAGCAAATGGGACAGACTACAGGTGCCTGTAAGCTGGAATATGGCTGGAATTCAGAAAGATGGAACATTGAAATATGGTGTACCTATCTATGTTAATCAATGGGTTATCTTTAAATATAACATCGAACCAGACGACTGGAAAAAAAGGGTGTTATGCGTGAACCACCAAAGAACTACACCACATACGAATATAGAAATGAAGTGGGTTCGTTTAGAAGAAGTTTCGATGTTCCTGCTAATTGGGACGGAAAGGAAGTATATCAACTTCGATGGTGTAGACTCTTTCTTCTATCTTTGGATTAATGGACGCTATGTAGGTTTTCTCTAAGAACTCACGTAACACTGCAATTTCGATATTACTCCATATATCAACAAGGGAAAGAACGAAATTGCATTGGAAGTGTATCGTCTTCTGATGGAAGTTTCCTTGAAGCACAAGACATGTTCCGCCTCCCCTAGTATCTTCCCGTGATGTTAGTCACTGCAAAACCTAAAGTGCACATTGCTGATGTGAAGGCTATTCCTACTTATAAAGATGGAAATGGAACGGTTAGCATCAATACTACACTGCAAAATCTAACTAAGAAGAATGTAAAAAGATCTAAGTGTACGCTGGAGCATCTATCGAAATAAGTTATATTCTGATGATAATGAGTTGGTTTCTACCTTCGAAACAACAAAGGAAAAAGACGGCATGCAGTGGTAATAAACTAGCTAATCTTCAGCAAACCATTACCTTAAAACAATGCTGCCCTACTGGACAGCTGAGGAGCCAAATGTATATGTTCTTGTTGGAGAATTGATGCAAGGTAAAAAGGTTATTGAAACTATTAGTTTCCAAACTGGTTTCCGCAGTGTTGAAATAAAGGACACTCCTGCACACGAAGACGAGTTTGGTTTGGCTGGAAGATACTATTATATCAATGGAAAGGCATTAAAAACTCCAAAGTGTTAACTGCCATGATACAAAACCCATTGACGGGTAAAAGTTATTTCAAGAGAGCAGATGGAGCGTGAAATTATGCTGATGAAGCGTGCCAATATCAACCATATCCGTACCGCTCTACTACCCCAATGACCCTTATTTCTACCACCTTTGTAACAAGTATGGTATTTATTTAGAGAGTGAAGCAAACATTGAGAGTCATGAATATTTCTATGGAAAAGCATCGCTTTCACACGTTCCTGAGTTCCAAGCAGCACACGTTGATCGTGTAATGACTATGGCACATCAACTTGTGAACAATCCTTCTATCGTGATATGGAGCCTTGGTAACGAAGCAGGACCAGGTCATAACTTCGTAGTTGCATACGATTCGCTAAAGGCTTTCGATGCTTCAAGACCCGTACAATACGAACGTAACAATGATATTGTAGACATGGGATCTAATCAATACCCAAGTATTGCATGGACTCGTGATGCTGTTAAAGGTAAAATGGGTATCAAATATCCTTTCCATATATCGGAATATGCTCACTCTATGGGTAATGCTGTAGGTAATCTTGTTGATTATTGGGACGCAATGGAGTCTACAAACTTCTTCATGGGTGGTGCAATATGGGACTGGATCGACCAAAGTATGTACCATTATACTAAAGATGGCAAGCGTTATGCAGCTTATGGCGGTGACTTTGGCGATACTCCTAACGACGGACAGTTCGTTATGAATGGTATTATCTTTGGTGATGAAGCTCCAAAACCTCAATACTTTGAGGTGAAAAAGGTATACCAATATATTGGAACAACATGGAAAGACGCTAAAACTGCTACATTAGATGTGTTCAACAAGAACTATTATTCTGATGATTTAAGCAGCTACCAAATGGCTTATACACTGACCGCCGATGGTATTCCTGTTAAAGAAAGAAGTTTAGAGCTTGGTAGTGTACCTGCAAAGAACACACAAATATATCACAATCAACGGACTCAATGAAGGACTTCAACCCTAATAAAGAATATCTACTCCACATCACTTATCGCCTAAAAACACGATATGCCATGGGCAAAAAGCTGGATATATTCAGGCTGAAGAACAATTACCTGTGCAGCTAGCAGAGGTTCGTCCAGCATTGGATGTTAAAGGAAAAAGTAAACGTAACGGCACCAAAGAATAATCAAATAGTTCTTTCTGGTGATCAATTCAGTACTACTTTCGACCTTACCAAGGTACTATCTATAACCTTCAATATGATGGTAAAAACTATCATTGAAGATGGTTGTGGACCTGAACTCAACACTTTCCGTGCATGGACCAACAATGATAACTGGGCTTATGAGGCTTGGTATGCTAATGGTTTGAACAACTTGCAACACAAATGCACCAACTATACAACACATGTAAATAGCAATGGTTCGGTATCTCTTGTGTTTAGCATAGAGTCGCAAGCTCCACATGGCTATCGCTTAGAAGGTGGTAATGCCAATTGGAAGAAGCTTATTGAGTTTAAAGATAAGCCTTTTGGAAAGGACGACTTCGCTTTAATACCCAAGTGGTGTACACTGTATTTCCTGATGGAAGCATTGAAAGCGAGAGTTCTATCACAAGCAACAAACCAAGTTTAGTACTTGCAAAGCTAGGTTACACTATTCGTTTACCAAAATCACTCAGCACACTGAACTATTATGGTCGTGGTATGGTGGATAACTATCCTGATCGCAAGACAGGACAAATGATTGGACTCTATGAACAGAAAGATGTAAACAACGAATTTGTACCATTCCCTAAGCCACAGATACAGGTAACCACCAAGATACTCGTTGGTTGTCGCTCACAGAGCTTTGACAATAGCAAAATTCACATGCTGGGGCAATCTTATTGCAAAAAGATAAGATGAGCTTCTCTGCTCTTCCTTGGTCGGACAATGCTATCGCAATGGCTAATCACCCACACGAATTACCACAAAAGTGATTATACTTATTTGCACCTAGATATGGCAATAACAGGTTTAGGTGGTAACAGTTGCGAGACAAGGTGGTCCGCTATTACACGACCGTGTAATGGCAACTCCACACACATTTGGATACATCATTCGCCCTGTAAGTTCAAAAAGATAGCAAAGGAACTTTTAAACAAGTCGGATATAGTCTTAATAGTGTAACACCGCTTACCATTGCAAGAAACGAACAAGGTAATGTAAACCATCAACGCAAATGGTGTGAAGGGCGATATCTTCTATACCACCAACGACAGCAAAAAAAGCCTGTTAAATATACTGGAGCTATCAACCTTCGCAATGGCGGAACCATCACGGCATGGACCAAAGAGAATGAATGGCTCAAGGCACGTCAATCATTCTCACGCATCGAAAAGCATACCTCTATCTGTCGTATTTACATCAAGTCAAGAGAGTGGTGAGGGTGATGCAACTCACTTAACAGACGGAAATCCAAATACCTATTGGCACACTATGTACTCTGTTACAGTGGCAATTCCTCCTCATTGGGTTGACTTCGATTGCGGCAGTGTGAAGAATATCAAAGGATTTACTTATCTTCCACGCCAAAACAGCAATAATGGTAATATCAAGAAATACACCATTCAGATTAGCAATGATGGCAAGACATGGAGCAAACCTGTTGCTGAAGGTGAGTTTGAGAACAATAAAAAGGAGAAATCTATCTTGCTTTTCTACTCCTGTAAAGGCTCGTTTCATTCGCTTTACTGCCTTAAGTGAACAGAACGGACAAGACTTTGCAGCAGGTGCTGAGTTCAAAGTGCTGAGAAATAAAAATAAGTTTGAACAAAAATAATAGGCTGTATCAAGTAAATAGCTATCTTGACGCAGCCTATTTTTATATCATTTATTCCCCAATACAACTCCTATTTCTTTAATTGTTGAAAGGGATCATCTACAATATTCTATCTAAATATACAAAGTATTCATCGCTGATGAATACGATAAAAAGCTTTTAAATCATTTATTTTAGATACACTTTCTTACCATTTATGATGTATATTCCCGATACAGGGCGAGTCACTTTTTGTCCTGACAGATTGTATATAACATCATTTTTAGATGGATTTCGAATGGCAGTTATACCCATTGTTATAGGCACTGGCATACTTATAAAACGTAAAGTTGAAGTTAGTGATTGCGTAAAAGCAAGGTAAGCTTTATGAGGACGATTAACGATTCTATCTCCAGTTTCATTATCCCAATAGAAAACCAAGACTACTTATGCCCTCCGATTCAGCAATACTTAGTTTGTATAACTTCTCATTTGGCGATGCAGCTTCTATGCTTTGGCGTACATCACTACCTCGTAATAGATTCTCAGGATCGGCTACTTCGCTGGTAGATGCTTCTTTTAATAAATACAATCCTTGGGCCCCTTCAATTATCACTGCTTGATTTGCTGGTAGAACCTGATTACCTTTTGTATGTTCTGCCCTTTATTAATGTCCCATTATTCGCATGGATAGTATAGGCTGTTAGACCTTCAGGAAGTACAAAAACCTTTGTTCCATAATAGTAAGTTGCCGTTTTAAGCTCATCAATTACAATGGCATCAATAATCCGTTCACGGCGATAAAGAGCTACTTCTGACTCTCTTTTAGAATAACAAGAATAAAGTCCTGCATTATAAGTTAGCTGTTTGGGTATCCAACTTAAACTTGATTTGACATTAAAGACAAGATTATGGTGCCGTTTATCACTTGATAATGAAATGGTAAGAAAGGTTTCTTTATCCTCATTCCGTCTAGAGTGACTAGGAGAAGAAGCAACAAAAAGCTCATTTTTCCTCCTTTCTTCACTGACAACAACCCTCTTCATCTTTTTAAAAAGCCAAGCATCGGGCTCGCCCTCAAGCACAAGTTCTGCAATAAATTCAGGGTTTATAAGTAATTCTGTTTCGGAAATAAAGTGAGAAGGAATAGCATCTCGATTATGACTTCCCCTAGTATAAGGGAATTTTCCCATCGCCTCATGTGTCCTGGATTAGTAATAACAGCTGATCGCCCACTTTTTAAGGTACTAAGATCTGTCACAAAACTATACAACACCAGCTCTTCTGCATGAGCAAGAGATATCGAAAAAGATGAATAAAAGACTTAAAAATAATTGTTCTCATAGTTGTTTGTAAATTTCAAGAATATTATTTTTGGTTAGTAACTTCATTAATTCCTCATATAGAATATACCTATTTGGTGTCAGATTTCTAAATATCTCAATTAAGAATCTCCTCTATATGTAAGCTATTATTAATTATCTTCTTCTCTAAATCCCCATCAATCGTTGTTGGGAGAAAGTCTGGGTGAGAAAGTTGTCGCTCTCTACTATACTCATTGTACATTTGCGGGACCGTTGAACATATTAAATTGATGCATTCACAAGGAACACAAAGGATTCTGGGCGCAATATATGCTTTCATAGGAATAGTTTTTGTAGCCATCATAAACTTGTTTTCTTTGGTTATAGATTCTCTACAAGGCACACTTGTGCTTTCATGAGATTAATAGTTAAGATCTTTTTATTTATTTTGTTCTTTTACAAATGTACAAAAATACTTCTAACTATGACAATATTTTTACAACACTTTTTTATTACATTTATCTCAGATTTTAAATTAATAAGTTCCCCATAACATGTCTATTTTTGAATAAAAAGAAAGATTTCTTCAAGATCACACACTATTTCTTTAGCTATTTATTTTTCCCTCTAAGCCATTCTTTCCTATTGAATGACTATTTCCTTAGTGGTCGCTAAGATAAGCCTTTAATGCTTTATAAATTGTATTTGTGGAGCTTATACAAGGTTCTCTGCATATAAAACAAAGATGCGGTTGTCGTGTTCAGGCACACTAAACTGCCATTATTAGTTTATCTTTGGGCTAGTTGTCTTTGATAAAAACATCCATTTTAGAGAATAGATACATCACAATAACATCAACACAAGAATTAAGTATCACAATATTTAATTCGTATTTATTTAGAGATATTGTCTATTTTTGCAACAAATTTTAAAGCCATTAGATTTTAAACAATAAAATAATTATTATAGCACTTGCAACCGTATCTTCAAATCAGGGGGATACAAGCATTTTATAAATAAATAACATTAAAGATTAACGCAATGAAAAAGAGAAAAACTAGCACCTCCTCAATGTCGGAGCATAAAACTTTTAGTAGAAAAGTTTTATTTGTACATCTACAAAAGTCAACCAAACTAATTCAAATGAAGAAGAATGGAAAAGTGAAGAAAATCTAATTGATAATACAATTGAAATTTAACTATATATATGAAAAGAATGAAATTAAAATACAACTTATCTTCATTATGCATCGCCATTTTATCAGTGTTTAGTTCGTGCTCGAACGATCACATTTCAACACAGGAGAACCAAGTAAAGATAAATGGAGAAACATTTAAATTTACAATAAATGAAGAAAAATATAAAGAGGAAACCATTATCCCGTTCAGGAAAGAACTCAATACAAAAAGACACAATAGTTCTAAACAATGGACTCACTGTAGAAATGTCCATTGAACCTGATGAAGAGACACCTCAACTACAAGCTACGACTCGTGCAGGAAATCCTTTAAGTGATGGCCATTATACTATTTATATTGTAGACGAGGCAATGGGAACACGCCCTAACAGATACAAAAATATAATCTCTCTGGCACTATAAATAGTGGTAAGTTCGTTCCTGATCACAATGCCAATATTAATCTTGAGGTGAGGCAAAGAATATCCTTTATCTGTTTTAATGATGCCGTAATTGATAATGGGTCAACACTTGGATTAAGCGTTAACCCTGATGCTAAGAACCCAATGATGGGTGTAACTGTAAAAACTATTACAGGCAACAAAGACGAAGTGTCATTTGATATGAAACACTTAGCAGCCCGTATTCATAGAAGTGACACACATACAGCATATGGTAAGGAACTTAAAATAACATATCTATCTAATACATAGGAGTAACCACCACTACAGGTAAACAAACATTACAATATACCTATAAAAGGTGAATACGATCAGTATAACTCTTCAGGTGACCCTACTATTGGAAACTCAACAATAGCAAATGTTGGAAACCTATCTTATGACTCTATATCGAAACCTTTCCTTCAAAAAGTGATTACTTTTTACGAAGCTATAGGTGATATTGCCGGTGGCAAAAGCTTCAGTTGCCAATTGACTGGAAAAATATATGGAAAGACTATTGACATAACAAAGAATAGCAGTAATAACATATTTCGTAATCATAGCTATGTTGTAAAACTAAATTTCATTACACAAGACCCACTCTACCTCTACCAAGATGGAACCATTGGATACTTTGGAGACAAAGATACTCGTACCCCAATTGGTATTGTAATAGAAGAAAAAAGAGCACAAACAAAAAGAGACAGCTGTTGTGCAAAAAGATGCAGGAAAGGCTGCGGCTCACGAAGATCTTCTAGCCTATCGTATTCTTTTAAAACTTTTTACTTTACATACCCCGGGTCATCCAAGAAGCTATTGGAATGCAGAGAGAGATGGTTATAATTATACACATACAACAAGCGAATATATGACAGAAGATGAATATGGATACCATTATACTCCACCTGCAGAACTACCAACAGAACTAATGATAAATGGAGTTTATGCACTCCCCTGCCACACTGCATGGCTGCCCACTATTTCCTGGTGTTTCGGTTACTGGTAAAAATGTAGGAAAAATGGTTTTCTTGCAACACCAAGCCAATGGAAACAATTATTTATACATTTGTAAAAGTTCAGAGGCATCATTCAATCTAACAGAAGATGGATTCAATGCTCCTGATGCGTGGCAGTATGAAAACGATCCAAGCCAATATCAAACCAATAAATCAAGTTATGATCTATAGTGCTGTTGCTTGGGATGCCAATAAACTTCAGAATATGTTTACACAAGCTGGAGGAACCCAACCAACCGACTTATACGTTGCAGCAGAGCGAATCAAGAGCAATGACTGTTTATCCTCTAATCAAACCCACACAAATAATTTTACTACAATCAGGTCTTACAAGTGGATTTATTCCCTCATCGCCCTCTGTCCGATCTTTTGTTCATTTCTAAAGTTGAACTTAGTAATAATATTTGTGCAAGCATAAAATAGGAATATATTTTTATTATCTATTCCTCATAGAATAAAAAGCACCACCTTATAATATAAGATGGTGCTTCTTATTTCATACATATTCTAATGCTCAAAACATAAAGAGGAATTAGTATTTCCCTAAATACTGGGATAAAGATCTTTTGTTCCTTATATATTCTATCCATAATTCATTTATGAGAATAAATACGCCTCATTAAATAATTATTGAAAGAATAATTTATATTGAGCAGTCTCCTTTTATATTTTACTCTGCACTTTAAATTCTTATAAAAAGTTATTTATTTACACTGTAAGCCACTTATTTTGCTTTTAATATGGATTTTTATCTCTTCTGTTTGGTAAAAGTTCTTTGTGGCTTTCTAAATGGTTAGTGTTGGGATCTATAGTTGATTTAGGTTGTGTAGCGATTCTATTTGTAGCCTTAAAGTGGCTAATATAAATAAAGTGATGTACTCTTTATATTCATTTTGATAGGAATTTATTATTTCTTCTGTCATCTATTTATCCTATAAGCCCATCTTACCTATTTGATTAGATTTTATCTCTAGCCTTTAAAAAGTTCTCATTGTGTTTTTATTTAATGCCTTCAAGCTCCTCTTTTGACACAAACACAAAAAGAGCTTTAACTGATTACTCAATTAAACTCTCTCTAATAAAAAGGCAGCTACCCTACTCTCCCGCATTGCATTGCAGTACCATCAGCGCAAGTGAGCTTAACTTCTCTGTTCGGAATGGGAAGAGGTGGAACACCACCGCTATAACCGCCTGATATACCTTTATAACATCAATAACATATCTACAAGCAAAATGTATGATTAAATAAATCACAACGGATGAAAATAATCTTAGTCTGAAAGCTTTGGGCAATTAGTAGTGCTCGGCTTTGACATCACTGTCTTTACACCTACACCCTATCAACGTCGTCGTCTACAACGACCCTCAAAGGAGTTCTAATCTTGCGGATGGCTTCGCACTCAGATGCTTTCAGCGCTTATCCAAACCAGACTCGGATACCCAGCGGTGCCCCTGGCGGAACAACTGGTAAACCGGAGGTCTGTCCATCACGGTCCTCTCGTACTAGTGACGGCTCCACGCAAAACTCCAACGCCCGCGATAGATAGAGACCGAACTGTCTCACGACGTTCTGAACCCAGCTCGCGTGCCACTTTAATGGGCGAACAGCCCAACCCTTGGGACCTTCTCCAGCCCCAGGATGTGACGAGCCGACATCGAGGTGCCAAACCACCCCGTCGATATGAGCTCTTGGGGGGGATCAGCCTGTTATCCCCGGAGTACCTTTTATCCTTTGAGCGACGGAGTTTCCATACACATCCGCCGGATCACTATGCCCTAGTTTCCTACCTGGTCGGCATGTCTGCCTCTCAGTCAAGCACCCTTATGCCATTGCACTCTAATAGGTCGGTTACCAATCGACCTGAGGGTACCTTTGGAAGCCTCCGTTACGCTTTTGGAGGCGACCACCCCAGTCAAACTACCCACCAAACAATGTCCTCGTAAGCAACGAGTTAGACCTCAGACAGCCAAAGGGCCGTATTTCAAGGATGGCTCCAAGAGTGCTGGCGCACCCCCTTCAAAGCCTCCGGCCTATCCTACACATCGGATGACCAAGGTCAATGCTAAGCTGTAGTAAAGGTTCACGGGGTCTTTTCGTCCCATCGCGGGTAATCGGCATCTTCACCGATACTACAATTTCACTGAGATCATGGTTGAGACAGTGTCCAGATCATTACACCATTCGTGCAGGTCGGAACTTACCCGACAAGGAATTTCGCTACCTTAGGACCGTTATAGTTACGGCCGCCGTTTACTGGGGCTTCAATTCAAACCTTCTTCCGAAGAATAAGCTCTCCTCTTAACCTTCCAGCACCGGGCAGGTGTCAGACTGTATACATCATCTTTCGAGTTAGCACAGCCCTGTGTTTTTGTTAAACAGTTGCCTGGACCGATTCTCTGCGCCTCACTACCATTACAGTATGAGGACCCCTTATCCCGAAGTTACGGGGTCAATTTGCCTAGTTCCTTAACCATGAATCTCTCAACGCCTTAGTATATTCTACCCGACTACGTGTGTCCGTTTACGGTACGGGTGCTTTAACAATATGTTTAGAGCATTTTCTTGGAAGCAGGATTACCCACACTATTGGTTCGCTCCGAGGAGAAAAACCATACTATCAAGTTCGGATCTGATTGTGGATTTACCTGCAATCATCAACTCCTACACTCTTTAACGAGGACTTCCGTCGCCTCGCGGTGGTGTCACTTCTTCGTCTGCCCATCACTCATTAAAGCAGTAACGGAATATTAACCGTTTCTACCATCGCCATCGCCATTCGGCTGAGACTTAGGACCGACTAACCCCGTGATTGACATTGCCCGGGAAACCTTGGTCTTACGGCGGGAGGGAATCTTACCCTCCTTATCGTTACTTATACCTACATTTGCTTTTCCATAAACTCCAGATATAGTTGTCCTATATCATTCAACGTCGATGGAATGCTCCCTACCGATACTTTTTAAATACTATCCCGCGCCTTCGGTATCTGCCTTATACCCGATTATTCATCCCATCGGACCCTCGACCAGTGAGCTGTTACGCACTCTTTAAATGAATGGCTGCTTCAAGCCAACATCCCTACTGTCATGGGGACCAGACTTCGTTAGACTAACTTAGACAGAATTTGGGGACCTTAAACGACGGTCTGGATTCTTCTCCTCTCGGGGACGGACCTTAGCACCCGCCCCCTTACTGCACGACTGCAAAGCGTAAGCATTCGGAGTTCGTCAGGTCTCGATAGGCGGTGAAGCCCTCTTGACCTATCGGTCGCTCTACCTCTCACGTTAATCATCGTACGCGGCACCCAAATGCCTTTCGGGGAGTACGAGCTATCTCCAAGTTTGATTGGCCTTTCACTCCTACACCACCTCATCCAGAAGCTTTTTCAACGCTTATTGGTTCGGACCTCCATTCCGTGTTACCGAACTTCATCCGGACAAGTGTAGATCACTTGGTTTCGCGTCACCACCACTGACTTAACGCCCTGTTAAGGTCTCGCTTTCACTGCGGTTGCTCCACTTAAGAGGATTAACCTTGCCAGTGACGGTAACTCGTAGGTTCATTATGCAAAAGGCACGCCGTCACATCATTAAATGCTCCGACCGCTTGTAGGCGCATGGGTTCAGGATCTATTTCACTCTTCTTATCGAAGTTCTTTTTCACCCTTTCCCTCACGGTACTGGTACGCCATCGGTCTCATGGGAGTATTTAGCTCACCGGATGGGCCCAGCAGATTCAACACAGGATTACACGTGTCCCGCGCTACTCAGGATACTACTATGTCTTGGCATGCTTCGAATAGCTTTGTCACCTGCTATGGCTAAACTTTCCAGAATATTCTTCTCGCAATTCAAGTACAACAACGTAGTCCTACAACCCCAACATTGCAAAATACAACATTGGTTTGGGCTAGTCCCCGTTCGCTCGCCACTACTAGGGGAATCATTAGTTTATTTTCTCTTCCTCGAGAGTACTAAGATGTTTCAGTTCTCTGGTTCGCCCTCATATATCATATATATGATACTCACCTTATGGTAATTGGGTTGTCCCATTCGGAAACTGCGGATCAGGTTATTTGCACCTACCGCAGCTTATCGCAGCTTATCACGTCCTTCATCGCCTCCATGAGCCAAGGCATCCGCCATGCGCCCTTAATTACTTTTCTAAACTTGATTTATCTTTATAAAAGATAAACTCATACTTTCAGCTGTTGATTTATTTGTTTAATCTGACAGTTTTGCTTGTATCAATATGTCAAAGATCTTATTTCTTACGAATCATATCTCGTAAAACGAGTGGAGAATAACGGATTCGAACTGTTGACCCCCTGCGTGCAAGGCAGGTGCTCTAGCCAGCTGAGCTAATCCCCAAGGGTTAACTTTTTATCTTAGGTAGTCTGAGCAGATCTTTGAACTGCCGACCTCCACATTATCAGTGTGGCGCTCTAACCAACTGAGCTATAGGACTTCGTTCTGGTTAAGTTCAGTGCCAAGGCTAATGATTTGCCCAGCATCATTTTTCCTTGTAAACAAGACAAGTAAGTAAGCACAAGATTATAAATACATATAACCCTAAATTATAAATAATAGACGTCTCCAGAAAGGAGGTGTTCCAGCCGCACCTTCCGGTACGGCTACCTTAGTTACGACTTAGCCCCAATCACCAGTTTCACCCTAGGCCGACCCTTGCGGTCACGGACTAGGCGCCCCGCTTTCATGGCTTGACGGGCGGTGTACAAGGCCCGGAACGTATTCACCGCGCCATGGCTGATGCGCGATTACTAGCGAATCCAGCTTCGTGGGGTCGGGTTGCAGACCCCAGTCCGAACTGAGACGCACTTTGAAGATTAGATCTCATTTGCATGAAACCAACACTCTGTATGCGCCATTGTAACACGTGTGTAGCCCCGGACGTGGGGCCGTGCTGATTGACGTCATCCCCACCTTCCTCACACCTTACGGTGGCAGTATTCCCAGAGTGCCCAGCATTACCCTGATGGCAACTAAGAAAAAGGGGTTGCGCTCTGTTATGGCACTTAAGCCGACACCTCACGGGCACGAGCTGACGACAAACCATGCAGCACCTCCACAGCTGCCCCGAAGGGCCTCATCATCTCTGAATCGTTCAGCTGCAGTTCAAGCCCTGCTAAGGTTCCTCGCGTATCATCGAATTAAACCATGTTCCTCCGCTCAGTGCAGCCCCCGTCAATTCCTTTGAGTTTCACCGTTGCCGGCGTACTCCCCAGGTGGGATGCTTAACGCTTTCGCTAAGCCACCGACCACAATAGGCCAACAGCGAGCATCCATCGTTTACTGTGCGGACTCACTAGTGTATCTAATCCTGTCGATACCCGCACCTTCGTGCTTAAGCGTCAGTAACGTTACGGTAGCTGCCTTCGCAATCGGAGTTCTTCATGATATCTAAGCATTTCACCGCTACACCACGAATTCCGCCTCACCTACTACGCACTCAAGTTCAACAGTTCGCGCTGCACGATAGAGGTTGAGCCACTATATTTCACAGCACGCTTATCAAACGGCCTACGCACCCTTTTAAACCCAATAAATCCGGATAAAGCCTGACCTTCCGTATTACCGCGGCTGCTGGCACGGAATTAGCCGGTCCCTATTCATGTGATACATGCAAATAAGTATACTACCCTAACTTTATTCTCACATAAAAGCAGTTTACAACCCATAGGGCCGTCATCCCTGCACGCTACTTGGCTGGTTCAGATTTGCATCCATTGACCAATATTCCTCACTGCTGCCTCCCGTAGGAGTTTGGACCGTGTCTCAGTTCCAATGTGGGGGACCTTCCTCTCAGAACCCCCTACTGATCGAAGTCTTGGTGAGCCGTTACCTCACCAACAAACTAATCAGACGCATCCCCATCCAATACCGAAATCTTTAATGTATAACTCATGAGAAAAATACACCATCAGGAATTAGTCCGTCTTTCAACGGGTTATGCCTGGAGTATTGGGTAGGTTGGATACGCGTTACTCACCCGTGCGCCGAGTCGCCATCATTGGTTGCAAGCAACCAACATGCTGCCCCTCGACTTGCATGTGTTAAGCTGTAGCTAGCGTTCATCCTGAGCTAGGATCAAACTCTACATTGTAAAATTTCTTATTTAAAATCTCCATAAGGAGATGTATATTCTGACTTAGAACGACTATCCTTTATAACCTTTATTGAATTAATCAATTAACGGTTCGTATTTATACCCTGTTGTAAAAACAACAAGACTCTTGTACTAACTTGTCTGTTTATGTAAATCTATTCAAAGAACTCTATCTTTAGTGCTTAACAAGATAATCTCTCGAAAGCGGATGCAAAAGTACAACTTTTTACAACACAATCCAAATAATTCAAAAAGAAAATTCAAAAACAAACCATTTTTACTCTACAAATGGAAAAATCAACCACAAGAACAATTTCACCTATTTATATTATATAGGAGAAAACATCTCATTCTATCTTAACATACAAAGAAACCGAAAGAGTATATAAGATTTAAAAAGTTCTCCAATATCCTACCCTAACAATGAGTTTCGATACGGCTCTTTTGACGTTTTATTATTTTAAGAAGAAGTATTTACATATTATTTCATTCTACAACACTTTACCAACTCCTCAAGCCCTGCCAAACACTACGAATTTCTACCCATCTCTAAATTTCATCCAAAAACAAGATGCAAAGGCATATAACACAAATAAAAACAATCTATGTCAGTTTTTATTAGTTTGTAAACACAACATCGATAAGTATTTTCGATGTAAAACAATAATCGACAACTATTCAACATCAAACAAAATGCGACATATTACATTACTTCTCGTTTTGATTTTTCTGTGCAATTACATCTAAAGCACAAGACTTTAACAAATTATTTAGCGACTCTACCCTTCGCATTGCCTATACATTCAGCGGAAACGCCCACCAAACAAAACATTGCATTAGACCAGCTAACAGTGTCGCCCCGTTGGTTTTGGCAAACGTCAAAATCTTAGTAAGATTCCCGTAGAAGGCAACGCACAAATAGCCGTTCACCCACACAATACAAAAACAACTTATTTACCTTAACTCGTTCTCTACCTTGTTTCAAGAATGGATCACCCTATGATGAAGCATTGAAGGTAGATAGAAGTTTCGAGAATGTTCTACTTTATTCCAATGCCTAAAGAGGCAGTAGATGTAGAAGTATATATGATTAATAACCGACGAGAAAACCGTTTCGTTTACACATACTATCAATCCCAACGACATTCTCATTCGTCAAGATGGATGAAGACCTCACTCCTTTCTGAAAACCATACATCAAGCAGCTGACACCAACAAAATGTATTCGAATTGCATATCTTGCAGAAGGCTATACAGAAAGCGAGATGCCAGCTTTCATCAACGATGCAAAAGAGCTACAGAAGCTTTGTTTGCTCACGAACCTTTTTAAAGAATTGCAAAGCAAATTCATATCATCGCAGTAAAAATCTCCTTCTAAAGAGAGTGGAACAAGTATTCCTTCAAAAGGCATTTGGAAAGAAACTGCCCTACAAAGCAGCTTCGACACATTTTATAGTGATCGTTATTTAACCACACTTCACGTTAAAAAAGATTCACCAATGGCTTTGCAGGTTTACCCTACGAAACACATTATTATATTAGTAAACACATCTGAATATGGTGGCGGTGGTATTCTTAATTTCTACAACTTATCTAGCTGTAACCACAAATCTTTCTTGCCTGTGGTGGTTCATGAGTTTGGACATAGCTTTGCAGGACTAGCAGATGAGTATGCATACGAGCAAGAGCAACTCAATATGTATCCGTTAGATATTGAGCCATGGGAACCAAATATCACTACATTGGTGCAGTTCGACAAGAAATGGAAAAACCTATTAGATCCTAAGACACCAATACCTACACCTGATAAATAATAGGAAATACACCCTCGGAGCATTCGAAGGAGCCGGCTATTCTTTAAAAGGAGTTTATCGAGGAGAACGCAATTGCCGAATGAGAGCAAACGATATTCCTAACTTCTGTACCGTTTGTCGAAAGGCATTAACCGACGTTATAAATTTCTACACAAAAATAGTTGAATGACAATCAGAGGCAAACAGCTTGTTACACTTCTCCTTTTTATAATCTTGCCCACTTGCATTTGGGCACAGCAAAACAACAAAAAACAACGATAAAGAGCTTTTAGCCAAAGCAATAGATTATTATCAAGGAAGCAAATATCACGAAGCACTACTTTTTCGAGCAACTTAATAGTAGATATGTTTTAAATCCCTGATTTCGAAAGCATATATGGCTGTGTGCTATTATCACGACAACGATTTTAAGAAAACCACCGAAACACCTCGACACACTTTTTACACTCGCTCACCGTTTTCGCCTCGTGAGCAAGCTGTGTATTATTTTATCAATGCAGAAAGTCATTTTCAGGAACAAAACCAAGCAGGCGCTCACCAACTTCGAACAAGGCTTGCCCCTATCCGACAACAAAGAAAAAAAGGTTACATCTATTATAGAATAGGCTTTTGTCATCTCTTTAACGAAGAATGGCAGTTGGCACTCAACGCCTTCGAGCAATCTCTTAAAAGCTATAACGACAACAACTTACCCTAACATTCACGAGCAGCAAACCTCAATATGATTCTAGGTTGCCAAGAGAAGCTAAAAACCCACCATGGAGATTGCACTCGACACACTGCCTCAAACACCCAAGAGCGAAGGCAGCAAATCATCTCAGTCGGATGTAGAAAGGCAGAAAGAGGAATAAGAAGGAAATGACAATAAGTTTTTACAAAAACTCATCATTTTATTCAGGAATAATATATACCTTTTGTGCCGAACAAAAATTCAAATAGCATATAAAAAGAGATTGTATATTTAGTATTTTTACAAATTTAGAATTAGCATTAAGTATGAAAAAGAATATTTTTTTAATTGGGATAATGATATTATCTCAGCTTCTGGTTTCGCTCAAAACGATAGCGACTGTTAACAACCTAAAAGAACAGCAACAAGTGCTCGATTTAACAGCAAAACTGAAATGCACTAGAACTCGAACTTGAGAAAAAGAAGCTTGAAAATAATGCTCTTACGAGCAAAGCTGTTGGCGTTAATACTGACGCAAAATATAACAACAACAGATTTTTTTCAACATCAGATCCTTCAAGTACTGTTAAGGAAGCAAAAAGGTACTATCAAGAAACTTAAAGAAACAAAAAAGAGATCAATAAGAAGTTGGCTAAGAGTCAATCAGAGTTGACTAAGCTAGAAAAAGAAAATAACTAAGCTTAAGACTAAGATTGACAAATTGAACAAAAAGATTCAATTTATCAATAAAAATAAAGATAAAGATAATATTAAATAAAGATGGTAGGAATGCCCCAACAGTGCGCTCCTACATCTTATATAATAACATACAAACATCCATACTCATTCATTTAAAGAAATAAAACAATGGTAAAGAAAAATCATTCTATCACTATTATTGATTTTATCGTCACACCTTTCGATATATTCACAAATGCTCTTTTCTGAGAACCTTACAATGGATATAGATAGTACGAAAAACAATACAAGGTTCTTTTATTACCCGTATTGATTTTAAAAACCGAAAAGGAAGATATTCTACATTTCAAGAATACAGCTAATCTCAATATATTAATAAAACGTCAGCGTGTCATTAATTTAATCAATAAATTAGAAATCTCTACTTATGGTAAAAAGTAATGGTAAGTGGAGGATATGTACACACTGAATATCGCTATTTAGTAAACCGTGCCTTTGAAATTTATCCTTATGCAGAATCACAATGGGCAGATAGCCGAGGTATGAAGTTTAAAGTTTCTGTTGGACTTCAATCACGTCATCGATTAGTAAACAAAGAGAAATTCCTTATGTTTGCAACTGCTGGACTTTTTACGAATTTCGAAAAAGTGGAAGATCCAACTCCTAATGCTAGTCCTTTATATGCTTATAGCCGTAGCATCAAGACACATTTATCTATCAGTTTCAAGCATCATATAGACGATCATTGGGACCTAACCACCACTGCTATTCATCAAGCTAAGCCCGATAAGAAACTTTAATAAGCCACGAATAGGAGGTGCTGTAGACCTTAAATACAACATCACACCAAAGGTGGGTATTAATGTTGCTCTATCGCTTTCATATATGACACGGCTCCAATTGTTCCTGTTAGAAAGATGTATTCAACTGTTGAAGCAGGTTTGAGTTTATCCTTCTAAACAGAATAATATGCCAGTTCGGATAAAAATCTATAAGAAAAGAGTAATTCCATACATATCGAAGTACAAGATTTCAAAAACTTATCCCTGAACTGACTCATTAAAAGAAAGAAAGTTATTACCTTTTCCCCACTAAAAGCTATGCGATTACATTATAAACTATAACATTGCTTTTTAGTCTACAAAAAGCAGTCGTTTTACCATGCAAAAGCATTGATATTAAAACAGAGATATGATATGCTCAATTAAAATAAGCAGATAGCTTATCAGAAAAAGACACAAAATCAGTTTCTCTATACTCACATTTTATACATCATAACTCACCTTTTCAAAATCAAAGAAGAGTAGAATTTCTTCTCAAAAAGAGAAACCATCACTACATAAAAATACCAACCACACTTAGAATGATCTCTCAATTGATCTTTACTTTTTACTATTTCTCTACTAAAGCTCTCATCACTCTACCAACAATGCTCATTATTAACAAACAAAAAGCGAAACAAATTTCAATACATTAACCATCTATCTCATCTCATTCGTTATATCATTAAACAAATATGCCATCACCACCTGTTAAAATAGTATTTTGACGACATTATCCAGCAGAAAAACGGCACCCTTTTTCAAGTAATTGGCACAGAGTTTGCAAACAATTACACATAATATATATAAAAGAAAGGTAGACAATAATGACCAATCAATTCTCACCAAGAGTGTCTGAGATCCTTGCTTTCAGCAGAGCAGAAGCCTAAGGCTTTACTAGTGGATCGATCGGTCCAGAACATTTGCTGCTAGGAATAATAAAGGATAACAACTAATATATCAATGCTTTATTTGCAGAAATGCGCATAAATAAAAGATGATGTCAGAGCACAACTCGAAGAAAAATACAAAACGAGAATAGCTCTAACACGCTTTTCACTACAGATATTGCACTCAACGATAAAGCAAACAATGTTTTAAAAACTCGCAATTGTCGAAGCACGCCTTCTGCATTTGCAAATAGTTGATATTCAACATGTCCTCTTAGCCATCTTACACGATAGCTATTTAAACAACGCAAAAATTGTTTTTAGAATCGAACAACATGAATTACGATAATACAAAAGAATTTCTATATCCCAGTACTAAACCACAAACCGATGGTCTAGAGCTATCGGGAGACGAGGAAGAAGAACTATCTGAAGGCAGCGATTTTAGCTCTTCTCATCGTGAAAGTGCAGGTAGTACTGCCACAAAAAACAGAACAAACAAAAAGTAAAAACACCTATACTCGACAACTTTTCTACCGACTTAACTAAGGCAGCAAGTGAGGGATTACTTGATCCTGTGGTAGGAAGAGACGTGAAATTCTACGTCTTGCAGAGATTCTTTGCCGTAGAAAGAAAAACAATCCTATACTTATAGGTGAGCTCAGGTGTGGGTAAAAGTGCTATAGTTGAAAACCCTTGCGCAACTTATTGTGCAACGAAAAACATCGCCAGTGCTCTTCAATAAAAATTGTAGCACTCGATATGGCATCTATCGTGGCAGGTACTAAGTATCGAGGACAATTCGAAGACCGCATTAAAGCCTTGCTCAAAGAATTGAAAGAACACCCTGAACAATTGTATTTATCGACGAACACACACAATTATTGCGGAGGACACTCCTAGCAGTATGGATGGTGCCAATATCATGAAACCAGAGTTGGCAAGAGGAGGTATTCAATGCATCGGAGCCACCACTCTGATGAATATAGAAACAGCATTGAGAAGGACGGAGCATTGGAACGACGTTTCCAAAAGATCATTATTGAACAAACAACTGCACAAGAAACACTGCAAAATTCTATCTAACATAAAGGATAGATACGAACAACATCACCATGTTCAGTACACCGAAGATGCTCTTTAAAAGCATGCGTCAATCTGTCAGAACGATATATTAACGACCGCTTTTTCCCTGATAAAGCAATCGATGTGATGGACGAAGTGGGTTCGAAAGCACTTGCGCAACCTAAAGGTTCCCAAAGAGGTTGAAGAAAAGGAAAAAGAAATACAAAGAAGCAAATGCAAAAGAAAAGCGCAGCTGTTAAGAATCAGAACTATGAACTCGCTGCCAATTATAGAGATAAAGGTGTGCGCTTTAGAAAAAGAACTCGACGAGTTGAATGCAGCTTGGACTAAAGGTGAACACAAAGACATTGATATCGTAACCGAAAAGGAAGTAGGAAACGGCATCTATAATGACTGGTGTTCCTGTTGAGCGCATTGCAGAAGCTGAAGGTAGTAGACTTAAAGCCATGAGCGATACACTTAAGAAGACAGTTATCGCACAAGCACAACGCAATCGACAAGGTGGTGAAAGCCATTCAACGCAATCGTGTGGGCTTTAAAAGACCCTAATCACCTCTATCGGTGTATTCATGTTCTTAGGTCCAACGGGTATTGGTAGAAAACGCATTTAGCTAAAAGATTAGCTCAAATTATGTTCGGTTCTGACGATGCTTTGATAAGAATCGACATGAGCGAATATAGGAAGGCTTCAACACTTCACGCTTAATTGGTGCTCCTCCGGCTATGTTGATACGAAGAAGGTGGACAATTAACCGAAAAAGTGCGCAGAAAGCCCTACTTCATCATTCTACTCGACGAAATAGAAAAGGCCCATGGCAATGTATTCAATATGCTATTGCAAGTGTTAGACGAAGGTCGTTTGACTGATGGAAATGGTAGAATTGTCGATTTTCGCAACACAATCATCATCATGACTTCAAATGCTGGTACTCGACAACTTAAAGATTTCGGACGAGGTGTGGCTTTTAACGCTGGCGGTTCGTTTGGAAGTGATATCAACGAAAGCGATAAGGAATATGCAAGAGGAATTATTCAAAAGAGCTTAAGCAAACAATTCGCTCCTGAATTCTTAAAACCGTCTCGACGAAATCGTAATGTTCGATCAACTCGACCTCGATGCAATTCTAAAGATTACCGATATCGAACTAGCTTCGTTAACAAAGCGAATTGAACAAATTGGACTATCAAATTGAAATATCAGATAAGGCTAAAGAGTTCGTAGCTAAAAAGGGTTATGACGTTCAGTTTCGGTGCTCGTCCACTAAAAAGAGCTATTCAAACCTATATTGAGAATGGCATTTCTGAGCTTATCTTGTCTGATACTATCAAGCTTGGAGACACCATCTCGGTAGGAAAAGTACCTAATAAAGAAGAGCTTACTCTTTAAATAAAGCCTTCTTTTTAGCAAGTCAGATAAGCTGTAAAGACTAAGCGAAATAGACTTAAAAGGTGCACGAACAAGAAAAGAGCATAATGCTATATATATTATAGGCGAAATGCCATCTAAAAATAATAGCAATGCTTTTTAAAGTGCAAACTCTATGCTATTACAAGGTAAATACAACGCTTTTTACAATGCAATAGTGGTGCTTTTTAAGAACAAGTTGCATCATATATATATAAATAGGTGGAAACAAACTTGTAGTAATTAAAAATACATTTTAAAGAATAATTCTCAAGTCTTTATATCCATAGCACACCATTCAACACATCAATACATTCTAATTTATGTATTGATGTGTTTTTCTATTATATCCCAAAAAGTAAAATAAATAAAATATATTTTAATACTATATACTTTTTATTTACTAAATATTTAAATTAGAAAGAAATTATATTAACACTACTAAACATATACGAGAAAATATTTTAAGTTTTTTTGCAGCGAAGAAAATATTTGGTTATTCAGAAAAAGCCTTATCTTTTGCATTCGTTATCCTGAAAACAATCTTTTACCTTAAAGAGACTAATACCTATTGAAGATTTGGAGCGGTTACCTGTGAAGGCCATCGCTTTTTCTATGTCATTACTTTTTCCTTTTATATACATAATGTAACAAGAATACAATGAGCTATAGCACAACTCTCTTACTAGAAATGGAAAGTAAATACATTTCATCTCAACATATCTTCTTTTGAGTAGTTCCCTCCGCCATTCAAACATTTCTTCTCAGAAAAATATTCTACTTTTGAGAAGATTTAATAACAGACCTACTCCAGCAAACATAGAAGAAAATTCCAAAGATATAAACGAAATATATTTTTCACAAATAAAGACTTATTTAAGAAAGTGACTTTCATAACTTAGTTAATCTATTATAAAATATAGAAGTTAAAACTATTAACGCAGCGTTAGGTATAGAAAATTTAGTAACTTTGCGCCGATTTAGTCCGTACAGGCTCGTATAAGTAATAACAAAGGTGTTATTCGCCTTGCGGAAATAATGTTTATATTATTATAATAATGTACGCAATTGTAGAAATTAAAGGTCAACAGTTCAAGGTAGAAGAGGGCAAAAGCTTCATGTTCACCACATTCAAGGCGTAGAAACAGGCGCAACTGTTGAATTCTGACAAAGTTCTTCTTGTAGACAAAGAAGGTGCTGTCACAGTAGGAACTCCCACTGTAAGCGGAGCAAAAGTTGTAGTTGAAGTAGTGAATCCACTTGTAAAGGGTGACAAAGTTATCGTTTTTCAAGATGAAACGTCGCAAAGACTATCGTAAAAAGAATGGTCACCGTGCACAATTCACTCAAGTAGAAGTTAAACAAGTTATCGCTTAAAAAACAGGAGGATTTAAGAATGGCACATAAAAAAGGTGTTGGTAGTTCTAAGAACGGCCGTGAATCAGCTTCACAAAGATTAGGCGTTAAAGTATGGGGAGGTCAAAATGTTATCGCAGGTAACATCATTGTACGTCAACGTGGTACAAAACATAACCCAGGCTTAAATGTAGGTATTGGTAAAGATGATACTCTTTTCGCACTTGTAGACGGAGTTGTTAACTTCCGTAAGGGTCGCAAAGATAAGAGTTATGTATCAGTAATCCCTCACGCAGAAGCTGAAGCTTAATTTATAAATAAAACTTATTCCAAATAACAACAATAAATCCTAGGAGTAGATTACTATTCCTAGGATTTTATTGCATTTAGGGCTTTCGTTGCGTTGAGAGACCTTATATACCACTAAATGATACAATTACACTTCTAATATCAAAACAAGCCTCTACACCCCACTCTACATTCCACTTAATACAAACATACCTTTGCCTTAAAAGCACCTTTTCTTCTCTTATAAAAAGCATTGATAATACATTGCAATAACATTGCTTTTTACACCTTTAAAACGATTGCTTTTTAAACAGCAAAAGCAGTCTTATTACAATCCTCCTCCTACCTACTTCGATTGAAGTATATAGAAGACATTCCACCGAGATGAAATGTCTTCAATATAGCGTTATAAAGATGCTCTTTCTTATGGCACCTTTGTGAAGTGAATACGTATTGGAGCCGATCTCATAACAGGTGTATCACCACTTGCACGAAGTGTTTCACAAGTACCCTTCCATGTTTCTCCCCAGTCCATAGCTTTTAGTATTTTCTGTTGGAGCATAATCATTGATAGTCATTTCCAATAGCTCTTGCTTTGTTTTTACTATCAAGGATAAGGCGGAATCCCTACACGAATAGTCTTAAGATCTTTATCTGTTGCCGAGAAAGCAGCATTGATATTATCGAACTTAAACATACTCAATTCGTAGCGTGGAGGACGTCCAGACGCCAATTCTTGGAAGTATTCACGACTCTTTCCTGCCTCTGTTGCAGTGCCAGCAGCAGTGAAATAGTTTTGAAGACCACCTGTAAAGTGAGGAGTAAAGGTGTAGTTCTTACCCGAAGCGGTGAAAGTGAAGTAATCATTTGCAGCTGTTCCGTCGAACAACACCTTAGTATCTCCACCAATATTATCACGCAACCACTGATAGTTAGACACCTCTTTAAATGCCCATGTACCGCTGAATGATGTAGCACCGACAATCTTTATAGAAATACTTGGATTGCTTCCTGCAATCATTCCTTCGCTATCTGCAACCTTTAAGATAATGTTATCTTTACCAGCCTCAAGCTTTAAGAATTCAAGAGTCACAGTACCTGTACTGCTTCCTAGTGCAAACACAGCTTGCTTAGCACCATTTTTCAAATTTAAAGTGCTCACCTTCAACTGCAGTACTTGCTGCATCTACCTCCAAACTAATGCGAGTTGTATCGTTAAAAGAGAAACGAGCACCTACATCTGAGCGCAATTCTATGTTATAAGACTTCTTCAATGTCAATACATCAGAAGAGGTTTCAAAGCTATAAACATTTGCTCCTACAAGGTCAATCTGAGAATAACTCATGATACCTAAGCGTGCATTAGAAGGTGTTTGCAGAACCATCAACATATTTTTGTACGCTCTACACGCAAACGTGTAATGGTTATCTGCGCTTCTGTCTCACCTTTTCTTCAAATGAAAGACCTTTTTCCGATGCACTAAAATCAACACCCTCTTCTGCTCCATTGAACACAACTGGCACGTCAACATCTGCATCTACGGGCTTCAAAGCCTTAATAGAAACGTTCAAAGACGCTCCTACTTTATTGGTTAAGCTATACTTCGGAGTAGTAACTCCTATGACATTGTTGCTCACTTGCTCGTTATCAGAGCACGAGAAGCAAAACAACTAAGCCAACCAACATGAATAATAATTTTTGCAATATGTCTTTTCTATATCTTTCTATTTAATTCTTGTTCATATTCTGCAGTAATAGCATCAGCTTCTTGCTTTTTCTGTTGCAGTATTAACTGTAGGGTCTGGCAATCTATAAGATCTGCTACCTGTTGTGTTGTTGTCTGTTATTGGTGGCATATCGTCTGCTTTTATCGCAAGCAGAAAAAGACATTCACACAACAAAAGCAATCACTACAACAATAAATATTGTGCTATCTTTTTCATAATTCAACCTTCTTTTAGTTAGAAATAACCTCTTTATAACCCTCGTTCTGTATGATTTGAGGATTAATACGAATGTCTGATTCAGGTAGAGGGAATGTGTACATATATTTTAAGTTGTTATAACGCAAACCATTATATAACACATAATACTCTGGAGCACCATTTCTTTTGAGCTCAAACATACGATCTCCTTCTGCAAAAACTCCTTACGACGCTCGTTTAAGATGGCTGCCATCAACTTTGTTAATGCTTTCCTTCTGCATCTACTGTGATTTTTCTGTAGAAACCACATCGGGCAATGTTGTAAGCGTGTAGTCTGTTACATTAGAAATACGTGCTTTGCGCAACTCGTTCAATGCTTTTTAAGGCGTTTTTCTGTTTGATTTAAGTGCATAACATTCTGCTTCGATAAGCTTTTAGCTCTGCTCCTCTCATATCCACAGAAGAAAAGGTTTAACCAATTTACGCTCTTTATCTAAGCTTCAAATCTGTAACGAACGTCGGTTGTATCCTCTCCATTTTTGGAAGCAATTGATGAATCGTTTGCTTACAGGACGATATTGAGCCGAACGCCATAGCGACAAATTTACAGAGTTGTTGCTTTCTGTTGAACGTGCATAAGCTGCAATAATATGGTTGCCTGGCTTACTGGTTGGATTGCTTATCATATCCTTATACTCTGTAGTTGATCAAAGTGGATAGGTTGATTGCAATTCTTTAGAAAGCGTAAGAGCCTTATCCCATTGCTCTGTCCACCAATAAAGACGAGTGAGATACGCCTTGCACACATTCTCTGTAAAGATGTATAATGTGTTGGTGTTATGATGATTGATGGCCTCTTTCAAATCACTCTCCACTTGATTGATAGTTTCTTGAAGTGTACTTTCTATCGGACGTGCCTCCATTAAAGGTTGTTACGAGAGGAACACCTAGTTGTTTATCCAAACTATCTTTGTCGGGAGCCTTGCAATACAAGCGCATGAGCTGATAATAAGCCACTCCACGCATTGCATGAGCAGTAGAAAGCACTTCATTAGATAGGCTTGTACCATCTGATTTCATGTTTTCTATCACAATATTGCAATCGTTTATAGTTTATAAAGATTGGTATAAGGCTCATAAGCACTAGTTGTGAGAAGGAACCTAAATAAATAGGAAGGAACGACCTGTTTGTTGAGTGAGCGAAGCTTCGAAATCATCTCTCCCGCCATATCAAAAATTAGACATACGGCTGATGTTATTAATCAAATTAGTTGAGCCTTCGTCTATATTATTCAGATGTGTATGAATGAGAGCAGAGAACCTTCAGGTGTAGAAGGAATGGTTCTTCCGTATGGTTTCACATCTAGATAATTATCACAAGATGAAAAGTGTCGCACCTGCTATGATTGTAAAAACTAATTTCTTTATCATAATATCATTATTAAAATCCCTACTGAAAGTCCAAAAGTAAATGTTCGAGCCAAAGGATACACCGCTCCAGGAGTCTCAGGGTCTATTCCTGAATAGTTAGTGATGGTGAATAGGTTATTCATTGTGAATGAAAGACCAAGCGAACTCACTCCTATCTTCTTTTTAAAACTGCCTCTCTAAACGCATAAGTCATTGAGATGGTGTTCAATTTAAAGTATGAAACATCTTCTAAAAGAGCAGCTCTATTGATTCTATCTCCAGCAGGAAACATAGTCTCTAAGACCTAGGTTTTCACCATAAGCATCGATAATTCGTGGACGAGCATCGGTTCTGGATTAGCTACTGTCCATCTATTTGTTGCATCACGGCGCACGTTTAGGTGGTTAACATACAAGTCGTTCAATCACCGAAGGCACAACTTCTAAGCGTGTACCCTCTAGGTTATTGTAGGTTGTAAACGGATTAACGTCATTTAAAAACCTTTGCTCCTAACGAGAAGCTACCACCCTAAATTCAAACCAAACTCTTTATAAGAAAGATTGATTGAATAACCTCCTACGGTTGGAGCGTTAGATGTTCCCAAGATAGAATAAATAGTTATTCGAATTGGTGTAAGCACTCCACTGTATTGAAGTTGACATCACTACGCTTTTCATAAGCATAAAGACCTGTTTGTTCGTCTACACCAATAATGCGACCAGAGAATACACTTCCCAAAGGATAACCTTCGTATTTACCATTAGAAAGTCCTGAACTTGGTGGTGTATATTTCACTAATTTATTTCTGTTGTACGACAAGTTTGCGTTAACAGACATGTTCCAGTCTTTTTGTTTTCAACACTTTTTGCAAATAAAGAGAGTTCTAATCCCTGAGTTATCTAGTGTAGAAGTGTTGAACGATTGTGTGCTGAATCCTGTTGTAGAAAGCACCTTGATGTCTGAAACAGCATCGTATGTGCGACGTGTACAATTCTAATCCCAAACGAACACGCTCGTTAAACATTCCCATATCAACAGAGAATTTCATATCTCTTGTCTTTTTCCCCAACGTAAAAGCTGAGTTAGGTGCGTTCTTAATCCAACCCATTCTGGTAGTAATCTGTATCTGTTCTGCGGAAACTTGTGTAATAATCCATAATCAATTGTGGATAAACGGACTTATTAATGTTTCCTGTATAGCCCACAGCTGCACGCAAAGACAAACTGCTAATCACTGGTTTTAGCTTTCTCCATGAAAATGCTCTCTATCCACATTCCACGACAAACCTAAAGATCCTGTGGGGTTAAATTGCTCCTTACTACCAAAGTTATTCGAGCCATCTGTACGTGCGGTGAAGCTCGCAATGTATTTATTATTCAACACATAGTCGAGAGATAGATAGAAAGAAGCAAATCGTTCTTCACTTATATTCTGTCCTGATAAAGCGTCAATGATAGCTGCATAGCGTTTTAAATCAGAGTCTGTAAGGCGTGAACCCTCTGGAAATGTAGGCATAGAGCTGTTTCTGAGAGGCGATCGTAACCATATCGCTTTTGCAAAAATACCCTTTGCATATTGTCCACGTATCTCACTTCCAAGCAAAGCACTAAGATAATGTATCTTATTAAAGGTTTGGAAATAATTCAACTGTGCACGAAGGTTATAATTCTTATTGTGTGTTTCGCTTTGGAAAATAGAGCTATAAGTACGTGTTGACACTGTACTTGAATTTTCAAAAAGGACGATCTAACCAGGCTGCATAAGTATCTTTATCGTTGATATTCTCATTATTACTACTTACATAGCCATAAGAAGCAAGTCCTTCAAATGTAAGATTGTCAGTAACTTCACTGAAAGATTAGCAATTGCAGTGGCTCCTAAGTTGGTAGCTTCATTGTCTGTATGGTCTAACTCACGCATAATGTTATATCCATTAGGTGGATTATTAACGGTGACTAAACCATTGATGTCTCTAAAAGTTCTTGAAAGTGAGATCTGAAGAGTATGATCCATCTTCGTTATAAGGCTTCTCATAAGGGTTAGCAAAGTAGGCATAGCGGAAAGGATTGTCGCTCAATGCAGAGCCATTAGACTTCTGCCATGACAAATCTAACGACAAACCGAGCTTCACTCGCTTGTTAGCTGCAATGTCTAACTTTTGAGTTGAGGTTGTAACGGTTATAGTTTGAGCGTTTAACCAAAACTCCCTTATTGTTTTCATAACCCAATGAAACATAGTATGTACTACGGCTTCCTCCACCTGACATAGATAGATAATGGCTATGAGAAATAGAGTTTCTAAATAGCTGTTTGAACCAGTTTGTGGTGTTTGCACTTAGTTTTTCGATCTCAGCATCTTGTTGTTCACGAGTTAAACCTGCATATTTTTCCATAGCCAGAGCGTATCATTCCCACTGCACCAATTACAGGATAGGTTTCGTTTTTAGCAAACTTTGCTTGTGAAAATTCGTCCCATAACTCTTGTTCCCATTGCAATTTCTCACGTGAATTCATAAGATCTACACTGCGAGAAGGACTTGTTGTTAACGAAAAGTTAGTTGAATAGTTCAAGCGCATCTTGCCTTCTGCACCACGTTTTGTGGTTACAACAATCACACCTCCAGCGGCACGAGAACCATAAATGGCTGCAGCTGAAGCATCTTTCAATACAGTTACGCTCTCAATGTCATTAGGATTGATACCTGAAATACCTTTAGAATAGATGTCAGAGAAGTCTCCTGACTTTATTTGAGAAGTGACAATAGTTGGAATATCACGTTGTAAAGGCACTCCATCAACCACCCATAATGGGTCAGCATTACCCTGTAATGGTATTTGTTCCACGTATTCTTATCTTCGCACTCTCACCTGGTCGGCCCGAAGTTGCTTTGATATCCACACCTGCAACCTTACCTTGAAGCATCATATCGAGGTTGGTTAGAGGCTTTACCTTGTAGGTCTTTCTCTGTAACTGTTGAAACAGAGCCTGTTATTCTACGTTTAGTTGTACGTTGATAACCATTCACTACGACCTGTTCGAGTGTGTTTTCTTCTTCATCTAATGTAATCTTACCTGTCAAAGGCTTGTTAATAGTAAAGACTCGAGGTTGCATTCCGAGATAAGAAATAGTGATCTTATCCCCACGATGTACCCATAATAGACACCTTACCGTCTAGGTTTGAAACCACAGCAACGGGTCTTCCTGTTACCTTTACGGTAGCTCCTGAAAGTCCATCGCCTTGTTTATCAACGACAATAACGTTCTATAAGTACATCAACAGCGCTGCGTTGATCTTGTGCTCTCATCACAAAAAGTTCCCATCATAAGCAGCATACATAATAAAAAGTTGTACTTTTTCATACTTTTTCATAAAATGTATTATTGATGATTTATTATATTAATATCTTCTTTTTGAGGTGAAACAAGATGTTCTTTAAAGTAGTATCTCACCTTATTCTGAAAGTAATTGCCCCTCACACACTATGGTCTTTTTCCTGGCAAAATGAGCATATCAAAGCGCTTTACCTTCTTTGATAAAAGGCATTTGCTAAACGAAGAGTTGAAGCATAAGGAACATTATCGTCCATGTCACCATGCATCAAAAGGAGTCGTCCTTGCAAAGTTCTTTTGCCAGCTCAATGTTTGTTTGGAATCTTTCCATTTAAAGCCGTGAAAGGTTTCTCCCACCATTGAATATAAATGTTGTTATCATGATTTCCCGATGCAGCAACGCCTACTTTATAAAAAGAAGGATAGGTTAACATTGCCGCAACCGTCATAAATGCACCACCAGAGTGGCCGTATATGCCTACACGAGATAAGTCTATAAAGCTAAACTTCACTTGCTAATTGCTCCAAACTGTGCTTATCATCAGCCAAAAGGATAATCTCTTTAGTTGCCATATCCATAAGTATAGAAATCCTTTCCACGCAAAGGTGAGCTTCCTCTTGGCGGAATATTCACCACAATAAAAACCCATATTGGCCAAGCTTTGATTACCATTATCATCTAAAGTGAATGAACGTGGAAGCTGATCGTCTTGTGGTCCTGGATAAACATTAGATATAATAGGATATTTTTATTGACATCTAAGTTATAAGGAAGATACATCAAGCCATAAAGCATGGTTTTATTGTCTGCCGCTTTCAATGAAATAAGCTTCGGAGGTTGCCAACCTACAGCCTTAAGAGCCTCATCTGAGCGTCTAATTACTTCAAAATTCTGGGCTGTGCAATGGATACAACATTATACACCGTTGGAAGGTCCATTCTTGAATAGCTATCAATAGCAAAAAGCTTATCTTCTGAGAACGACAACTCGTGAGTTCCATCACCATGAGTCAACAATTTCTTTGTTGCTTTCCATTCAAATTCGCCTTATAATAATAGGTGTAACAAGGGTCTGAGGCCTTTTTCTGCCATAACCAGCAAAGATAATAGTATTATTCGACGTGTTAACATCTAAGATTGAGCCTGCAATGAGATCGTCTCTTGTGTTATTCGATTCTTAAGTTGACCGTTTTTATTATATAAATAATAGTTTCCACGACCCGAACGTTCTGACCACCAAATGATATCGCCAGTCTTTTGAATTACTTTATAGCCTGAAAAGCGTGATGTTTAAATGAGGTTTCACCACCTCTTGAATAAGCATCTGTGCCTTGCCTGTGGGCAAATCGAGACGACAAAGCTCAAGAGTATCTCACCCCACGACTACGTCTTGTGAATAAAATACTATTGTCTTGAATTTGATAATTGATATCCAATACAGCGTCTTTAAACTTATTTATGGGTAAAACGTCCCCACTTCTTAGTATCGGCATTGCACCAAAAACACCTTATATTGGCGCACCCTTTTTTTCATTAGGAAGCGGCATTTTTCTTGGTTTTTTTAACGATGGTCTTGGTTTCGATAGCGCATTAATAAGATATAAATCACTCACTTCTGCTATCATCAATCATACAATAAATATAGATATGATTCCACCACATTCCAGCCGCATTGCCTTCTTTTTATGGCTTTTTAGCAGAGCGAACACAATACGAAGCACTTTCTTTTCCATCAGTAGTGAGCTGTACTTGCTGCCCCGAACGATTGTCTCTAAGATACAAATTATATTGATCGCCTAACATTGTAAAGGCAGAATCAGTAGTGTGAGTGGTTCTTGTAAGTTCCTGTTGAGGTTTTTCTAAATAAGAATGTTTTAGCTCTTTCTTTGCAAAAGACAACTTTTGAGACGATAAGTCGAAAGCAAATGTTTTGCCAGCCTTTATCCAATACACCACATTGGGATTGTTATTGTGCATTTGCAAGCTATATAAACGCAGGTTATCTCGTGTTATAGAGCTATCACCTAATAGCTTTTTATATTGTTGCACAAAGTTATCAACATCTTTAAATAAAGGCTTTTTCACTCTGTTCTCTGCATTTTGCAAGATCACTTGTACACCTTTTGGAGTCGATTGCTGGTAATACAACCAATGACTACCTGCTATCCAAGTTACATTAACAGCCTGTTTTTGATATAACTCTGATAAAAAGACTCTTCTCCACGCTTCACCAAATCCCAATCTACCTTTTCTTGAGCAAAAATAGTTGTGGGATATTCTACCAAAGAGCCCAATATCACAATAGATAAGGCGTGATTTAAGTTTTTTTCTTTATAGCCTTTAAATTCATTTCTGTAGATATTTTTTATGTTGTAGATAAACTAATAAGCCTGTGCTATCCTCATTGTTATTTGCCTCTTTTTGAGCCAACTTCACAGCCTCAAGCCATCTATCACACCATCAGTGTCGGGGTTAACAGAATCTTTTTAATATCTTCTAATAGTCTTTGCCTTTAGTTTTGGGGAAACAACTTTTAGCATTGCAGCCACAGCAGATACGATAGGAGCAGCTACACTCGTGCCTTGTGACAAGGCATATTTATCATTCATAAACACAGAAGCAATGCGTTCACCAGGCGCAAGAAAATCAACTTTCTCTGCACCATAATTAGATAAGGCAGAAAGAGTACCTCTCATATTAGATGCTCCCACACGAATAAAGTTATCAAAGACCTTACCTTTAGCATCTCTACCTGTAGGATAATAAGCCACAGTGTCAATATCTAACCTATTGTTACCTGCTGCTTGAATAACAAGAACATCTTTCTTTGCCGCATAAGCATAGCATTGCTCACCATTTGAGCATCGGGCGAAGTGTATTTACCAAGACTTAGGTTCAGAATCTTTGCACCATTGTTCACCGCATATCTAATGGCTGTCTGCAATATCTTTATCATATTCGTCACCATCAGGAACACAACGAAGAATCATCAACTTCGCTTCTGGAAATACACCGCCATAGTTTTGGTGGGCTTCATCTGGCTTTCCTGCAATGATACCAGCCACAAAAGTGCCGTGATCTGCATCAGAAGAACCTAAGATAGCATTACCATAATGAAATGTCTTTCTCGTTTTTAAGATCATCACCCATCAACAAACGTTTGTCTTTGTCGTGCTCAATACCATCAATTCGAGCTTTGGTCAAAAGCAAAAGAGCTATCTTGTTGAGCCACAAAAGCATTCCATTTAGTTCCTTCTACTGCCTTCATCACCTCAGAAAGCAATGCTTCTATATTTTGTTTATTTGCTTCGTTAGCAGTCAAAGTTTGCATAGCAGCAGCCAAACTAAGGGTATCTCGTTGTGTGGTGTATGTCTTTTGCACTGCCGCATCTAACGAATGCAATGCTTTATTCTTTGCAACTCAAATTGGTAAAAACGTAAATAACGATCTATACCAGCCTTTTTACGCATTTTTTTGATAGTATTGAAACTCTTCATTATTTGCTTCTTTGGTTGTATCGGCATTTTTATAGCGAGGATATAGGCGTTTAAACTCTCTAAACTCTTCTGTTCCTGCACTTAAAAGATTAAATGTTCCATCGGAAGTTCCTAAGAAGTTCCATCCATGAATATCATCGACATAACCATTTCTATCTGTTATCTTTGCTGTCTTTACTTCCTTTTTATTTACCCACAACGCATCTTTCAACACCACAGAAGTTGTGTCTATTCCCGAATCAAGAATTCCTATCACCACTTCTTTCTTTGGCTTTATGCCTTGTTCTTTCATATATTGCAATGTTGCAACAAGGTTTATGCCTTTGTGTTCATCTGTATATTGTTTGTAGCCAACCTGCTCTTGGGTCTACTTTTGCAATCTTTTTCTGAGCGAAAGATCTGTACTAAATAAAGAAGGTATTAAAAACAGAGCAAGAAGAATGGTGTTTTTATTTCTCATAAAATAAAAGATTTTATAACTAAAAATGTTTTGCCAGTATTACATGTATTATCTTATTGACAAGATAGTAGTTACCACTATGCAAAAATAACATTTTTATTGATTAATACTATAATATTATAGTATTTTTCGTAGAAAAAGAGAGCAAAAGTAATATAAAAGACTTTATATCGCTCTTTTCTAAGGATTTAAGCCTAAAAAAGAAGTAGAAAAGATAGATTTGAGATAAGAGTATGATGAGCAAATAAAAGTCCTGAACGTAAAAATATACAAAATTTACATTCGAGCTGCTTTGTTCAATAGGTAATTATCGAGCAGAACCATTGCCGTCATTGCCTCAACAATGGGCACAGAGCGAGGCACAACACATGGGTCGTGTCTTCCAGTTGCAGTAAACTCAACATTATTTCCCTCACTATCAATGGTTTGTTGCTCTTTGAAGTATGGTTGCAACAGGCTTAAAAGCTACTCTAAAAATAGATGTCTTCACCATTGCTTATACCACCTTGTATGCCACCACTATTGTTTGTTCGGGTGCCAATTTCACCCGCTTCGCATCTCCATTCATCGTTCATTTCACTGCCATAAGCCGTTGCAGCATCGAAACTCTGCACCATACTCAAAACCCTTAGCGGCGTTAATACTTAGCATTGCGGCACCTAACTGAGCATGAAGTTTTGCAAATTCAGGATTACCAAGCCCAATAGGACAGCTTTTACCACGCAAGTTACGACCCCACCCACGCTGTTTCCACTTTGCTTTTGTTGCTTTAATATGGTGTTGCATCTCTGTAGCCACTTGCTCATCGGGGCATCTCTACAGAGTTGGTTTCAATGTTGTTGAGATCTAACTGTGAATAGTGTTGACTTAAACACACCTTTCCCACCTGCGAAACATAAGCTTTTATGCTTACACCTATTTGTTTTTAAAGCGAGTTTTGCTAATGCTCCTGCTACCACACGAGCGATGGTTATGCGAGCAGAAGAGCGTCCGCCACCTCGATAATCACGTATTCCAAACTTCTGAAAGTAGGTGTAATCGGCATGTGAAGGACGGAAAATATCTTTTTAAAGAATCGTAGTCTGAACTGTTTTTGATTGCTATTTGGAACGATAAAAGCAATGGGCGCACTCTGTCGATTTTCCTTCGAATATACCACTTAGGAACTGCACTCTATCTGTTTCTGTTGCGTGAAGTAGATAGGGAACTCTGGCCCTGGTCGACGGCGATTAAGTTCTTCTTGAACAAAATCAAAATCGATATCAATGCACGAAGGCATACCATCAATCACTCCACCAATAACCTCTCCGTGACTTTTCTCCAAACGAAGTGAGTCTAAAAGATCTACCAAAACTATTGCTTGCCATCTGTTCTTTATCTATTCCAATATTGTAAACACCTTATCAAAAGCAACAAAGCCAGTTTGTAAACACTTGCCTTTGATTCTTAAAAGAAAAATATGAAAAACAGATGAGCACAAACAATGCACCACATCTTATTCTTTCACTTACCTTTCATTATCGTTTAATAATTAATGACCACATCCACAGCTGTGCTCATGGTCGTGATCGTGGATGTCCACAACCGCCTCCACAGCATCCGCCACTGCAGCTATCGTCACCTGAAATGCGATTAATCATTTCTGGAATCTCTTCTTTTGTAGCCCTCACGAGCTTCAACAATAGAACCCTTGAAGTTTAGAGTTTTACCTGCTAGAGGGTGATTTAAGTCCATCTTTACAACGTCGTCGGTAATCTCAAGCACACGACCATTGAAGCTGATGTCCATCTTCATTTTTGTAGAGGAACAATGGCATCAATAAAAATATTGTCGTGATCGAAGTGACCATTCACTGTAAAAATCTCTTTTTCGAGGTCTAAAACACGGTCTGCAAGGTGCTCACCATAAGCCCTCAGAAGGCAAACAATGTGAAGTTAAATGTATCACCTTCTGTTTAGTCCTGCCACTTCTTTCAAATGCATCGATGGTTAAACCAAACCACTTAAGAAAGAAAAAGGATTTATCTGTAGGTGCTTCTTCTACCAAAGAAACTTGGTCTCCGTCTACTGTATATAACTTATAACCAACAGCTATATATCTATCTTTATTGTTTCTCCATTTTGTTTTTAATTTATAATTTGAATTATGCAAAGTTACGAAAAAGAATGTAGCTAGCCTATAAAAACACATTTTTATTTTAGAGCCTCATTTCTTCTACATTTCTAATAGTATTGCTTTTTAGCTTTGCAATAGCATTCTTTTTGCCTATTAATTGTATTGCTTTTTACATCACAATTGCACTGCTTTTTGCTATGGCGGACTCATACCTATTATATATAAGGGTCGTCAACATCATTTCGAGTTGATGTCTTCTAATCCTCATCATTCATCACTCTACACATCACAACAAGTAGGTATTAATCTATAGGAAAACACTAAAAATAACTTTTCGATTATCATATTTTAAGGAAAAAAATGGCTATATCATTCTTTTTAGGGATAGAATAAAACGAATGAACATTATCTCTAATCATTTGTAGGTATTTTTACTAAAAACCCTACTTTTAGGTATTGGCGAATCAAAAATGTGTATATCTTTGCAACATCAACATAACGAAATAGTAAATTAAAAATTATAAGGATATGAAATCAACAGTAGTTGTTTATGGTTCATCAACAGGAACCCGCCAAAGCATAGCTGAACAAATTGTGCAGTAAGCTAGTGTAGAAGCTTTAGAAGTAACAAACTTAACAGCAGACGTAGTAGCTGCAAACGGAAAATCTTTTGCTTGGAACTTCAACATGGGGTTCAGGCGAATTGCAAGATGACTGGTATGACGTGTTTAGACGTATTGAAAGGTGCTGACCTTTCTGGTAAAACTGTTGCCTTGTTTGGTTGCGGTGACGCTGAAAGTTATAGCGATACATTCTGTGGAGCTATGGCGAGATTTACAATGTTGTTAAAGAAGGTAGCGCAAATGTAATCGGTGAAGTTTCAACAGACGGTTATACATTTGACGATTCTGAAGCTGTTGTAGACGGAAAGTTCGTAGGTTTGGCTCTTGATGATGTAAATGAAGACGACAAAACTGAAGGACGTATCGACGCTGGTTAGAAAAAGCATCAAAGCAAGTCTTTAAAGATTTAAAATTAAAGAGGTGATTAATCATCAGTTTGATAACGATATGTCAGATCTTGCAAAGATGCCTGCCGACCTTAAAGTGCTGGTAAACCACATCTACGAATACCAAAAAGGTGTACGTCCCTATGGTGCTCTTCACTGCAAAAAAGTACGAAGAGTTTGCAACTTCACGACTAGCAAACCAAGATATTTTCGTTTGTTACACAACCTGTTGGCAATAAAAACATCAATATTTTCTTTCGAAAAGAAGAATGTATCAATGCTATCAAACTGATGGTTAATCGCTCCTTTAAACCAATTATCTCCTGAAGAAGATTTTATTTTAGGTGCTTTACTTGGATATGATATCCGAGTTCAATGCGAAAGATATTGCAAACGTAAATGCGATACTGCACCAAAGCTACAATAAAGGAGATAAACGCAGGTTGTGAAACCGCATAATTATTTAATAATAGGATATACTTTTAGATCTTGTTCGCTAAATAAAGTATTCATAATGTTTTTGTATAATATGTATTAGGCTGGCTGTGAAGTCCGCCTTTTGCTTTTTATCCCCTATCGGTTTGATGAAATGAGAGTAGAAAAAGCAATATATTTAAGGAACAAGATTACTGTTTATTACTATCCATATAAACTTCTATTCTTCTTTCAGTCAAACAAGAGACTATAGTCTCTTGTTCTGCACTTTCAGACATCCATTGTAAAGCATCTACAGATAGCTTTACAATAATAAGAGATGAGATGGAATGTACTTATTGAAATCCAATACAAGTAGATATGTAGGAAAAAGGATTGGTGCTTTGAATAAAAGGAGTACAATGCGTTTTTAAAAGTTTGTCTGATTGTGTTTATAATGATTGGTAGGGATAAAGAACCTTCGCTCTACTGGTGATTATATCTCTTGATATAAAGACGAAAAGGAGGCGTTCATTCTCTCCTAAAACAAAAATGGTAGAAGCTGTTTGAGTTGCTTCTACCATTTATGATAATTGTATTTTCTCTAAAGCAATCGATTACTAACCAATGCTTCTAGTTCTTTGTGCGAGAATCGTTTGCACCATACAATGAATAGTATGCTTGATACTAAAGGATATTTCAGTTTGCACGTTCACAAAGATGGGTCACATCACGAGTAATTTCAAGATACTTCACTGATTCTTCGTATAGTTTCTTTTTGCTCAGCATTATTGCCATTGATGTTAGCTGCCTTGCGGTTTAATGTGAAAGACCAAGATATGTTAGAACAAGAGAATCATCTTCTTTGTTTCAAGAGCCTTCTTAAAGTCGTTGATTGCTGCGTCATCATTACCTGCATTCATGCTTTCTTGACCTCTCATAGCTAGTGCCATGGAAGTCTCCAGAGTTAGCTGCAAGACGTGCATCAATCATCTTTGCTTGTTCATTCTTCATACCTAAGCTACCATACATTGCTGCAAGATTAGCAAAGATTTGCTCGTTGTTTGAATCATCTGCATATAAAGTCTTTAGTTTCTCTACGTAAGATAGAGAGTCTTCTTTTGGTCTTTAAGTCTTGTTGCATTAAGTAAAGCTTAAGTCCAAGAGCATCTTTTAGCTTCAGGATCCTTCATATGCGATGTCAACATACTTATTAGCTGATGGTAAATCCTTTTCTTGGAAAGCATAAACTGCAGCAACACGTGCGATTTCTCCTAAGTATTGATCTGGATTTTTAGTTCTATCTACTTCAACAAACAATGGTGCTTCTGCTGTTTCTACATACATCTTGAAGTTTTTGTATGCTTCTTTTTGCATCGTTCTTCTTCATTGCTTCTGTCCAGCACTGATGATATAAGGACGCAATGGATATAAGCGATCTTGGTTTGCCTTGTGGAATTTAGGTTTAACCTTTCCCTTTTCGTTTGGCATTTGATCATATTTATCCACGATAAGAGCATTATCTAGGGCATTGTAAAGAGCAACATAATAACCTAAAATGTATCGTAGGTTGAATGTTATCTTGTTTTTAATTGCTCTGCAGTTGCATTGGCTGTCATAATTTGTTGTTCCTTATCAACCTTTTGCAAGTGATAGTTCTAAGTTTATTATAAGCCTTTTGCCTTTTGCTCGGCATTAAAAAGTTGCTTCGTTAGATTTAACTAAACTGTGCGGCTGCATCATGCAATTAGATTTCAAGATGTTTTTAAAGCATCTTCTTGTGCAAAAGACTGTAGTGGCAGAAGCTGCCATTAAAGCCATAAACATTAATTTTTCATAGTGATTCTATTTTTAATTGTTTTGTATTTCATCTCTATCTTCACGTTATTCAGAAGTCTCTTGGGTGTTTTCAAGAGTTGTTTCTGCCAGTTTCGTTTCGATGTCGTGGTGTTATCTCAGTTCTTCTTGTGCCTTATCGAACTCTGAACGACTCTCTTCTTCAGCTAGCAGCTCAAGCTCTGAGCTCATCACTTTACAAACACTTGCAATGACATCGTTCTTCTTTGATAGGTTAATTAGGCGAACACCTTGTGTTGCTCTACCCATAACTCGCACCTCAGAAACTGCCAAACGAATGGTTATACCGCTCTTATTGATAATCATAAGGTCGTTATCATCGTTGACATTCTTGATTGCAACCACACGTCCTGTCTTCTCAGTGATATTTAATGTCTTCACACCTTTACCACCTCTGTTGGTTACTCGGTAGTCTTCTACAGACGAACGTTTACCATATCCGGTTTCACTTACAACCATTACGTTCTCGGTTTCGGCATCATTTACAACAATCATGCCTACAACTTGATCATCATCTCCATCAAGTTTCATACCTCGAACACCTGTTGCTGTTCTACCCATAGCACGTACTGTCTCTTCATTAAAGCGCACTGCACGTCCGTTTTTGTTTGCCATAATGATTTTCGTTCTACCGTTTGTTAGGCGAACATCAACCACTTCGTCTCCTTCTGCAATATTAATTGCGATGACACCGTTTGCTCTTGGACGTGAATAAGCTTCAAGACTGGTCTTCTTTATTGTACCATTCTTAGTAGCAAATACCACATTGTGTGAGTTAACAAACTCTTCATCATCAAGTCCTCTCAATCGAAGTATTGCATTCAAACCATCATCTGGCCTCGATATTTAATAGGTTTTAAATAGCTCTACCCTTTGAGTCTTTGGTGCCTTTAGATATTATAGCACTTCAACCAATAGCAACGACCCTTCTTAGTGAAGAACAACATGGTCTGATGCATGGTCGCTGGGTAGATAAACTCAGTGAAATCTTTGTTCACGATGACGCACTCCCCTTAGAGCCAACTCCACTCTTGCTTGCTCACGGAACTCAGAAAGTGGCGTACGTTTGATGTAACCTAGGTGACTAACAGTTATCACTACATGGGTCATTTGATAGAAACTCTCTGACATTGAACTCATGTTCTGTAGGAATAATCTTTGTCCTTCTCTCGTCACCGAACTTTTCTTTCAATTCGTTTTAGCTCATCTTTCATCACCTTCTGCAAAGGTTATCATCGGTAAGAATACTTACAAATAAGCGTTACTTTGTTGAAGTTCGTCGAATTGAGCATGTAGTTCTTCAACTTTCAAAACCCTGTGATTTGAGACAAAGCGCATATCAACAACTGTTTGAGATCGTAGCTCATCAAGGTTAAAACGCTGCTCAAGATTTGTTCTATCGAGTGCTGGTGTGCGACTTGCCTTTATGATTTGCACCACTGTCAATCGTTATCACTTGCGATAATCATTCCTTCTAGAATGTGTGCACGTTCTTCTGCTTTCTAAGTTCGAAACTTTGGTACGACGAATTCGTTACGTCGTGACGATGTTCAACGAGCATCTAATGCAGTCTTTCAATGTCAATAAGCGTGGACGACCTTCACTAAGGCAATGTTATTCACAGAGAATGAACTTTGAAGAGCTGTCATTTTGAAACAGTTTATTCAAAAGAACATTAGCGTTTGCATCACGTTTACATCGATAACAATACGCACTCCTGACGACCTGACTCTGTCATTGGCATTTGAAATACCTTCAGTTTTCTTCTTAACTAGATCTGCGATATATTCAATAGCTGTTGTTTGTTAACTCCATAAGGAATTTCAGTGATAATGATCTTATCTTGGTTCTCATCACTTCGATTTCAGCTCGCACGCATAACAACTCGGCCACGACCTGTTTCTAGCTGTCCTTAACCCTTGCAAAACCGTAGATGTAACCACCTGTTGGGAAGTCGGAGCTTGTATATATTGCATCAATTCTTCAGTGTTTATCTCTTCATTATCGATGTAAGCACAGCAGCCATCAATCACCTCCGACAAGTTATGTGTAGGGCATATTGCTGCCATACCCACCGCAATACCATTTCCGCATTAACTAATAGGTTTGGAATTTTTGCAGGCATCACAGTTGGTTCAAGTAATGTTTCATCGAAGTTAGGCACAATATCTACAGTGTCCTTATCCAAGTCGTCCATTACATACTCACCAATCTTCTCTAAACGACACTCTGTGTAACGCATAGCAGCTGCAGAGTCACCATCGACACTACCGAAGTTACCTTGTCCATCAACTAGAGTATAACGCATATTCCAGTCTTGTGCGAGGCGAACTAAGGCTCCATACACTGATGAAATCGCCGTGTGGGTGATACTTTACCAAGCACCTCCAACTCACGAGCACACTTTTTATAAGGATTGCTACTGGTATTATCGATATCACGCATACCATATATAAGATACGACGATGAACTGGTGAAAACCATCTCGCACATCAGGTAGAGCACGAGCACAATCACCGACATCGAATAGTCGATGTAAGAAGATTTTCATTTCTTCTTCGATATTAATCTTGATAATTCTATCTTGATCTATCGTTTGATTTTCATCCATTGATAATTGTATAATTAGTTATTTTGAAAAATCGCCTCATAATGCCCTTTATTTTCGATTTAAGGCGATTTGCTTTATTTTATTGAGCAATTACTATCGAGATATAAAAGCAAATCCAACTAAAAACAATAGGAAAGAGAAACTTTGTCGTTAAAAGATAACATCACTCGAAATAATTACACAAACAACACTTACAATCTTATAATTAAGTCCTCCCTAACCTGCCCATTTTTATCCTAAAAACAAAATCAAGACAAAAACACCAATGAACTTCTGATACACCTTAATTAATAAGCATTCACAAAAACAAATAAAATCTATATTCACCACTTTGCAGCATACAAGAAGATCCTAATATAAAAGAAAGGTGGAAATACCTTTAGGATATATCCTACGCCATTAGACACAAATAAAAAGGCCTTTGAAAAGTGCAAATCCCACTACCCTTTCAAAGCTACAAATATACGAATAAAGACAGAGTTACGAAAAATCAAAAATGTAGACTAAAACTATATATCACTAGCATTTAGCCTACTTTTTATTAAAAAGAGTTCTATCATTTAGTTTTTGAAGAAAAGTCTTTAACAGCTTGTTTTGCTACCATTTTCATCAAAAACATAAGCACCTGTTTTAGGACTCTTCACCATTTTGATTACTTTTTGAATATGTGCGTCCGTCCGTTGAACCTTCATGGAGAGATGCGACCGCTCTTTGCTCATAATTCTAAATATTTAATTGAGTTAGAATAACTCTTATTTAATCTCTTTTGTGAAGAGTCATTCTTCTCAAAAATAGGATTATACTTTCTTCATTTCGAGACGCTCTGGAGTGTTCTTACGATTCTTAGTCGTAACATAACGGCTTGTTCCAGGCAATCCACTACTCTTAATCTCAGTGCATCTGAGTATCACTTGTAATCTCTATTACCTTTTTGCTTTTTGCCATAATTGATTATTCTCCCTATAACTTTTATGTCTTTCCAGTCACAATAACCTTTTGAAACGGCTTGTCTTAAGGCTGCATCGAGACCAACTTTATTTATGAGACGAAGACCAGCTGCACTGATCTTAAGGCTAATCCAATATGCCTCTTCAACATAGTAGAATTTCTTCTTGAAGAGATTCACGTCAAAACTACGCTTGTGCGGTGCTTCTGTGAGGAGATACGTTGCAGCCTATTTGGGCTTTTTCTTTCCCGTGATTTGACAAATCTTAGACATTGCTATCTTTAAATTTTGTATCTCGTTTTTTGATACTGGTTCCAAAACAGTTTGCAAAATTACAAATATTTATCGAATATACAAAAGAATACACCCTCTAAAGTTCCTAATTAAGTCTTTTAAAGAAGTATTTCGCTCAATCATTTAGTCTAAATTACTTTCATCAGCACTCATTTCTCTTTACGAAGTCGAGGAAAGTTGCTAAAAGCCTTTGAGTTGCTGCAGCAATATTCAAATCTCGACCATTATCTTCTTCTGATTTTGAATGTGCGAACCTATCAGCTGTTCCGTGGCTATCCATGTATCTCTCAGGAGCATTAGGTAAAGCTAACCTGCAGGACCTGCAATACCTAGTTGTTATGATAGAGTATGTACATTAAGAGCTTTTACAGCACCTTTTCACCATAAAGCAACAGCTACTTCTCTACTAACAGCTGTCTTCAATGAGTTGTGGATCAACCCTAATATATTTTCTTTTACTTCGTTTGAGTAACAATTACGCTTCCTTTATAATAATTAGAAGAGCTCAGGAACCGACATAATTGTCTCTGCTACTCTACCTCCTGTACAACTTTCTGCAGTTCCTAAAGAACGTTGTGTGCCATCATAATTGTAAAGATACTCTTGTATCTGCTTACTTAAAACTTTGCTTTCTAATTCCATTATTCGAATGTTACTTTTACTAAATGCGGGTTTATCTATTGTGCAGAATGCACCATCTAAATACTTATAATAACCTGTTATTCCAATCATTGCAGCGTTATCGGTTGTATAACCAAACTCTAGGAATATAGATAGTCCAACCATATTTCTCTGCATGTTCTTTGAATGCGTTGCGTAATCCATTGTTGGCAGACACCCACCAGCCACAGCCACATGCTTAATGCCTGTTTTCTTTCACTGCAGCCTTTAGCTTTTTCATCAAGATATCTACAATGGTAAATTCCTAAACTGGCTGCAATATCTTCTTTATTTTCTTCGATAAAGTTTGGATTTTCTGCAATCCATTTACGCATATTATATAGGAACGAGGTTTTAAGACCTGAGAAACTATAATCAAATCCTGGTATATTGGGCTCAGCAAACTTATATGCATGAGGATTACCTTGACGTGCTAAACGGTCGATAATGGACCTCCTGGATAGCCTAAGCCCATCACTTTCGAGCATTTGTCAATCGCTTCGCCCGCTGCGTCGTCTATGGTTTGACCCTAACACCTCCATATTATTATAAGCGTTTCTACCTTCACGATTTGAGAGTTTTCACCACTTACTAATAAGCAAAGGAAAAGGCAATGGGAGGAATAGCATTAGCATTATCAGGTTCTTATGAAGTGAGCCATAACTGACCTTTGTAGGTGTCTCACATCAATCAGTTAGTATTCCAAGAGCTTGCGACAATCCTTTTGCAGCTAACTCCTACCAAAAAGCGATCCCATTAAACCAGGACCACGAGTAAAAGCAATTGCACTTAACTGTTCTTTTTGTTATTCCTGCTTTCTTTAAAGCATGATCAACCACAGGCACTATGTTTTTGTTGATGAGCACGAGAAGCAAAGCTCTGGCACCACACCACCATAGGTTTTATGAACGTCTTGCGAAGATGTTACATTACTTAAAAAGCACATCATTACGCTAAAACCGCAGCCGAAGTGTCGTCACAACTACTTTCTATACCTAATATATAAATATCTTTTCTTTCATTATAGTATTATTATTTAATAGGTAAGGATTTCTACTCCATGTTCAGTCATCACGAAAGTATGTTCCCATTGAGCTGAAGGTAATTCCGTCACCAGAATAATTTCCCATCCAAATGGATCTTCTAGAATTCAAGAACTACCATGTTCCCAGCTGTTAATCATAGGCTCGATGGTGAACACCATACCAGGAACAAGAAGCATTCTGTACCTCCATATACGTATCTGGCTTCTCATGAAAACTTCAGACCCACACCATGACCGCATAGATCTCGCACCACACATAATTATATTTATTAGCATGTTGCTCTATTGCATAACCAATATCTCCAACGAAACAATATGGTTTTGCAGCCTCTGCGCCTATTTCTAAGCATTCTTTTTGCCAATCTAACCAACTGCTCTTTTTCAGGAGTTGTTTTACCCTATTATAAACATCACGTGATGCGTCTGCATAATAACCATCGAATATTGCTAGATCGACATTGATAATGCTCCTTCTTCCAACACATCTTCTTCTTTTGGAATACCATGACACACACTTCATTAATGCTTGCACAAACGCTTTTTGGGGTATCCTTCATAGTTTGCCACGCTGGGTTGCGCCATGAGCAGTGCAATAGTCGTAGCATATCTTATTCTATTTCGAGTGTGTTCATACCTGCTTGATGTGTTTAGCCACTTCGTCCAACACATCAGTATTGATAACACCAGCTCGTTTTAATACCTTCTATCTGTTCGGGAGTTTTAAATTAAGTCACGAGTAGGAACCCTTTACCTTTATTTTCCCAATATCACCTCTTTGTCAAGCTCGGTTATATCCTTTCCCGGCAAGAGAGTCCATCTTCTTTTTATAGACTTCATGTTTCTCTTTATTAATATTACTGGTATAACCAGCTGATGAATTTCTACCAAAAAGTTAGTTTTTTCTGTAAAATCATTCACTTTGCATACTTATATTGCATTGTTCTTTTTCGTGTACCGATAGAAAAGGATACTGATAACATTAATATCGCTTAATGGCTCCTATCCATTTCACGACGATCTTCTTCTTTTTAGAGGTTTGACGTTTATCGTATTCTTTTTCACCTCGTGCCAAAGCGATGTTCACTTTCGCACGTCCATTCTGGTCAATAAAACAACAATGTAGGAACAATTGTTACACCCACTGATTTCGTTTCCTCTTCCAATCGGCGTATTTCTTTTTCTTTAACAACAGCTGGATCTCTTTTAGCCTCATGATTGGTAAAGAACCATAGAAATAGTGGGTGATGTTCATTCCTTTCACCCATATTTCGCCATCATGAATGTAGCAGAAAGTATCTACTAAAGATGCCTTTCCTTGTCGAATAGACTTTATCTCTGTACCTGTAAGCACTATTCCTGCGGTGAAGGTATCGATAGATAATCGAAAGATGCTTGTTTTTATTTGTATAAAGCTTTTTGTCTGAGTCGTTTGTCATAATGCAGTTTTTGTATCAGCATTTATTTTACAGTTGCAATGTTAAGTTCGACAACAGCAAATTCGGTAATATGTTCACTGTTCATATTCTGCCATTTTAGCTGTCCAATATTCTTCGTGCTCTAGCAACTTATCATCAAAATCTGTCGAACTCTGGATATTTTTCAAATAGTGCCATAAACTCTTCATCGCTCAAGACATTCTGCTTCAAAACATCACGGTGTTTTTATAACTCTATGACATTTTATTGATAAGGAGCACAAATCGCCTAAGCCCCAACGACGCATCATGCGAGAGGATTTAAGAAGATAAAGCCCATATCCATTATGAATAAGTTGTATAAATCCTCCGTCCATAACTCTTCTTTAAAGTGTGATAAGCTAAGAGAGTTATTTATGAAGCATCCAATTCTGCCATATTGGTAGCTGGTGAGTTCTGCCTCCCATGGCATTTTTATTAGCATCTACAAACACTTCAATAAAGGCGTCCATGCCTTCGTTTGCTGCACTAATAAGATTTTGTTCTTTTACAAAGCTACATTCACCATTTGTTTTCTTCTTTTATGTGATGATATTAATAAACACGTAATCTATCGTCTACCTTGATATCGTAATCGGGCAAGAGATGATTCCCTGATAAAGATCTTCGACCTTATTCCATATTGTTGAGCTATCGATACATACTTTCTCCAGGTTTAACAATGTATGGGCGGTCTTAAATTGCTTTTCAGCTTTGCTCTTTTTCTTCTTAAGATATATCACTCGCCCTCACAAGTGGGTCGGGTTTATCTCGTTCGTTATCTTTTGCTCAACTTACGAGCAGAGATATGCACCCCTGCAGCAATACTCTTTCAAAGGTGTCTCCAGCACGTACTGCAAATACAGTTATCGTTATAGCGTATATCGGATGAAGAGTTCCCCTTAACAGTGAGGCTTATCCACTGTACACCTTACTGTCAAACTCATATGAAGCTGTTAGCTGTGTCATTGATAAAAGCTTATACAGTTCAATTATCCAATAAGCATATTAGTTGGTGGCACAACCAGCAACGCTTTTAAGCCTCTTGCCCACCCTTTTATAATCGGTTCTGGGCAATGAGACAAGCTACGATAGCGTGGTTTATCACCAAAAAACTTACTGTGTCTTCATAACTTTGACTGCTCATTATCCTACGCTCTAAAAACATTCTTGCAACTCATCATCATCATGTCGCACACTTCTTCCTGTCCAATCGTGACATTTATATACCAAAGTGATTGTTGCTATAGAGAGCTAATCGACTTGACCTGCAGCTATTTTCAGAGTCCTTGCAGCAAAGAGTTATACTCTGGAATGTTGTATCGCAACATTTCTTCTATAGCAATATCCTTATATTGGTCGATATAGTTTGATAAGTTACATTCCATTTGGCTGACCTAACAAAATTGATAGGACAAAGCATCAATGCAATGAGCATTAAAATATTCGTTATTTTTCTTTTCATCGATAACGTTATCTCTTATAATTACTTTTTGTTCTTCAGGGTCGTTTCAGAGTCTTTCCACTCCATCTATTGCGCTGCGTTTGCGTATCTATCATTTCATTTCATTTTTCGAGAATAATTTTCTCTTTCAAAAGATAGTTCCACACCATTGCAAAGAAGAACATTTATAATACTTCTATTCTGTGCAAAGTTAATGATGTGAATTGTGACGTTGCTACTATGGTTTTAAAATTTCTTTCCTTTCTGCTTAGAGTTAAAAATCAAGTGAAAGATGCCACAATTGCCTTTCTTCGCTCTCTTCTCTAATCTCTGCCGTAGGACTTTGCGCCTCACTGCTTTCAAAAGCACCACTTTTACATTTAAATAGCATTGAGTTTTAGACCCTAAAAACAATGCTTTTACGTTTCAAAAATGCATTGAGATTAAAACAAAAGATGAACCTTCAAAATTGCATATAAAACCATCAAAATGCATTTTTATCGAAACAAAGCTTTATAAAAGGCACATATATATTAATTTTGCAAAGTTGCATCGGTTTCAATGCAGCTGATTTTCAATCATTACGAAAAATAATTCGAAAATAATAATCACAACGTAACACACAATGAGTATCATAATTGAATAGATAGTGGTAAGTACCACCAAAATTGTTGGTATCAATAAAGACGGAAAGGTCATTTCTCCGATACGAATAAAGGCCAATTAAACCCCAACTTCATTATACGGAGCCTTTGAAAAGTATCTTCACGACAACAAGATAAAAGCTTACCGACGTGGCAGAGTTATGCTCACTGGCGTTTGGGATCGGCACATATCGACAACCCAATATACGGACTCCACCACAAAGGCGGGAGGGAGTTTATTGCCGACGGATTAGGAGCTAAATATCAAACCAATCGATAGCATGATAGTTGTAAGCATGGGAACAGGAACTCTGCTTGTTCAATGCGACAAAGAAGGCATCAGACACATTTGGAGGTATAGGGCATTGGAGGCGAATCCTTTGACGAGGTCTTGCAAGGGTTATGCTCAAGACTGACGACATTAAACAAATTAGTTTATTGGCTGCTGAGGGTGATATTTTCCGAACGTAAACGGCTGATTGGCGATATTAGTCCACACGCTTGCCTGGCTTACCTAAAAGTGCTACCGCCTCATTGTCTGGTAAAAACAAAGAGTAATGCAAGTGAGAAGACATTGCTTTTGGGCATCGCTTGATGGTAATTCAAGCCATTAGCAGATATACTACTCTCAAGTCTTGGCAGTGGCATTAAAGATTATGTCTTAATCGGCAATCTTACATTGCTACCTCAATGCAAAGAGGTTTACACCTCAATGGAAAAGCTCTACAATGCGTTTCCACATTCCCAAACATAGCGAGTTTGTACGGCAATAGGTGCGGCATTACAAGCTCCTCGAACTAGCAATTGAAAAATAAACTACTATGAATAAGAGCTCATTGGCAAATTCATTCACCACAGCTCTTTTCTTTTTATTCAATTCATTCTATCTCATTCAGAATGAAAAATATTCTACTAATCATCTCTAAGAATTCATCTTCGCTTAAAATCTTCTCATTCCAAGCGACTCAGCTTTCTGCAATTTAGATGTCCCATGTTGTTCCTGCAAGTACAAAGCTGGTCTTTGCACTGATACTTTCCTGTGTTCTTACCACTCCTAGTTCATCATCCTTTGTATGCTGTCACGAGAATGGTGTGTAAAGACTCCACTAATGACTATAGTTTTGCCTTCTAACACATTGCCTTAGGACCTTCTTCATCACCGGCATAGCCATTTGAAGTCCGTAACTCTCTAAACGTTCTATCAAAGCAATATTCTTTTCATCGGCAAAGAAGCTTCCAACGCTTGCTGCAATGATGTCTCCCACGCCCTCAACTTCAAGAAGTTGAGCCGCAGTTGCATTGCGCAAAGAATTAATATCGTTGAAATTTATGAGCCAATAAGCGTGCTGATGTTTCTCCAACAAAGCGTATTCCCCAAGCAAACAACACTCTATCAAAGGGCACTTTCTTCGACTTCTCGATGGCATCGATCACCTTTTAGCCGATTTTTGATGTCTCCGCCCTCGTTGATATCATCAATTGTGAGCAATATAAGTCGGCAACGTCTTTAATCAATCCTTTGTTATAATACGAATCGATTGTTTAGGACCAAACTATCAATGTTCATGGCTCTGACGATGAAACGTTCTATCTTTCCTTTATTTGTGGAGGACAACCCATATCATTTGGGCAGTAATAAGCAGCCTGTCTCTCATATCGAACGAGCGAGTTCCACATCAGGACATGTCTTAATGAATTCTATTGCTGTATTTCCTGCGGTGCGTTTACTTAGTTCTACACCCACAATCTTAGGTATAATCTCCACTTTCTACGTATACACTAGTCACCGATATGCAAATCAAAGCTTTAATAAAGTCTTCGTTATTCAATGTGGCACGTTTTCACCTCACGTTCCAGATGGAAACGGGTTCCTTATTAGCCACTGGAGTGACCGTTCTGCATGTCCTACTTGATAAGAGACGCTTTCAATTGTTAACTTCACGCTCTGCTTTGAACTTATACGCACAGCCCAACGTGATTCTTTTGCTGTAAAAGCCCAGTTTGTTGCTGTTTGGGCGAATTAACCCTAAGAACCATGCGCACACTGGTAGGTTCTTTCTCAACGTCCCAATAATCGATAGTGCATATATATCTTCTAAAGAAGACACTTTTCTCATTCCTTCGCCCATCTCAAAGCCCCCATCGTTTGGCTGTTTCTAAACGCTCCAAAGTGACCATCTATGTTGATATCTTCGCTCAAATACATATAGTAGGCATCTAATGAGCGCTTTGCAATCAATGCTGGGTTCAAACTTTTAAGTGTTCCTGAGGCTGCATCTGCGTGATTTGCAAATAAAGGTTCTTCTTGTTGGCGACGTTCTTCACGAGTTTGTCGAAACACTTTTCCATGGCATTACTATACTCTCCACGCATCTCAAAGACTGCTGATAATCGTTTCCTTGCAACACAAGGGTATGGTTTAATGGTTTACATTCGCTGTACATCATCTCCACGTGTCTCCAGTCACCTAGTGACTGCTCTTACAAGCTCCGTCTTCATATCGCAAACGAAAATAGACAAAGCCATCGTGTTCAACCCGCAACAGCTTTGAACTCTTCACTTAATAACTTTGAAACGGTGTTGTAAAATCTGCAACCTTGCTTATTATAGGTATTCGAGAGTGATAGTATGGGATAAACATGCGCCACTTGCTCGAAAGACTCTTATCAAATCGCTTCCCCACTGTTGCGTTGGTGAGTTGACATCATACATCTCTGATGTGCATTCTGCTTTTGTAGCCGATGCAACAATGCATCGAAGGTGAAAATCGTCGATTTGTGGGTGTTCAACTCATAATAATTATAGTTGTGCTGATGCAGTTCTTTGCGTTCATTATTCTTTCTTGTTCGGTTGCCCATACTATTATTGTGCTATTGCTATGTTTATTTAAAGAAAAATTCATGAATAGAAGTGGAACGAATGACTTGATAGTTTTTCAACCACAAGCATTTCTGTCTCCTACCATGGAATCTACAAAAATAGTAATTCTTTTTAATTCTTCAAAGAATGAAAGAACTAAGTCTCGAATATTTATCTTAGAAGGTCATTTTGCTGCAATTGTTGGAATTGCATAGAATTTATTGTTCATTCCTTTGTTGTTATATACAAGTTATTGCTGATCTCTACCTCTGTACCAAGGCTCAAGTTAACATCTTGCATACCTTTTAATGTATTCAGTTAAACCAATTGTAGGTTCTAGAAATTAGATTAGCTTGCATTTACGTTCTTATCATACCATAAATCGCGAAACGTGGAATGCAAAGGTTGTTTTGCAAAAGGTAGTCCCTCATACTTCTGTTAATTGAAACCGCTAAATGGACGAGCAAGTCTTGACCTTTGAAAGTATGTTATACATTAATTGGATTGAGAAGTTCTTTTTAAAGTCGCTACTTACCCACCCAAGCTCCACCTCTGCTAAGAAAGCGTGTTGATAACGTGCAGTATATGTTAGGTCTTTGTTTGATCCTAAAACCACCATTATACTCGATATGAGCAGCCCATTGCTTGTTTTTGATAGGTTAGCTCACGCACTTCAATAAGCACCTTAACACCATCACGATGATAGTCCATATCAGTAAACAAGAAGGTACTTCACTTATCTAATCTTGAACATCTCTATGGTTTGTTGTAATAGCTTTGGCGGTCGGTGATGTCTTTATACAACGTGACGACCCAAGTCATAATGTAACTGAACGTTTTGTGCTCCAGCGCAAATGCTTGTTATAAAGCATTGCAGCAGATAGTAATAATTTTTCCATAAATTAATTATTGATGAGATATAATGATGCGCATAGTAGTCATTTTATTGAATTCATTACATAACATGTTACAATTCGCTATTAGGCGTATTCTTGTTCTTAATCAAGAATTACTCAGTAATATTCTTTCACATTTATTATCACTTAAAACCAAAACACATCTTCTACTTATACATTATTATATATGGAGTTTCGTAAATCCCTTTTTCATTCTTTTTCTGATCTGTTAAAAGAGGGTCGTTTTACTTTTTGACATCTTAAAAGCAATCTAAACATATTGTTTTCTGCATTTTAGTGCAAAAGAAGACATGCAATTAATTAGTGCAAATACATTTTTGTAACTTTGTGCCCATTATGAGAATAGATATTATCACCGTTTTACCTGAAAATGCTCACAGGATTTTCGCAAGAATCGATTCTTGCAAGAGCACAGGATTGGCAGAGATTCATTTGCACAATCTTTCGTGATTATTCTACCAATAAACACAGAAAGGTAGACGACTATTCTTATGGTGGTTTCCTGGAATGGGATGACTTGCGAGCCTATCGATAGATGTATTTCGGCATTAAAAAGCGGAAAGACACTATGATGAAGTGATATTTACGACTCCTGATGGCGAGCAATTTAACCAGTCTATGGCAAACGAATTGTCGATGAAAGAAACATTATCATTCTTTTGAGACATTATAAAGCATCACCAACGTATCAGAGAGCATCTTATTACAAAGGAAATTTCTGTAGCGACTTTATTCTTACAGGCGAGAGCTACCTGCTGCCATCATTGCAGATGCAGTTATTCGTATTATTCTGGTGTTATTGGAGACGAACAAAAGTGTTTCTCTGATAGTTTCTCAAGACAACTTATTATCTGCTCCGATATATACTCGCCCTGCAGATTATAAAGGTTGAAGGTTCCTGAAACTTTTAAGCGGAAATGAGGCTAAAATCAAAGCCTGGGAGCTTGAACAAGCACAGGAAAGAACCCAACGTTTGCGTCCTGATTATCTAAAATAAGGATATAATCCCAAATCTGAATTTGAATATATTTCAAACGATATTTGAAGATAAAGAAAGGTCTTACTAACGCCAGGTAAGGGTGCTTTTTAGAGATATTCCCTCAAAACAAAAGAGAATACAGCTATTTTCTATTCAACTCCTACCCTATTTTTCTTTCATTAAAGTGCTATGCTGTTTCAAAAAGCATTGTGGGTGGTAAAAGCAATGCACTAGCGTACAATAACACTGCTTTTACCATGTAATTACATTGCTCTTACCCTTCATTCTTACGAAAAAGGACAAAAATGAAGAGATATCCGCACCAAAAGGTCAAATATCTCTTCATCTATCGTTAAATGTCTCTATTAAAAATGATGTGCATCTCAGCCACTAAATAAATAACTACATATCCAATAATCATTGTTAGTGCACCATTGCACCACCAATCTTCATCATTTGCTTTTTGATCTCACCAAAGCCAGTAGAGTGTGCAATGGCATTAGAGGAGTACTAATTGGTAAGCACATCGCTGCAGAAGGCAATTGCAACACCAATTAAGATGGTAGCTCACCACCACCAGCGTTAAGACTGTTGCCCATTCCTTACAAACAACTGCTAAGATTGGCACTAAAAGAGCGGCTAGAAGCTGTGTTTGAGATAAAGTTTGAAAGTGTATAGCAAAATCAGTCCTGAGATAAGAAGAATAACAACAGGATGCCATTTATCGAAAGTAATGTTCTGAATAACATTCTCTGCCAATCCAGATTCATTCAAAGCAAGTCCTAAAGTAAATCCACCTGCAACCATCCAGATAACACTCCAGTTGATATTTGCTGAGGTCTTTGCTGTCACTACACCCTGTAACTGCGAGACACAGTGATAGGCAACATTGCCACAGTATTAGCACCAAATTCCTGTTACTTTGTCGAGAAGCACAATAAAACTGTACAAATAAAGGTTACAGAAACAACAACTGAACGCTAATTACGTTGCACTTTACCTTCGATATGCAATTCAATTGTCTTTTGCTTAAATGGGAAGAAGTTTTAAGAAAGATACCAACCTATCAATAAAAGTACGATGGTTAGAGGCATCATAAATAGTAACCAGTCGCGAAAACCAATTCCTGCATTAAGGCTATTCACGTCATTTAGATACTTAAGAGCGATTGCATTGGGAGGAGTTCCAATGGGAGTACCCATTCCACCGATGTTAGCTGCAACCGGAATACCTAGAGTTAAGGCGATACGTCCTTTGCCTTCAGGTGGAAGAGCCTGAAAACTGGAGTCAAGAACGTAAGAGTCATAATCGCGTTGCTGTGTTTTGATAGAACATTGAGAAGACTCCGTAATCAAAATAAATCCTATTAGCACGTTTTCCGATTTGTTTCCAAATGGTTTTAATGGTTCTGGCCAGCAATACATCAAGACTCTGCCTTGCTTGCAGCGATTGCACGGATGAAAACCTCCTAAGAAAAGAATAATGATTGGGTCGAGCAAATGAAGCCATAATATCTTCATGATTGATGAGTTCTTGCTTCTCAAAACCATCTCGCATGAATTTAAATGCGTTGTCAGAAATCGTAAAAAGCATAATACCTATTACCGAAACAGAAGTGGCCCACGACGTGTTGCTCAGTAATCCATAGTATTGTTATGAAAGCAAAGATGGCAATAACACGTCGTTGAATAACTGTTAGGCCGCCGTAATGCCATAATAATCGAGTGGAAGATTCCACAAAAATCTAAAAGTAATGAGAACTGCAACTACAAAGAGAATACACTTCTTTAAAGTTGAAACTTCCTGATAAAACGTTTTGTTCTTGGTTTGACATACTTGTAGAATTTTAAAAGGTTTTGTTTCTAATAAATGATGTAATTAGAATTTAGGTTGATTGTTAATTTATTTGTATTATTATTTGATAGCTCTGCAATAACCGATAAACAGCAACGCAAAGACAATTTTAATTATTATATTGTTTAGGCTTTCACAAAGATAATAGATATTATTAAAACGCCAAAAGAATAATAAAAGAATTATTTTTGCCTCCCTATCAATTCTATTAAAGAATATTAATTTCGTTCATTTTTCGCCCATTCTTTTTAGTAAATTAAAATAGAAAGTAGAAGCATTTTATTTACTAGATTAGTATTTGGTTTTAATTCCATTTTTGTAATTTTGTATCGTTATAAATTACTTTATCAAATCGTTGTGAGAAATCTTCTCTATATTTTACTATTGTGCATTATTGGTTTGTCTTCTTGTAACCTAAAGGTAGGTGACAGCGTAAAGAAGATAAAGCAATTGTTGGTTGAAGCAAGCGCTTTGATCAACTAGAGAGCCGTTATCTCACTACTGAGACTTCTCTGCGTTGCAGAATATGCGAACAGAATATCCACAAGAAACCCGATAGCTTTGATTGAAGATGTTTGGAATTGGGGTGATATTGATGAAGTAGAATCAACAGTGCGTTATTAAAATTTATCAAGATACGCTTCTTAACGTATAATTGCAGACATTGAAGAGCACATAGCTGACTTTCTTTCTGATATCAATTCTGAATTGTCTTCTGCCTTTCAAAGATGCAAAAGCTTCTTCCCGAGGCATTGACATTCCAGATATATACGCAAATTGCGCCTTTAATCAAAAGTATAATTGTAACAGAAACGCTATAGGTATCTCTTAGATAAATACCTTTGAAGTGAATATCCATTGTATAAGAAATTTTATACCGCTGCACAAAGAGAAACAATGAATAGAAGTTATATCGCAGCAGATTGTCTACTTCTATTTAATGAGTCTTTTCCATGCTCAAAAAGAGCAAAGTGACAACTAATTGAAACAGGATTTAGCATGCAGCAGCAGTGATGGGTGACCAATACCATATTAAATAAAGAAATGTTTTACTACCAAAGAAGTTCAATTGATTGGTAGTTTTATGGCAAAACACCCGAAATAACAATAAAAGAGTATATAATATAAGCATTATAGAACGCTATTATAGCTCTCTTATAATGCCTTTTATTGCTATTCCGCTAAATCTCCCTGCTTAATATTGTGCTCAAAGTAGTTTTTCATGCTTTATTGGTAAACTCCTAGTTCTTTATTCCCCACTTTAGACCCACTAAATACTCGGGAGGAGATTGACTAACGAATCGCTCTAACACAAGATCTTTTTCTCAAATACTGAATATATTGCGCAAATGAGTTCAATATACTCATCATGAATAAAAGGTGAAAACGGTCTCATTCCATTCCTTTGCCAACTTGGTTCCTCTGATAATCTGCATCTGATGTATTTTTAAGTATGTCTAAAGGAAGTTGAGATATGATCTTAGCTTGTTGTATACTTCGTGTGAAATCCTCACCAGGAAGTCCTAAAATGATATGTCCTCCTGTTAATATTCCACGCTCTTTTCGTTCTTTTTATCGCATCAACACTGCATTCAAACGAATGTCCTCGGTTGATTCTTTCTAACGTTTTATTGTTCGTTGTCTCATTCCATACTCCACTAATACAAATGTTTTCTTTGTTCAACTCTTTAAATAATCGAGCACCCGTCTGAAACACAATCGGGACGAGTACTCTATTACCAATCCAACAACATCGCTAACAGCTATGCTTCTTCAGCTACATTGCCTCAATTTAGATGTTGGGAATAAAGTATTTGTGTAGGCTTGAAGTATGCAAGATACTTCATTTCTGATATTTCTTTCCAGCGCTTTCCAGCTCTAATTGTTCTGTAACCGAATCTCTTTATGACAATGAAGAGGGATTAAATGTCCTATATCAGTCAAGTACAGCCTCCACTGAGCAATGGTTCCATCTCTATTTGGACAAGAAAATCCAGCGTCAATGGATATCTTTTGAACCTTAGGAAACTGTTGACTTCATCCAAGACCCAAAATCATTATATAAAAAGATGTATCTATTTGAAAATTCGAGTCTTATTAAAAATAAATAGCTCATTACTCTCAATTGGGTTGATGCGCACTTATAAACTAAGAAAATAACATTATTCCCTATGAATTCTATGATAGTGCGAGCAAAACCATTGGTACAGCCTTTCGCAAAAGTAAACAAATTTACTTAACTTTGTGGCAAAGAACATACTAAAAGATACAATGAGAAAGATTTTGGACCCTTCTTACTGCATTCACAATGATGTTTAGCGTTGCTACGCGTGATAAGATAAAATCATATAAAGTCGATTACATAATGGTGATTTCGCAGCTGAAAGATGATGCAAGAATGAATCCTATTGCAGGCACAGACCAATTTACTCGCATTAGTAGTGACGGCAAAACAGGTTTTGCAATGCTCGTTTAAAAACAGGACAAACAACAGCTGTTTTGTTCGATATTTCAAAGACTATAGGTGAGAAAATCGATGGATTTGACGCTATATCATGTCTCCCGATGGCAAAAGAATGCTTATTCAAACCAAGACAGAACACATCTACCGACGCTCATTCAAAGCAACTATATGTATATATACCATTGTTTCTACTAAATTAGAAAAGCTTTCAGATGGCGATAAACAACAAGTTCAACCTGGTCGCCCGACCTGAAACCCCTGTAGCTTTGTTGAGAAATAACATTTTCTTAGTAAAACTATTATATGATAATGCAGAAAGTGCTGTAACAACAGACGGAAAGCCAAACGAAATCCATGATGTATACCCCGATTGGTGAACGAAGAGGAGTTTAGCTACAACAAAGCACTTGTGTTTTAGTGCTGATGCTTCTATGCTTGTGGTGTGAAACATACGATCGAGGCAGTGAAGAGTATTCTATTCAGATGTTTAAAGGCTCTCACCCAACATTCAACTTCCTTACGCAGATTACCCCAGGGTTAGATTCATAAATATCCTAAAAGCAGGCTTTGATAATGCAATTGCGTCGCTATGGAGCTTTCGATATAAAGGCTAAAAAGAACCCAAAAGATGCAACTACCATCTATCTGCCGACAGCTATATTCCACGCTTAAAGGCTACAAACGACGCAAACCAAGTGATTGCATTCACATGAATCGCCATCAAGACGAATTGTGTTTTATATTCTGTTAATCTCAATGCCAGTTGCACAGCTACTTATTAAGGAAACATTCCTAAGTATATTAGAAAAGCTCATTGAAATATATTGATAACCCTTTGACAATATGTTGATTCCTAACGACAAAGAGGAAGCAATGAACTTGTATCTTTACTCCTCAAAATGGTCAACTTATCCGCAAGATTGGCAATAACAACACCGTAATTACTGATGTTTACGGCATTAACGACGCAACAGTGAAGTGATTATCAAGCAGCTTTGCCTACACCGCACGACAGAAAAGTATTCGTTAGCAAGAAGAATGGATCGGTAGAAGAGCTACTAAAGCAAGAAGGATGGAACCAAGCACGCTTCTCATGGCTTTAAATACTTCTAAATACATGGAGTAACTATGCACTCTTTTGCTTTTCTACCTATCAGAGACAATCAGTAAAGGTGATTCACCCTATTACTAATGTAACAGCTAAAGAATAAGATAGCTAACTACGATTGGGCGAAACGTGAAACCTTTACATTTACCAATCTCAGAAGGTATTCAATTGATGCTGATGATGAAACTTAACTTTAACCCCTGCAAAACGCTATCCAGTTGTACTCTTCAATATAGTGGACCAGGCAGTCAACAAGTCATTATACTCATGGAATGCAGGCTCAATGTCAAAGGTGGAGCCTTTTGATGCATACCTTGCGCAAAAACGATATCATTGTGGTTTGTGTAGACGGACGTGGCATTGATGAGTAGCTGCCTTTGAAAAAGGCTACTTACTCTACAATTAGGAAAATTAGAGGCGAAAGATCAAGTTGAAACTACTTCTGGTTAGGCAACAATCATGTAGATAAAGACAAAATAGGTATTTGGGGCTGGAGTTTTGGAGGCTTTAATACTTAATGAGCATGAGCGAAGGTCGCAAAGTGTTTAAAAGCTGGCGTTGCAGTTGCAGCTCCAACCGATTGGAAATTCTATGACACTATCTACACTGAGAGATACATGAGAACTCCAAAAGAAGCCCAGATGGTTATAAAGACAATCCTATTAGTCGCAACTTGCTAGAAGGCGCATTATTGCTATGCCATGGCACGGCAGATGATAATGTGCTATGTACAAAATGCCTATGAATATTCAGAAGCATTGGTGCAAGCTGACAAAGACTTTCAAGAGCTTTTACTACACCAATAGAACCATTCTATCTATGGAGGAAAATACTCGTAACCACCTACTCTAGACAAATTTCAAACTTTTTATCAATGAGTTGAAATAAAGAAGACTACAGCAATGAAAACAAAAAGAGAATAAAGTTTAGATTGCCATTGAGCGTCTTTTTGCTTTTATTCTCTTTTTCTCTTTAAACTTTCTCTTTCATTGAGAATGTTAGTAAAACGGATAGCAACGTCAGGATAATACCTGAAAAAGCAACACCTTCCCATGCCCATTTATTCCAACATCTCTCGCTATAAAGGTTCCTAAAGAGGCACCTAAGAAGAAGGTTGTCATGAAAATGGTATTCACTCTGTTTTGTTGCTTTGAGGCACAAGAGATAGTGCTTACTGCTGATTACGTGTGAATACACTGCATCCTCCATCAAATTGACGATAATTCCAATGATCATTCCCCAAATAAGAGTTTTGAAAATATACATCACTAACCACGAAGCTGGGATAGCACTCAACCTATTAGATGAAAAAGTACGCACTCCTAGTTTATTAATATAACCTACCAATAGATGTTGCAGTGAGTGCTCCCCATCATACACAAAGCCCCAATAAGCCATTAGTATCATTACTTGCGTAAAAAGGTTCACCACTCACTTTTAAACACGCGCACAGCCCACATCATGGCCAACCGAAAACAAAGGCAGCACGCAACGAAAACATTCTGCAATATCTTTATTATTCTTCAACCAAACATCGACTTCATTAAATGATAGCTATTCCTTGGAAAAGTAGAAGGCGACAGGAGCATTTTCAAATAACTACACAGACAAACTGCCATTAACACGTGTTGCAACATAATAAATTGCACGCCAGCCAAAGTGTTTCCCATTATTCCACTCCACCACCTTTGAAGCCAAAACACCTGTTAACCAAGCTCAAGTATGCCCACATTTTGCGTTTTGCGCTCAGGTGTTGAGTATTGTGAGGCCATTGAATATATATGAGGTATAACCGACCCTGCACCTATTATAAAATGAAGTAAAAAGCAATGTATAGATATTACTTGTTAATGCGGCTACAGAAGCGATATGGCAAACGAAGTGTAGTTAACGGTAAGAATTTTTCCACTTGCACTAAGTCTCCGAGAGGTAATATGAATAAAGTCCAGCGGCATAGCCAAGTGTGTGTGATAGGAAGCCAGTTGGCATGAGCGATGAAATACCCAATTCGAGTACTGATCATATTCAATACGGGCTGATTAAAACACAGATTAGCAACTGTTACGCCTGGAGATTATCGCCATAATCCATAATAACGATGTCGAAATTCCTTTTATTGGGAACCAGTGTTTGTTTTCATTTTATTTCTCTTCAGTAGATATTATATTTCTACAATATTCTTCTTTATTTATCCTTGTACTATTATATTTCGTGTGTTTACACGCTATCGTGTCGTGCTCTATACTTTGTCTTTATCTAAAAGAAAGCTATACAAGTTCGAAGAGAAAGAAGTATCAAAAGACAAACAGCACAGTTCATCTTTTGATACTTCTAGTTATAATAGCACATTACGCCAAACTGTTCATGCGAGCAATATATTTTTCCGATAATATCGAATTCTAAGTTCACAACACTTTGAACTCACAGCACAAAAGTTGGTATGTTCGTGTGTGTAGATATGATAGCTACTAAAGAATCACGTGTGGCGACACCACTCGTCAACGAAACTCCATTAACAGTAACTTCGACCCTTTTATCCACAGTGAAATAGCCTCTCGACGCTTGTTCTTTGTCGAATTCATATTCAGGTAAAAGTTGCAGTAGAGAACCATTTGCACCTTCTATCGCACCGCAAACTCGCTGTAGTATCCACGCGGCCTTGCACAATATGGCCATCTAGTCCACCGTTATCCATCCGCATCGAACGCTCTGCACATTCACCTTGTATCGCCAACGTTCCATAATCCCCAAGTGCTCGCGTATTGCCGGTTTCTTTCATTGTTGCAACTGCTGTAGCGGTTGCCATCTAATTCAACAACAGCTAGGCACCTGCTGCGTTGCGCAACGCTGATCTATCTTGCTTCAATCTCGTTGGTAAACGAACATTCAAGTGTAAAGGAATATTCTCTGTCGTAAAGTCTATTGCTACGATCAGTTGCCATTTCTTCAATAATTCCCGAGGAACATATTATATTCCTTTCTTATAAGATATATAAAAAGGCAGGGAAAATGTTTCCACGCTCTATTTGAAAAGGGTTGCCTCGATGATGTACAAAGACCCGAGCTAAAAAGATTTGAGTGTTCTCCGTCTTTGTAATCCACCGCTTTTGCCAGCTTACCTCTTTTAAAAGAGATTTATGGCCTGCCATTACAAAAGAAACAATCTCGGTTTCTGAAATACTTTGATGGTATCCCAATCAAAGCCAGCTGACATACCTCAGTCGTGTTGTTCTTTGTACTTCGCAAAGATAATAGATTTTACTTTAAACTTCTAAGATTTGAATGTTAAAGTGCACCTTGAGCTGTGTTACGTACTTACCAACTTTTACTTAACATTATTAAAGCACGTTATTCTGTTGGTGCATTGTTTCTTCGTAAATTTGCATCATTATTGTAACTATAAAACACATTAATTGCCCATTAGGGAGAATGAGCAACGACACACACTCTTTAGAAAAAGAGAAGAGTTGTATTGGGATAAATAAAGAAAGTGCATATGTAGGGAAATGCAAGTTACCATCTGTTGCATTGTTCTGTTATTCGCATTATCGCTAACTGCACCACAACGGGGTGCTAATACACACAATTATGAAAAAACGATTTCATAGCCGCAAGCATTGCATTTGCGTATCGGTAAACGCTCAAAGTGCTTTCAAAGGCGATTAGTTTACCACAAGCAACGCAACGAACAATGCTGATAACGTGGCTTTGGTTACGAATGAGTATCTAACAGAAAACAGCAATTTGAATAATCAACTGAAATGAACGAGCTTTTCTGCCCATCAGTTCCACTCGTAACTGAAACCGGTGCTATTTGCTCAACGTCGTACAGGAAGATATTATGCACCCCACAGAAGCTATCGTTCTGGTAGCAATGGAGGCTTTAATGCATTTTAGATGGATATTTTGCATTTGGTGTTAAGGATTATGGTCACGACCGAGAGTTCACTGGAAGTATAGGTTATCAGTTTAACTTTATGTTTACTTCTAGGTGGTAACTGAATTATATCTGTTTACCGGCAGGGTTCAACTATTTTACTTCCTTTTCTTTGCTAATGCTCGATCCACCCCTCACCACAAGAAGTATCGCACCCTTTCCTCGATTTAAACTGGGTTACAGTGTTGGTGATGCAACGGGATCTTATTTTTTCCAATGGTTGATGTAGATTTGCTACAAGTGCGTTTCATTTATGTAGGTCTTGCTTACTTGTCTCAAAGAATTGATGTAAACACAATCAATTATAGCTATACAACTATGCACTTGGATTTAAAGTAGGATACGAATTTAATATAGGGTCAAAGGACTCTATTTTTTGCCAACAAGGTAAAAGATAAGTCCTTTTTTTCTCTTCACCACCACCTCTTTCTTTCAGTCTTGCAATAACATTGATATTAGTGGCAAAGCAATGTTTTACACCGCAGCACTGCTTTTATGTAATAAATTGCATACATTTGCATCCATTGCTGTTTCCATACAGCACACTTCACATTTTAAGAAAGTTAGAGCAAAATATTTCGCCTCGAAGAGAATTTGGTGTGAGATGAAACAAGAACAACAGGAGTATAGTGCGGAACCATTAAGGCCTTCCCATCATCAACTTGTTTTCAAATTTAGCGCTCGATACTTAGATAAATTAGTCACTAATTTCAACATCTTATAAGGCTTTTCCTTCTTTAATATTCTATGACATAAACGCCTGTTTCTGCCTTCAGCAATTGCTTCGCTGGCATCTGAGGACACATTACATTATGTTGGAGCAACATTGCGCCCGCACTGATGAGTTGAACTTGATAAGTGCCTGCTTGTGCAAAGTGTAAACGCAAGATGCTGATGGTGAAGTGGAAATATCAACTAAAGTGTACCTGCCTTGATTGACCGACACTTGCAAAACCAGACACTGATATTATCTTCTAACTGCATGGTTGCTTCTCCCAACGGTTCTGCAATGCTAGTTTGCTTTTGTATGTCTTTGCTGAGAGAAGGTGGCATTTGCAGTTTTATTTTTGTGGTGTAATAGCTGCTCCTTCCACGTTCCAATTAGCCTTAGGTGTTACATCTAAGCTACCAAATACTACAGGATAACCTGCCATTACTCGCCATTAGAAATACGCTTTTTGATAGAATGCTTTACTGGTATCTTCTCCACCACTGCTCATTGTTACGATTCCACTGAGCTTGTCTCTCTCACCAGCAGAGCCCCAATTGTAATAGAAACCATTTTCATCTTTCTCTTCAAAAGCATAATAGCCTTCGGCTTTGTGGCACATTTTCTTCGAATAGTCTTGATTGCCTGCAAACTCTTCGTCGCGGCGCTCGGTCCCACACTTGAACTTCGTCTACATATCCGTTTAAACCAGTTTTTATAAACGCTAATTTCCACCAATAAAGATGTGAGCTGTGTGGTTTTTTTATGTATTCGAATCTGCAGATTCATCACGTCTGCTACTTTCATTGAAAGTTGTTTTGCCACTTCTTACCATTAAAGTATAGCTTTTGCTTATTGCTATCGTGTTACTACAACATGGGTCCAAACGCCTGGAGAAACTTCTGATAACCTTTTTAGACATCATTGCTTCATTTGGGGCGTCATGTCTCTCTCCCATCCCATTGTATTAAATGAGATCTCATTAGCAAAATGGAACCATTGCAGACGAATAGTTACCCATAGGTCTCCGTTATTGTGTGCCATGAATCGAAGATTGTGCTTTTATTGATAAGGTTGGTTCCTTGTCATCATGTCCAAACTTCTCCACTTTAAAACCACACAATGCATAAGAACACGTTTTTCCCACTTGTATGTCAAATTAGAATGCCAATATCTCAGGGTCTTTTCACACTAAAGCCCTGAAACTTTACCTTCTCCCCTTTTCCAAATATAAGATATACAGATTCATTGGTTTTTGTTGTATGGTCTGCCATCACTTTTTCAATAACGGCACAGAGCCTGTTACTCAGGGTGTTATCTGAACCATTCTCGTAGTTGTTTGGTTTGCCAGTATCTGTCAAAAGGTCATAAACCAATTTGAGAAATCTGCGCCTACAAACTCGAGAGTTACTTCGATTGCGCCATACTTCCAGTATTTCTGATTAACAATTGATATATTTTGCGCTGCAGGAGCTCTCTTTATCAACCATCACAATCTTGAACTTTCGTTGGTTTTACTACCTTTATCAACAACAATGTCGCTAATCATTTGATTATAAGGCATCCTTTAATCAGTCCAAACGATATCAGTCGCCGGCCATCAGGTGCACGGCCTCTAACACTTAAACGCACCTTTCTTTTACTTCGTCTTCGTCAGGAAGAGCATCAATCTCACATAAGCAGCCCGCGATGTTGTGGGCTGTGTAGTTGTGGATTCTCGTTCAATGGCTGTACATGTAAATCATAATACCATGTATCCATCGTCATTATACACCTTTGTTGCACTATTATCGGGTGCACTTGCATATGAATCTTAAAGTCAAGGCATTGTAACGACTCTAATAACTTTCTACATCTCAATTGTTGGAGTGACAGCATTAGCGTCCATGCTGGATTTCGTAGGGCACCACATACATATTATAATTTCTGGAGTGTCGTTGAACACCAATCCAATCATTACATTGCTATCTGCAGCAATTCGTTGCTCCATTGTAGCGGTGTATGTCACCCAAGAAGATAAAGTACAGTGTTTGAAGGCAATGCACCTCTTTATAATGAGTTAGATCTCCCTTAGCCACAAACACTTAGCATGTGGTTCGATGTCGTCACCTTCTATAAGTGATTGATAGTGTAATTGGGTTGTACTTTTAAGAAGCGTTTTGAATAATTTTAATCTTGAGTACTTTCCGATATATTTAAGCATGAACCGCCAGCAAGCTTCTCACCAAATGTGAGATTAGTATTTACGAATGATGAGATAGAAGACTGTCTACGCACTACTTTTTGGTTGTAATCCACCATGGCAGGGCATTAGGTCTTGAGTATTTAAGTTATACCACTTGTGATTGAATGTAACTTACCTCATTGTGAACTTAAGCCATTTCCAGATTGAATGAGAACAAAGTACATCACTTATAGTAGATTTGAAGAAAGAATACGATGCAAGTCCATGAACTTTACTGTTTGATAATGAGGTTCCAATGTTTAGCTTCCAGGTGAAGGTGACTGCGATTAATGCCACTAAACACCAATTCGAGTTTCTTTGATATTTTAATTGCAATGTTTCTGTTCCTTCGTCAGTTGCGCCTGATGGAGCAGACTTTGTGTAAAAATCTCTAAAACCGATTGAAATTGTTGATTAGTGTTGACTCAGCTGTAATGATTAAGTCCATCTTCGACATCGAATCCTGCAAAGATGTCATAAGAGTTTCTTGGCACCATATATTTACAGAACTTGTTAAGCTTGTCTTCCACTATAGTTAAGGAAGAATATATCAACTTTCTTGTTATTATCTGGTCCAAGAATGCTAGAATTCTGGCTATTCAATGAGTTTCTAAAGCTTTTTCTCACCTGAACTGGTCATAAGCAATACCAATGGATTTGAAACTCCATCCTCTTCCTCAGCTTTCTCTTATGACAATCTGCAAAAAGTTCATGATGAGTCATTGTTTCTGGCATCAGAAAAGAACTCAGAGTTGATACCTAATCCATTAATCACAATATTTCATGAGAATTGAATGATTTTCTTGTCCAAAGAAAGCTTCCATTTGAATCTGCTTTGCTACTACAAAGAACCCAGTGGCGTTATTAACAGTTTTGGTTTTCAAAAAGCTAATAGTTGTTGTTTCTGGGCAACTCTCATTACGTAAAACCAACTGCAACGCCATTCTTTGCTGCAACGTCTCGACAAAACCAGCCGGAAACATGTAGCCCAAGGAGCCGACTCACTGCCATGAAATGTCAAGATATGACTCACATACTAAAATTGTTCCTTTCGAGCGAATAACGTGGAAATGCTTTTCCATTTCACCCTGGATGGATCGTCTAGGAACCCACATACAGCTTGCGTTGCTTTATCTGTTGTGGCTATTAGCCCATATAGTTATCGGCACTCTATACGTGTGGGTTTCACTCGTGATATATAAACTCGGTCATCTGTGGCAGAAACGCCTCGCTAGGTGGCCGTCCTGGGAGTCCACGATTTAAATCCTTCGAACCACTGATAGAAATCCATTGTAGAGGATATCTAACGGATGACTAGGGGTTCGTTGTGCCATCATTGTAAATGATGATCAATGATAATGCCAATGCTGTTATTATGGCTTTTGTGTTTCATATAAATTATTGTTTGATTAGTAAAATTCTTCTTGTTCCTTTCTAAGTAGTTTGTCGTGCTGGGCTTTTATATATTAACAAATCAAAAATAAAAGATGCTTAATTAAGCTCGACTTATTTCAACGAATATCAACATTAGGCGTAGTAAAATACAAAAGAGATTTGCAGTGTATTTCTCTACAAATCTCTCTTTGATTTCTTCTTATTTAAAATATTTTCTAGTCTGAAACTCCATATCTTATACCCGAAAGAACCCAGGTGTAAACCATCTGAAGTAAGCTCTTTTCGGCATCTCATTGGTGCCAGTGTCGCGGCCAAATTTATCAAACAAGTTGATATACGATATGGGTTGTTCTTTTTCGCAATAAGCCTGTAGCACTCGTTGATACGAGGAATGTGTCATTGAGTTTTGCCTTTCGAGCAGTTTTCTTCCAACGCCCAGAAGACATTCATGCAAATGGCAGGTAGTACTCTGCACACAAAGCTTTGTTTTGGGTGTATCTTTGGTGATTTTGCTAATCACTTCACGCAAAGATCGTACACTTGATTGGGCGTTAACCGTGACTTTAAATCGTTGATGCTCACTATTAGAAAGATAGCCTCAGGCTTTCCTGGTGTAATTTTGGTTGTAAACGATTGATTATCTCGTTGCATGCATCACCCGAAATAATCTATTTCGCACCTCCTTTTGCTTTTATTGTAGAACATTCCAATCGCCTGCACATTTCCGGTTAAGCTGCCCACCATCACTACATCTAAGCTTATCTCACTGACGCATTTGAGCAAACTTATCCACCCCATCTCTTCTAATGTTTGGTAGGATTGATCTGTCACTTTTGTGCTTTTACTATTGAAAATAGACTTCCACAGATAAGCAAAAAGACTATACATTTTCATCTCTTAGAATTGTTCGAGGAATAGCGATCTGCTTTCTTCACATCTGGGTGTACTAACAGCAGGAATCAACTGCTCCAAGTAGTCCTGGTTCCATCTCATCAGGACACATTATAAACATTTGAGCAATGTCTGCACGATCTCACTTTCATCAAGTCCTGGGTCGCCAGATATCTTCCTTAAGGCAGAAGCCACCCGCGTAAGGGTTACCTGTTATCTGCTGCTCTCCTGCGTCTGCCATATACTCGCTACGAGAAATGGCGAATCGGGTCACGAGAGTAAAGAAACTAAGCTACTGCAGCTAATACTACTCCAATCAGAATGATGACGCAACCGAGCCACCTCCTTCTACTTCGTCTACTGCCACCCATGACATGTCTAACAGCCATTCTATGCCAGCACACGGTCATGATAGCAGAAACGATTCCCACGAAAACAATACTTGTACAAGTCGCTGTAGGTCGATTGAAATGTGGTTAACCCGTGAGCACTAACTCCTGCCAGCTCTTCATCATCAATCGGTCTAGCACCTGTGGTTACGTAAACTGCAAGATACGTATTAATGCCACTAGCAAACGTGCATTGAGTTGAGTGATCATGTACAATGTTTACTTTGAGGCATAATCCATTCCTATCGACATGCATAGGTTTTCAACTATGCTATACACCACTTGTTGTCAGGAACGCTTTAAAGGCTGGGCTTTTGTGGCTGCCATAACCAGTAGATGCATTACCATAATAGCTACAACAAAACCACAACCCCACAGCTCCGAGCACGTAAGGTAGAATATGAAGGAAGCGGTGCATTGACCCGAAGCAAAATTGACTTCGTGCCATGGTTCCATCTTCTAGATAATAACCACCGTCAGTTGGTTCAGCAAATCTTAAGAAAACCCATATCGTCTCGCAATACACTTACTGGAAACATTAATAACAAAAGAATTGTAAGTCGATTGTCATCTGACGGTGATTGTACTCCTACGCATTGCGTCCAATCTAAAAATTTAATTTGCGGAGCTTTTTCCATTGCTGCTTGCTGCTCTACTGGGATCCTCAAACATTGGTTGTTCGGTAAAGCCGAACATTCCTGCTATGAGGTTTGGTGCGAAACGATTGGATTGCGGTATTTAGCTCCTTTGTGGTTGAATTGAAGAACCCACGAGCTGCAGAAATGCTTTGTTTTCCATATCATGCTAATTTCCATTTGTAAGTTATTGAAATCGGTATGCTTTTCAAATCGATAAGCTTCGAGCGAAACCTTAGTCCCGCCACGCACTTCTGCATACTGACTGTCGGGCTGCGATGGTCGTCGCTTTATGGTGTTGTGCACCCATTGCTGCAGCCTCTGCTTTGCAGTCACTTTCTGTAACAATCTTTTCAAGGATCAGCATAACCTTTCACAGTCGCACACCAACGGAGGAATCATATCACAACGTTGTTTCAATTGAACTGAAATATTCGAGGAAGGCATTTTCACGATTATTTCTTAATCCAACTAATCTGTTATAGACACTCAATAAAATAGATTGCAATAACTACAACTATCATGCTAAAACTATTACTGTTGCTGACATAATAATTATGATTAATATTCTACTCAATCTCAGTTTCTTTATTATTGCCCTGCAAATTAAAATGCCATCTCTTACTATAAGACACTTTCTTGTAGTAAAATAACGCACGATTGTCAATCGCACATATCTTTACAAAAATAGGAACTAACGCTCAGATATGATAATATTTTATTATGTTAAAAAGAGAAGTTCTATTCTTTGTAAGTAGAAAGGAAACACTTGAAAAGAATTACAGCATCAATTGAACGAAAAACAATTACGATGTGAAAGGCAACTGAAATTATGGCAAACAATGTTTTTAGCTTGTAATTACATTACTTTTTGTAGTGCACAGCATTGAGTTTACAAACCCAATTGCATAGCTTTTAAATAGGAAGAGCATGGGCATATGAAAGAGAAAAGATATGTCCGCTGGTGCAAAACGATCGACACGCTGATGGAGAAACATCACAACGAAGAATGGGGAATTGCTGTCACAACGACCAGCAACTCTATGAGTATTTAATGCTCGAAACGATGTCGTGCGGATTAAGTTGAAGCTAATGCTAGATGAAGAGAGAGATTTTTAGGACTTGCTTTCTAGCAACTTCGACTATATGAAAGCTGCTCAATTTACCCACAGCGACGTTGGAAAGAATTAAGGTCACATCCTGGTATCATTAAGTCTACAAAGAAAGATTGAGGCAATGATTAGTAACGCCTCAGGCTTTCATTAAGATACGCAATGAATTCGAAACCTCGACAACTATATATTTGGAGTTTCACAAAAAGGCAAAACCATTATCTCATAAACTAATCGCCCCAACGGAATGATGCAAACAATCAGTGAACTATCGTATCATTGCCAAAGACTCTGCAAAGAAAAGAGGCTTGTAAAGTCCTGTGTCTGGTACTTTGTTTATTCATTTATTCAAGTCTATAGGAATGGTGAACGACCACGACACTACATGCTATGTATCTAAAGAAATTGGTGGATGGAGCGGATTGGACGCGCTAACATGAAACAATCATCTAATTCCATAGCATTCTACTCAACTAATAAGGCATTATCATTCAAAAGCGAGAGTATTTATCCATTCAATTAATAATAAAGAAAGAGAGCACAAGCTGCTTACCTCTTATTTTCTTTCTTCGATCACATTTTTACTGCGTGACAATCGATCTATTCAAAAGCTAATTTATTGAGTAAGCGTTCCTCTCAACATTGGTGCCATAGAAACTGCTTGATTTAAGTGCGCGGGTGATGATGCACGTTTCGTCGCATTTTTGCCTACTACAATGCGTGGATTTAGCCTTTTAACCACTCATAACACTCATTCACTCATCACATAAGGAAAGGTAAACAGTCACAGTTTCTTCAATCGTCTTTTCTATCACAGTAGCGTTTGCCAGGGCTTCTGCAGCCGCCCCACGATAGGCTACTGATCAATCCACTTTGTGCCGAGCGCTCGCGCTCCAAAGTAGCTGAATAACCACCACAAGCATATTGGTCAGCTCTACGAGAATTGTTCTGTCCAAGAAATGGGCTTTGCCTGCAGCACCACTGTTTCGGGCCCTCCATCATCATTCGCCCCTGAAATCTGTCCTTTCAGGTCCTAACATAGGCATGAAACAAACGCGCCTTGCGTCGTAATACTTCTTTTATAATCGGTTAGAAGGTCTTTTTATTTCGTCGATTGTCTCACAGGATGCGCAAGCGAGGAATTTACTACGCTGCGTAAACTTCGCTTTATCTTGTATTGTTAAATATGTATCGCGTCTATGAACAATTGTTTACGACAACTTTGGATAACTAATCTCTGAACGAAGTTTAGGTTCGAACCATGTTGCTTTTGGTGGCATACAATGTTGCCAGTGTTAGCAATATCCATAATATTGCATAGAAACAGATAGAGTGCCAATGCCATTTGCATCTCACCGCCATCTACTCGGCGTTTAAGTTCTTCTAAACCACGTAGTCCACCCACAAAATCTATACGCTTATTTGGTACGGGAAATCTTGATACCCAAAATGCTATCAAAAATCAATTCACTTGAAAATATCTACGTCTAACACGCCAATTGGATCGCTATTATCGAATAGTCCGTCTCAGCTGTTGTTTACACCAATGCTTATTTAAATAAAGTGAGAAGTTATGTAGGGCATTTGGACGATAGATATCTGTCTTTATCTTCACAATGAAGTCTTTTTCAAGTCGAGTAAGGAACTCTGCTCTGTAAGTCCGTTTAACGGTCACTACCTATTGTAATCTAGAATGGTTAATTGCGATGCTTGGAAACAAAACGGCCATGAAATAGTTATACTCTTCGTCGCCTTTTATGATTTGATTTTGCTTGCTTTCTCTGCACCAACTAAGGCAGCAGCAGCCGAATCCATGATGTCCATCAGCAACAGTAAAGCGCTGGCATCTTTTCTCGTCTCCTGCGGTAATGAGTTTGATATCCTCTGCATTCTCGATAATCCAGAATCGATGTCTCAAAGCCGTCTCATTGGCGCAATAAAATCGTATTCGGCGCAGCTGCAGTGCCACACGCACAATCAATTGGTCGAGAGTTGCATTAGTCGAGCCAAGCAAAAGAACACTGGTCTCGATATTCTCGCATCGCATACTCTTACGTGCTTCATTCGATCCTCTCTTTCTATCCTTTCGGAGTGCTTCAGCTTCTTAATGGTGCGCATAACTCATTTACATAGGCTCCGGACAACTAAACCATATTGAGTTTTGTTGTTCATTGTCTGCATAGACATAATAGTGGTCTTTTTCGTCTTGCACCAACCGGTGCCTTTTTCTTGGAAATTTCTCGAGTTTTAGCAGCTTGCTCACAATTTCTAGAGATCGTATTCGCTTGCGCCTACCTCAGAAACTCTATTTCTGCTGATGACTATGATATAAGCTCTTTCGTTGCCTCGCCCTTCCTCTCGCCTCTTCTGAATTGCTAACACGTCAAGCGACGTGACTCTACTTTGTTCCATTAGCTCTTAGGAGTGGCATGTATTCCTTTAAACTGGTGTATTGTTGCCATTGTGATTTTGTTCATAATGAGGTAATGAGAGCATTGTCGTTATAGTCGCTAACGACTTCATTCGCTTACTATTCACTTAGATACTTGTGCATCCTTCTTCTGTTAAAGAAGGCATTTATTTGCCAGTGGCAGCGTTATGCTCCTGCATTGGCATTGGCTCACTCTGTCTGGTGCTCCCATCTTCTTGAGCTGAGAACGAGCGTCCTCGACCAGGCAAACTGCTCATCTGCACTTGGCCTGATGTCTGTTATAAACTTAATATCTTGACTGTCATCAACTTCAATAGTTCTTCTTCGTTAATAACCCTTTATGAGCTGTATTCACCAAGATACCACCCTTTAGCTTTGTTAACCAATCTGTAATTGATGCTCTTGGTGGTTTCAGGATGTGGCGAATGCGTAGCGAAACATCGCTATCGCCCTCGAATAACGCGCTTGGTGAGCTTACCGCTTTTACGCCATCGCTTTCATTTGCCTGCTGCGCAATATGCACTGCGTTATTGCTACGTCCACACTAAAGCCTTTGCAATGTGAACACTTACCATACTTCGCTATGCTTCAATAAACTGAGTTTACCTTGAGTTCTGGAAATCGATTTGCCACGGTGTGCTGCGAACTGCATATACTAATAAGCCAAATACAAGCTCTGCAACAGCATTTGCGTTTTGTCCGAGAGTGTTTTCAACCACCACTCTGCGTCTTTTAGTACTTGAATGTTCATATTATCATATCCCTGCCCAGCACGAACAACAATCTTTAATTCTTTAGCTGCATCTAAAACTTTTATCTACGATGTCAGAACGAATGATAACTGCTCTGCTTGAGCTACAGTTGATAAGAGTTCAGATTCTCTGTGTATTTTCAACACCAACAGAATGTCCTCCATCTACTATTTCTTCTTTATTAGCTCTAATGCCTCTTTGCAAAAGGCTTTCGGTTGCAATTAGTACTTTCATATCTTTTCTTTATTAATATCTAACAGTTGGTTTAAGCTTTGTTGCAAACAAATCGTTTAAAGCTCTGCTATGGTTGATGTGTATATATTTGATTCTTTAATTGATCTGTAAAGCAGGTTGTTATCGATAGCTAATCGGCAGATACATGCTCGTGAGCTCTCTGCACAAAAAAAGAGAGTTACACCTAAATGCGATTACTTTTCAATAATACAATTTTAGCAATCCATCAGTTTGTCCCATTATCTTTGCTTTGGGTATTGAATTGGCTGCACCTTTAACTCAAATCAGCTCGCTTTTGCTCGCTGTTCGGTTAATCCCACCTGTGCAAGAGTAGGATATGAAGACCGATGTCGCAATATTTTTACGGTCAAGTTCATTTTTGAGTCACCAACAGCTGATCACGCATAATTTATAATCATCAACGACATATAGGTGAACTGTGGGTCTTTAGCAACATCGCCCATTGCCCATATATGATCAAAGGCAAACTGTAGAATCATTGGTTATATATCTCGTCTGTTTTACCGTCTGCATTTGTAGCTCTAACTCGTCAGTTGCAGGCTGCCCATTGCACCAATACTGCTTCGGCATCAAAGGTACCAGAGGTGATAACTGTTGTATAACCATTTCATTCTCTTGCAGTTCGGTTGTTTTTAATAAGTTCACTTCGGATTCACGATTGGAGAATACGTAGCATCATCGCTACATCTCATCTTCAATGTGCCAAAAGAAGTCACTGCTCTCCAAAATATTACCTTACTGCCGAAAGCTGAATGCTACAAGCAAACCTTCTAACGAGACATAACCACCACAATAATAACAAGACGCTTAGGAAGTGTGTTTAAGATAACTGTACTAAGAGAACATGCCCATCTCCACTGATATTTAATGAGATGGAAGTGTAAAATTTGTATTGGATGAAAACTGTTGTGCAGTGACTCCAATTTCCATCTTCACCTTTAATAATACGGTATTTTATTTATAAACGATGCGGTTGCATTGATAATTCTCACCCTTCTAAGTCATCAAGTTTCTATAATTGGTAGCCGCAAAGCCGAAATCAAAGCATTTTTACGCTCCATCGCTTGCTCAAAATAAACGCTTTGATTCGCATCTGCAGGTCTTTTCAGCCTCACCAATAACTTTTAGAAGGACATATCCTATGTTGATGCAAGTTCCACCTACACATAGAACTACTTTTTTCAACTAGTATCACTTTCTTCCATAGCCACAAGTCGGCAGCTGCGCTCTACTAGCCTGAATCCTATAATAAGATTCTTTATATTGATTTTATCCATAACTAAATATAAAATAAAAAGGTAACAAGAAGATAGACCTTAATAATCTACCTTTCTCATTACCTTTCTTTATATTAATGATTAGCCTCGAATTTTCATACAGCTAACAAGTGCTTCTATGCCTTCAATTGCTTCCAGCATCAGCAACTTGCTCTAACTCTTCCAACTGAATGTGGTGTCCTTTTATGCCCACCATCCTTTGCTTGTTGCAAAAAATCGAAATTTTTTTTCGAGCTCAGTATTCATCTTTGCATCACAAAACAAATTCATTAACGAGCGATCAGCCCTTCATAAACAGCTTATTACATCACCTTCACTAAAGCAGTTCTGCCTCTTTGCTTAGCTAGCTTGTCATACAGCTTACTCCACCATTTTCTTTATCCAACGAAGATTCTAAGGCTGAAATATGCACAACTGGTGGTATTGAATATAGAACCTTGTTCACGGAGAAGAAGATACTGTAGGCACGTGCTCATTTTTGTTCCCAAAAAACATCATCTTTTATGATGACAAAATAGTAACGCTCTGCCATAGCCAAATTTCTTTTGTGCTCCAGCATAACATATTGGTATTTAGTTACATCTATCAATGACCGAAGATGTCTGAGCTCATATCTCTCACTATATACAGGCACATCGTAATCAACCTGTGTTTCTGTACCATATAGTATTGCCAGCCAGACGTGAAGATAATTTACACCAGCAGGACAAGTCCAACTTTGCATAAGTATAGTTTTTAGTCTTCCGAAGAAGCCAACCCCAAGACCTCACCAGCTTAGCTTCCTTCATTGCCTTCTAGCCCACACGCCAGTGTTAGCATATGCGTTTTAGGCAACATAAGGTACTTAAAATTAAAGAAGCACCACCACCCAAGAAGATGACAGAACAGCCTTATGGAACATCCACCTTAATTGAAG
>BNJU01001624.1_pt1 | contig 117535 bp, 121 predicted proteins | sample 8539281 | NCBI WGS metagenome assembly BNJU01 (sample SAMD00202456, study PRJDB9452) | human saliva metagenome | isolation source: human saliva | place: Japan
CAATCGGTTTTTATAATTATATACATTACATCACTGCTTATTTACGAGAAACTCTCTGGTGGAGTTGCTAGAAAGGCGTGATTTCGGTATCTTTTTTGCTATGTAGCATGATATAATAAGAGAGTGTCGAAAGTATATTGAGATAATCGAGTAGAGTTTTTTGGATTATTTCAATTACAGATAGTAAGGCTCATTAAATATTATTTTAATTACTTGATTCACAAGTTTTTATAATACCTCAATATCGTTTTCGGAATCTGAATAGTTAAAGAAGGAGGACACAATATGTCAGTAAATGAAAAGATTGGACTGTTGAAGGGTGCGGTTAAAAAGAAGAAGTTGGAAAATTAACTGGAGATAAGAAAATTGAAGCGATTAGCTGAAAGTAGTCAAAAGGAAAGAAGTAGCTGAAGGTGTTAAAAGGATGCTGTCGGTACAGCAATGGTGCCGGTGAATATAGTTAATGAAAAATAAAGACATGATGTTACAGAAAAGGTGTATTTTTGCTAATAATGTAAAAGATGCCGTTGAAGGGTACTGTTGATGGCAACAAAAACATTGTGAACAAAGATAAAGAATGGCTTTTGAATTGAACTCATGATGTGGAATACAGATTGTGAGGTCTTTAATATTTTGTAATGCGTTATATGGATTTGTATACCAATAAATCCTTTAATTAAAAGATTAGAGATTTATGATAAAACGAATTTAAATATATGTTCAGCATTATGTTGGGGTTGTGATAGGGTGCAGGACTATCCCACAAGATTTATCATAATACTTGTAAGTTTTAAAAACTGGAATATTTGGGACTGTTGTCCTTGGGAATTGTAGTGTATTTTTTGGTAAGTATTATTATTATGCTTGAAGTTATTATCGTCAAATGGATCATTTTGAGGTGCTTACAACAATTAGAGTCTCATTCATAAATAAAATACTTGATATTTCTTCTGAAAAATAAATAGAGGTTATCTTGTTTTGTAGTTATTTTGTAATGTCATGGTGCAGGACTTGAATCTAAATCAATAGTTTATATACCTTGGGCAGGATCAGCTATTTTAGTGGTATTAGTCATTCTTACAGTTTTCGATTTCGAAAAAATTGCCAAGTGTTATTATATTTTCACGAAAGCTTATTATGATTGTAATCATAGCAATCTATATGATTCGTAGGCATCAGTTTGATGTGAATGAATTATGGAACAAATGCAAAATACCCTATCTAATGCCAAATATATGGTTTTCTGTATTAAATTATTTTTGAGCTATGTTATGACAGAGTATCTATGGCATTTGTATTGGTGGTTCATTATGCATTGGTATAGCTGAAAAGAGGGTTTCAAAGTATTTAGTCGTTAATATATCAATACAGTTACGACATGTATTTTATACGCAAATGTAAACTAGTATCTACAGTGGATATCCCTATGCTAGCAATTGCTAGAGAGATTCATCCTTGTTGGAAAAGTTGCGCTTGTAACATTTGGACTAATATTTAATACCGTTGCGTTAGTCTATTCTTAATTTGCAAAACGTTTTCATCCAAAAAACGGCACGCTTCACCAGCATTAATTTGGTACAGTAGTAGTTGGATATGGTTTTTTATCATTCATGGATTTAAAGTAATTAGTATCTATTATGTGTGAGGTCCAATAATAGGATATACTGTTTTGCAATGTTGATTATACATTAGTACCGCATGGCTAAAAAGAGAAATCGAATAATATTGTGAGGTTTAATGTCGAAAATGATACGTTTAATCACGAAAAAATATGATGATAATCAAGAGTATACAAAGAAGATAAAGCAAAGTACCATAAGCTAGGTGAAAGATTCTGTTGGTTATTACACAGCATGGGGTGCGATATCAAAGATATGGTTAAAGAACAGCTTAGAAGACAAATCGTGAATCGAAGTAGTGTGTTTAATAGCATTTCGTAAAAGTACTTATTGTAAGATAGTAGATAACTTTAGTTAAGATTGATAGTGATAAAGTTGGTCTTGTAGTAGATAGAAACAACATACAAAAAGTTAAGCATCGATATATTATTTGGTAATTATTAGTACGTTAACTTCCTTGAGGAAGTCATGAAACATTAAAAAGCCTTTGGAGCATGAAGGTAAGGTTAAATCTGTATTTTACCGAATTATATTGGTTGCGACTCAGCCCTGAAGGCAGAAGGTATTTTCTGGTGATAGGGCGATTGTCATTAGGATTGTTGTTGGGCCTCTATTATTTGCGTGTTATATCGCAAATATCATCCAAATAAAACTACAATATTCAAAATAAAGTTGAACTCTCTTTGACTTTAGTAATTTTCTACAATTGTGGATTGTAATACTAATAACGCTACGTAAATAATGAACTTTATTTCATGTAGACAATTACATATCAAACATTCGAATAATGTACTAAAAAATAGGAATATCTTATTTTTATATTTTTTTCGAAAGCATTTATTATTGAAAAACTTTTTTCATGGAATGATTATAATGAATGAAAGAGGTAACCTATATGGACTGAATTGAGATTATAAATTGTACAACTATTACCAATCATAGAGCAGTTGTCTTGGTCTTTTTTTGTGTATTTTATTACGAAAAACAGTCGATGCTTTAAGGAAAAACAATCTGAAGGTTTAGATCCCACGCCATGTTTATAGTGGATATATCTTGAGAAGGTTCAAGCACCGGGTTAGATACCGTTGCCAACACAGCAAGACCTTGGATAAGGTTCATGACAAGACATCTGCTATGATTGGTAAAAGTAATGGATCAAATGATGTTGACTTTAAAAGAAACAATTAAAACTGGTGTAACTGAGGAAGATCTTCCTGCATGTTCAGAAGTTGAAAAGGACAAATAAATGAAGTTATTGATGAATATAGAAAGATGAAAATCCACATTCAACGAGTTTGAATATTAAAAAAAAAAATGAGCCTATTGAAATCAATTCAAAAGACAGTTGAGGATCTAAATGTAAAATTCAAGAACTAAGTACGGAAGAAGAAGGAAAGGCTACAAACTGGAAGAAACTTTGAAAAGATGAACAGTTTAAGATTCTGATTTTATTGTTTTCACATGTGAAACACACATTACAGCAGATGAAAGATACAACTGTGGAAGATTTTTAATACGGCTGCAAGCAAAGCAGATGACTAAGAAAGCAGCTTCTGTGTTGTAAAAGAAAAGGCTGAAAAGCTTAATGAAACCCAAAGAGTTCTGTAAGGACATGATTATAATAAGAAGAATGCAACCAAGGCTTATGATACAGTGATGATTAAATCCCTGATGAACCCAAGGCTGATCCTAAAGTGCTATACTGACACAAAAGTGATGCTTATCAAACAAGCCAAAGATTATAATGTACTCAAGACAAAAGAAACATAAATGTTATTAAGAATACAAATACAAAGACAATTAGTTAAAGGTCAATGATTTTAAAGTCAAGTCCTGATGTAAGATACGATTCAAAAGTGAAGATGATACAAAATGGGGCCAGATAAGAGGTCAAACAGTAAAGCCATGATTCATTCAAAGGATAGAAAATGCCAAGTAGGAGGTATGCTGATGAAACGAGTAACAATTCACATGCCGCGCGGCAAGAAGCTGGCGGCGTTTCGCTGGCTACCGTTTCCTGTGCAATCAACGGATCAAAACGTCAAAAGCACCCCACAAAGGAACTTGAAGCTGCTGCTGAAAGTTAGGTTATAAACCAAACGCGATTGCGCAAGGTCTTGCGTTAAGCAGAAGTCAACTTCTACTCGGTTTGGTGTCTTTTCTTCGCCAGCGCGCGTTTTACAATATACATGCGCCGCTGTTAATGGTTTGATTGATTAGCGAAGATTTATAACCACATAACATTACGTTACCATTTAAGCAGCGCTGGTATTGCTGGTGATATTAATACCGTGATTGAAGATATTATCAAGTCGCACACAGATGGTGTGTGTTGTCATCTTCAATGATAAGTTAGTAGCTGGTGATAAGGATGCATTTTACAAATACAATATCCCAATCGTTGTCAATATCGGCAAGATTTAATGGTGGCGGGTATCAGTAGTGCTGCGTAGATATCAAGGCTGCTGTTCTTGAACTTGTTTCTAAGTTCTGAAGAAGATAACATCGGTATCTAGGAAGATCGTAAGAATCCATGGGCAGAAGGAAAAGATGGTTGCCGAAGGCAGCATACATGAAGTCGCAAGAAGCTATTTCCGAGCGATTTTCTATTCCCGTTGGATGGTCGCAAGCATCCTACGCTTTCAGTGATGAAAGACCATGTTATCAACAAACTGTTGAATGCAGAGAAAATAATAATATTTATTCCAGAAGAAATGGAAGTTGTATGTGTACTGATACGAAAGTATACCCTGATTTCAGAAGTTTCTATTCCATCTATGAGATTTAGGCAGTTTTAATGCGTGGAGACAAAGTACACATAATTTAAAGCATAAAGCAGAAAACCACGAAGAAAAGTAAGGCAAGAAAAGGTTAATTGCTGCGTTGTCTGCTACCAAGACAGGTAACAAAGAACCAAAGGAACAGAATGAAAGTAGCTTCATGCATGGTGGTGAGGAGATTCCGGGTTGGTGAGAAAGGAATTCTGTATCATCAAATACTCCAGGAGCCGGGTTTATATCCCAAGTGCTGCCACCTGGCATGCTGAAATGCGCTGAGTGTTTTATTGGCGCCAGGTGCGACCAGGTATATGAATTTTATTTAAGAATGGCAGGCGGCTTGGTCAAAGATTGCACTTAAAAGGGCGACTGAAGTGAACAACTTTGTAAATCCACACCAAATAATCAATGTATCTGATCCAATTATATCTCCCATAGAATATTACCACAAACCTATTATGTCACAATTACAAGGGTAATCAACCATAATTGCACCTGCAGGCTTTTACAGGCAAGATTAGTGATCCAGTCCTCTGCCAATAAGAAAGAAATTATTATGTTAGTCAATTTTATCCTCGAAGGACCTAACAGAGAACATCAACTGGTTGCAAAAGTGAGGATGAAACCATTAGGCCTTTACTGCAGGCAAGCTGGTCAACACCCCACATGTTAAGATATCAAGAGAGATTGATTTTGAAATTCATTATATAATCATGATTTGACTATATAACTTATTTAGCATAACGCCAACTTAGATTTATGGTTCACCATGGGGCAACTTAACTTGCAGGCATGGAGCTTTATCCAAGATAAAGAGGATAACGACAAGATTCATATTATTTCTCCATTAATCACAGATGAAGGTTCAAGTTTAGTGTCAGCGGGAAGAATATTTTACAATCTACCAGTTAAATGCCAAGAATTTACTGTTCTTGAAGGAACACCAGGAGATGATATCAGAGATCACTCCTAATATTCTATTTCCAGCACACCAAGAGATTTATATAAAGAATTTCAAGAGCACCTGAAAAGCGTGAAGAGAAAAGCACCTGCTGCCGGTCCTACAGAGAACCAACATGGCAAAAAGAGATATGATATTTGGAGAAGGCAAGGCATTACGTAATACAGAGAAGGTACCTTGGTGGGTGATATGACTCCATTCCCAGAGAGATAAGGCCCCAAAGGCAGATGCTACAAGGCAGCTGTAGAAGATGGTGTCTTGATTGATGCACTTGGTGAATGCAGAGGTTTAAAGTCTAAACTGTAGAAGCAGTTAACTGAACAAATGGAATAAAGTTACTGATATTCAGTATTGCATCAGACAGGAAGTTACAACCACAGGAATTCCCCTGATCCCGCAAAAAGGCACCATTTGGTCATAATGATTCTATAGGAAAGCCATGAATAGCCTGTGCGCCATCCCGTGTTTTAGCAATCCGGTTCTATGGCAGGAAGTACCGCCGCGCGCGAGAGGGTATTGAAGTGGCGCGGTTATCATTTATTGGTCATTGCAGTAAATCTCCGGGCCGTGAAAGATTTGGGAAACAAAGCAGCAGAAACACAAAAACCATTAGAGATGACAAGGGCTATATATTATTATATAGACAACCAAAGAGATGCCGTATTTATATATCCGTCGCAGAGCACTGACAAGATGAGAGACGCCATCAGCTAAAATACCTTGACAGATGATTGCTTAAAGCAACCGCAGATAAATCAAAGGGTCTGATGGAAAGGGACTGTTATCATGGAGAAAGTCTTTCCCAAAGACCAGTTTTGTGGAATGCGTGAGGGGATCAAACAAGGTCAACAACATGATAAAAAGAGTATAAAGGAGTTGGGTACATGAAAGAAACAACACTGGGCAATCGTTTTATTGCCAGTTCTCAATTCACTCTATGGTATTCAGCAGCACCATTGTCTTATCGTCTACCAGTTAAATTGCAGGATATGATCGGCTATCTGTGTTTGACTATATTAATGATTCTATTACAGATCTGCGGTGCTGGTATTCCGTTTCCCATGAAGTGCTCTTGTCGCAAAAGTATATATCTTTCTAAAAATGACTATAAAGATGAAGCAAAGAAATACTTTGAAGTGACAAAAGTCGACATCGGTTTTAGCTCTGTGATGGCTGGTATTGTCATTGGTTTATGTCCTTTTGCAGAAGGCCTGACATTAGTGTACACTTATTCAGCTACTAACTAGCAGCAATGCAACCCAGACTAAATATTTATTTTGGTATCATTACATACACGGGGACAATGTTAATGGAAAGGTTCTTTATCATAGGTATCGAACAATTTCAAATGTAGGATTCTCACTGCAGTTGGTTTGTTGTGTATTCCACCCAAAGATTGTATATATCTCATACAGCAGTTGGTGGTACTGGTGTCAGCAGATGGTTGCCTTACTGCAGTTTGCAGAACTTTTGACCGCAAACACTTCAAGGATGTACAACAAAAGGCGAAACCACAATCTCACAATTCAGCCGCAATCAAAGAGTTGATCTCACAGTGAGTGTGAGGATATGTAACTCCATTCCCATTAAGTTCCATCTTGGCAAACTCACAGGTACTTCTGTATATGCGAAACTTTTCGTATCTGCGATGACGAAGCTTAGGCACGCAGCATAGCCAAGCAACAATGTTGGTGGAGTATCATCCAGACAAACCTGATAAGTTAACTTCATCCCACTGGTGGTTATCGGTACGGTTGCCTGCGGCTGGTGCTGTTCCATTTATCACCGTTTCTTGCCCAGTGTGACTGGACGGACTACGTAAGTTCCCTGGAAGACTGGTCTCGCACAGTGCCTGCTATATGTCGTCCCAGTATGTGTACGAATGGCTGCTCATGGTGGTCCCATCATTAAGCATCATGTAAGGGTAGCTGAAGAGCCAGAGTATGGACAAGTCGCTTTATTCTGGTCTAGTACCTTAGCGTTTGGGAAACTACAGTGACGCTCTGTATTACTATCCACATTATTGTCCTTAAAGATTATAGACATACTTGATATACTTTTCTAATTGGATTCTTGGTTAAGGTTATTACATATTTTATCCATGTTGTTATTTATCTGGATATTCGGTGCAATTATCTCTAGTGCATTCTAGAAATTACATTCATTCGCACTGAGTATCTATAAGATCTCAAAAGTACATATCCTGTAATGTGTGGAAGAACGATGACTATCTGGCTTTAGTGGAAGATTATTATTTGTTGCTTATGACGAATGGCATCTGCAAGTTATTGCACGTTGATTGGCACTGATCCTACAGCAGTATTCTCGCTTAGTCATGCGATCGTGATTCATGCGGATGATTACAGATTCGGAATGGGTGTATACTTTGCGCAGTGAATTATTCCGTCTTCCTCAAGTCAATCTTCCATCGCGACTTACGTGGAATGTCGAATTCGCATTCTTCATAGGAGCCTAAATGTTGCGTTTAGATCGCGGTATTCTTGCAAATGCATCGTGCGTTGGCAGTCGTAGTGGGAAGTTAAGAAACTCGTCAAAAGAGAAACGTGTACGTGTCAATGGTGAAATCGCGAAGTCTTCTGATATGTGCGAGAGTTGATGGAAAATACAGCAGAAATCTGGTGGATGATATACTGCGGTGGTCTATGAGAAATATGTGTATTACATGTTAAATAAACTAGCTGGATATATCAGTGCTACAGAAGGAAAAACTGTCCCACAGTATTAGATCTAATTGCGGAAGACTATAAAGTGGATGTTTCCGTGTGGACGTTTAGACAAAGATACCGAAGGCTTACTGATGATTACCACGATGGTCCTTGGCACATGAACTATTATCGCCAAAGAAACACGTTGAGAGTACATACGCAGAAACTACGTACACCACCATTGCTAAACTGATGAAGATATTGTTAAGATTGGAACTCTGAAAGCAAGTGCTATAATGGTGTAAGTTATGGGTAAACTCAGTAGTATATATATCTCGCATACTTCTTGTACACCGATTAATATTCAAGAAGGGAAGTACTATGAGATTAAATCTCTATTCACTCTGTTGCGATAAAGTTGTTTATCTGAAACGTCTCGCATGAAAGATAATCTTTGCTTTTAGATGAAACTTTAAAACCAGGGTGAATATAGACCTCTTACCAAAGAGGAATTAGAAGATCTTAGATCAATTGCACGTTAACAGTCCTGGTAATTGCCATACGCCCGTGCGTGCATATCTCATTTAAGAAGTTAACGACTTGGTCGGTGATAGGAATTTGCGTAGAAGACCCACTTCGTACTGCGGACACGCTTTATGTCCATCAATCATATCTGGTGTTAACCCAAAACACCATTGATAAGAGGAAGATTCTCGGATACTCTGCGGTGCTTAGCAATCTCGGCGTGTTGACTGAGTTATTGGAACGTGCATCACCAAACAACTATGAGTAAATCCACGCTCTGATGTTGAGCACAGCTTCCTTTGACGCTTGCCAGTAGCGCTACAGATTTCCTTTGCGACGATTGCGCTCTGGAAGAGTCTCCTTACAGTGTGCAATGATTGCTGTATCTAACATGGAAAGTGTTGTCACTGATGTAATGAGAAGTATTCACGAGATACATTCTTTAATTCAATTCATACATCTTCAATAGATGTTACAAGATGAATTTTCATCTGAGATACCAACTGTTCCTTCAGATCTGGATGATTCTTCTTGCCGATGTAGATAATATCTCCTAACGGCACTATGTTCACTGTTGCATGCGTGCATGAATGACATCAGGCAAGTCGACCAAACCACAAGTTAGTCCCTCAGCTTTTGGCAGCTGCGATGACATCACTCACCAACGCCAAGGAGCAGTAAAGATAACGATGTTTACCACTTGGAATTTCTTCTACAGTTCCATGCGTGTTTCGTATATCCTCAACAAAGTCGAGCACCTAAACTTATGAGATGCTATCAACCACAAAATTGATTATAAAGTACAATCATACCCAACATTGTGACAGGGTATTCCGTTTTCCTTGACTGTTTTCTTGGCAATGAGAGTATTGCAACAAACTACCTTGGCAATACCTCTAGGATGACTTTGGCGATTTCCATAACAGAGTCCTTTTCAAACCGCAATATAAAATCGGTTATATACTAATTATATAGGTGAGATAAGATGAAAAATTTCAGAAGATTTTAACTCAAAAAGATACAACAACGCATCATTCTATTGAGAAGAACGATTTTCACACAACCAACCCTGATCCAAGAACAGGAAGGTGATTCCACCTGCTTTGACGTGGTATGATATATACTGGTCTTTCTAGTACAGGCGTCTCCGGCAAGACGCACGCATACTTAATTCCAATCATGGAGAAGGCTGGATCCTAACAGCGATGAAGCCACAGGTTGTGATTACAGCACCTACACGTCGTGAACTCGCGACACAAATTTATGAAATGGCAAAAGTCATGACAGAAATTGTGCCAGAAATACGTGTACGCTTACATGTTGGTGGTCGGAAAAGCATACAGCAAGGATATTGGAACAACTCTAAGCAAAATCTCTGGCAAACCACACATATTGTAATTGGAAACACCAGTGTGAATTACAAGGATTTATTCTCAAATGGTGGTGCTTTTCGCCATTGATAAAGCAAATATGCTTGTGGGTCGATGAAGCAGACATGACTTGTGAATACATGGATTCTTGATGAGATCGACGCCTTGCAGGTAGACTCTGGCGAACGACTTACATAGATGTCGCCTCTGCGCTGGCAAATGCCAGATCAGCTAAAACCACGTATCAATCAAATACATGCATCATCCCATTACATACTCAGATTGGGAGAAGGTACGCTTTAATCCAGACATCATAGCATGTATTGTATTACCTTGTCATCATCATGGCTATGCTGGAGACAATTTTATCAATCTTTACCAGAAGCTTTCAAACCTATGTATGCTCGATATTCGCTAATACACGTCAAGAAGCTTCGATTGCAGAAGAACTGGTAAGAATAAAAGTGTCTGTAGAGTGAAACTCCATGCGGTGATCTTAGCATGTCGTAAGAGAAAGCAAGCTATGAAAGAGTATTGCTACTGCAGAACATACATGTTGTAGGCACGACTTAGCGCCAAAATGCGTGGTATTGATATTACGGAGAAGTAACACATGTTGCCTCCTGTGGATTCCCTGAAGACTTAGATACATATATTCATCGTGCAGGAAGAACAGTAGCAGTGGCACCACAGGCACATGTTATGCCTTGTATCGCGAAAGCGATGATCGCATCATCACGTGCTGGCAAAAAGCGTCGGCATCAAGTTTGACCTGCCCGTCATCGTTCGATCGGGATGGCAGACACTATCCATCCATATGGACAAAGACGATCTCAAAGACAGATGATGAGCTCGAGAAGAAGACTAAGCCAGCGGATAGACGAAGCGTAAGAACACAAAAGCAAGCGCTTTGTGATAGTGTAAGAAGCACACGCATGCCAAATTGGCCTCGTGTATACATCACGTCAGAAGAAGCGTGAAATGATCTCGAGATGCCCGTGTGGGAAGAAGGCGTATGGCAAACGCAAGTCTAGCAAGATAGGAGAAGGACTTTCAGAAGTCCTCTTTTTAAATGAGATATACAAACCATTATATATAATAGAGTTGGACACACAGCGATGGTTGATATGCACCACGAAGAAACTCCTGCAATAGATTGGAGGTGATGGAACGGCACCAAAGATACTCCTGGCAGCCTGCGGGATGATAATCAAAGGCACTGTCTGATGAAACAGTGCTGGTAGAAGGACCAAAGCGTCCTGGAGATCGAGCTGAACAATTAGGATGCAATCCATGTGATTAGCGTGCGTGTAGCCAAAAAGCTCAGCCGACGTTGATTTATGAGAAACAAAGTATAAGAATTTTATCTACTATGAATTAAACTTATCTATTTTGGAAGCACTGATGTGGATTTCCGAATTGCAGGAGAAAAGATGAAAATAAAACGACATTTTATGTACTGGTATGTTTTCGCCACTAGTAGCCAGTTTAATTGCATTACAGGTTTCTACCGAATGTATACCAGCATGTATACACATTATAATATCAATAATGATGGTTGATCGCTGGGGAAGTAAACTATGAAACTTAATATTACCCGTGTTTAATAATGACGGGAACTCTTTCACCGGATGATGTGGAAAGATGCAGAGATTGCACAAGAGCACGCAGAGATAATAATAACGAGAAGAGTAGCTTGATCATTAGCGAAAATCTGTGTTCTATTTAAATCTTCAATATGCTTTAGTGGGATTTAGTTGGCGTGTCTGAGCTCATGCATCAGCTGAGTAGCCTGAGTCTACAGCAATTTACATTTATACTAAATTCGTAGCTATCATTATGAATATTCTTGACTGTAATCAGTGCCATCCCGTCTGAAAGTTAAAAGGAATAGTATCTTAGGCTTCTTGGACACAGACGAGATGATGAATGATATTGATGAAAATCTGAAAAAGTGTCAAAAGATTTTCATAGGTCTTACAGGTGTTATTAGCGATTTGTCATTGCGTACTAGTTTTCTTTTCAATAATACTACATTGGATTACTTCGCAGCGCCCATCATCACATTCTCAAAATTAGGTACTGATATTCATAGCTACAGTTGCAGATTGTTAGAATACTATCTTGTAAAGAAGTCATAACCGTTCTTTTGACTGAGCAGGAACACTCGGGACCGAAGCCGATTTGGTCGCACGCGTGCGATCTGAACCGTGAAACTGCCGCCTTTGAGAGGCGCGGTAGGTTGCCGCTTCGCACGCGCGCGCCGCCACAAGCGCTGAAGCTTGCTACTAGATTATACTTCAAATGAGAACTCGATACTTCAATAAAAGTTTTGAAAATGCGATGTTTGAAGCCGAGCGAGTAAACAGTAGATATATATATGAGATATACCAACTAACCAGTGCATAACATTGTTTAAAGGAGGATTCTATGTGCGGACTGTAGGATTTGTGGGATAGCAAAAACACAGAGTGAAAAGCAGTGATTATTAAAAGACATGATGGATGCGATTATCCACCGTGGTCCAAATAGCGCTGGAAGTCAATATATTGACGACGATGCGGTTTTAGCTTCGCCCTTCCTTCCGTTTGAGTATCAATCGACTTGTGAAGGTGGTAGAAATCAGCCATTATAGATAACGAAGATAAAACAAAAGTTTTAACTCTTCAATGGTGAGATTTATAACTATCAGTCTATCCGGGAAAGAAACTAGTCGAAAAGTGGTTATCATTTTAAGACAAATACAGATCTCTGCAAGTGTCGATCCATGGTTATCAAGAATATGGTGCAGCACTTTACAAAAGTTGCAGGTATGTTTGCCTCGCTATCTGGGATATGAAAAGAAGGAATTGTTTATGCTACTGTGACCACTTTTGGCATTAAACCATTCTATTACCATAACACAGATGAAGTATTTATGTATGACTCTGAAATCAAGTCTTCATATTGTCCATCCTTAAAAAGGAATTAAATATGAAGCTCTAAAACCATACTTGACATTCCAACATCCAGCAATCAAAGAGTGTTTCTTTACAGAATGTATATCGTTTACCAGAAGGACATGGCTTTCATCTTGAAGACGGTAAGTTAGATATTCCGTATTATATTGGGACTTGCATCAAGAAGAAAAAGATATGGACCTCAGAAGAGGCTGTAAACTTCATTGATGAAACAGTATGAGAATCTGTCAACACATACGCGACGGTGGATGGTAGAAGTTGGGCTCCTTCTTATCTTCGCAGACTCTAGTTTAGTTGCGTCTATCTTGAAACCTGGCGAAGACTTTACTCCGTTGGTTTTGGGACATCATACAATGAATCCACAGAAGTCGAAAGCTCTCAACAGGTTATGCTACTACCACATCTCGTACTATTAACTGGTGAAGAGGCATTCCAATACTTCCCACAGAGATTCAATATTACTTTAGATGAACCAGACTCCAAACCGCATCAGTAGTTCCACTGTTCTTCTGTCGAAACGCGCACGCGATGTGGAGAGCTAGGAGGGAGAAGAAAGCCGACGAATTATCTGCTGGTTATATTGATCATGGTTAGCCTCTAACTTATGACGCAGGCCGCAAACTTGGTGAAGCTCTCTAAAAGAAGTTGTCCTAAAAGTAAGCGTCATAAGTTATCTGGAGTACTCTAAAGAAGTTGCCTAACTTCTCGCGGTAGGCTACATTTTATTAGCATGTTCAACCAGCTGAAGTTATCACTTTATTGGCCAGGTAAGTTTGTGTTTGACAGAAGAGGAAGCTCTAGCGATTGTAAAACCGGAATATCGTAGCCACCATCTGTAGGAAAGATATCGTGATGGAGGCATGCAGTTAAGAACTTATCTGAAATCAAGAAGATGCAGTACTTTAGATATGCACCAATGGATGCCTGGAGTTGGTTTTGTTGAAGGCTGACAAGATGTCCATGGCACATTCCCTTGGAATTGACGTGTTCCATTACTTTATCAAGAAGACGATGGAATGCACAGGTAAACTCTCCTAAAGTATTTAATATTCAATGAGCACACATACGAAGATATGCTCGTCGTTGCAAGCTGTTCCGTCATATTCCTAAGGAGTGGCTGCACGTCCTAAGCTTGGTTTCTGTCGTTCCTATCAAAGACTGGTTATAGGCATTGAGTAGTTCGAATCAGATTGCACGTGAAGAATTATCAGCACTCGTTGGTGAATCAACCCTTTTGACCACACACAGAAGGCGGTAAGTTACAACTATTAGATGACACTTCAAGGTAAGGTGGATGCTCGTCGAAAGATTTGGACACTTCTATACATTTATCACTTCTGGTATGATGTATACTCTCATCCAAGGTGGCAACAAACCTCGTTGTTTACACCGACGCAGATGCGTCGATTTTATAAAAAGGAGATGGCGTATGCAGGCTTTTTAAAAAGAAAAATATAAAATGGGTTATTGTGCGATTTGTGCTCAGTATCTTCGCATATTTGATGCAGTAGCGCATGGGTAGTCAGCGGTCATCACCGATTGATACTTCTGTCTATAATTTTAACGTTAGCATTTTATATCAGATACCTCAACCCCAATTACAGAGAGTCATTACACAGTCGGTGGCACTGATTTGATGATTGTTTGGGCTTATTGCTTCATTAGTTCTCATTACAAACTAAAAGAATCGCGGTCACGCGTCGTATCAAACTGGTGTTGATTGCACTCATTAAATAACATATTAAAAATTCATTCCGTACGTCGTGCCTGGTCCTACCGATTTCGTTTGATTACAGAAACGGGGTATAGTTTTCCATCGGGCCATTCTATGGTTAGTGCTGGCATTCTATGGATATTCCTAATCATTTGATTCAATAAAATGTAAAGAAACATGAAACATGTTGACCTTGACGACAGGTTTTGGTCTATTGATTTTCACATATTGGTAGGAGCCGTATTTACTTTAGGCGTTCAATATACACTGGATGTACTGGCAGGATTCGGTGTTTCAAGCTTGGATATTTGGGTCGTTTATATCAAGATGACTGATCTCAATCGTGGCTTTCAAACGAATAAAAACAGAGAAGCTATTTTTCGTTTCTCTGTCCATAATTTTTCTGATTTCTTCACCCGACGCTAGTCGATTTCTGCTTGTGGAACAGTGACGGATTATTTTCCTTTATCGGAAGAGGATATCTCGACTTGGATCCACCCGCAATACCAATATCGGCACTGGCTAGCTTCTTGCATACCATTAACAGGAGCTGAAAGCCCATGACTGCAACTGTGATATTTGCTTTTGATACTGTGGAGATAATCTTTCCATCTCTTTGACAAGTGGAATCATATGGTACTGTTGATTCTTCCGGCATGGTAGGACATGCGACTAAATCAGCACATCTTCAATTAACCGGAAACCATGTAGTAACGTTTTTCCGATAATCACTCACCTTTGGTGACTGGAGGCAGAGATACGAACTGGTATCACCAATTTTCATGTAAGAGCAACACCTAATGCGGCAGAAGATTTTACAGCAGGTAATCTGCAAATCCACCAGCTCTCGTAACACCTAAAATGAAGAGGGTAGTTAAACGTTTTTGCGGGCAAGTTCATACGCATCAATCGTGTTGTTCTACATTTGAAGATTTGAATGAGAGACAGATATCATAGAAACTATACTCAAGAATATCAACATGATTGCGTTTCGCACTTTCTTGACAAGAGCCTTCGCACATGGACCACTATATTTCTCTAAGAGTTCTCTTCTGAAAGAACCAGCGTTATTACCATGTCACGAATTGGTACATGTTTTCTTTACATTTGGCAACGACAGCTTCTGTATTTTTACGAGAGCCGACAAGTTACCAGGGTTGATACGAATTGCGTCAATACCACACCATCTAGACAGATGAGCGGTAGATAGTTAAAAGGTATATCTGCTGATTAGAGTGAATGTTAATGCGGGCTTTGATACGTTGGAATACATCGAGCATCTTCTTCTATCTACTGCTGTTCTGACAAGTCTGCTGCCATTTTGGCGGTAAATGTCCATTGGATCCGTGCGACTGAGCGCCTCACATCTTTTGCAGGAAATCGTTTGTCGCGGATTGTAAGACACATTATTTTGACCGCCAATTTGACATTTTGCTGGGCAACAAAGTCACGTGTTTCAGTACGTTTCATTATTTCGTCTCCTTATGAGTACTATTATCCCATCGATGTCAAAACTTATCGAGTAACTGCCCATACCATAAAAGCACTTCTGGGAATTGATCGGTGAATATGATATACCCATCATGCAAATATTAGGAGGATTACTAACAATGGCAAGAGAGAATGTAATCTTGGTATGCACAGAATGTGGTGAAGAAAAACTACATCACTACAAGAAATAAGCAAGCACCCAGAAAAGTGCTGGAAGTTAAGAAGTACTGTCCACGTTTACGCAAAAATGACATTGCATATGAGAAGAAATAACCTTTGTTGGTTATATTTTTGTACGAGATTAGATATATTACCAATTGGTCAATTTGAAGTAGAAATTTGGCGCTCATATGGCGATAATGGTCATGCTGTTTGTTGATCCAGGAAGATATTAGAAGAAGATTCAGGGAGGTGAAGGCAAAAGATGAAGTTGTTGATGGTATTGTTTTTGACACATGGACATTCTGATCATCGGGGGCTGTGGATGATGTGTGTGATGTTACAACTGTCCTGTTTTTATGGATCATCATGATTTACCACTTGTGTCTACAAGCAATGCTGGACATTATGGCTATAGTGCAAACTGTATATGCGCTAATACATGACGGTAAATGAGAAACAAAATTAAGATTGGAACATTTTCTTTAGAAATTCATCACACACCTGGCCATACGGATGGTGAGTATCTGTGTTCGCTATAAGAATATTCTTTTACAGGCGATACGCTATTTGCATGTCCAGTTGTAGGCACATGATTTATATTCTGGTAGTGATGAGGGAGATGCGCCACACACTGATTATCTGTCTCAAGACACTTCCACATGATTTCGGCTAAATTTACCCAGGGCATGGAACTGCAAGTACAATAGGAATTGAAGTTCGCATAATCCCTATAGATTTCTTACTTTTAGAATAAATCAAAAGTTGTTTTATCTTAGCTTTCGTGTAGAATAGAAGTGAGGAAGTAATATGAAGAAATTTTTGATTAGTTTATGTTTGAGTCTCGATATTACTGGTGGTTGTCATCAAGACAAATCATGCTACGTAGCGAAGGAAGATCAGATTTTCGATTTCTACAACTGATTTTTAAAGATGCAGATGCACAAAAATTGGTGGAGTCTGTACTAGTAGAAGCGTTTCCACAATATGAATAGTACTGTCACCGAGACAATTATTAAGGGAAACAATGTTTATGGTACATACACGTATCAGAAAAATGGACGTACAATGACCCAGCAGGTCTCTCTCTCTATACGGTTTCCACTACTAGAATGACCATGATGATATTATCTACTTGAGAACTCTTTGGGGCTGTTGATCATCGTATGCACACAGATGATTGAGGAGAAGACAATACCTACTGATAATATCTGTTGAAAAACCAAAAGGATGAAAAGAAAAGGAATTTGATTTACCAACAACGGTCGATGATCCAGATTCTGCCACGAGTAAAACAGGCAACTGAGATTCAAAAATTCTGGAGGACTTTTACATTGTACGTTTCTATCTTAATGCAGGAAGTCTAAGAATCTATGGTCATACAGAGGTCAAGGTACTTTTTGTAGCACCATAGTGATTTGAACAGAACCCCATTGCGGGAAATGGTAAAATATTGAAGGATAAGTGGAGAATACGATCAAACGACACAGACGCCTCCAGGTTACTATTATCTGATTGTCACAGAAGTCGGATGGAAAATTTGATTTAAAACTATGAATACTAAATGTTCGAGAAAATCGAACATTTTATGGAGTTTTCGTATTTTAGTGAATACAAAAGTGTGAGGACTACTATGGAAGAACGATTGATTGAGTGTTTAAAAATAGCGATGGAGTTTCATGCACCGATATCCATTTTTTCATCTAAAACACATATCCTAAGGAAAAAGTTTGAGTATCGAGATGAAGATTGAAACAGGATGTTAAGCAAATGGTCCCAAAAGAAGAGTGATATTCTGTTTATTTCTGTTATCTGATGTATAAAGCAAATCTAGACTTATCAGATATCCACCATCCACAAACGGAAGATTTGAGATGGAAATGATGGGCAAACTCAGTATCTTTTACGCTTTGCGCTAGTTTCAAGTTATCACAATGACATCAGGTGTGCTACGTATTCTGAATCAGCATTCACCTCTACATATTGAAGATTTAACAGTTGATTATGATACTCGATATGGCTAAGGAATATTACAAAACATACATCAGGGCTTTTTATATTTTTCTGGACCAACAGGTTCTGGCAAGACAACAACGCTTTTATACCATTCTCAATGAAACTAAGGGAAAGAAAGATATTTACTCTGGAAGATCCGGTTGAGGTATATCACGAAAAACTATGTGCAAATACAGATCAATGACCACCAGCATTTATCTTATGACGAGGGTATTAAACAACCTATGAGACATAATCCGGATATCATCGCGATTGGAGAATCCAGATAGTCAAGCCGCCTTAATGGCAGTGCGTAGTGCACTAACAGGGCATTTGCAGTGACGAGTTTACATAGTCAAAATTGTACGTCTGCGATTGACCGTCTATTAGATTTAGGAGTGGATATGTACCAATTGAAAGATGTGCTGATAGGCATTTCTAATCAACGCTTATTCAATTTGGGAGCTGGAAAACGCCTCGGTGTGTGGAATATCATGAACCGGAAGGAGGTGGCTTATGCCTTGGGAACATCGATGTGTTTCCGAAACGTTTATCACATTCCAAAAACAATTACAAAATGCAGTTAAGAAGGGATATATTGCGTCGGATTGTCTTGAGGAATACTCTGCTTTGATAAACTAGGAATGCCAAGGAATTGTGTTTGATGGAAAATGGGTTTAGTTTTACTCGATACATTACAAATTTTGAAAGATGAGAAATAAACACCATATTGCGCATGTATGTAGAAAAACTTGAACAAGCGACAGACGTTCAGAAAGATGCATTTTTCTTCGCTATTACCGGTTTGTTATAGAAAGTACTTTGATAACTTTATTTCGTTATCTGCCAGCTACTTGATAGTATGCGGATTTCAATTGAACTTTGCAAGCTGCATGAAGAACAAACAAAGCTAAGATGATGAAGGATATGATTTTATCCGATTGTCATAGTTATTTGTGATGTGGAATGTATTTGTTTAATGGTTTTGTCTTTCCACAGATGATTGCATTAATGACTAGTTTTGAGGTGAATGTCGCAAGTTATTACTTCTTACGAGGATTGATACAACTATTATCGTGGCTAGCGACTTTTGTAATTGTTATAGGAATCTTGTTGTGGATTGTGTTTCAACATCCACAAAGAAAGTGTTGGTTATATCGTTTACTTGTAAAAGTACGTGCCAGATTCACTTTTTGGTTCAAAAAGGCATCTGCAGAATTTGCAAAGATACTTCTTGAATGCGTTCGGGCACGTATCCCAACGATACAAAACGATGAAAATTTTGTTGGATATGAAAGAGAAACCATTAGTGTGTTTATTAGCACAAGAGTTGAAACGAATCTATGTAAAGGTGAATCATTTGAAAATACATACATACACTATATGTAGAACATGCATTACAACAATTCTTTCAAATTGCCTTACATGGTTCAAACTGTGAGAAGATGCTAGAAGGATATCTAGTGATGAACCAACAACGACATATCAAACAAGTACGCATCTTTACGCGTAGCGTACAACTATCTTGTTATGGAACGATAGGATTAATACTGCTTGTGATTTATCAGATACTAATGTTACCAATGCAGATGTTGCAGAATATTTAGGAGGTGAGTGATGAATAAAAAGGATTTACATTACTGGAGATGACGATCGTTATCTTAATTATTTCAATACTGTTTTTATTAGTATACCAAATATTAAAAAGACACTAACGATTGTAAATGATAAAGGTTGTAGGCATTGGAGAAGATTGCGGACTCTGATTATCCAATATAAACTAGAATACGATAGTTATCCTGGAAAGTGTGAGTGATTTAGTGAATGCTGATTATTAACAGAACAGCAGATTACCTGTGATGGAGAGAAGAGTCTTGTAATCAGTGATGGACATGCGTATATCGAATAAAGGTTTTAGTTTGTTGGAGATGTGTGTAGTTCTTTTTGTGATATCGGTATTTATGATGTTGTTACCAACGAGCATACATTTACCGGATATTGAATATTATGCATTTGTGGATAAAACATCTATATGTTTACAAAGTACCGCAATGAAACAAGCAACAAGTATATTCTTGAAGAATATAATGTACGTTTGTTTAATCAGGGGAATGTGAATCAAGCTAAAAACAATCTATTTTAAAAATGAACGTACAATCATTGTAGAAACTCGGTGGTGGTAGACTTATGATTCCAATAGGGGATTATTTACCGTCGGAAGCATTTGTTAGTTTAAGTATCAGCATGTTGTTGGTTGGTTTACTGACAAGTATCATACAAGCAAATTACGTAAAACATACTGTATTTGAAAAAGAAAAATACGTGAGATGGAAGAGTCATTATTGGAAGCGATGAATGAAATAGAAGGGTGTTTACAAGCATGTCAAATAGAAGAGGGTTCGCACTCATTGAAATCTTAATCTGTATTTTTAACAGTATGCATCTCGTATTCCAATGACAGTACAAGTTATCTCTATAACACGTGTAATGTCTTAAAAAGATAGAACACCATTACAAGATCAGATTGCGCTAGTGCAATTACGGTACATTACCGCAGTAGCGTATGACATTGAATTACAACCAACGATGATTCTCATTTCAAAGACAACATGAAGAAATGAGATTACGTCTTGTAGAATCGAGAATCTTATCATACAGCCAGGTACACAAATATTCTTAATGGATATAGAGAGTGCAATGTTTTTACTAGAAAAATGATAGCGTGATTCTACGGTATGCTCAGGGAGAATCAAGAATCATGAAGTATTCTTAGTAAACAATAAAGGTTTTATCAGTGCATATTTTCTCGTTATCTTTCTATATGTGATAACACTCGTGTGACAGTACTGAGTACCAATCTGAATTACCAAGCTAAAAACACTAGAGAACTTAGATATAATCTATGCCTCATCAACAAGAAGAACTTTTAGCGATTGCTCTATTAGAATTATGTACTCGAAATGAATTTAGAAGATAAATATCAAATCAGAGATCGATATATTTATATCCAACTGACAAATGAGAGATAGTTATTGTGAATATGATCCAGATAAAAAGTTGGTTAGATTATGAGGTCACCTGATAAAGCTGATGTTTTTCAGATTCTTCATAATTAAGAGTGTTATAAGATAGTCTTTTGTTTATAATGAAACTACTGGAGGCGAGTTTTCATGGAGAAAGTAAGATTTGATTGGCAGTAAAAAGAAGAACAAATACTCCTATTAGCTATCGTCAGCGTGTTGCGTAGTATCGTCACAGACCGTTTCTGCAACATGCAATTTATAAAAGTGAGAAATTATCTCAAGTCTAGAATCAGTTATGAATCAATTGATTCCTCAGAAGTTTGTTGAAGATATCAAATTTGATGAGAATCTTGATAAAAGCAAAAGCTGTACTTATGATGTAGAAAGATGAAATCTTTCTATCAGATGCTGGTAATAAGGCAAAAAGAATCTTTCTAAACATGCATGGCAACTATTACAGGAAAAAGTATGCATCGCTGAAAGATGATTTTCAAAAGAAAAAGAAGACCGTTTAGAAAAACAGAAAAAGTACTACAAGTTGCGAAACAGAAGAAGTGGATAAAAAACAACCGACTGTAGAAGAAAAGTCTCGTTTATCAAGATGACGCGAAAAGAAAGATTGATTGATGGAGGCAGATAGAGATATTAGTACTGCAAAGACAGACTTTAACAAGACTCTTATTTTCCAGCGTATAAAGCTGATTGATCGTCTTAGTGAAAAACCACGATGACTTCATGATGTTTATAGGTGTTATGATTCGTGAAATTCAATCCATTGGATTGCGTTTTACGTATTTCTTATCTGCAATGCTTTCGCTAGTTATATTAATCTTTTCACCTTTTGGGTTTACTAGAATGAACTTTAGTGACACATTTATCATGTCGTTAAAACCAGCATTCTTATTCATCTCATTTGAAGGAATCTATTTGGTAATTAGTGGCTATATCGCAAATATCAAGGTATCTTATAACTCATCGTCATCAACTCGCGTCATTAACTTCATCGCAAGTTTACTCCCAACGGTGATGTGATATTCTTGCGATTCTATTGTTATCGAAGTCTATGTTAGTAGGATTCTTGCTAGGAACTCTTGGTATGGTGGCTGGTGTATATCTACGTATTCAGGCATACATTAAGTCTGCGCCATTTGCGTGACAAGTGCACAGATGATTGCTTTTGATGATAGTAGTTGCTGGATTTATTTGTACTGCATACTTCATGTTCCACTGACAATGCAAAGCACAGTGGAGATGCTAAAAAGCATTATTAAACATCTAAGAAGGAGAAATCCTTTTCTTTTTACTGGTAAGTGTAAAATAAAGTGGTATATACTAAAGAAGATAAAACCTCAGGGCAGGGTGCAATCCTGACCGGCGGTATACCCCGCGAACCGAAAAGGTTGAATCGGTGCAAATTCGATGGCGACAGTATAGTCTGATGGAAAGAGTAAACAGTTTTTCATCATCAATTTTTACCTGAGGTGTTATCTTAGATAGCCTCTTTTATTTTGGAGGCAAGGAGATGAAACCATGTCAGGAAGTAAGAAAGTTTTAACAACAAAAATTTATTGCAGAATGTGAGTGGTTCTCAGTGCAGTAGCGTTTGTGCTGATGCTATTTGATTTTTCCGTTACTATTTATCGCGCCTAACTTTATAGTTAGATTTTAGTGAAGTCAGTGTATTGATTAGGGTGGATTTGGTGTTTGGGCCATGGGCAGCAGTTCTGATTGAAGCAATCAAAATTATCTTAAAGTTATTATTTAAACCTACACAGACAATGTTTGTAGGTGAACTTGCAAACTTATTATCGGTGTTGCTCTTTTACTGTGCTCTGCTGCGATTATCTACCGCAAGCAAAAAGCTAAAGAAAAATGCATTAATTGGTATGGTAGTGGGTACACTTTATAATGGCTGCCGTTGGTATTCTAGCGGAATTATTTTTGTGCCATTACCGTTCTATTCAACACCATATGGAATGCCTATTGACGCATTTTGTTAAGATGGGATCAGCACCCATTTATTAAGAGTGTATGATTACTTTTGTTTGCGTATTACCATTTAACTTAATCAAAGCGCTTTGTTGTAAGTGTCATCACAAGACTACTGTACAAGGCGTATCTCAGGTTTTTGCATTAATCTGAAAATTCAGTGAAAAGGCGTGATAATGACGCCTTTTTCATATGCAAATAATAAAAGCTTAAGTTTCCAAAGCTAACGCAACACGATAAATAAAGGCAACAAATAACGAACTAATGTAGTCATTACTCGATGATTTTGATCTATAACGATCTCTTTTAATGTTAATATGGTATCTTTTGTGTAGGAATACTCGCTTTTTTGGCGCAATGAAAAACAACTGAAGTGGGTTTAGGTGTCAAACTAAACGCAACAGTTCAGTTTGTGTAAGTCGAGTATCCGTTGGACTTTGGGGACCCTATTGAATTAGGTCTCAGGCTTGAGATTAACTTCGTCTGGTTCTGATCGGTGTTAATCCAAGCTTTTTATGAGTTTTGAGTTCCGCCAGTGAGACATTCAAATGGTGAACGGCCATCCAATGAGTCACGCTTGACGAATCTGATATGGCTCATCATTAGATTTACCTTTTCTGTGTAAGGCCGTTAAAGGATGTCCCTTGAGGCAGATATTTTCGAATATATTCATGATTCTTTTCAATGCGCCCTTCTGTTGGGAGGCACGCGAATCGCAATAAAAATATATGACAGCGCTGTATCGTTGCGTGTACCACGTTCCACGAAATGGGGTCCTTGAATTCAGTGCCCGTTGTCCGTAAGCACTACACGGAACATAGTAGCGAACCTTGCAAAAGCCGATCTTCCTTTTGGATGTGGTCGAATACTCTGTTACAGAAGCTAGGTATTTCTATTCCTTAGAAGGCAAACATAAATTTACTCTTACGTACTAGTAGAGTTAGAAGCACTCTTTCGCCGACACCTTTCTTACTGATGACGGAATCCATCTCAGCGATATTAGCTTTTCGGATGCTGGGTACGAATTCCTGAAAGGCAGTATAATCGCGTCCCACACGGCACTGATTGGTTGTCTATCGTAGTGTTATCGCCACGTTTGATATTCTTTTGGAGAGCGGATAAGGAACACGCTCGGAAGATTCTATATTGCGAATGGTGAGTATATTGTCATTGACATAGCGGTAAAAAGTAGAACGGATATTCCCATCTGTTCACCATGAGTGGAGAACACGTGAGCGACAGTTTGCCTTTTGGTCACGAATCAAAGGCGTGACGAGATCATCGAGAAATCTCAGACCTTTTTCCCGGTTCGGATCTTTCTAGATAGATGAAGAGTAGATTCATAAGTACCTAGGGTGCCTGTGCAGGGATGTATAGGATACTTTCTCTCACATGCAGAGAAACGTGGACAGCCATTGCATATCCAAGGCCTTCATGATGCGGACTGCAGGTAGGAGGACGGAATGAAATGAAGAGTATTCTATCAAGGATCCTCATGCTTTTTAAGTTCTCTGGAAAACAGTTGAAGCAGAGGTATTCAAAGCTGGTAGCTATGCATACGCATGGAATGATTTTGTTTAACTATGCATAAGGATATTGATACGGTCTTCAAGTGTGAAATGTTTTACCTGACATAAAATGTTTTCCCTGATATCTAAAAAGGAGTCCAACAGATACACAGGAATGAGATAACATAAGTTTCACAAGTTAACGCAACAGAGTGTTAGCGTTTATGTTGAAACTTAACTCAGATAATAAAAATATCCAAGCGAGTAAGTGAAATAAATATGGATATGGTATAATATTTCGTTTATTGGGAGATGTACATATGGCTGAATTATCACGTATTAAGAAATATAAAGATTTGCGCGAGAAAATTGCGTAGATTTAGATAGTAACGACGTAACAACAACCAAAAAGAATTATCTCGTTTCCAAAAAGAGATTGAATCAGATTGACGCGAAATAATTTCCACGATGGGGATTATACAGAGAGTGCTAACGAAGGTGTTCACCGTCGCGTAAGTGCACCAATCAAAGACGTAGAACCTACTAAACCAGTGATTTCTGGAACCAGTCACTTCTTTTGGTCATGAAGAGCCAGCACCAACATTGGCAAACTTTGAAGCTGGTGCTTTTACGACTGTAAATGACTTAGCAGGATATGATAATGACTCATCTCAGATCAGTATATTCGTGAAGTAAAACAATATAATATCGAACAGGAAATTCTTCTTTAGAAAAATACATCCATGGATATCTTACGTAAGATCAAGGGATTCCATTGCGAATAAGAAGATTCAAGAAGCACGTAAAGAGCCTGTAAAAAAGCCATATTCTAATAGTACAGGAACAACTGACATTCCATTTATGTCATCAAATAAACAACGTACATCTCAACCTGCAAAACCTGTAACTCCATCAAAGCAGGATAATCTGTTTGATGTACCTTATACAGGTGATAACAAATCATATTAATGATCCAATGAGTCTTACAAAAAGAAGACATCATGGCAGAAGTAAGAATTTAATGAATGAGAAGAGATCGAATCAGACAATTCTCTTCCTGAGATTCCTGCTTTACACCACGTGTTAGTCATATGGATTCTAGAGACTATATGAGTCAGAATACGACTAGTTTCCCACCACTTGAAAATACTGCGCAATTTAGTGATGCATTTGGTGATTTAATGAATCCACAAGAACCACGTAGAGAAGCACAAACAAGTCAGACAGTAAAAAGATGATGATGCGTTTTGCGATGTTTCCAAAGAAAGACGGAGAATTATGAGAGTACAAATCAACGCCTATTGAATGAAAACAACACAGATGCGTGTTCAATTGGACAACTATGAAGCAAATCTAACGGATGTTAATGAGAAGATGCAGTATACAAACCATGTTTTTAAAACATTGTGGTTGTTGTGCTAATTCTATTGCTTGTAATCTTATTATTACTAGCAGTTTATGGCATTGTCAAATGAATAGTGGTAGGGAGCATAAGATGAAGATAAATATTGCGATTGATGGACCTGGTGCAGCGGGGAAAAGTACCATTGCTAAGTGTCTGGCATTGAATTATGTACATTTAGATACAGGTGATGTAGTCGTAGTACAGCATATAAGGCTTTTACAAAATCATATTTGTTTAGAAGATGAAGAGCTGTATGTAAAATGTTAGAACATACGAAGATTCAGTTATTGACGGATGGTTCTATCTTATTGGATGGAGAAGATGTATCTGCTAAAATTCGTACGAATGAGATAAGCCTAGCAGCAAGTCTTGTATCTAAGCTAGCAAATGTACGTCGTATGCTTGTTGCACGCCAACAAGAAATGGCAAAAGAGAAGGGCTTTATTATGGATGGCCGTGATATTGGAACTGTTGTTTTAAAAGATGCGGAAGTGAAGATTTATATGACAGCTACGCCAATGGCCCGTGCAAAGCGTAGATATGATCAGAATATAGCTAAGAATATTCCGACTGGAAGTATTGAAGAAATAGCAAAGGAAATCGCAGAACGCGATTTACAAGATATGACACGTGCTAATTCTGCCACTCAAAAAAGCGGATGATGCGGTTGAAATTGACACAAGTGATATGTCAATCGAAGAAGTGACAGAACGTATCTATGATCTTGCTAAAGCCTTTTTATTGAAAAAGGAGGTTTTGTAAATGCATAGTGGAGTAATCGCAATTGTTGGTCGTCCGAATGTTGGAAAATCAACAATTTTTAATCGTTGCAGGTTCTCGTGTATCTATCGTGGAGGATTTTTCCTGGTGTAACACGTGACCGTATTTATACTGACTGGTGAATGGACTGGAAAGAAGTTTCAGCTGATTGATACAGGTGGTATCCAATTAGCAGATCAACCTTATCAAGAAGAAATCCGTGCCCAGGTACAGATCGCAATGAATGAAGCGGATGTTATCCTTTTTGTTGTAAATGGTAGATGGGTTTGACAGATGATGATTCTTATATTGCAGGAATCTTGCAGAAACAGACAAAACCGGTTGTACTTGCTGTAAATATGATTGATGATTCAACTCGTATGATGAATATCTATGAGTTCTATAACCTTGGTTTAGGTGATCCAATTGCTGTATCTGGTGTACATGGTATCGGTATTGGTGATGTTTTGGATGAATGCTTACGCTTGATGCCTGAAGAGGATAAAGAAGATAAGCACACAGGTATTCATATCGCTGTCATTGGTGAACCAAATGTTGGCAAATCATCACTTGTTAATGCTATTTTAAAGGAAAAACGTTCTATTGTTTCTAACGTACAAGGTACGACGCGTGATGCGGTAGATACACCATTTGTTTATGAAGGTAAACCGTATGTTATCGTTGATACAGCAGGTATTCGTAAACGTGGTAAGGTATATGAATCTGTTGAAAAATATTCTGTATTAAGAGCGATGACAGCGATTGAACGTTGTGATGTTGCTTTATTTGTCATTGATGGTGAAGCAGGTATCCGTGAACAAGACAAACATGTTGAGGGGTATGCTTGTGAAGCAGGGAAACCAATTGTTATTGTTGTCAATAAGTGGGATGCAGTCGAGAAGGATGATAAGACAATGAATGCGTTTATAGAACGTATTCGGATTGAATTTGCTTATCTAAGTTATGCGCCTATTGTATTTGTAAGTGCTCTAACACATCAAAGAGTAGATACAATTATTCCAGTCGTTGATCAAGTATATGAAAATTCTTGCCGTCGTATCGCTACAAATATTCTCAATGAAGTAATTACAGATACACAGATTACTACACCAGCTCCAGCTCGTAATGGAAAACGTTTCCGTGTATACTACGGTACACAGGTATCAATTCAACCACCAACATTTGTACTTTCCTGTAATGATCCAAGACTCATGCACTTTACGTATGAACGATTCTTAGAGAATTCGTGCGTCAAGCATTTTGATTTTAGTGGTACACCAATTCGTATTGTTGTTAGAAAGAAGGTATCCGAATGAAAATATGTGTATTAGGAACAGGTAGCTGGGGTACAGCTCTAGCGCAGGTTTTGGCAGATAATCAACAAGAAGTTATCATGTGGGGTATTGATCCACGTGAAGTTGAAGATATCGAAGTGAATCATCATAATACAAAAGTTTTTGAAACGGAAATCAATCATAACATTCATGCAAGTACAGATTTATCAGTTGTAGCAGATGCGGATGATATGCTAGCAGCAGTTCCAACAATGGCACTCGAAGAAGTACTTACAAAAAGCTAGTCAACATCTAACAAAGGCGTCGATTATAATCAATGTTGCAAAAGGGTTTCATCCAGTTACACACGAACGTTTGAGTGTTGTGATTTCTAAGATTGTTCCACAAAAAGTGTAAGGCTATCGTATCATTGATTGCCCATCGCACGCTGAGAAGTTATTCTACGTTTGATGACTTCTGTTAATGCGAAAGCGATAACGAAGAAGCTGCTAAGACAGTACAACACTTATTCTCTAATCAGTGCTTTAGAGTATATCGTAACCTGATGTGATTGGTGCTGAAAATTGGTGTTGCGATTAAGAATGTCATGGCAATTGCCAGTGGTATCTTAGAAGGTAGTGGACAGGGTGATAATGCAAGAGCTGGTCTTATGACACGTGGTCTTGCGGAAATGACTCGTTATGGTGTTGCCTTTAGGTGGTAAGCAAGAAACTTACTTAGGACTTGATGGCGTAGGCGACTTAATCGTTACATGTACATCATCGTCATTCCCGTAACTTTATGGCTGGTTATCAGATTGGTTTAGATCAGGGTGCGAAAGAAGTTCTGGGAAGAAAAATAAAAAGACGGTAGAAGGTGTATTTGCATGTAAAGTTGTTTATGAAGAAGCTAAAAGAAACGAAATATTTCAATGCCAATCACAAACGAAGTATATGCAGTACTTTTTATGAAGGAAAAGCACCATTAGATGCAATGAGAGATCTAATGGCAAAGAGATTTAAAAGCTGAGTAGTATAGGGGACATCTATTAGTAGATGTCTTTTTTGTATTCAAAAAGAACCTATATTGCTATAGATTCTTTCAAGTTTATTTATTGTCCTTGCGGCAGTAGCGTCTGGATCATAGTAACCAGCATCTGTACAGATAGTATCTGATTTCTTACCACTACTAGTCACAGCAACCACAAGTTTTGACTTTTTCCTTTGAAGTATTCCGGCAGACCTGCATACATGTTTGTCTTACTTGTTACAGAAGTGATATAGACATCATCCTGATATAAGTCTGCATAGAATTTACCGTTTTGCGGATGATTGTAGAAAGCTATAGGCAAGACAAGCACCGGATTTAGAAATGTTGTTATAGTTATCCTTGAGGGATATGTTACGACTACCGGAACATGTATCTTGTGTAAGCCAATTGATATACACAATTCCATTTGAAATAGAAGCGTTAAGTCCCTGCTAAATAGCTGTTATTGTTAGCTGATAAGAACTTGCGTATTGTGTTGGTGTAATTTAAACCACTAGAAGATACTTGCGAAAGTAATTGTTCTTACCGCCATAGCTTGAACCATCATTTGCAACGTGTGGATATGTACCATATAGATAAGTTACATCTTGTACATCGCTTGGTTGAGACACACCTCCAATTGTATCTGGAGAGATATAGGATTCAATATCTAACATATGACGATTGATTTGTCCTGGTGTATTCAAATCACGCCAGGTAGGGAAGTATGTCATTTCACCATCAATTGCTTGGTCGAATCCATACCATACTGCATTGGTGTATTGAGATGTACTTGCAATCATCCACTTGTCTTTCGCAGCACCACTCGGAATACCGTATTGTAAACCATCATTGCCCCAGTCAGTTGTACCAGTCTTAGCATATACTGGATAACCGCTTTGTAATATCTGCATGTGGTTATAATACTTATTTTGATTAACGTTATTTTGCATCAATTGGTCTACGAGGTAGGCACTACCGGACGAAAGTGCACGAATATTCTGATTCTGCGGTTCATATACATTACCGTCATCAGTTTGTATACGACGGATAGTATGTGGTTCGTTATAAACACCTAGATTCACTAACATTGCATGTGCAGCTGCCATCTCAGCTACAGAAGCAGTAAAGTCGTTGCCACCGATTGCGTAGGATAGGTGATAATTACCATATTTTACTTGTGAGAAGCCAATCTTCTTAAGGTAATCGACAATCGCGTCAGAACCAATCTTGGCTGTAACTTTCTCTAACGTTTGGATTGCAGGGGTATTTAAGGAGTTTGCCATTGCATCTTTTAATGTAACATCACCCTCATATTTTCCGTTATAGTTTACAAGAACACGTTGTTCTGCTGGATAGGTAATTGGTCTATCAATCAAGACTTCATCTAATGAAAAACCTAAATATTCAAATGCAAGAGCGTATTCTAATACAGGTTTAATACTAGAACCTGGTTGTTTGTATTGTTGTAGAGCACGGTTTAATAGTCGTGATCCACCATCACCACCATAGTTTCTACCTCCACCAACACCAACGATTTCGCCGTTCTTGTTATTTAAGGTAATCATCGCTAACTGAACAAGGTCACTTTCAAAGTTGACAACTTCACCATTTTGAATGGCTTCAATTTCCGTTTGAATCGTTGGATCTAATGCGGTATAGATAGACATACCGGTTGATAATGGGTCAAGTCCTGTCATACGTTGTACTTCATCTAGGACAACATCTAAATAAGATGCGAAACGAGTGTTGCCTGTATTGAAATTAGATTTACCAACAAGCGTATCTTCGATTTTGATTGATTTGGCTAATGCGCATTCTTCACTTGTAATATAGCCATGGTATTGCATTAAATCTAATACGTTATTACGACGCTGTGTTGCGTAGTCTAGATAGTTATATGGGTTATAGGTATTTGGTAAATTGATAATACCAGCAAGTAGTGCAGATTCCGCAAGTGTAAGTTGGTTTGCATTTTTGCCATAGTAGTATTGAGCTGCTTTTTGTACACCACGGATACGATCACCAAAGTTTAATTTATTTACATATAACTCAAAGATTTCTCGCTTGCTGAGTTGCTTTTCTAATTGCATACTCAGAACAATCTGCTGTGCTTTGTAGGAAAGGGTAGCAGAGCGCTCTGTACTGTTGTCGCCATCTTCGATGGAGAAGTAAGTATTCTTAACTAACTGCATCGTAAAAGTAGAACCACCTTGTGTATTATGATGTAAAACAGTTTCTAGTATAGACTTCGTAAAACGTGGTATATCAAATCCATTGTGTTCAAAGAAACGTGAATCCTCAACAGATAAGAATGCATCAATTAAGGATTCCGGCATTTGTTCGTAAGGAATATTTTCACGATAGTAGGTACCGATTTCCGTTAGTAGTGTACCGTTACCATCATAGATTTTTGAGGATTCTGTACTAATTAAATCATCTACGTTTAACGTTGGCATTCCTTTTAACAGTTTATTAGCATAACGTACGGCATAGATGCCACCAACGACATAAATACTAACGACCAAAACCATAAATACAGTCAAAATCTTCTGCCAACGTAATTTACGTATGTATTGTTTTCGTAATTTTTCGCGCTGCTTTTCATCTGGCTGTTCTACTTTTTCCGGATGATCAAAGTCAGGCAAAAATGACTTTTTCTTTTGTGCCATAGAACCTCCATTTCTTAGCAGGTTTTAAAATATTGAATTGCAATACAACCAATACCAGTATGTACCGCAATTGCATTAGGTAATTCAATGACCTGAATCTTTGCGCTAGGGAAGCGCTCTGACATTGTGTGGTATAGATTCATTGCCTCAGAAATATTTGCGACATGTGCAATTGTGATGAGTGTATTCTCATCTGGGGTTATCTTTTGCAATTTCATCTACCGCTGTGCTTTAGCGCCTTGCGGAAAGTTCGAACTTTTGTTAGAGTATCAACTTTACCTGCAGTTTTTTGTTAATCTGTAAAACTGGGATAATCTTTAAAAAGTTGTCCTAGTTTTGCTGCAAAGAGGTGTCATACGACCTCCGCGAATAAACTGTTCCAGAGTCTCTGGGACAAGCAATGTATTTGTGGAGTTGATAATATTTTCAACTAAGATTTGAATTTCGAGATGAGACTTTCCTTCGTCATACCACTTCTTTAATATTTGTAATCAGATAATCTTGAACAACCGCTGTAACATATGTATCAATACAAATAATCTTAATATCTAAACTATTCGCAATTGCGGTCATTGTGCTGATTGTGCCAGAAAGTCCATTACAAATAGGTACGGCGATGATTAATTCAACACCTTGTGCCTTGAGACTCTCAAAACATTCTTCAATAATACCTGCAGATGGTTGAGAAGTTGTCAGAACTTTTCCTTCCTTCATCAAGCGAATACAGTCATTTCGATTCAATGTTTCCATGTCTTGATATGTTGTATCATCTACGCTGATTTGTAATGGAAGACTTATGATTCCTTGTTCTGCGTATTCGTGAATAGATTTTCCAGTACCACTATCTGTAACAAATGCAACTTTCATACTGATTGACCTCACTTTTAAAAATGTATCATTTAATATTATATCGCAGTTTCGTCTCTAATTTTAATGACAACATTAACTTTTCCCTTAAGTTATTTCTTATTAGTATCGCCATAAGGTATAATAGTTATATGACTACACATCTATTTGTACGTAGCTGCTACACATTACTGGATAGCACAATTCGCATTCCACAGCTTGTTTCAACAGCGAAAAAATATGGATATCAAAGTGTCGCTTTGACCGACCATCATGTGATGCATGGCGTTGCGCGTTTTCTACATGAATGCAAGAAAGAGGGAATCCACCCGATAATTGGATTAGAAGTTGATGTTTTCTATCACGAACAGAAATTTCCGTTTTTATTGCTTGCAAAAAATAATAAAGGCTATACAAACTTGATGAAGCTATCTTCTATATTATGCGATGAGAGAGAGTATGCACATATGAAGAACTGCTTCAATACTGTGAACATAATTTCCTCATTGTCTATGGTGAAGGTGGATATTTTGACGCAGAACTCATCAGTGAAGATCGTACTGGAATCACACAGAAATTAGCACAGATGAAATCGGAATTACCTTCTTTTGACATTGCAATTTCATACGAAGAAACATCTTTATGGCGTTCCAAGAATGCTCTGTTAAAAGCGTTAGCAAATGCACAAGGAATTCATACAGTTGCTGTAAATAAAATCTATTATCTTGGCCAAAAAGATTATGAAACATTAAAGGTACTATCAGCCATCAAGCAGGGTACAACCTTGAAAGATAAGAATGTAACTCCAATTACAGGAAGATATTTTTTATCAATTCCTGAAATGGAAAAAATCTATGATGCGGATGACTTACAAAGAGCCGATGAAATCGCTAGTGAATGTCATTGTGATGGAAATCTAGAAAAGACAGGGATACCTGTATATCCATTGAAAGATGGTATTACTGCAGAACAATACTTACCGCAATTATGTCTTGCGGGATTGAAAAAACGTTTGAATGGTGATTTAAAACCAGTGTATGTCGAACGTTTAAAGCATGAATTGCAGGTCATTCATCAGATGGGCTTTGAAGACTATTTCCTTATTGTCTATGACTTTATTCGTTATGGAAGACAAAAGGGAATTTATATTGGACCTGGAAGAGGTAGCGCTGCTGGTTCTTTGGTTGCGTATTGTTTGGGGATAACAATGGTAGACCCTTTACAATATAATCTATTATTTGAACGGTTTTTAAACGCAGAACGTGTGTCGATGCCAGATATTGATACGGATATTCCGGATATCCATCGTCAAGAAATTATTGATTATGTATATCAAAAGTATGGTGAACAACATATTGCCAACATCATTACATTTGATACTTTAGCAGCACGTGCTGTCTTACGTGATGTTGGTAAAGCAATGGATATTTCGAAGCGTGAGATTGATATGATTGTTGGTTTGATTCCGCAGACACCAAAAATCACACTAGATAAAGCATATGAACAAAAAGAAAAATTACGTGTATTACTCAATGCAAGTCCTCAATTAATGAACTATTTTAATATGGCAAAGCAGATAGAAGGACTTCCAAAAAATAAGAGTATTCATGCGGCTGGTATTGTCATGTCAGGAAAGCCGATCGAAGAAATCATTCCAACAATACAAATGTCGGAAGGTATGAAAACAACGCAATTTGTTGGAAATTACTTAGAGGAAAGAGGTCTTATTAAGATGGATTTCCTTGGGCTTAAGAATCTAACGACAATTGATGAAATTGTACAGATGATTCATAAGCATAATCCAGATTTTCATATTTTATCGATTCCGTTAAATGACGCAAGAACCTATCGTTTATTTGCACAAGCAGATACAATTGGAGTTTTCCAGTTTGAATCGGATGGCATGCGTAATTTATTACGGAAGATGAAACCGAATTGTTTTGAAGATATTATTGCGGCGTTAGCACTCTTTAGACCAGGTCCAAAAGATCAAATCAATGTTTATTTAGAAGGTAGAAAGAATCCATCGTCGGTTGTATATCCATCGAAGGAATTAGAACCGATTCTCAAAGGAAACCTATGGTGTTACAATCTATCAGGAACAAGTTATGTTGATGGCGCAGATTGCGGCGAAGTTTTCACTCGTTAAAGCGGATATTCTTCGTAAGGCTATTTCAAAAAAGAACGAGGAAGAATTAGCTGGATTAAGACAAGAATATGTTCGTGGATGTAAAGAGAATGGCTATAGTGATCAAATGGCGAGTGATCTCTTTGATTTAGCAGAAAAGTTTGCTGGGTATGGATTTAATAAGTCACATGCGGTCGCGTATGGATTAGTTGCGTATCAATTGGCGTATCTAAAGGCAAACTATCCATTAGAGTTTTATACATCAATTCTAAATAGTGTGATTGGGGATAGTACTAAGAGTGCAATCTATATTACAGAATGTAGAAGAAAGCATATCTCTATTGAAGCACCTGATGTAAATCGTTCTACAGATATTTATTATCACAATGGAAAGTCGATTATTTTACCGCTCTCTATTATCAAAGATGTTGGAACATTAGCGGCTAGAACAATCCTGATGAACGTAACAAGAGCGGAAATTTTGAGTGATTACTTTGACTTTGTCGCAAGGGTTGTGTTACGCAAAATCAATCGAACCCAACTAGAACGCTTGATATCTGCAGGTGCCCTTGATGAATTTGACTTAGGTAGAACCACAATGCTGAATACTTTGGATGATGCTATCAAGTATGCAAAATTGATACAAGTACCTTTTGGCACACAATTATCCATCGACCCACAACTTGTTTCCAAACCGGTTGTAATTCGTATGAAGGATAATCAGGAAGAACTCAGTGAAAATGAAAAGGCAGCACTTGGTTTTTAATCTAGGTGAACAAACCAATCGTTCATTTAAGACAGAAACTAGGAATTACATATCCTCCGCTAGCGGAATTAAATAGTAATCGAGGTTTATATCGTGGTTTTGCATATATTCAAAGTGTAAGACAAATTCGCACTCGCAAAGGTGACTTAATGTGCTTCCTAAAACTAACTGATGAAACAGGAGAGAGTGATATGGCTGTAATGCCAAATCTCTATTCACAATATAGTCAGTATTTAGTGAAGGTGTATATATCCAGTTTTATGCTAAAAATTCAAGATGAAGCTTCCTTTTAGCAAAGCAAATAGAAATAGTAAGGCAGAAATAGTATGGCAAAAATTTTAATTGTAGATGATGAAGCAAATATCCGTGAAGTCGTACGTGAGTATTGTGAAATCAATGATTTGAAACAGAAGAAGCAGAGAATGGTCTGGTGGCAATCGAGAAGGTAAAGAATACACATTTTGATTGTGTAATCTTAGATGTCATGATGCCAGTGTTAGATGGTTTTTCTACTTGTAAACAAATCAAGAGTATTGATCAAGTTCCTGTAATTATGTTAAGCGCAAGACAAGAGGAATATGATAAGTTATTTGGTTTTGAATTAGGTGTAGATGACTATGTCACAAAACCTTTCTCACCTAAGGAGCTGATTGCGCGCATTAAGGTTGTTTTAGAACGCGGTAAAAAGACGCAGACGAATTCTGATGTGATGATTTTCAAGGGATTACAGATTGATGTGCTTGGTAGAGTTGTAACCGTTGATGGGGAAAAAGCTCCATTAACACCAAAAGAGATCGATTTACTTCTTTATCTAGCAACACATCCAAATGTTGCGTTATCACGTGAAACTTTATTAGTAGAAGTATGGAATTATGATTATTTTGGGGATGATCGCACGGTTGATACACATATCAAGATGCTAAGACATAATTTGGGTCCTTACCGTGATTTCATCACAACAGTTCGTGGAATGGGGTATAAGTTTGAAGCTTGATACACATGGTATCCGCTTTCGTTTGTGGCTAGCGTTCTTTACGATGGCTGTTGGCATTACGTTATTCATCGCTTTATTACAAACTGGCTTAATTCGTCCGTATTATCGTAATTCTAAGATTGCGGCAGTACGTACCGTCGCAGATCACATCCAACAAACATTGATTAAAAATAATGCAAGTGGAAATGGGGTTGAGTCTGCGATTCGTGAAGCGGTCAATAACAACGTATGTATTGTTATCTATAATGACAGTGGAACAAAAATTTACAGTGCAGATAGTTTAGGTGCAGGTTGTGCCTTACAAGATCCTAAGTCTGATGAGATTCAGGGTCTTTTAGACCTTTCCACGATTGACAGTAAACTACAAAAATGGCGAACTCAGTATGAATATGACTAATGAACGTACTGGACAAGAGATGATTATCTATGCTCGTCATATTCGTGAAAATCTCGGTAATTATTATCTGTTTGTTAATACTGCACTTGAGCCTATTGATAGCGTTGTAACGTTTTTTACACGACAATATGCACTCTATACAATGATTGTGATCGTTGTCGCTTCCATAGTAGCCTTGATGATTTCAGGTTTGGTAACTGATCCTATCATCCGTATGAAACAAGAAGCTGTGAAACTATCACAAGCAGACTATAGTGCGCATTTTGATGGTGGTTCTTTAACAGAACTGCAGCAACTAGCAAGTAGTTTGAATACAGCAAATCGACAACTATCTAAAATTGATGAGTTAAGGAGAGATCTTTTGGCAAATGTATCACATGATATCCGTACGCCGATGACCGACATTCGTGCATACGCAGAAATGATTCGAGATATCTCTGGTAATGACCCAGTTAAACGCGATAAACATTTAGGGGTCATTATTAAAGAGACGGATTATATGACAAGACTTATCAATGACATGAGTGAGCTTGCTAAGATGCAATCAGGCAATTATGTACTCAATCGTACGAATATGGATTTAGCGAATAAGATCCGTGAAATTATTGAGTTAAACCAAAAGTCTATTGCACAAGGTGGACAAATTGTGGAGCTAAAGATTCCAGGGACTCTTTATATCTATGCGGATGAGGTGAAGATTGGACAGGTTATTACAAACTTTTTAACCAATGCCTTAAAACATACTGCTACAGGACAACACATCACAATACAAGCTTATCGTAAGCCTGATGAAGAAACGATGCATTTTGAAATACGTGATGATGGTGAAGGAATCCCTGAAAATGAACTACCATACGTATGGGATCGTTATCATAAGACATCACGTTCTTTCTCACGGAATCAGTTAAATACAGGTTTAGGTCTTGCGATTGTTAAAGCAATCTTAGATGCACATGATGCACAGTACGGTGTTACGAGTATTGTTGGAAAGGGTTCAACATTCTGGTTTGAACTAAGGGAAACACATGAAGCTTGATTATTTAGGCGGAACAGAATTTCTTATAAATCAAGGGGACGAGTTCTACCGTATGAATTCTGATACAGAGCTACTTGGTCGATTTCTTCGTATTAAACACCAACAACGCTTCTTGGAAATTGGTTGTAATACAGGTGCTATCTTACTGTATGCATCATTACGAAAACCAAAAGAATTGGTAGGGGTGGATTTGTTTTCGGAAGTATTTGAACTAACAAGACAAAATTTAGAACGTTATCGAGTAGATGCTCAATTACATGCTTGCAGGATTCAAGATTATCAAGATAAGCCGTTTGATGTCATTGCATGTAATCCACCATACTTTTCTACAACCAATCAAAGCTTAATGAATGTAAATCAGTATAAAAGAGCAGGTAGGCATGAAGAAAATTTACCACTTAGCGAACTATTTACGGCAGTGAAACGTTTGTTAAAAGTCAAATGGTTCATTCTATCTTGTACATCGTGCAAGTAGACAATGAAAGTTATATCAATATGCTAGTAGAGTGGGTATGTTACCGGTAAAGGTGATGTTTGCTTATGATCATGTTAGTGGAGTTGCGAAAACTGTGCTAATTGAATTTCAGTTTGCAACAGCACATGAATGCATGATTGAAGCACCAGTTTATTTGGATGATCGTAGTACATTTCGACAATTGAATAAGATATGATAAAATCCACCTTTCGGTGGATTTGTTGTTTATGATTATTATGGTGCTACGGTTGGAACAGGTGTTGGGGGTAGCGTTAGGATCAGCAACTGGTGTAGGTGTTGAAGTAGGAGTCACCTCTGGTGTTGGGGTTGGCTCTATTGTTGGTTCTGGTGTTGATTCTGGAGTGGTTTCTGGTGTTGGAGTAGGTGTTGCTTGTGGATTGTCATTGAATGTTCCTGGCGTTGTGTTAGATTCTGTCGCTGGCGCTGTGGATTTTAGTGTGTAGCATACAACTTCAGCTGGACTTAAGAAACGCATATTGACACCGATTGTACCAACTCCATTTGTGATATCTAGCATAAATGAATTTTGAATTAAGTGTTTTCCACGCAGATAATTGACTGCTTTTTCAGGTGCATAGTAGGCTCCTAAGAGGTAATATGCTTGACCACCTAAAGAATGGCCAGCTAAGAAATAATCTGTTGTATCAAGGGGTACTAGTGATGCAGTGTCTGGGGTATGACATACTGTAATGACATAGTTATCACTACTTACATTTGCATAAGCTGTATTTACATCTGTAGTACTGTTTAATTCATTTTCAAGTCCGACTAATGTAATAAAACCAGATGAACCGTTATGAATCGATACAGAACTGTTGGAGATTACTTCAAAGTTTGCAGTTTGTAAGATAGATAATACATGTGATTTGATATCTGCAGTTGCACAGTCTTGATCACCTAATACCGCAAACTTACCGAGTGGGGCTTTGATGGAAGATAGAGCAGTTGCGATTTCACCATCAGAGTCTGTTGAGATTGTTGCGTTAGGTGCATAGATATCTCCTCCAAACACCACCGCATCAGGAGCAATACGATTGATGGTATCCACTAGCTTTTGCAAACGACTTTGATTGATGTGATTGCCATAGTAAATATCAGAGACATATAAGATTTTGGTGTTACTTAGATCTTGTGGAATCTTATCCGATGTAAGTGTCTGGTAACGCACTGTAAATTTACTTGGTGAAAGTAAGAATGCGTCGACCAATAGATATAGAATCAAACCGAATATAATACCCAAAATCAGTAATATCTTTTGTATTTGTTTCATGTGTTTTCCTCGCGTGTATTATCATACCACATCTATGTGATACAATAAGCACACGAGGGAAGAAAATGTTAACAAGTAAAGGCTATATCATACAATTAGAAACATTGATGCAACAAAAACAAGCAATGCCAGGTGCTAAGGAACTCATTCAGGCATTCCAAATGGAGAATATCAGTTATTTGATTTTGACAGAACGTTCTTCTGTAACGGTTGATGATATCTTAAATCAGTTAGAGCATTGTGGAATCCATGGTGTTAAAAAAGAGAATGTCTATACTTCAACAATGGCTGCGGTGGAGTATATCGTCACTCATGATAAAAAGGCGATTGATGTAGATTACATCGGTGGTAAAAAGGGATTCGTCAGGGTATTTGACTGATACAGGCTTTTCATATTACCCACCATCGTCCACAGTATTTCTTTTGTGGGGATGGATAGTAATTTATCTTACGATGAATATCAGGATGTCTTTACACAGTTAAGAAAGGGGAGCCAACTCGTATCCGTCGATTATCGTCGTATTCAAATGGTTGATCAAGTTGAGAAGATTGGTAATGGTACGATTGTGCGTATGCTAGAGTATGCGGCTGGGGTAAAAGCGATGAACTTTGGTTGCGGTACAAAGATTCTATTGAAGTTTGCAAGTACGCATCTACCATATTCCTTAAGTGAAACAATTATGATAGGGAATCGCTTTAAAAAAGATATTGTACCTGCATTACAGTTAGGGATGCTTACATTCTATGTGGCTGGTAGTGAAGAAATGATGAAGCAAGGTATAAATGATGAACTTCATCCAGATTACATCTTGGATGATTTAACAGGAATATTACGTTAATTTTTTGGAGGAAACTTAAATGAAGATTATAGTTCCTATTGAAGATGAAATGATTTATCAACATTTTGGTCATACACCAATGTTTCGTCTCTACGGGATAGAAGAGAATCGGATTGTACATACACAAGAGTATCCGACAAGCGGTCATGGACATGTGGTAATATGTCAAATGGTATTTGACTTAGGAGCTACTGTAGTTATTGCAGGCGGTTATGGTATGCCTGTACAGGAAACTTTAACTTCGCATGGCGTTAGGATATTTGGTGGGGTAAGTGGAAATGCGGATGAGGCTGTTAGTGCTTATCTAAACGGTACACTTACATATAATGTAAATATTGCACATCTAATGTAAATATTGCACATCATTGTGGATGTCATCATTAAGCATTGAAAAAATAGATGATGATTGTTAATATATTGGTAATGCAGTGATAAAGAATAGTAGTGAGTGATTCATTTCCAGAAAGCCGTGGGTTGATGTGACACGGTATGATGATCTACATGAACTCAACTTTTGAGCAAACGTATCTTCTGCGTTAAAGAAGATTTGAGGTGTATGATTGATTTACAATCATAAACTAAGGTGGTACCGCGTATATAACGTCCTTAGAGTGGGACGTTTTTTATTTTGAGAAGGAGATTGATTATGGCATTTGATCACAAGAAGATTGAAGCAAAGTGGCAACAGTATTGGGATGAACATCAAACATTTAAAAACAGATGGTTATGATTTTTTTCTAAACCCTAAGTATTATGCGTTAGATATGTTCCCATATCCATCTGGTTCTGGTTTGCATGCAGGTCATCCAGAAGGATATACAGCAACGGATGTTATCTGTCGTATGAAGCGTATGCAGGGCTTTAACGTATTACATCCAATGGGTTTCGATGCATTTGGCTTACCAGCAGAACAGTATGCAATCAAGACTGGTAATAACCCAGCTACATTTACAGAGAAGAATATTGAGACTTTCAAGAAACAGTTGCGTGCCTTTGGTTTTAGTTATGATTGGAATCGTGAGATTTCTACTGCTGATCCTTCTTTCTATCATTGGACACAATGGATTTTCAAACGTCTTTTTGAAGATGGCCTAGCAAAGTGTGTTGATATGCCAGTAAACTGGTGTGAAGAGTTGGGTACAGTATTATCAAATGACGAAGTCATTGATGGTAAGAGTGAACGTGGAGGATATCCTGTTGTTCGTAAGAATATGCGTCAATGGGTTATCGATATTCCAGCATACGCTGAAAAACTATTGGAAGGTCTTGAGACCATCGATTGGCCAGAGTCCACAAAGGAAATTCAACGCAACTGGATTGGTAAGTCGATTGGTGCCCAAGTAACGTTTAAGGTTGATGGTCATGATGATAGTTTTGTAGTATTTACAACTCGTTGTGATACATTGTTTGGCGCAACATACTGTGTACTCGCTCCTGAACATGTACTTGTTGATAAAATTGTAAGTAGCGAGCAAAAGGAAGCAGTAGAAGCATATCGTAAAGAATGTGCAACAAAATCTGATTTGGAACGTACAGAACTAAACAAAGATAAGACAGGTGTATTTACTGGTGCATATGCGATTAACCCAGTGAATGGAAAGAAGATTCCAATCTGGATTTCTGACTATGTACTAGCAAGCTATGGAACAGGTGCGATCATGGCTGTACCTGCCCATGATGAAAGAGACTACGCGTTTGCGAAGAAGTTTGGTTTGGAAATTATTCCAGTGCTAGCTGGTGGTGATGTAACACAAGAAGCTTGGACACAAGATGGTTTACACATTAACTCAGAATGGCTAGATGGTTTAAACAAGCAAGAGGCTATTGATAAGATGATTGAATGGTTGGAATCCAATCATATCGGTCAAAAGAAGATCAACTATAAGATTCGTGAATGGATCTTTGCTCGTCAAAGATATTGGGGAGAACCTATTCCTGTTATCCACCTTGAAGATGACCGTTATGTGGCAATCAGCGACGATGAATTACCACTTGTACTTCCAGTACTAGATGACTATAAAGCCAAGTAAGGGTGGACAATCCCCACTTGCCAAAAGATGAAGATTGGGTAAATGTAACTGTAGATGGCATCAAGGGTAAGCGTGAAACAAGTACAATGCCAGGCTCTGCAGGTAGTAGTTGGTACTTCTTACGTTATATTGATCCAAAAAATGATAAAGCTATCGCAGATCCAGAACTACTTAAACATTGGATGCCGGTTGACCTTTATGTTGGTGGTCCAGAACACGCAGTAGGACACTTGTTGTATTCTCGTATGTGGAATCGTTATCTCTATGATAAAGGTATCGTTTCTACAAAAGAACCATTCCAGAAGTTGGTTCACCAAGGTATGATCCTAGGTGCAAATGGTATTAAGATGGGTAAGCGTTATCCAGAGTTTGCGATTGATCCAAATGTATTAATTGAACAATATGGTGCAGATACAGTACGTCTATATGAAATGTTTATGGGACCATTAGAAGCCAGCAAGCCATGGAGTGAGCAAGGTGTAGATGGTGCTCATAAGTGGTTAGAACGTGTTCATCGTTTGATTGTGGAGTCTAATAAACTTAGTGATACAAATGATGGCTCTTTAGATGAAGTTTATCATGCGACTGTTAAGAAGGTCACAAGCGATATCGAAAGCTTAAATCTCAATACTGCAATTTCACAGATGATGATTTTCATTAATGAATGTTATAAAGTTGAAACCCTCTACAAGCCATATATGGAAGGCTTTGTACAAATGTTTGCATGCTATGCACCACACTTAGGTGAAGAACTATGGCAATTCTTAGGTCATGATACTACTCTGACATTTGAAGCTTGGCCAACCTATGATGAAAGTAAACTTGTAAAGAATCAAGTTGAAATGGTTGTACAAGTCAATGGTAAGGTTCGTGGTAAATTCATGGCAAATATCGACGAAGATAAGAAGGTTGTAGAAGATATGGCACTTGCTTTACCATCTGTACAAGCACAGATGGAAGGGAAGACAGTACGTAAACTCATTGTTGTGCCAAATCGTATTGTAAATATTGTTGTTGGATAAAAACTACCTTTGGGTAGTTTTTATTTATCATCATAGGTAACATCAGATTAATATTGTTGGATAGTAGATTGTTTGATATAATCCAAAAAAATAAATTATGGATGATTTCAAGGTAAATATACCAGGAGGTTAAAATTACTATGAGTAATTTGAATCAAGCAGTTGATTTTTATTAAAGAAATAGAGAAATTAAAGACGGTAACAAGATTTAACAGAACCCTTGATGGAAGATTTGAAAATAGTGCCGAGCATTCTTGGCAAATGTGCGATAGCTGCGATGGTTCTTCAAGATTTTTTTATCCTGAAAAGTTGAAATATTGAAAAGGTAATTTCGATGTTACTGATTCATGATTTGGGGAGATTTATGCGGGAGATACTTGGGTTTTTGATGATAAAAAAATAAAGTTCACTCACATGATAGAGAACTAGAATCTATCAATCAAACAATGAGTGTTCTTCCAGAAGAAACAAATATTTAAATATGAAAAATTTCTGGTTGGAATTTGAAAAAGGGTCAGAGTTTTGAAGCAAGATATGCAAGAGTAATCGATGCACTTGTACCACTTATCAATCACTTAGAAGTATCAGAAGCAAAATTATAATCCAGATAATATTAGTGCTGATATGGGTATTAGAAAAAGAAAAAAATTTATAAAAAGATGAATCGGAAGAATTATGGAAACTGACGGAAGAGTTAGTTAAGGAAAGTATCAAAAAGGTTTATATCTATAACTATAATTGTTTTTCAGGTAAAATATAAATTCCATTTTTCAAAGAATAGAAACTAAAGTAGAAGTGAAATTATTTCAAAAAGAGCATTATCATGGATGGATTAAAACTACCTTTGAGTAGTTTTTTTATTTACCATCATAGGTAACATCAGATTGATATGGTTAGATGGGGGATTATTTGATATAATGCAAAAAGGTAAAAAAATATGGAAGAATTCAAAGGTAACGATAGAAAAAAATTTGATGGTCCTCTTGATCTAATGTTACATCTCATCAAAGAGAAACAAATGGATTTAATGGACTTAGATATGAACGAGTTAACTGACCAGTACATTGCGTACTTAAACTCTATGCAACAATTGCATTTAGAGATTGCGGGTGAATATTTGGCGGAACTTGCGACTTTAATCGAATATAAGTCTAAGAAAAATGATTCCTGGTAATAAGGAAGAATTAGAAGATGAGTATGAGGAAGATCCAAAGGAACGCTTGGTTCGTCGCTTGTTGGAATACCAGCAATATAAGGAAATCAGTGAGAGTTTGAATGTCTTGTTTGAAGAACGTCAAATGATGATGGGTAGACCTCTTAGTACGGAAGTTGATCAATGGATGAAACATTCTGATGAAGAGTTAAAGGTTGAAGGAAATCCGTATGATTTAATGAAGGCAATGAAACGTATCTTGATGCGTATGCAGTTGTCTAAACCGATAGAAGCGCGTTATACAGTCAAAGAAATCTCAATGGAAGATCGTCAGATTGAAGTACGTGCAAAGTTAGACCATCTACCTGAAACCTTCCGCTTTGAGGCATTATTAGACGATGTGCATGAACCGCAGATGTTCATTGCGACATTCCTAGCTGTTTTAGATCTTGCTCGTCAACATAAGTTATTCTTTACGGTTGATGAACAAGAAGTAATTTGGTTTAGAAGAGGAGAGATGGTGAATGAGTGAAATGGAAAATCAGACAATCGTAGAAGATAACGCTGCTGTATTGGATGAAGAATTTGATGAAGCATCTTCATCATCAGAAGAACAACAACCAGATCCAAAAGAACGCATGCTCGCAATATTAGAAGGTCTATTATTCCTTTGTGGGGATGATGGTTTATCAATTGAGCAGGCTGCCGCATCCATGGATACGACAGAAGAATATGTGGCAGAGTTATTTGATGATCTTCAGAAATACTACTTACAAGAAAGTCGTGGTATTGAAATAGCACGTTTTGGTGAGAAGTACCGTTTCTTATCCAAGGCATCTATTCATGAAGCTGCTAAAAAATTATTCCAAACTTCTACCGAAGCTAAACTTTCCAATGCGGCTTTAGAGACACTGGCAATCATCGCATACAAACAACCAATCACACGTGTTGAAATTGAAGAAATTCGTGGTGTTGGCGCAGATGTAATGTTACGAAAGTTAGTAGCTAGAGGCTTAATTCAAGAAGATGGTCGTAGTGAAGCGGCAGGAAGACCAATTCTATATTCTGTAACAGATGAATTCTTAGATTCCTTTAAACTATTGAGTTTAGATGAATTACCAGAGCTTCCACAATTTGGTACAGAAGATGCGGATAATGGGGAGTTATTCCATTCTTAATGGAGATGAGGAATAGATTCATGTTAAAGAAATTAATCGTTGTATTAACGCTATGTTTCCTGGTGGGTTGTACTACTCGTCATAACACTTCAGTGACCCATGATACAAATCGTGTATTAGACGCAGGAAAAGTCGCTTCCCAATTACTACGAAAATTAAACCTATCAGACTCTATGGAACAAGTAAGTGATAAGGTTATGGATAGTGTCTTTATGCAAGGTGAAGATTTAACAGATGATAAGGTTGCTTATCTTGCAAGCGATAAAGGAAACTCGAATACTATAGCAGTTTTTTTGTGGCAGATGAAGATACAAGTGTTGATGTACTCCGTCAACACTTACTAACATATTTAGATTCACAAAAAAAGTAACGATTGAAAATAATTATCCAACCGAAGTATTTAAGATATCAAATGCAGTTTTTGGAGGATAATGGTAGAGTTATTGTACTAGTTGTGGCTGATAACATTGAGGATGCGCAAGTATGTAAATGACATACTTGAAAAAAATAAATCAGGCAGTTGTTTCTAATGGAAAAAGGAGAGAGCTATGATTGAAAGATATTCCCTGACAAGTAATGCGTGATGTATGGAGTGAAGAAGCAAAGTTCCAGGCGTGGTTAGATGTAGAAATTCTCATTGATGAAGCTTGGTCAAAGCTAGGCGAAATTCCAGCTGAGGATGTTGAAAAGATTCGCAAGAATGCAAAAATTTGATGTAAATCGTATTCTGGAAATTGAGCAAGAAACAAGACATGACGTAGTCGCTTTTTACAAGATGTGTATCTGAAAGTCTTGGTGAAGAAAAAGTGGATTCACTATGGTGTCACTTCCACTGATGTGGTAGATACAGCCAAATGGTATTCGCTTCAAGAATGCAAATAAGATTTTACGTGAAGATATTCATACATTTATGGATATTCTTAAGACAAATGCTCTGAAATACAAAGATACTGTAATGATGGGTAGAACGCATGGTGTACATGCGGAAATCACAACTTTCGGTCTTAGTGTTTGCGCTATGGTATGAAGAGATGAAGCGTAATCTAGAACGCTTTGAACTAGCATGTAAGGATGTCGAAGCAGGTAAGATTTCTGGGGCAGTAGGAACATTCGCAAATATTCCACCATTCGTACAAGATTATGTATGTGAAAAGTTAGGTATCCAAAGTGCTGCTATTTCTACACAGGTATTACAACGTGATCGTCATGCACATTACTTCGCAATCTTGGGCTTGATTGCCTCATCCTTTAGAACAGATGGCAACAGAAATCCGTCACTTACAGAGAACGGAAGTTCGCGAAGCAGAAGAACATTTCAATAAAGGACAAAAGGGTTCCAGTGCAATGCCACATAAGCGTAACCCAATTGGTTCAGAGAATATTTGTGGTGCTGCAAGAGTAATGCGTGGATATATGCTAGCAGCATATGAAGATATTCCACTATGGCATGAAAGAGATATTTCTCATTCAGGTGTAGAGCGTATTATTTGTGCTGATGGAACAGAACTATTGGATTACATGTTAAATCGCTTTGGACGAATTCTAAAGGATTTAACAGTATTCCCAGAAAATATGAAGAAGAATATCTGGCTAACCAATGGCGTTATCTTCTCTCAACGTTTTCATGTTAAAAACTCATTGAAAAAAAGGTTGGTCACGTGAAAAAGGCATATGATACGGTACAACCTCAGGCAATTAAAGCGTGGGAAAATAATCTCAATTTCAAAGAGTTGATGTTAGCAAATTCTGATGTAACAAGTACCTTAACATTAGAAGAAATTGATGATTGTTTTGACCCGATGTACCATGTACGTAATGTTGACACAATCTATAAACGTGTTGGGATTCTTTAAATTTACAATATTAGAATGAAGACTGTATGGATGAATTTCCATGCAGTTTTATTTATGAAATTAACAATAAAATATTTAAGTTATTTTTAATGTAGTTGCATTAGTGTTGACAAAGGTTTTTAGACACCGTAAAATATCTGCGTTATGGTTTAAAAGTTGAAAATCATATGTTGAGAATAACAAAAACGGAGGACACTAATTCAATGAAGAAATATCTTAAATCATTATGTGCAGGATTGACAATTTCAACTGCTTTGGTACTTGTTGGTAACCAAGTAACATACGCAGAAGAAACGAATACAACAACGCAAGCTAGTCCAGCTGCCACTTCAGAATCATCTACAACTACTTCTCCAACAACGAGCACAACAACTACAACAGTTACTCCAACAGCACCTGTAACTGGTACACAATCTTTACCCAGTGCTATCTCAACACCATATTCAACTTCAGTTTCAACTGCTAGTTCTGCTCTGACTGCAGTAGACAATATTGTCGATATTGGTGGTTATGTTAACGTCGAAGGTTTACCAGCGACACTCAGTGAGGATGGTACTGGTGTTACTTATAGCTTTACTGTTTCCTATCAAAGATTACATTCAAGTGATGAAGGTCAGACTGTAAGTGACTTACTTATTCGTGTACCTAATATTGATAATGCAGATGTAAAATTCACATTGGTAGGTACAAGAGACGCAAGTGGTAATCCAGTAGATGTTAATGTACCGATGTCGATTGTTGATTACTATGACGCAATTGGGATTATTCTGGTGGAGATGACTATGGTATTCCAACAGCTGAAGAATTAGCAGCTGGCAAAAAAGCATATACATTATCAGGCAATGATTATCTTCAAGATGATGGAAAAGTGAAGTCTTATAACATATATACAACACAAAATCATAGCCAGGCAGTTTTGGTACAAGTTACTATACCAATGGATCAAGCGAAGAACATCAAGTATTTACCACTTGATGCTAGAGCTGAGTGGAAGGCAAGTGATGGAGCTTCGACAGTTCGTGGATATGAATCTGGATGCCAATCATTGGAAGAATACTCTAATCATACAGTTACAATGAATGATGACCCGGAAAATGTGGGTGGTTTGTCTGATGTATCATTAATTACCGATGAATATGTATATAGTTTATCAAATCCATCTTCAATCACCGATGATTATGTAAAAGATGGACATCTAATCAAATCGGTGTCCAATCCAAATACCTATATCACACCAAACAATGGTGATTGGACAAACATTCCAAATGATACAAATATTAATTCAACTACATTCTTTAACTACATTGATACATTTACTTTAAGATGGAATCCTACAGTAACTTACTATGCTCCTGTATCAGAAGATATGGCTGACCAAGACGTATCTATGGTACAGTTTGGTGATGTAGTAGTTGATTATGTTGTTCAAGGCACATCAACACAACTACAACCATCTTACATGGATACAACATTACGCCCACTTTTCAATGCGGATGGTTCTTTAGGAATGTATGATGCAGCAGAAAATACTTCTGAACTACCACAAACAATCACGTATAATGGTGATGTTTACAATCTTGTTGGGCCAAGTGCAACATCTCTTGTTTCAGGATTATTATTAGAAGGTACAACACATGTTGTTTATGAATATGTTTTAGCAGCTGTGCCTGCTCCAACACCATCACACCATCTACACCAGCTACACCAGCTACACCAGCTACACCAGCTGCCCCAACACAATCTACCCAAACTCCAAAGACTGCAGATACTACAAATCTTTCAGGGTATGTAGCAGCGCTTCTTGCGGCTTTCGTTGGATTTAGTCTTACAGCTGTAAATAGATATAAATCAAATCAGATTTTCTAATGAAAAACAAAGGTCGAATTAATGTCGACCTTTTAAAATTACTGAATCATAAATTCAATGCACAGTGTCTCTGAAGTACTATCAGGAATATTATGAAATATAGAATAGATAAAGATGTCCCCATAAGGTTTGAAACCTTCATTTTTGGATTTGATTTTGTAATTTCTGTAGCTCAGCTACACTGATTAATTCGTTGGTTTTTAACTTCTTTAATAATTCTATAGAATTTATGCTTTTTCAATCACTTGATAATTTCCATTTATAAATTTATTTTGCTTAATCAGTAATAAACCAGTATCTTGAGGATAATTTTGATTGTTTTTGTTATGTTCTTGAATTCTAAATACTAATCTAGATACTTGAATTTTGTTTATGGTTGTTAAGGTATTTGATTTTTTTAAATTTGCTGTAGGGTAATAATATTGAGTAGGGTGATTCTCTATATCAAAGTCAATACCTTGATTATATTTCTCAAGTAAATGATATGTATCGGATGCAAGTAGATATTTAGTCTTTGCCCAAAAACGCTTCTTCTTCTAATTGTTCTAATCGATCATTGAAGGATGTAATTGCTAAAGGAATATTACCTTCTGCTAAAATTTCACCAATTTTTTTGATATCGTTATTCCTAGACTACTATAAAATTTAATGGTTACTAGGATATGAATATCACTCATACTATAATTACGATAATTGTTTTTCTGGATGTCTTCTTGGATGTATCAAACCTTTTTCTTTCGTAAAAACGGATCATATCTTTTTGATATCCCTGTAGCAATACTGGCTTCTTGTATATTCATATTCCTCCTTTGTGAAATAATAAATAAAAATAACTTTTTGACCTTGGAACAATTCCAATGTTTATAATCAAAATATCAAATTAAGGGAGGAAAAACAATGAATAGAATATTAAAGAGTATTCTGTGTGTAACGATTATGGCTTCTTTAGTGGGCTGTAATAGTTCCAAAGAAGCAAAGTATAAGGCAGGAACATATTCTGCTGAGGCATCGGGACATAATCCGGGGGTAAAAGTTACAGCTGAATTTAGTGCAAAATGAATTAAAGAAAGTTACGATTGATGCATCAAATGAAACTGAATCAATTGGAGGTAAAGCAGCAACTGAGTTAGAAAAGCAATTATTAAAAAAATCAATCTGCTGAAATTGATGGGGTTAGTGGTGCAACCGAAACATCAAATGCTGTTAAAAATGCATATAAAGATATCTTATCTCAAGCCCAAACAAATCCCGAAACAAAAGAAAAGAAAGCTTTAAAAGATGGTCAATACACAGAGACTGTTGCTAGTTTTGGTGTTTCAGGCATGATGACTGGTGTTGTTACTATAAAGGATAACAAGATTACAGATATTGAAATTACCGAAGAACATGATTCTGAAACTGCGCAGTGGTTTAACGTCGCAAAAGATAAATTAATTCCTCGTATACTAGAAGCACAGTCTGTTGGAATTGATTCTATTACAGGTGCTACAACATCCTCAGGAGCTATTAAAAATATTGTCTCTCGTGCAATTGAGTCTGCTGGTGGTGATGTAAGTGATTGGTCTAAAGCTTCTGAGAAGAAAATAGATACCAAAAAATTAGAGGGATATGATGTAATAGTTGTTGGTCTAGGTGGATCGGGTGTCTTATCTTATGCGGCTGCAGCAATATCAGGTGCGAAAGTATTTGGTATTGAAGCTGCAGGTGAAATTGGTGGAAATTCCGCATCTGTATATGGGCCAATGGCATTAAATTCAAAGAACTTAAAAGATAAATATAATAATGGTCAAGATTATATCAATGCTGATGATGTATATAATACTTGGATTAAGTATGTCGGCACAGAAGAAAAGGCAGATATCATTAAGAAAGCTGTATATAACTCAGGAAGTGCACTTGACTATTATATGGATAACTTTGACTTCAGCTTTGATGGAATGAATGGATTACTTGGCTCATTTGTTGTTCCAGAATGGACAAAAGAATGGACTGTGTATACTGCTAATAATAAGAAATGGTATAAATTTGGACCTGATCATACATATCAGTTTAAACATGCTTTAGATAAAGCAAAACAAATGAATGGAAAGAATGACTATATGTTAGAACTATCTGCTAAGGAATTAATTACAGATAAAGATGGAAAAGTTATTGGTGTAAAGGCAATTTCCTATGATGGTACAACATATGAAATTTATGGAAAAACTGTAATTTTGGCAACGGGTGGATTTTTAGGCAATGATGAAATGATGAAGGAAGTATATGGTAGTACCATCCATAAGATTGGTGATACAGTGAATGATGGAACTGGTATTAAGATGGGCCAATCTGTTGGTGGTACAACATATGCATTAGGTACATTACCAATGGTACATATCTCACAAGTCCCAAATATTATTCGTGATGATTCATTAACAGCTGATCAAAAGGCGATTCTTTCCGCTCTTTCAATTACGCAAGATGCAAAACAAGTTAACGAGAAGGGTGAACTATTATCGAATCTTGATGAATCTGGTACAGAAAATAAGGAACTTACAGTAGGTGTTGTATTCGCACCTGGATTCCATTATTACAATGCATATACACAAGAACAAATTGATGCAATTAAAAATAAGGGATTATCAGAAACAACATCTAAAGTAAGTGTATTTGGTCTAGATCAAGGTGGTAAAGTTCCGGCAGCTAATACGCCAATTGCAGACTTGGATAAGATTATTGATGTGGCTGTTGCAACAAATAATGCATTTAAGGGTACGGCTAAGGTACTTGCTGAAAAACTAAACATGGATGAAGCTACTTTAGCTAAGACTTTAGGTAATGGTAAAGATACTTATTATCTATTTGAATGTGCTGGATATTCATATGGTACTGTTGGTTCATTGGATGTCGATGTGAATATGAATGTTTTAACTAAGGATGGTAAGCCTATTGCTAATTTATTTGCTGTAGGACAGGATTCTGAAGGTGTTGCAAATAAATCTGGTGCAGCATATTCACCTTGGGGTGGACAGGCACAGTCTTGGACATTTGTATCTGGTCAAATTGCTGGTGAACAGGCAGCTAAGGTTGCTAACGAAACAAAATAGTTATCTACAGAAAAAGGACTTCACAAACAGGAAGTTCTTTTTTTGATGTGCAAGATATGGCATATACCACGAGGTTGAAAAAGTACCTCTAGCCAAGAAATGCAGTCTCTAAGGTTTAGCTGAATTCAAGGGTTTCCATCGTGAGATGAAATCTGAAGATAGAACCAGGAAAACTGTTGGCTCGATGGTCACGAATCTCAATTGAGTCAGATTGATGATAGGAAAGATATATGTCTTACTCTGGGGGATTATCAGTACCAAAGGTGGACTAGGGTCAGTAATCAGTGCAAAGATTCTAAAATTAAAAGGTCTGTTATCACTAACAGACCACTACCAAGAAGTGCATAGTTATTAAGTTTTGAACCACCGTATACCGAACGGTACGTACAGTGGTGTGAGAGGTCGGAAGTTTAAAACTTACTTCTTCTCGATTATGTAAATATTTTCGCAAAATCTTCAAAAAAATTACTTAACTTAGTTTAAAAAAATTATAATATACGGTTAACATATCTATTAAAAAGTACTACAATAGATGTGAAAGAAATAACATATGAGCCGTGAAGAATATATCTATTTAAAATCAAGTAAATGTAGTGAAGCAATATACATTTATTTGAAGCATCCTATTGAAAATGATATTTATCTAAATTGATTTTTAAACCAATTGTTTTTTACAAATTAAAAATTATAATGATATCCAAAATTGTAGCGGTGGTAAAAAGTGGGCTTGTTATATATAATGACGGATCAGTTGGAATATGTGAACAGTTGATTCAGGGTAACTTACAAGTAGGAAATGTATATGAGTCATCACTGTATGATATTTGGAAATCAGAAAAGCTTAGGGAAAGTAATCGAACCTAGCATAGAACTTTTTTGCAAATACAGAATGTTATGATTGTAGCAAAATTTAAAGAATGTTTTTATGGAAAAGGAATATGCTATGTTAGAGCAAAAAAATAAATTCTGGGAAAATATTATTCTATTGACCCATTTTGCCCAAAATCAAAAAGCAAACAAAGGATGAGCTAAATGAAAAGTATTATATGCAGTGATTTAAAAAAGACATATAAAATAAGAGTTTCAAAGAAAGGAATTTCAGGATTTTTATATCCTGAATATACATTAGTTGAAGCGATTAAAAACATTAATTTTACTGTTGAAGAAGGATCTATAACAGGTATTTTTAGGATCAAATGGAGCTGGTAAAAAGTACGCTAATAAAAATGATGACAGGTATTTTAGTGCCATCAGAGGGGAGTATTTCTGTGAACGGGATTTACTCCTTCTAAAACGTGAAGAAAAATTTAAGAAATCTATTGGATTAATGATGGGGAATAGAAGTTCTTTGATTTATGATCTTCCTGTTCGTGATTCTTTTGAGTATCTTAAAATTATTTATGATGTTGATAATGAAAAATACAATGATGCATTAGTGTTATTAAAAAAATTAATGCAATTGAACTTTTTAGATATTCCTGTTCGTAAAGCTATCGCTTGGACAAAGAAAGAAAATGGAATTAGTATCCACAATTTTTACACAATCCTAAAAATATTATTTTTTAGATGAAGCAACAATAGGGATGGATATTCAAAGTAAAAATAGAAGTATTGAATTTTTGTATGTTTTTAAAGAGGCAATATAATACAACAATTATTTATACTTCGCATGATTTGAATGATGTTGAACGAATTTGCGACAAGATTATTTATTTAGATAAAGGTGAAATTACATATGATGGGCCTGTAGATAGGTTTGGTGCAAGAAAAGAAGCAACAAAAGTTGAACTGATTTTTTTAATGAGAAAATTGATTTTGATATTGTTTTTCTCGGAATATAAATATGAAAAGACAGATGACTACACATGTAAATTTTATCTAGAAAATGACAAAAATAAATATATTTTTAGAAAAAAAGTTAATATGTATTCAATTCAAGAGATGCAGATTAAGAGAGTTACTTTGGAAGATAAGGTGTTAGATTATGTGGACATACATAAAAAAAATGATTGAAAACTCTATAAAAAAAGTACTCGCATATCCTTTTGAAGTATGGATGTTGCTTATTTACTCGCTTTTTGAATTATCATTTATTTTACTTTTTCTGGTGGTCTATTTCTAGCAACTTTATACTACCTGATGGATATGTGCAGGGAGATATGTTTGTTTTTCTCGGCAATGTTAATGGTTTCAAGTGGATTCCAAGAAATATTCTTTGGAATAAAATGTATTACCATATGACATAAATGATGGGAATTTGGATAATTGCATTATCAAACCTAAAAAAATATGTGGATACACTATATGTTGGATACTATAAACGTTCCAATTATATTAGAAAAAAACAAATAATTGGTTTAATTGCTTTTCATTGTTTCTGTTTATTGTTTTGCAATTGATGTCAATATTGTGAGAACAATACTAGCATTTGTACTTTTTATTTTTTTCGCAAATTTTCATTTTTCAGTTTACTTGAATTACTAATAAGTTTTTACAGCGTTCTGGTTAGAAAATATTGATAATTTTAGAAACTTATTATATTCAGTAAGTGATATAAAAAAATACCCAATGGGATTTTTTTATGAAAAGGTTTCAGAACTTTTTCTGAACATCATTCCTATTGGTTTAGTAACTTACTATCCATTTGAAATTGTAATTGGGCATATAAATATATCAGTTGGGATTATACTTAGATATTTGCTTATTTTTGGCAGTATTGATGTTTTTTTGTAAGAATTATTTCAAAGAATGGACTAAAAAAATATGCATCAAATAATTAGATATATACAAAGGATGCTAGCATTTTCGAAGATTGAATTAAAAAAATGAAAGCATATTCTGGACAGTTATCTTCTTTATTGTTGACACTACCTATCAAGGCTATACTGACATATTTAATATGGGCGAATCTATCCACATACAATTATTCCATTGATTTACAATGGTTAGTTTTCTATTCAATAATAGTTAGTTTTACGGAGTTTATAACGATGCCGTATTGTGAAATAGCATATAATCTTATGCAAGATATCCACACAGGTGATTTAGATATGTATATTGTTAAGCCAATTCATTATCTTTGCTATAGATTTATTTCGAAGCTACATATATTTTTTTCTCTTTGTGATTGTAATGATGCTTTTTGGAAATTGTATATAAAGTAAATATTTTTTTAGTTTTCATAATATAAGTATTTTTATATTTCTATATTATTAGTGTTTCATATATCTATATCATTTTTTTGCAATGGTTGGTATATTAAGTTTCAAATTTGAGAATATCTTAACACTCAGAGATAATATCTGGAATATAATCCGTCTCTTGGCAGGATCTATTTTACCTTTAAGTTATTATCCATTTAACATAGAGAAAAATTTTGAAATTTTTACCATTTGAGTACATCTATTATAAGCTGGTTATTTTTTTACACAAAATGTTGCATTACCTACAAGTTTTGATTTTTGTGATTAGTGGGTTATGGCTAATATTAGGTATCTTTCTGTTAATAGTTATTTGGAACAGATCAATTCGGCATTATTCATCTCAAGGTGGTTGATGATAAAAAGGAGATGAATTATTGCTATAAAAAAATGTGGATTTCTTAATTGATGAAATAAATTTTTGAAGAACTTTACAATAAAGTTGTTACATTTGGTTGCTTATCTCACGGTGGTGGCAAAGTGAGAGATACGAATAATCGTCTTGCAAGTCTGGAAGGGCAATAAAAGCCCTTCTTTTAATGCTTCCTAGGCCTGTATACCTTAAAAAATCCATATCAATGTGCGGATATGGATTGTATGACTATTTTAGAATGTCTCTTAATACAATATTTGCGTTACGATCTGGACCTACAGATACTAAGCAGAACTTTGTACCTGTGTATTCTTCGATGAAACGTACATACTTTTGACAGTTAGCAGGTAACTCATCAAATGTTCTAGCATTCGATATATCTTCTGTCCAGCCATCGAAGTATTTGTAAACTGGTTTTGCTTTTGCATAGTCCTTTAGGGAAGCAGGGAACTGTATCATACTCTTTACCTTCGATTTCATAGCCTACGCAAACTGGTAACTTTTCATAGCCTGTTAGGATATCTAGTTTTGTGAGTGCCATTTCAGTTAGACCATTGATTAATACAGCCTGTCGAACAACTGGCAAGTCTAACCAACCTACACGACGTGGTCTTCCGGTAGTAGCACCATACTCTGAACCTTTTTCACGTAAAGCGTGTGCATCATCGCCTTGTAACTCGGTAACGAATGGGCCTTCACCAACGCGTGTTGAGTAAGCCTTTGTTACACCGATAATATGATCTAGTTTGCGTGGGGATACACCTGCACCTTCACATACACCTGCAGCAGTAGGGGATGATGAAGTTACGTATGGATATGTACCGTAGTTGATATCCAACATATTTGCTTGAGCACCTTCAAATAATACAACTTGTTTTGCGTCTAATGCTTTATTAATCTTGTCTGTCGCATCACAAATCATTGGTAGTAGGCGTTCTCTGTATTCTTTAAATGTAGCTACCATTTCATCATAATCAAATGGTTCTGCGTTAAAGAGTTTAACAATTTCTTCGTTCTTCTGTGCAAGTACTACTTTTAACTTCTCCTGGAATACATCCCAATCTCGTAAATCACAAACGCGGATACCGATACGTGTGTATTTATCGGCGTAACATGGGCCGATACCATTCTTGGTTGTGCCAATCTTACCAGCTCCAGCACGTAATTCCTGTAACTCATCAATCTTTACGTGATATGGCATAAGAAGGTGAGCACGGTCACTGATCTTTAAGTGATCACATGTGAATCCTTGTGATTCTAACGTATCAATCTCTTTAAACAATACGGAAAGATTTACAACGACACCAGGTCCAATAATGCATGTAGCATCTGCGTTTAAAATACCTGATGGTAATAAGTGTAAAATGATCTTTTTATTATTAACGACAACGGTATGACCTGCGTTATTACCGCCTTGGAAACGCACTACCATATTGACGTTAGTACCCAATAAATCTACGACTTTTCCTTTTCCTTCGTCGCCCCATTGGGAACCTACAACTACATATCCTGACATGATATATCTCCTTTAACGCAACAATAATATCATATATAACTTGAATATAGGCAAAATAGAGAAAAATTATCAGTGTTTATAGTAAAATGGGTAAAGAGGTGATGAAAATGAGTGAAAGAAATGCAAAAGGAAAAACACCGGAAGATTATGGCTTCCGTATGCCTAATAAAAAAGGTATTCAGAAATTTGAGTTACATGAGGGCGCTAGCGTCAAGAAAGTAATTGGTATTGTATCAGGTAAGGGTGGTGTAGGTAAGTCATTTGTAACATCTATGCTGGCATCAATGATGCAAAAGAGAAATCATAGAGTAGCTGTCTTAGATGGTGATATTACTGGTCCTTCCCAAGGAAAATCTTTTGGTGTTACATCAAAAGCGGAAGGCTTTAAGGGTACAATCTATCCAGCTATCACAAAGAATGGAATGCAATTAATTTCTTCTAATATGTTATTGGACAAGGATGAAACCCCAGTTATCTGGCGTGGTCCGATGGTGGCTTCTATTCTGCAACAATTCTATTCAGAAGTATTATGGGAAGCAGTAGACTACATGTTTGTAGATATGCCTCCAGGAACAAGTGATGTTCCATTAACTTTATTCCAATCTGTACCACTTGATGGAATTATCGTAGTTACAAGTCCACAGGATTTAGTATCCATGGTTGTTGAAAAAGCAATTAATATGGCATCAATGATGAATATTAAGGTATTGGGTCTTGTTGAAAATATGTCTTATGTACAATGTCCTAACTGTGATGAAAAGATTTATGTCTTTGGCAAAATCACATGCACACGAAGTTGCACAGAAGTATCATTTGCCATTACTTGCACAGATTCCAATGAATCCAGAGATTCCTGCTGCTGCAGATAAAGGGTTGCATCGATGAAGTGGTTGTTCCGGAATTAGATGTTGTAGCTGAATTCATCGAAAAGTATTTAAAGTATTCACATACTGTTCACACAGTTTTTACTAAGATACTTATAAGGAGACCAACTATGAACTGTCAATAAAAAAATTTATTGAATTGACAGAGCATGACGAAAAACAACTCCTAGGGAGGAGAAATTCAAAAAAGTTTAGTCAAGATTGAATGATTCGTTACATTTGAGCATGTGATAGATAGATTTGACCAACTTTTTGGCACAGTGTCCAAGTGCTTGATAGTGTGACTTTCCCTGATCTTCCGTCTTATGGCGGTAGTATTCAGCGAACGTATTATTATTCTTCACCACATTTCCAGCAGACCAGACTAGTGCATAGCGGAGTAGACTATTTCCTCTTTTTGGACATTCTGGTATGACTTGCGTTAAATTTTCCTGATTGTCTGATGACAGGATCTAAGCCAGCATAGGCAAGTATTTTACAGGGTGCATCAAAATCATTTATATTTTTTATAGCAGACAGAATACAAGCAACACAGAAAGTACCGATTCCAGGGATTGTCATGAGGGGTGAGCTCATAACATCCGGATTCGTATTGATTCTTTCTTCGATTGTTTGAATCTGATCTGTATAGAACTCGATTTGATGAACCAACTGTTGAGCTTGGAAGGCAAATATGTCAGAAGGATTCCTACAGATATATCTGCCAGATTCTTCAGTTTTTGGGCCTTTTCTTTCTTGAAATGGCCTTTAGAAGCTTTGTGTAGAAGCTTGGTGAGAATATCAATTCGAGTTTTCTTTATTTGAGAAGGCAGCGGATAAGACTCAATCAAGCGATAGATTGTATTGGTGTGGAGGTTGTTATCAAAAAAGGGAGCCAGTTCAGGGAAGATCCGATCCATGGTAGCCACAAGTTGGATCTTACAGGTAGTTCGTTTCTTCATGGTATCCATCCTCATCTTACAAAGTTGATAAAGATCATCCAACCGTGCCGAGTCTCGCTGGTCACCTTGGATATGATGATTTCATTAAAGCGAGGCATATCAACCTAGCGTCTACACTATCGGTCTTAGTGTTGCGTATATTGGCTTTTCTTAAAGCGGCGGTTTGAAGTGGATTGATTTCAGCAGTTCGATAACCGAGCGATTTAAGAAAGTAAAGCAAGATTCTCCTGATAATGAGCGGTTTGATTCATAGCCTATCAGGATAGACTCCTTGTTGTAAGGAGCAAGATGAGAGAGTAACAGATTGAAGCCCTTGTCGTTATTCTCAAAAGAAAAAAAGGTTTGGATACGACACCATCAGAATCCATGATGGCAGCGTAATGAAGTTCTTTGGCGATATCAACGCCAACGTAAACGTGCATAAAAACAGATTACCTTTCTAGACCTGAGTCACCACGGGTAATCTGCTTCAGTATCCTTGCGAGACATAAGAACTCAATACATGTGTATCGGAACATCCAACCAATTAACTATGAAGCAGACTGTGGAGAGTAGTCTCCTGTATAACAGTCCCAGTTGAAACTGAGCTGTAGGATCCATAAACACTTACTCAGGACAGCTTCATTATAATAAAGGGCCAGAAAGGAGAGTATGATATCTCGTCTTCTCAGGACGAAATTATCATACAAGGATGTTCCATGACAAAGATTTTGATTGTAGATGATGAAGCGAAGATTCGCGAACTGATTATTAAATATGCAAAACATGAAGGTTTTGAAACAGCTGAAGCTGCCGATGGCATGGAAGCAGTAGAACTGTGCGAAAAGAATAACTATGATCTTGTTGTCATGGATATTATGATGCCTCACTTAGACGGCTTCTCCGCAGTGAAAGAAATCAAGAAAACAAAACCACAGTTGCCTTTTATTCTTTTATCCGCTCTAGGTGAGGAATATGATCGTATTCATGGTTTTGATGTTGGTGTTGATGATTATGTAGTTAAACCATTTTCTTCGAAAAGAGTTAATGATGCGTATTCATGCCATTTTTAAAAAGAGTACATCCTATTGAAGCGGTATCTTTAGAACAGTTCAAGATTGATGGTATGGTGATTGATTATTCCGCACGTACTGTAACGATTGAAGGTCGACGTATTCAATTATCTCCAAAGGAATATGAGCTTCTAGTATATCTAGTGAAAAATATGGGTATTGCCTTAACGCGTGAACAGCTATTACAGAATGTATGGGGTTATGACTTCTTTGGAGATGATCGTACACTAGATACACATATCAAACTGTTGCGTAAAATCTAGGTGATTACGCAAAGTATATTATTACGTTGAGAGGAGTTGGCTATCGTTTTGAAAAAGTTAACGCCTAAGCGGAAAAAGAATATTAGTTTACGCTGGAAGATTGGTCTATATCTTTCTATATTCTCATTTGCGCTTGTTGCGATTGTGTTTATATTTCAGGCTTTATTATTGGAGCCGATGTATGAAGCAAGTAAAAAACGTACGGTTGAGAATGTATCGAATGCAGTTGTTAATGTTGTAAAAGAAGATGATGATGCGGATGATATAGAAGAATACATCAATATTGCCCAAGAAACCAACGAAACATGCATTCGTGTATTACGTGAATCAAATGTTTTTCCAGGTACGTATGAAGATACGTATCTTGAATCAGGTGGTAAAAATCTAGGCTGTCGTTTATACAAAATGTCATCGAATGAAATCCTAACGCAGATTGCAAATGCAGAGAACAGCGATAAGGGTGAGTCGATGGTTGTACAAGATACAAACTTGATTACACCAACTAATGGTGAACGTTTTCGCAATATTACTTATACACGCATTATTAAAGACCATGATGGTAATAAATCAATTGTCATGGTTTATAGTAATATCACACCAATTTCTACGACAAAGAAGACATTGTCGATGCAGATGTGGTATATCTCTGCAATTATTTTGGTAGCAGTATTAGTATTAACGTATATCATGTATCGTACGATTGCGCGTCCACTGATTTTGATTAATCAATCTGCGAAAACATTACCGGAAGGAAAGTATGAACGTGTAACCGTTCAAAATTATCGTGAGGCAGAAGAGTTAAACGACACACTTTTAACGGCGGCAGAAGATATTCAGAAAGCCGATAAAGCAAAACGTGATTTGATTGCGAATGTATCGCATGACCTTCGTACACCACTGACAATGATTTCTGGTTATGGTGAGATGATGAAGGATCTTCCAGAAGAGAAGACAGATGAAAATATTCAGGTAATCATCGATGAATCCAAACGCTTAACATCACTAGTCAACGATCTATTGGATTTATCAAAATTACAAGAAGAAAAGATGCATTTAGAGAAAGAGAATTTTGATTTAACTAAGGTATTGCGTACACAACTTCAAAAAAATATGATGTCTATCATATGCAAGAAGGATTTACGATAGATATAGAGTTATCGTCTGAAGCAATCATTAACGCAGATATCAAACGTATTGAACAAGTATTTAATAACTTCATGACAAATGCTATCAACTATAGTGGTAATAGGAAACATATCATTGTTCGTGAAATATTAGAAAATGATAAAGTACGTGTTGAAATTCAAGATTTCGGAGAAGGTATTGCAAAGGATGATATCTCTAAAATCTGGGATCGTTATTACAAGATTGATAAGGAACATGTTAGAGTTTCAAATGGTTCTGGTATCGGTTTAGCAATTGTTAAAGAGATACTTGAATTACATAATGCCAAATATGGTGTTATCAGTAATCTTAAAGAGGGTAGCACGTTTTGGTTTGAGTTTCCTATTGTTAAATAAAAAAGTCATGTACTTCACAATGAGAGGTGCATGACTTTTTAGATAATTTCGTTTGCTAGTTGATTGATATCAGAAATGATTTGTTGTTCAAATCGATTTGTGTCTGCATGTTTTAAGACGAGTATCTTACTGTTTGGGTTTGTTGTAAAAACTGTTTGACCTCGTGTTTCTTCACCAAGGAGGATAACATCACAATCACAATATTCACCTTCAAAATTTTCTGGATGTAGTAAGTATTCAGTGACTGTCAAATCAAAAATGGTATGTCTTGTGCATTGATGCTGGCGGCCATATATCGCAAAGAAATCCATAATGCCACCAACCATTTTTATAAGATATCGTTCATCGTGTATCCAACTTTGTACTGTTGCTTCGCTGATGGTGCAATCATCACAACATTCAAGTGGGATAATCACTGTCGAAACTTTACCAGAGAATACTTCTTTTGCCGCATGTGGGTCAGCATAGATATTAAACTCCGCATGCGGAATTACATTACCTTTGTACCAAGAACCACCCATTACAACTATCTGTTCAATATGATGAATGATTGTAGGCTCTTTCAGTAATAAATTGGCGATATTTGTCAAAGGGGCGAGTGCCATGATGGTTACCGGTTCTGGGGAAGAAAGAATCTTTTCCTTCATAAATGAAATAACATCTTGGTTCGTTGTTTTCAAATTATGCTTTGGAAAGTCAAATCCTTCTAGGCCATTATATCCATGTGCTGCTTGTGGTGATGGTGGATAAACAAGCGGATGTTCAGCCCCCATACATACTGGAATATCTTCTCTATGAATGTAATGGAGGACGTTTAACATATTCTCTGTGATAAGAGGTACTAGGTTATTGCCACATACTGTTGTGATACCGAGAATATGAAAGGTATCTGGATTAGCAATTGTAGAAAGAATGGCCATTACATCATCATGACCTGGATCGCAATCAATGAGTACATATTTTTTCTTCATTATTTTTTTCCTCAATTCTACAATTTAATAATTGAATAGTTTTATCTGATTCGTTGAAAATCGCAAACACATGACGGTTCAAGTGTAAATGAAATCTCAAATTTTTGTGAATTAATATAGATTGCTTGTTCTTGATAATCAATAGAAATTGATGTAATCATTTCATTCATGCATGAAATAGATTTTCGTGTTACATTACGATTTTGATTTCTGGTTAAATAAACATTATGATGATCAATTTCAACAGATTGATAGTCATAGCAGCCATGCCATTGGTAACACATGTGAAGATGAATGTTATCTTGTGGCATCCATTCAAGCGACATATGATGGATTGAAACATCTGGACCGCTGAAGTTGAATTCGCTATGAGCATCTAATAAGAATCGTTTTTCTTCAATGGTTGCTGTTCCACGATGAATACGAATTCCAGAGATTCCGTGATGTTGTTTCAATCCGATGTCATATCCCCAATCTTCAATAGCTAATGTTGAAAAATCAATTTGGTAAGATGGTTGTTTTATGATTTCAAACTGATTTACAGCGAAATAATTTCGCTGAATACGATTTTGACTACGTATGATTAATCCATATTCTAAATAAGGGATGTCGTTGATGGTAGGTTGATACTCTAAATTCAAGTCTTGTGTAAAAATGCTATGATAGATTTTCCCTGAATAACCCTTGATATAGATAGCTATTTCAAGGGGGAGATGTTCTGGGGTATCTAATTTACAGCGAATGATATCATTTGGTTCTATGATTGCGGCAAATTCTGGTTCATATCTGCAATCATATACATCTTGTGGACGATAATAACTATGCGTATATACTTTGAACTCTTGATTTGAAAGTATATCATCTAAACATATTTTTAATTGATCATCTTGTACACGTAAGTTGCATGCATGGTAGCGACTTGTTTCTATCTGAAAGCCGTTTGTTGCATAAGGAAGAGTAAAATCTGTAATATGAGTACCAACTGTTTTATTAGGATATGGAATATCATGGATTTTACATGCTAATGTAGCAAAATAATATGCAGATTTAGAAATTGTTGTAATATTCTTTGAACCAATTGAGGAGGAACATAAAAGGGTATCATTCAATGGTTTAATCCATTTTTCATTGATGTTTTCTAGTCCGACCATCATTGCAATGATGGAACCTACATTTCCTAAATTACAATCTGTATCGCGACCTGCTTCAGCAATCAGTTGCATTGTTAAATCGAAGTTGTTTTTACCGTATAACATGCCATACAGCATGATTGCAGTATTCGGTAGGATATGACAGAGTCCTTCGTAGCGATCATAGCTATGCTTGTCTTCAATATACGCAATGCATCTAGCAGGGTCTTTAGGATATTGAAGGTGAAAGTCTAACATTTCTTGAATTAAATGGGCGTAGTTAGAGCTTTGATTGAGGTACTGTAGTGCTGTTTGAATTAGTTCTCTTGCATCATGAATATTCCAAGCAAGGGAAATACATACAGCTATAAATTTACCACCCTCAATACCATCAAGGTCATGGGTGACACTACTCATTTTTTCTGCTAAATCTTTTGCGATTTCTGGTTTATCTAATGCAAGGTATCCCCAACAATCACTAAAGATTTGACCCCCAATTTGTTCGGAAACAGCTTTTGAGTTTTGTTTACAAGAGCCGGATAGTGGAGCATCTATGTGATTCATTAGATTTAACCATGCGGTATGTTCTGTTGAAATACCTTTTCCTCCCCACCAAAAGAAGCCTTTTTCATATGGAACAACATTTAGGAGATTATTTGCCATATCTTGTGCAGTTACGTGATTGAATGAATGATGCTTGATGACATCTGCAAAAAACAATGGACCATTGGCATCATCGTCAGCCGCAAACTGTGAATAATCCGTTAGATAATCAGTAATAGGTTGATAACATTTACGCACTTCAGGACCAGTCCATGATTCGATTGGGGCACCTAAGCGTATGCCAATATTTTTTTCCTAACCAAGAAGCATATATTCTCTTGTAAATATCTTGAAATGTAGTCATAAGGTCACCTTTGTATGGAAAATATTATAACGATTATTTCATATTTATGGAATGTTGGCATAGCAGTTATAGTCTTTTCGAAAATTTAATGCATCCTACATGCATATTGATAAAAAGTATGTTATATTTAAAAATAGAAATGAGGAGGAAATTTTCGACTATGAGTGATATTTTAAATATCATCGCAGATGAAACTTTGACATATCATCAGCAAGTTTTAGCACTTGCTAGATATGCTGAAAATACTGACCATACACTTGCATTAAGTCCAGAATTAATTCAAGCAAAGCAGATCGTATTATCTGTGATTTAGGTGAGGGCAACGCTCCGTATCGTCCACGCTATATCTGTCCGGATTATGAGTTGCTGATGGAGAAGGGTTGCAAGTTTTTGCAACTAGAAGCACCAAAGAATCTTTATGAGGCATTAAACACACTATTGATTTTCTATCATAGTGTTCCAAGTATTACATCGTTCCCTGTATATTTGGGTGATCTTGATGATTTACTTGAACCATTTGTATTAAAGGAAAGTCGCGAGAATGCAAAGGCAGCATTGCGTTTATTCTTATTGAATATTGACCGTACTTTAACAGATTCTTTTGTCCATGCAGATGTAGGACCACAGGATTCTGAAACTGCACGTATCTTATTTGAATTAACGGAAGAAATGCAGCTGGCAGTTCCTAATCTTACTTTGAAGTATGATCCTGACATTACACCACGTGACTTTGCGGCTTTAGCTGTCAAATGCATGATGAAGACATCTAAGCCATCTTTTGCAAACCACAAGATGTTTACAAGAGAATGGGGCGATAAGTATGCGATTGCTTCATGCTATAACGGATTAAAAGTATGTGGAGGTGGATTTACTTTACCACGTCTACGTATGTATGAATGTTCTTTAAAGGCGAAGGATACAGAAGATTTCTTAGAGAACGTTTTACCTTACTATACTTCTATCATGCTAAAGATGATGGATGACCGTATTGAATTCTTAGTTGAAAAGACTGCATTCTTTAAGTCTAACTTCCTTGTTACAGAAGGATTTGTGAAGTTAGATAACTTTACAGGTATGTTTGGTATGGTTGGTTTAGCTGAATGTGTAAACCACTTACTCGGCATTAAGGATCCTAAGAAGGGCTTTGGTAACAATGCAGAAGCAGATGCTTTAGGTTTACGTATTATGGACCGTTTAGAGTCACTTGTAAATTCGCATGACTCCAAGTACGCAGCAGCTTTTAACCATAAGTATCGTTTACATGCACAGGTTGGTATCGATAGTGATGGTCGTGAAGATTCACCTGGTGCACGTATTCCTGTTGGTGCAGAGCCAATTATCCCATTACAAATTAATCACTCTGAAAAATTCCATAAGTATTTCCCTACAGGTATTGGTGATATCTTCAAGTTTGAAGAGACTTGGGAGAATACACCAGAAGCTGTATTAGATATCATCGATGGAGCAATCAGAAATGATATGCGTTACTTCTCTCTGGTTATCTTGAAAATAACGATGTTGTTCGTGTTACAGGTTACCTTGTTAAGAAGAGTGAACTAGCAAAACTTGATGCTGGTAAACAGTCTTTAAATAACGTTTCTATCTTCGGTAAGGGTGCACGTGATTTTGGTGCAGCATTAGACCGTACAATTGTGAATGATGGCGACAGCTCCAATCAATAAAATCATCGAATTTTCAAATGTCGATGGTCCGGGTAATCGTACATCGATATTTGTCCAAAAGTGTCCATTCAAATGCCTGTATTGCCATAACCCTGAGACGATTCATATGTGCGTACATTGTGGTGTATGTGTAGAAACTTGTCCCAAAAAGGGCGAGGCTTTAGAAATCATCAACGGTAAAGTCGTTTGGCATAAAGAGAAATGTATTGATTGTGATACATGCATTCATGTCTGTCCGCATTTATCATCTCCAAAAATTACGGAGATGACTGCGGATGATGTTATAGAGCAAATTAAACCGTTGTTTCCGTATATACAAGGTATTACGGTATCTGGCGGTGAATGTACGAATTATCCTGAATTTTTAACAGAATTATTTACAAAAATACATACGTATAACAAAACATGTTTCTTAGATTCTAATGGAGCATACTTATATGAACAGATGCCTGCGTTAATGGCGGTGACTGATGCAGTGATGCTTGATGTAAAGGCGTGGAACAAGTCCTGGCATGAAAAGTTAACGGGTATATCCAACGAAAATGTTCTTCGTAACTTAAAATGGTTACAAGAACATAATAAGCTCTATGAAGTTCGTACTGTATGTATGCCGAACATGCATGAAGATAACTTATCGACAGCATTAGGCGTTGTCGCTAACTTAGACCCTAACATCCGTTATAAACTGATAAAGTATCGCCCATTCGGTGTAAGAGAAGAGGGATTACAGAAGTTGGGCAATACGATTACAACGGATGAAGAAATTCATTTGTTGAAAGTTGCATGTGAAGAACATGGAGCGAAAAACGTTATTATTGTGTAATAGTTACAGATTTTGAAATAATGATTCATGATTTTGTTATTGCATTTTCTAGATGATTATGAAAAAATAAATCTGCAGATGAGTTCAACTGCTTAATAGAGGAATGCAAAAATATGACAAATCAAATGCATCTACAACTCACTGAAACACCATTTTAAAAAGTTGTTTTAGTGACGGTTTGGGTGCATTTTTCATTTTTTGATTCACTCGATGTTTTAAGAACTATCTTATTTAATTCAGGAGGGAAAAATATGAATAAGATTTCCAAGTTAGTGCTTGGGTCCGTTGTTGCTTTATCCATGGTTGGATGTGGTAGCAAAACAGATTCTAAGTCATCAACAACTGCATCAGAATCAGGAGATAAGACAAAGATTTCATTGATCTTACCATATATTGGTGACCAGTCTTATTTCGACACAACTTACAAGGGACTACAGTTGGTTCAACAAGAACTTGGCGACAAGGTTGAAACAAAGTTAATTGAAATGGGTACAGACGCTGCTGGTTGGGATACAGCATATCGTCAAGCTGCGGATGATGGCTATCAAATCATTATCTCTGGTAACTTCCAATATGAATCTTACATGTTGGCTGTTGCTGAAGAACATCCTGAAATCAAGTTCTTAAACTTCGACTATAGTGATGCTAAGGCAAACTCATTAGATAACGTATATTCAATTACTTATGCTGCTAACGAAGCTGGTTATTTAGCTGGTGTTGTTGCTGGTGTTAAGACAGAATCTGGAATTGTTGGATGTATTGGTGGTGTAGACTCACCTGGTATTCGTCAGTTCTTAGCTGGTTATATGCAGGGTGTTTACGATGTAAATCCAAATGCTAAAGTAATCTCTGGTTTCGTAGGTGGATTTGGTGATCCAGCTACAGCAAAGGAAATTGCATTAAATATGCACAAGCAGGGTGCTGATGTTATTTATCACGCAGCTGGTGGTTCTGGTAACGGTTTATTTGAAGCTGCTGCTGAAGCAAACTTCTGGGCAATCGGTGTTGATGCTGACCAGTATGCTTCTATGAGTGGTAAGCCTGAATTAGCTAAGCACATCTTAACTTCTTCTGAGAAGAAGTGTGACGTTGCTATCTTACAATCTATCAAGTTAATGTTGGATGGTAAGGCTGAATATGGTACACAGAAGACTTTAGGCTTCGTTGATGGTGCTGTTGGTTTAGCTGAGAATGAAAACTATAAGGCTAATATGACTGCTGATCAACTTGCTAAAGTTGAAGAAATGAAGAAGAAGTTAGCAGCTGGAGAAATCAAGGTTAACGATCAGTTGAAGGATGATAAAGCCTACGATACTTGGTTAGATAAAGTTGGTCTCAAGTAATTCACGTTTTGAATACCAAAGATGCTCTATCGAAAGGTAGAGCATCTTCTTTAAAAGAGGTAACAATATGGACAATACGATTTTGAAGTTAGATGGAATCACAAAGATATATCCAAATGGTACTGTAGCAAACCGCAATATCAGTATTTCCTTTAATAAAGGAGAAATTCACTTCCATTTGCGGTGAGAATGGTGCGGGTAAATCAACATTGATGAATATTATCTTTGCGATTGAAAAACAAACAGAGGGTAAGATTTCTTATAAAGGACAGGAAATCAATTATTCCTCTAGTTTAGATGCAATTGAGAATGGTATCGGTATGGTGCATCAGCACTTTATGTTGATTCCATCCTTTACTGTTGCGCAGAATGTTGTGTTAGGTGCAGAGCCTAAGAAGGCAAACGGCTTTATCGATATGGATAAAGCAAATCAAATTACGAATGAGTTAGCGAAAAAATACAAGTTTGATGAAATTAACGCAACTGATTTAGTCAGTGATTTGACGGTTAGTGCAAAGCAGAAAGTTGAAATTCTTAAGACACTATATCGTAAAGCAGAAGTCATTATTTTAGATGAACCAACTGCAGTTTTAACACCACAGGAAACAGTTCAGCTATTTGAACAATTAAAGGGATTTAAGGAACTTGGTCATACAATTATCTTTATTTCTCATAAACTAAATGAAGTAAAAGAAATTTCTGATCGTATCACGGTTATTCGCTCTGGTGAAACAAAGGGCACATATGATACGAAAGATGTTTCAATTGAAAAATTGACAGAATTGATTATTGGCCATAGTCTTGAAAGTTCATATGATTCTTTACGAAAACAAGCTAAGAATAACGATACGATTTTATCTGTTGAAAATTTATCGTTTGAAGTTGGCGGGGTTAAGAAAGTAGATAATGTTAATTTTGCGGTACATGCGGGAGAGATTTTAGGTATTGCGGGTGTACAGGGAAATGGACAGGAAGAGTTGATTAAAGTAATCACTGGTATGGAAACGTTCCAATCAGGAAAGGTGATTCTTGGTGGTGTAGATATTTCTACAAGTGATATCTTGCATAAACGTGAAGCCGGACTTGCATATATCCCAGAAGACCGTATGCAAGATGGTATCGCAGCTACTGCAAGTATTCAAGATAATGCGATTTCAACATATTATCGTAAGCCAGAGTACTCTGGAAAAGTCTTTATGAAGGGTAAGAATATTCGTAAGATTGCCCAAGAGTTAATTCAAAAGTTTCAAGTAAAAACAAATTCCGAAAAACAACGTATTAATTCTCTTTCTGGTGGTAACATTCAGAAGGTGGTGGTTGCACGTGAGTGGCAAACAAGTCCTAAGTGCATGATTGCCTCACAACCAACTCGTGGTATTGATATTGGTTCAGCTAACTATATCCATCACCAGTTAATTGATATGCGTAATAATGGGGCTGCAATTTTATTGATTAGCGCAGACCTGAATGAAGTAATGGCAGTTAGTGATTCTTTAATTGTCATGTTTGAAGGAAAGATCGTTGCGTACTTTAAGAGTGCAAAGGATGTTTCCGCAAACGAATTAGGTTTCTACATGTTAGGAACTAAGAAACAAAGTGAAGAAGAGATTAAGGAGGCAAGCAAATGAGTACGATGAAAAGAAAGTTTCGTATTACTGATGATGGACCTTTTGAAGCATTACGTATTCTAGCTTCCATTGGCATTGCATTAATTGTTACATTTGTAGTATTAGCGTTCGTGTCAAAACAACCGCTGACTGACTTATTCGCTTACTTACATATCCACTTAGTAAGCCAAGTTATTTTGGATATGTACTTGTAAAGGTTATTCCTTTAACATTTGCAGGCCTTGCGACATTACTGTACTTTAGAACAAACTTATTTAATCTAGGTACAGAAGGTGTTTTCTATATCTCTGGTATTGTTGCGACAGTATTCGCTATCAATCCAGCGTTTATGACAGGGAATACTGTCATTGACTCTATGATTCCAATTTTAATGGCTACTTTATTTGGTGGAATCATTTCGCTTATTCCAGGTCTTATTAGTATACGTTATAAAGCTGATGAGATGGTTATTTCACTCATGATGAACAGTATTCTATTTGGTATTGGATATTTCATCTTGAAGAATTTCTTAGCAGTTGGAGGTGTCAATGGTACAGCTTCTCCAAACTTTATCAAGACGGCTCGTTTACAGAACTTGATTCCAAAGACACAGGTACATACTGGTTTTATCATTATGATTATCGCAGTTATCTTTATCTATGTTCTTCTCTATAAGACAAAGCTAGGATATGCGATTCGTATGACAGGTATCAATGCGAATTTTGCGAAATACTCTGGTATGGGTGCGTTTGGTATGTTTATGGCTGTTCATTTCTTAGCTGGTGCACTTGGTGGTATGGGTTCATCCGTTGAACTTTTAGGTATGTATCAAGCATTTACTTGGACAGTACTACCAGGACTTGGATTTACTGGTGCATTAATGGCAATGCTTGGTAAGAATGATCCGATTGGTGTATTGATTGCGGCGTTTGGTATTAGTTACTTACGTGCTTCTGCACAGTTGCTCGCAAATGACTTACCATACATCGATATTAAGATGATCTCTATTGTAGAAGTTATTCTAACGTTACTCATTTCATCTCAGTTCTTCTTGAGAAAGTGGCGCTCTAGACAACTTCTAAAGGAGGAAAAGAAGAATGGCTAATTTATTCAAGGACTTATTGAATGCAAGTTTTATCTTTATTGTCATTCGTGTTGCGGCTCCACTTGTATACGCATCACTTTCTTCCTACGTAGCTTCACTTGCGGGTATTCCTAATATTGCGATTGAAGGTGTCATGAACTTTGCGGCTTTATTCGGCGTATATTTTAGTGCCGTGTCTGGCTCTGCATGGATTGGTTTATTAGGTGCGATTGCGGTAGGTATCGCATGTGGTTTCGTACTTTCATTCTTCACGATTAAGATGAAAGCTAGTCCTATCATGGTAGGTATTGCGTTAAACTTATTCTCAGCAGATTTTGCGATTTATTTATTGTTACTGTGGACTGGATCAAAGGGAACTACAGCTAGTCTTCCATCAAAAGTGTTACCTACAATTGATATCCCATTCATTAAAGATATTCCAGTTCTTGGTGAAATTCTTAGTGGACATTATTTCTTAACTTATGTATGTCTATTGTTAACAATTCTCTTATTCATCCTTGTCTATAAGACACCGTTTGGTTTACGTATGAAAGCTTGTGGTCTTGATGCGCATGCGGCTGAATCTGTAGGTATCAAGGTGAATCGTGTACGTATGATTGCGGCATTGTTGTCATGTTTCCTAGCTGCTTTAGGTGGTGCATATCTTTCGATGGGATATATGTCATTCTACTCCAGTAACATGGTGGCATCTCGTGGATGGATTGGTATTGCGGCTGCAGCCGTAGGTGGTAATAACCTTGGGGTTGTAGTTTTTGTAACAATGATTTTCTCGGTAGCACAAGCGATTGTAAATGTACTATTGTTAGAAGGTTTACCTTCAGAGTTAGTAAATATTATTCCTTACGTTTCCGTATTAGTAATTCTGATTATTATCGGTATTCGTACAAAGAAACAACTAAAAGCAAAAGCATAGTATTTGATTTATCGTCATGAAGCAGACTGTAACAGGTCTGCTTTTTTAGGTCTTTTCATTATATTTCTTTGTTTCAACATTTCTTGTTTTAGTTTAAAATGTAGATACATAATCGGAGGGTTAAAAATAATGGATTATAAACAAAAGATATGAAGAATGGGTTCGAATGTTACCCTGAGGGTGACCCCCTGAAAGATGAATTGTTGGCTATCAAGGATGATGATAATGAAATCAAAGAACGTTTTTTTATCAAAATTTAGCATTTGGTACTGCTGGTTTACGTGGCATTGTTGGTGCTGGTACAAACCGCATGAACTTTTATACAGTTGGTAAAGCAAGCCAAGGTGTAGCAGAGTATATTTGTGCACAGGGACAAGAAGCGATGGATAAGGGTATTGTAATTGCGCATGACCCAAGACATTTCTCAAAAGAATTCTCACAATTATCTGCTGGTATTTTCGCAGCGAATGGAATTAAAACGTATGTATTCCCAGACTTACGCCCTACGCCTGAACTTGCGTTTATGATTCGAAAGTTAGGTACAACATCTGGTATTAACATTACTGCTTCTCATAATCCTAAGGAATACAATGGCTATAAAGCTTACTGGAGTGATGGTTGTCAGGTAAGTAGTACTGTTGCGGATGGTATGGAAGAAAGAATTAACGCAGTTGATATTTGGAATGGTATTAAAAAGTCTGATTTCAATGAAGGCGTAGCTTCTGGCAAGATTGTTGTATTATCTGAAGAATATGACCGTGCATATTTAGATCTTGTAGAAAGTCTAGCAATTCACAGTGGTGATGAAATTGACTTAGATATTCCACTTGTATATACACCACTCAATGGTGCAGGGTCTATTCCATTTGCGACAATGATGAAGGACCGTGGATTTACTAACTGGCACATCGTACCAGAACAGAAGGATCCAGATCCAGACTTTACGACAGTAGGCTATCCTAATCCTGAAAGTCCAGCAGCGTTCAAGATGAGTGAAGAGCTTGGTAAGAAGGTTGGTGCAGAATTATTAATGGCTACTGACCCAGATAGCGATCGTTTCGCAATTGAATTACGTGATGATGATGGTAACTATATCCCATTAAATGGTAACCAGACAGGATACTTATTAGTCAATTACATCTTAGAAGGTCATAAGAGTGCTGGAACATTACCTGAAAAGGGTGTCATGATTAAGTCAATTGTTACTTCTACAATGAGTACTGTCATGGCAAATGCGTATGGTGTTGAGATGTATGAAGCATTAACAGGCTTCAAGAATATTTGCGGACGTATTCCTGCATTACTTGAGCAGGGATATACTTATCTATTCGGTTATGAAGAATCTGTAGGTTACGCAGCTAGTGTAGATATCCGTGATAAGGATGGTATCTCTGCTGGTATGTTAGTAGCAGAAGCTGCTGCTTACTATCGTAAGCAAGGTAAGACATTATGGAATGTATTACAGGAACTCTATGAGAAGTATGGATTCTATGCAGAAGATGAACCAAACCTTGTATTAGAAGGTATTGCTGGTGCAGAACGTATCAAGCGTATGATGGTTTCTATCAGAAACAATCTTCCAACTGAAGTTGCCGGATATAAAGTAGAGAAGGTAATTGATTATTTACACGGATATGAAGATATTCCAGCATCTAACGTATTACGTTTCTATTTAGATAACGATAGTTGGTTTGCCGTACGTCCATCTGGCACAGAACCAAAGATCAAGTTCTACTTCTATACAAAGCAAGCTTCTCGCAAAGAAGCACTCGCAGTGAATGCGAAGATTAAAGAAGCAGTATTAGAAATTGTAAATGCAATTGAGTAAAGATACCTTAGGGTATCTTTTTCTAACTTATGGTAAAATATTATGGGTGATAACAATGAAAAAGAAAACAAAACAAGTACAACGTATTGAAACAATGGAAGCGAATATGAACGAAGTAACTGCTGTCCTAGAAGAAACAATCAAGGCAACTAAGAAGTTAAAGCGTGTCATGAAGAAGTATGATGCGGTTAGTAAGTATTATAGTAGCCAAGATTGGTTTGATGATGCACAAGCACATAGTGCAGGAAAACTTCCTGAAGATTTAGCTTGTGGTGTTCTATCAGAAGATCTTGCATATAATATGATTGGTGATATGTATCAGTATGCATTATCGCAACTTGAATTTGTAACAAACTTCTAAAGAAACACTAAAGTATTTACTAGGAGGATGTTAAAATGAGTAACATGAATAAAAAAACACTATACATACAATTTTTTTCAAGTTGGTCAAAAATATCCTTCTTGTGAAAAATGGGATTTGGATTGATTTTAAAGATAATACATTCTTATTTGTAGTAAAGGATGATATCTGGACACAAGAGGAGCTAAGTAGATTAAAGACATCTGATGTGACAGTATCCTTTATTCAAAAAGGGTATTATCGATGCATTTGTATTAGAGATATTTGATTGTTTAGAAGCTAGTGATTTACCATTTTATGTAAAGGATGGAGATGCAGAATTTATTGAAAGCAATCAAATCAAAAAAAATTCATTTGCATTTGAAATCGTCTTTGTAAGTGGTAGTGATGAAGTTGTGGCGGTGCGTCATGAAGAATTTAGCAAAGAAGAATCAACTACATTACATGAAAAATTGCAAAAGAGATTGGTGGAAGAAACGGATGGGTCAATGTTTGAAGCGGCGTATGAAAAGTTGATTTCGTGCTTTGAACCATTTGAACTCTTAGAGTTTGCGGTATTTACAAAGAAGTGTAGTTTACGAAAGAATTGAGGTAGCTATGATTTATATCGGTATTATTATCGTTACAGTATTAATTGATTTATTTTCAAAGATGTGGGCAGCTAGTTTAGGGTTGTTTCATGATATCCCTGTAATAGAAGGTTTCTTTCATATTACATATGTACAAAACACTGGTATGGCATGGTCATTACTATCTGGACAACAAGGCGTACTTGCACTGGTTGCGGCAGTGGCGATTGGTCTAATGGGTTGGTATCTATTTTGTAAAGAAACCAGATATATTAACAGGAATATCTCTTGCATTAATGATAGGTGGTGCGGCAGGGAATCTAATTGATCGACTATTCTTAAATTATGTTAGAGACTTCTTAAATTTCTATATTTTTGGCTATGATTTCCCAGTGTTTAATGTTGCGGACATGGCTTTATGTATTGAGTATTCTTATTGCTAATCGCAACATGGAAGGAAGAGAAAAATGGCAAAAACAAACGTGGATCGTAAGTGAAGATACAAAAAGAAAGATTAGATAAATATTTAAGTTTAAATACAGAACTATCTAGAACACGCGTGCAACAGCTCGCAGATGATGGCATGATATTCGTCAATGGAAAAGTCGCAAAGAGTTCATTAAAGGTTGTGACAGGTGATGAAATCTGTTGTGATGTACCAGAAGATCGTCCGGTAGATATTCTACCGGAAAATATTCCATTAGATATTCTATATGAAGATCATGATATTATCGTTATTAATAAGCCAAAGGGTATGGTCGTTCATCCAGCGCCTGGTAACTATTCTAATACAATGGTCAATGCACTGTTATATCATTGTAAGGATTTATCGGGTATTAATGGTGTGATTCGTCCGGGTATCGTTCATCGTATCGATAAAGATACGACAGGTTGTATTGTGGCATGTAAGAATGATAAAGCACATGAAGCGATTGCTAAGCAGTTGGAGAATAAGACTTGTCATCGTGTTTATAAAACTATCGTTGTTGGAAACATCACACATGATGATGGTTTAGTGGATGCGCCAATTGGACGTGATCCGCGTGATCGCCAACGCATGAAGGTAACTGAAGAAAATAGTCGTGATGCTAGAACTCATTTCCATGTGTTAGAACGTTTTAATGTTGCAACTTACCTAGAATGCCGTTTAGAAACAGGAAGAACTCATCAAATTAGAGCACATATGAAATATATCAATCATCCAGTGATGGGAGATGATAAGTATGGGCAACCATGTCCATATATGGATACACAAGGTCAGGTACTACACGCCAGTGAATTAACGCTAGTTCACCCTACAACAGGGGAAACGATGACATTCCATGCACCACTACCAGAATACTTTGAAAAGTTATTAAAAATTCTTCGTAAGAGGGTAGCCTAATGAAACAAAGAAAAACAATTGCGACAAATAGTATTATCGCAATATGTTTTGTGGTATGGGTGTTTATTCAATTATTTCCAAGTGATAGTACAATTACAAATTCAATTTTGATTGGTGCTTTCTATAAACCTTTTGTTTTAGCAGGTGAGTTTTGGCGATTATTAACAGCAGGTTTTGTTCATGTTCATTTATGGCATTTAGCGATGAACATGATGGCTTTATTATCACTTGGCAAAGTCTTTGAACCATTATTAGGGATTAGAAGATATCTGTTGATACTAATACCTTCAATTATTGTGGGATCTCTATTTGTACTAGCTTCACCAGAAAATAGTTTTGTTGTAGGACTTTCTGGTGGTATTTATGGGTTACTAGCAGCGTATGTGACACTGATTTTACGTACAGGTGGTTGGAGAATTCCTCCGGTACGTGCGGCGCTCGTGAATATGTTGTTTATCAATCTCTTATTGAACTTCTTGCCAAATATTTCTGTACACGCACATTTAGGTGGCTTTGTGACAGGACTGATTATGTATGGATTTATTACAACAGATAAAGCAGAGGTTTGCAAACGTGTAAATCATATCGTCGCTCTTGTTGGGTTAGTTGGAGTTTTATGCTTTATTTCATGGCAGAATCGCTATATCCCAACACGTTCTCGATATCTAGGGACAGATTTAAAGGTATTGCAAATTTTGAATGATGGTCCATTGCATCAGTATTCTTATTTCTTGGCTGAAAGATTGGATACTGTATATGGATTAGATGATGGATTTGTACAGGTTCTAGGAAAGGAATAGATTATGACAAAACAAGATAACATCTTAAGTTGGGACGAGTATTTTATGGGTCTTGCGCATTTATCAGCCTTACGTTCAAAAGATCCTAATACAAAGGTTGGTGCTGCGATTGTTGATGATAACCACCGTGTTGTATCTGTTGGTTATAATGGGTTTCCAAAGGGATGTTCTGATGAAGTTTTCCCTTGGGGACGTGATGGTGATACTTTAGATTCTAAAGTATGCCTTTGTTGTACATGCAGAGTTGAATGCTATTTTAAATTCGAAGTGGCCGGTTGCAGGATGTACGATTTATGTATCCTTATTTCCATGCAATGAATGTGCGAAGGCAATTATTCAATCTGGTATTCATCGCATCGTATATGAATCTGATAAATATAATGGAGTAGATACTAATATCGCCAGCAAGCGTATGTTAAAAGCTGCTGGTGTAGAGTTAGTACAACTCAAAGATACAATTCATTTAAATGTTGAAAAGATTCCAAATCCAGAATTATAGAAGATTTGGAATCTTCTCACTTTCTAATGAAAGAAGGTAATGATGAAGAAATTGATTATCGTAATCCTATTAGTGACTTCAATCCTAGTCGGATGTACGACAAATGAATTAACAAATAAAACAGATACTGAAGAACTAGTGTTTCAACCATACCTAGAAATCCAGAAAAACTCATCTATTTCGTTAGGGATACACAACGTACCTGAAGGATATATGATCCCCGCAAAACAACAGGGTAAAGTTGTACGCTTTGACTACATGACAAATACCTATGACTATCAAGACAGAGTCATGAAGAAATATGCGTATGTATATATTCCGTACGGATATGAAACAAGTACAGAACGATATGATGTTGTGTATACCATGCATGGTCATACGGGAGATGTAACTTCCTTTCCGGGTGAATTAGATGATTTAACAGATATAAAAAATGTAATTGATCATCTGATTGAAAAGAAAGAGATGAAGCCAATGTTAATGGTATTTGCGTCCTATTATCACGATAATGTCGATATGGATACAGATGATTATGATGCAAGTTTAACGGAAGCTTTTGGCAAAGAACTACAGAATGATTTGATACCACAATTTGAAAATGCATATCGTACATATGCTAGTTCTACAAGTGAAGAAGACTTAATCGCTTCAAGAGATCATCGTATCTTCTTGGGATTTTCCATGGGTGCTGTTACAACATGGTATCGCATGATGGATAGCATGAGATACTTTAGATACTATGTGCCTTTTAGTGGATCGCTATACTGGGGAAACCGTACTACAGTAGCGCAATATGGTCGTGATAATCCAGCTTGGACAGCACAACTTTTAGAAAATGCAATCATTGCACAAGGATATACAGCAGACGACTTTTATGTATTAACCCTGACAGGCACAAAGGATTTTGCGTATCGAACGGTAAAGATGCAAATAGACGATATGAAACAACATCCAGACATGTTTCATTATGATAGTGATGAAGTAGAAGGAAATTTTACATTATTACTTGCCGCAAATGAAGAACATGACTATTATGCGAAAAGATTATATATCTTTAATTCTCTACCAATTCTTAGTCAGATGATAGCGAAGAGGGATGCGTTAAGTTCGTTAATTCATGATTGACGAATCTGATTGAATATTGTATCCTAATTAACAGAAAAAAACAGGCTTTTAATATAGTACGAGATACTATGAAGGCGATGATAGATTACACTCTAGTAGTTTTTAGAGGAACTTGTAATAGATTACTTACAACCTTTGTATATTTTGTGCAAAAGGTTGTTTTTTTATGAAAAAGGAGAAAGTAAAATGAAGAAGACATCGAAAAATCTGACAGTGAAAATGATGGGTGCATTAGGCTGTGGTCTCATTGTTGGTTTATTAGTGATTTTTCTAAGAGAAATATTAATGAAGGGAAATCAGGCAGAACTATGGAATACGATTAATAATCTGTTTTTCGCAGATATTTCTGCCGAAGGAAATGAGAAAGCGATTGGTATCTTCTACATTGTTGGACAAATTATTTGTACGTGCATTACAAGTAGTTATCATTCCAATGGTATTTACAAGCATTGTACTGGCAATGATTCATATTTCAGACACAAAGAAGCTAGGGCGTATCTCTGGTAAGACAATCGGATACTTTATGTTAACAACGATATGCGCCATTGTAATTGCGGCATTAGCAGGAATTGTAGCATATAATGCAGGGGCATTTACCAATAGTGCCGTAGACTTAACACAAGCTACTGGAACAGCTGCTAAAAATCCTCTTATGATTGTTGTTAATGCGATTCCAAACAATATTACTACAGCATTTGGGAATAACGGTGCAGTACTTGCGGTAGTAGTTAGTGCAGCGATGGTAGGTATCTGTATCAATCACTTACAGGATAAAGTTACAGTACTTGTAAAACTATGCGAAGAAATTAACGCAATTATAACGGTATTCCTAGATATTGTTATCAATCACTTTGGACCAATTGCCATCTTCTGCTTAATTGTTAGAACTTGTGCAAGTTATGGTGTAACACACCTACAACCTGCTATCGCTTATGTACTCTTAACAGTATGTATCTTATTACTTGTGCTTGTGACTGGATATGCGTTGTTTATTAAAATTATCAACTGGTTTAAATCCAATTCCATTTGTTAAGAAGATATTTAAAGGTAGCGTTATTTGGATTCTCAACATCTTCCAGTGCCGCAACGCTTCCACTAAACATGAAGACAACTATTGAAGAACTTGGTGTAAATGAGGAAATCGCATCCTTTGTACTGCCACTTGGCATGACAGTTAACATGGATGGTACTGCAATTATGCAGGTTATCGCAACGATCTTTATTGCTGGATGTGCTGGATATCCAATGACATTTACAAGTATTCTTACAATCGGTTTCTTAGCAATCGTTGCATCTGTAGGGAACACCTGCAGCACCTGGTGCAGGTGCAGTCATTCTATTTACAATCCTAAGTGGTGTAGGTTTCAACAATGAACTTGCATTAATGACATATACATTAATTCTCGCAATCAACCGTCCGATTGAGATGCTAGTAACATCCCTCAATGTAGTTGGTGATAGTGCTTGTGCAATCGCCGTTGCAAAGAGTGAAGGAGCATTAGACGTAGAAGCATACGAAAAACTATAATCAAATTCATATATAAAATACAGGAGGAGAACAAAATGAGTAAAGAAGTAATCATCGCATGTGACTTTAACAGCCAGGAAAAAACACTAGAGTTTCTACAACAATTCAAGGATGAAAAACCATATGTCAAGATTGGTATGGAAGTCTTCTATGGTAATGGTCCAGAAATCGTTAGACAAATCAAGCAGCAAGGACATCAAATCTTTCTTGATTTGAAATTACACGATATTCCTAATACGGTTTATCATGCGATGAGCATGCTTGCACAGTTGGATGTTGACATGGTCAATGTCCATGCGGCAGGAACAATTGAAATGATGAAGGCTGCCCGCAAGGCATTAGATGATCATGGAAGCAAGGCAATCTTACTTGCGGTAACACAATTAACCAGTACAACAGAGGAAGCTATGCACGAAGAATTACTCATTCCACAAACGATGCAGGAAACAGTTGCTCAATACGCATTAAATGCGAAGAAGGCAGGTTGTGATGGTGTAGTATGTTCTCCATTGGAAGTAGAAATTGTTAAAAAGGTATGTGGCGAAGACTTCCAAACGGTTACTCCAGGTATTCGCTTTGCGACAGATAGCAAGGGTGACCAAAAGCGTGTGACTACACCTGCAATTGCACATCAATTGGGTTCTGACTATATCGTTGTAGGAAGATCTATTACAAAAGCAGAAAATCCAGTAGAAGCGTATCGCTTAGCCACAAAACAATTTCAGACAGGAGAAGAATAAGATGAAAAAACGTATTGCCAAAGACCTATTAGACATCCAAGCAGTATTTTTAAAGCCACAAGACCCATTTACATGGGCGAGTGGTATCAAGTCTCCAATCTATTGTGATAATCGTTTGACGCTTTCTTATCCAAAGGTTCGTGAAGATGTAGAAAATGCTTTAGCAGAAATTATTCGTAAAGAATATCCATCATGTAATATGGTTATGGGTACAAGTACTGCAGGTATTGCACATGCGGCAATCGTTGCCACAATACTTGGTTTACCAATGGGGTATGTACGTACATCTTCAAAAGATCATGGACGTCAAAATCAAATTGAAGGAAAGCTCATAGATAACGCAAAGATTGTGGTTATTGAAGATTTGATTTCTACTGCAGGGTCAGCCGTTGAAGTTGTAGAAGTACTACGTAAAGAAGGAGCGGAAGTATTAGGTATCGCATCTATCTTTACATATGGTATGCGTAAGGCGACAGAGCGTTTGGCAGAACACAATGTACGGAATGTATCTGCTTCTGATTACGATACACTGTTATCAGTTGCAGTAGCAGAAAATTACATCAAAGACAGTGATGTAGAAGCACTCTTACACTTTAGAAATAATCCAAGTGATGAAAGCTGGATGTCAAAATAATTCTTTCAAATCTTTACTAACTAATTTTATAATTACATGCATGGACAGAAGAAAATTAGTAACACTTACAAATCTTTGCATGATTACCAAGGGTGATGAAATCCTTGTTATCGATAGACAAAAAGAAAGATTGGCCGGGGTTTACCTTTTCCTGGTGGTCATGTAGAGGATGATGAATCGATTGTTGATTCTGTTATTCGTGAGGTCAAAAGAAGAAACAGGATTAAATATTCAAAACCCCAAAACTTTGCGGAGTGAAAGGATTGGGTAAATTCTGATGGTAGTCGGTATATCGTATTCTTGTATACATGTAATACTTTTTACTGGTGATATTATCTCTTCTAATGAGGGAAATGTATCTTGGATAAAGCGTGAAGACTTTCTTGAAATTAAAGTTATCAGTCGATATGGATGTTTTGATTCGTGTATTTGAAGATCCTGAAATTACAGAGTTTCTACTATCAAAAAGTAATGAAGAATGGAATATACACTTAAAGTGATATTCTATTTTTCTTTTATGATATGAACGTGATACTATAGTAGTAGGATATAAATGTTCATTCATTAGGAGGAATCATTATGTATATTGAGATGATGTATCCAGTATTTATTATGATGGTGATTTTTATTGTAGGAATTTTTTTGTTTTTGCGACAACATTACAAAAGATATCACTCTGCAGGAGAGAAAACTGATATTCGTAATTATAATGACTATGGTGAACCAGCAAAATCACTCTATACGAGTCGATATTTATTTAGCTTTCATAAAGATATTGATGTAACGGATGAAAAATGATAATGTAGTCTATCATTCATCTTCAAAATTATTTTTCTTTTTACAAATGAAACAACAATTACAGATGCACAAGATAGAGTTGTCGCAACGATTGCAAGAAAGTTATTTTCACTTCACTTAATTCACTACATTGATATCGTTGGTGTAACGTCATTTGAACTTTCTAAAGACTTATTCCGCTTTTTTTGGATATGAAATTTACCATTGATGAACTTGGTTGGACTTTACAGGGTGATTTTTACAAATTTGAACTTTGTATTATATAACAATCAAGAACGTGTCATTGCGGTTGTAGGACAGAAACTATTATCTATGCGTGATAAATATTGCATTGATTTGTATGATGTAAATGAAGAAGCGACTGTAGTCGCGATTGTCATCACGTTAGAGAATATGCTGATGGCTAGAAGAAACGCAAATCGTTCTTCATCTCATTCTCATAATAGTAATATAGGGAAAGTTATAAAAATACGTGTATTGATGATTCATACACGTATTTTTTCTGTATTTTTTAAAATGTAATTTAGCAATTTCTCCAAGGCGCTCGAGTCCATATCGTTCAACAAACGCTTGTGCAACGATATCTACTTTATCTCCTGATCCTTTCGGTAGAGTCATGTTATATTTTTTTCTCCATTTCTTCCCATGTTTTTTTAGAAAACCATAACGTGAGATGATAGAACCAACAGCGACGGATAAGTATTTATCTTCTGCTTTTTGTTTCAAAAATGAATACCACGAATAATTTGTGGCTCATTTTTGAAGATACCGATAATAAGAAGTTTCTGGTGTAAATTGATCAATAATCTTAAAAACTTGGAAGTTCTATTTTTCTTAGCAAGGTTGATATAGGCTTGGTTATGCAACTTTGCCTTAATAGCGTTTAGGTTATTTGACTCATGTACTCGATTGTATTTTTGTGGAGGTACAATTAATAAACTATGAGGAATACGCTCCATGAGTAAAGGTCCAATCTTTAACATATCCGCATCACTCATTTGTTTAGAGTCACGTACACCAAGCTTTATTAAGAAATCGACATTATCTTGTGTAACGTAACTAGCACATACACATACTGGCCCAAAGTAATCGCCAGTACCAACTTCATCGCTACCCGCTTGGGGATATTGATTTGTTGTAGCGGTATTTGAATTTCATCTTGTCCCTGCATAAAAGCTGCTGCGTATACATTTGCGTCTTTTCCTTGGAATACAGTTTTACCTGATGTATAACAAGTAATGACACAATTTTCTGGTTTTAATTGCCATTTTGCATACTGTGGTGGTGTAGTTTGAAATTCACTAAAAGTTTTGAACAATTGTTCCTCTTGAATCGATTTGAGTTTTAAAGTAATTGTGTTATTCATGCATTATATTTTATCATGCTGTTGGAAGTTTGCACTGTTTTGTTTTATCATCTTTATATAGGAGGATTCTTTATGTTCACTTTTACAAGAAAAATTGGGCAATTTATTTTAGTGCCTTTTATCGTTATATTCTTTTGTTTTAAAAAGCAGCGCAAGGATACAATACCGGTATTTTTACGCCGGTTGATAGGACTTGTAGGTTCTATTATTTCATATTGGATTGCTTGGATATTATGTGGTGTATTTGCAAAATACGTTACAATTGTTCCAAGTAAATTTCTTGGTTTAGCAGGTTCGCCATTCGAGGAAAGTTGCGAAAACATATGTTAATCAGATAGCTTGGTTTATTTTATTATTCTTAGTTTTGCGTGTCGTATTCTTTGTGGTTGACCGCATCGCAAAAGGCGTACATAAAGTTCCTGGGATTCACGCGATTAGTGCGCTATTAGGTGCTGCTTTTGGTGTGTTAGAGGCCTTTGTATGGATAGTTGTGATTACGGTATTCTTATGTACACCACTCTTTAAGAATGGTAGCTATATTGTAGAAAATTCCTTGTTTAAACAAGTAAATCAAGTAACAGAGCTAGTTGCAAAAGATTATTTAGGCCATTATTTAGTAGTGAAGGTTTCTCAAAGATTGAAGATGGCACAAAGACATTAACTGATTTACAACGAAACGCAGTTGAAAACTGGTTAAAAGATAATGGGTTTGTTGATGAAAGTAAACTGATGAAATAGGAGTTAGTATGAGTGTAATTGGTAGTCTAGAATTGAATGTGATATTAGAACAGGTAAAAAAACAATGTTCTTTTTCACTTGGCATTGAATACGTAGATACCATCAAACCATCATTTGACCCACTTGTGATACGTCGTGAACATGCATACATGAAAGAAGCACTTGCAATGTGTATTCATGAAGATCGTTTACCAATGTCTCAAATAAAGGATTTAAAAGATATTTTATTAAACGCAAAAAAAGGGTAGAACTTTAACCGCACAAGAATTAATTGATGAGATGTTTTTGATACAAGGCATTCAAGGAATATTAAATTATTTTTAAATCGATGAATGCTTTAGCACACGAACATCTACAAGACCTATATGATACATTAATTGTTCATGAGAAAATCGCAAAAGAGATAGGTAATTGTTTAAATCAATATGGCGAAGTAATGGATAAAGCTTCGCCAGAGTTAAAGTCGATTCGTAGTAGTTTATCGCGCATTGATAGTGAAATCGCAACTGCCGCAAATCGATTTGTGGTAAGTCATTCAGATAGTGTGGTTGACTCTATTGTGACAATGCGAAATGGTCGTGCAGTTATCTTGGTGAAAGCATCAGATAAGAATATGTATGGTGGTTTACTGCATGGTGATAGTGCGTCAAAACAAGCATCATATATTGAACCTGCATCACTTGTTGGTTTAAATAATCGTAAGATGGAACTTGTTGAGAAAGAAAAAGAGGAGATTCATCGTATCTTGACGATGTTATCAAGAAGTGTAGCATCGATTGCGGATGAAGAAATATCCAATATTGAAACATGTGGTATCTTAGATGCTATCTTTGCGAAAAGCTCAATGGGGTAAACTTCATGATGGTGTTGCGGCCGAACTCACAGAACAAAAGGAAATTGAAATTATACGTGCCAAACATCCTCTTATTGATCCAAAGAAGGTAGTGGCGAATAACTATCATTTACGAGATCCAAAACGTATTCTTTTAATTACTGGTCCAAATACAGGTGGCAAAACTGTATCTATGAAAGTGATTGGTCTATTTGTCTTAATGACTTATGTTGGTATTCCTGTAACCGCAGAAAGTGCTATCATTCCTTTCTTTGATAATGTGTTTGTGGACATTGGTGATGATCAATCTGTTGTAGAATCTTTATCAAGTTTTAGTGCACATATCAAGAAACAAGCTGAAATTATTCGTAGTGCAACGGAGAAATAGTTTAGTACTCATGGATGAAGTTGGCTCTGGTACAGATCCTAAAGAGGGTGAGAGTCTAGCAATTTCTATCTTGAATTATTTAAGAGATGTTAAAGCAACATGCGTTGCAACAACACACTATGGCCGTTTAAAGCATATGGTAAGCGCCACGACGATATTATGGTCGCAAGTGTTCAATTTGACCAAGAGAAGCTAGAGCCTACATATCGTTTTATCGAAGGTTTAACAGGACAATCGAATGCGTTTGAAATTGCGGAACGATATGGGTTGCCTAAATCAATTATTAAGTATGCTTCTTTCTTAAAAGAACAAGCCAAATCACAAGAAGATATTTTGATTGAACGTTTAGAAACACAGTTAAATGAAACAACCTTAAAGAATGATGAACTTAGTCAAAAGATTGCGGAAGTAAAGGCATTACAGGAATCTCTTATCAAAGAGCGTAATCAACTCTTAAAAGAAAAAGATGATTGGCAAAAGAATGCACAAGCTGAAGCCAACCAATATATTGAAGAAGCTCAACATAAGGCAGATGAAATTCTTGCACAAATGCGCAATGAACAAGCAAAGTATCATGAAGTGCTCAATGTACGTAATCAGTTAAAGAAGATTCAACCACTCGAAGAAGTGGATGAAACGAATTATGACGATATCACCTATCATGTTGGTGATGCGGTAGAACTACGTTCTTCTAATCAAGTATGCGAAGTAATCAAGATTGGAAGAAAAGAAATTACTCTGAGCCTTAATGGTAGAACGATTCATGTAAAGAAAAATCAGATTCGCCCAAGTTCACATGTCATTCCAAAGAACAAGACAAATACATCTGTACATATACGTTCACATAACATCTATGCAAGCATGTCACTTGAATGTAACTTAATTGGTATGCATGTAGATGAAGGAATTGAAAAGATGACAGACTATATGGATCAAGCAAAGATTCATGGTCTTAAGACATTCCGTATTATTCATGGAGATGGTACAGGTAAGTTACGTAAGGCTGTACATGATAGATTACGTAATGATAAGTCGGTTAAAGAATTTAGACTAGGAATGCCTCAAGAAGGTGGAACAGGTGCAACTGTAGTAACATTAAACTAAAGGAATACAATGGATAAAGAATATATCAAAGCAAAACTAAAGAACTTACCAAATGAACCAGGTAGTTATCAGATGAAGGATAAAAACGGAGAAATCATCTACGTTGGTAAGGCAAAGAATCTTCATAATCGTGTGAACCAATACTTTGTTGGTGCGCACGATTTTAAGACGACTAAAATGGTTAGTAATATCGATGATTTTGACTTTATCGTCACACGAAGTGAAAAAGAAGCTTTGGTATTAGAAATTAACTTAATCAAGAAATATCGTCCAAAATATAATATTCAATTTATCGATGATTCATCTTATCCATATATCAAACTGACGAAAGAAAAGTATCCACGTTTATTAATAGCACGCGATGCAAAGAAAGATAAGAAGGCAAAGTACTTTGGACCATTTCCGGATGCGACTGCTGCTAGAACAACTTTAAAACTATTACAATCACTCTATCCATTCAGAAGATGTACACACTTGGAACCTAAGGTATGCTTGTACTATCACATGCATCAATGTATTGGACCATGTGAATTTGATATAGATCCAAAGGTCTATGATGATATGAGCGATAAGTTGTTCGTTTCATGAATGGTGATACCAAAGATGTAGAAGCTGAGTTACAAACAAAGATGTTAGAAGCTAGCCAAGCACTTGAGTTTGAAAAAGCGCAAGAATATAAAGAGATGTTAGAGTCAATACGCCATGTAGTAAATGACAAGCAAAATATTGAAAAAGATAACCGTGGCTCACGTGATGTTTTTGCTTGGTATGCTAAAAAAGGTTATCTTGCGATTACTGGATTCTTAGTGCGTGAAGGAACAATTCTGAACAAAGAATTCCGTTTAAGACCACTTTATGGTGATGCAGAAGAAGAATTTACATCTTTCTTAGTACAGTATTACCAAGAGCATCCATCCGCACGCGAACTGGTATTGCCGATGACTCTAGATATTACAGCGTTACAAGAAGTATTAGATATGCCTATCTTTCAACCGCAAAAGGGTTATAAAGTGAAACTCTTAGATATGTGCGTTGAAAATGCTAAAAAACAATTAGACCTTAAGTTCAATGCGGCCGCTAGACAAGATACATTAACAGAACAAGCTGTATCACAGCTTTGTGAAATTGCAAAACATCCAATGAATCGTGTTGAGTTATTTGATAACTCTCATATTAGTGGGGCTTTTACAGTTGCCTCATGTGTTGTATATGAAGATGGATATCCAGATCGTAAGAGTTATCGCTTATATAAGCTACATACAGGGAATTCTGATGTGGATTCAATGAAGGAAGTTATCTATCGCCGTTATTTCCGTATGCTAAAAGAAGGGACTAGAATGCCAGATGGTATTATCGTTGATGGTGGTAGAACACAGATTGACGCAGCAAAGGAAATACTGGATTCCCTTGATTTATCAGATACAATTAAATTAATGGGTTTGGTAAAAGATGATAAGCATAGTACGAATGCTTTAATGGATACAAACGGTGATATCTTTGATATCGATAAAGATTCTGGTTTATTCTTCTTACTAACACGTATGCAGGATGAAGTTCACCGTGTTGCGATTACGTATCATCGAAAGCTTCGTACAAAGGCACAGACTAAATCTGTTTTAGATGAGATTTCTGGTGTTGGTCCAAAACGCAAGAAGTTATTACTAAAAGAATTTGGTAACTTTACAAATCTAAAAGCCGCAACAGTTGAAGATATTGCAAAGGTTGTACCTTTAGAAGTAGCAAAAGCTGTATATGATGCATTGCATCAAGCATATGAAAATACCGATGCATAAAGCACATCGGTATTCGTTTTATTTGGTGAATATACGTTTGAAGACTTCACTATTACCACGTCTTACAAACTCACGTTTACCAGCTGTTAGGTAACCTTTAAGGCCTTGTAAGTCCTCATCTTGACGATAAGTTAGAATGATAGAAACAACGATAGGAAGAAGAATCTTAATGAGTTGCTTCTGAATTTTCTTCTTTACTTTCTTTTGCTCATTGATTGCGTTTGAAACGTATTGTAAATGATCAACTTTAGCTTTAATCACTTGAATACTAACATTAGTAGTCTTTATTAATTTTTGAAAGGTCATCATTTTTTTAATAAAAAAATATGATGAGATAACATATGAGAAATGCGCATGCGGCATATAAGAAATACACGTTGTAGGGATAAATATTCATGTAAATACGCTCCTTAATGGTATTTTAACATGTTTATCTCTTTTACGTATGACAAAGATTCATTATAATAGTTACAACGGTGAACGAAATGTCAAAAGATATTATATTGGTGAGTGACTCTCATAGACAAACGGAATGTTTAAAACAGATTCGCAAGATGTATCCCGATGCATATGCATACTTACATGCGGGTGATAGTGAACTGCCTAGGCAATTAACAGAAGGATATGCATGCGTACAAGGCAATTGCGATTACTATGGGGATTATGAGTCTGAACTTGTATTTGAAGTAGAAGATCACCATATCTTTATTAGTGCATGGTCATCATGATATTGGGTATGGGTCTTTGTTTGGTTTAGTACGCCATGCAAGGGAGAGTGGTTGTGATATCGTATGTTTTGGACATACACACGTTCCATATGATGAACAGTTCGAAGAGATTCATTTATTTAATCCGGGGTCACTCAGTTATAACCGTGATGGTTCCAAACCATCGTATATGATTCTACATATTGATGGACAACAAGTATCTGCAGAATTAAAACGATATAAAATGTAAATTTAATCTTGAAAACTGATAGATATTTTGATATATTATTTGTGCTGTCCTCGTAGCTCAGCTGGATAGAGCTCACGCCTTCTAAGCGTGTGGTCAAGAGTTCGAATCTCTTCGAGGACGCTATATAGAAAAGATACCGTCGGCAATCAGTCGACGGTATCTTTTATCTAGGAGGCTATATGACAAATTACTACGATGAAATTCTTACTGAGATAGAAGATTTAATGCAACAAGGCAAATATGGTGATGCGAATTTCTTAGTTCAAAAAGAATTGAATATGCCATATATTCCTATTGATATCGAACAAAAAAATTAAAAGAGTTATAAAAGAGAACTAAACTATCGCTTGAGCGATGCAAAAGAGATTAAAGAAGATAGTTTAGATTCTCTATTAAGAAAGTTAAAAGGAAAGCCAAAGTCACAACTAGCAGCTGCCAGTGTATTGATAACACGTAACTTGCGAGATTGCCTGGTTGAGATTAAAGATTATTTATCAAAAGATCCATGTCCTGAGGCAGCTGCGTTATTGATTGAAGGTTTAGCTGAACAAGAAATATCTGATGAGTTTACACTAATTAAGAATGGAGTAGAATACACGTTCTGGTCAGATGATATTGTTCCTGTACATAAGTCTGAAGGTTTCTTGAAGGCACAATCCTATCTAAAAGATTGGTTAGAAAATGATCATCCTGATTTCTATGAAATGGCTAAAACATTATTGATTCATGAGGTATATGTATTCTTGCCATTATCATATGATGAAGATGAAGCAGAAGATTTAGCATTAACAATGCTGAAACAAGTATCAGATATGATGGATGAAGGAGAAATCTATCAGAAAGTATCTAAACAACTTGCATATGTGAAAACATTGCATTGACTTTCATCCCTAAACTTTGTAGGATATTAGCAGGCATAGTGGTCGAGTGCTAAAATCGACCGTAATATAGTAAAAACATAGCCGAAATATTGTATCTTTGGTATAATATGCAAGCAATAAAAAAGCGAAAAGGAGTTAATAAGATGTCAAATTGGACACTCAAAGAAAAATCAGTTGGAGATTTAACAGTTAAAATTGAAGGTAAAGAATGGGCAGATGCAGTAAAGAAGGCATTCAATAAGATTGCTAAGAATGTATCTATCAATGGTTTCCGTAAGGGACAGGCACCTAAGGCTTTGATCGAAAAGCGTGTTTCTGATAACGAAAGATTCATCACAGCTGTAGATGATAACGCAAACGTATGGATGCGTGCAGCATTAGAAGCTGAAAAATTAGTACCTATTAGCCAACCACAGTTGGATATCAAGTCTATTGACGCAAATGGTGTTGAATTAGTATTTACATTTGCTGTTATGCCTGAAGTGAAGTTAGGCGATTATAAGGGATTAGAATACAATCTTGATGAAGTTGCTGTTAGTGATGAAGAAGTTGATGCAGAATTAAACCGTATGCGCGAGCAATATGCAGAAGTTCAGACTAAGGATGGCGCTGCTGCTGAAGGCGATACAGTGAATATTGACTACGAAGGTTTCAAGGATGGTGTTGCATTTGATGGTGGTAAGGGTACTAACTATGACTTAGTATTAGGTTCCCATTCCTTCATCCCTGGATTTGAAGAACAGTTAGTTGGCGTTAAGGCTGGTGAAGAAAGGAATTAAATCTTACTTTCCCAGAGAATTACCATGCTGAAGATTTAAAGGGCGCAGCTGTTGTATTCAAAGTTAAGGTTAACGAAGTTAAGACTAAGGTATTACCAGAAGTTAACGATGACTTTGCAAAGGATGTTAATGCTGCAGGTGTTGAAACAGTTGCTGACTTAAAGAATATGATTCGTACACGTCTCGAAGATGGTAAGAAGTCTCAGGCTGAAAACAAGGCTGATACAGCACTAATGGATAAGTTAGTTGAAAATGCAGAAATTGACTTACCAGAAGTACTTGTTGAAGAAGAAGTGAATAACCAAATTCAACAGTTAGCACAACAGATTTCTCAATATGGTATGAACTTCAACCAATACTTATCTATGATGGGCAAGAAGATTGAAGATGTTCGTGCTGAATATACAGATAACGCTACTAAGACAGCGAAGTTAAGATTGATTCTTGAAGAGATTGCTAAGGTTGAAGCTTTAGAGCCAACTGAAGAAGATCTTGAAAATGAATACAACAACATCGCTGCACAGTACAATATGCCGGTTGAACAAGTGAAAACATATATCAGTGTAGATATGTTGAAGCGTGATGTTCGTAACGAAAAGGCTTATGCATTCGTTAAGGAAAACGCTGCTGGTGGCAAGAAGCCTGCGAAGAAGGCTGCTAAGAAGACAACAAAGAAAGCAGAGAAGACTGAAGCTACAGAAGAAAAGCCAGTAAAGAAGACAACACGTAAAAAGAAGAGCGAAGTAGAAGAAACTGCTGAGTAATTCGTTTACAATATAGAATGTTAATAAGACGCTGCTCGCGTCTTATTTTCAAAAGTGATTCAGGAGGTATGAATATGAGCGAAAATGTGAATGTTCGTGTACCTGTCGTATGTACTAGAGGAATTGTTGTATTCCCTGGACATGATGTAATGATTGAAGTAGGAAGACCAAAATCAATCAATGCCGTGAATGAGGCAGGTGCCTCATACGACAGTATGGTTTGGCTTGTTTGTCAGAATGATATTATGGTAGACAATCCAACAGAGAAAGATTTATATACAGTCGGAACAATTGCGAAGATCAAAGTTGTACGTAAGAAAGAAGGTTTCATGCGTGTGACTTTTACTGGCATGCGTCGTGCGAAGTTAGCGAAACTTTACGATAGTAAAGAGCTAATGTATGCAGATGTTACTCCATTAACCGATTCTTATGGTGATAAGAGCGAAGAATACGCATTGGTGAAAAAGGTAGTTGATAAATTAGAAGGAATGGCGCAGGTAGCTGCAGTATTTCCACCTGAGGTTGTACAACAGTTATCTCTTGGTGTAAATGCTGAAACATTAGGGGATCAATTTGGTCAATATTTTAGTTTATTTGACCAAGCAACTCGTCAGCGTTTATTAGAAACAACAAACGTTAATGATCGTTTATTGTTAATCGTTGAAGAGTTGGAAAAACAGCAGCGTTATTCTGAACTTGAGACAGTCATCAATGATCGTGTTAAAGATCGTATTGATGATAGTCAAAAGGAATACTATCTACGTGAAAAACTAAAGGCTATTAAAGAAGAACTTGGTGATGTATCTAATATGACAGATGATGTTGCTGAGTTACGTGAACAGATTGAAAAAAATCCTTATCCAGAACATGTTAAACAAAGGCACGTGAAGAGTTACGTAAATATGAAATGCTTCCTCCAGGAAGTGGAGAAGCAAGTGTTTCTCGTAACTATTTAGATTGGCTATTAACAGTTCCGTGGTGGCAAACTACAGAAGATATTGAAGATTTAAAGGCAGTACGTAATGTCCTTGATGAAGACCATTATGGTCTTGATAAAATCAAGGATCGTATCATGGAGTATTTAGCCGTAAAGCAGATGACACAATCTCTTAACAGCCCGATCTTGTGCTTAGTAGGTCCTCCAGGTGTTGGTAAGACTTCATTAGCAAAGTCGATTGCTCGTGCATTAGACCGTAAGTTTGTAAAGATGTCTGTAGGTGGTGTGCGTGATGAAGCTGAAATTCGTGGCCATCGTCGTACATATCTTGGTTCAATGCCAGGTCGCATCATTCAAGGAATGAAGCGTGCTGAGGTATTAAATCCAGTATTTTTAATTGATGAATTAGATAAGATGGGTGCTGACTACAAAGGTGATCCAAGTGACGCAATGCTTGAGGTTTTAGACCCTGAGCAAAATGCAGTATTCTCAGATCACTATCTTGAAGAGCCATATGATTTATCTAAGGTTATGTTTATTGCGACGGCAAACTACTTAGAAAATATTCCTGGTCCTTTGCGTGATCGTTTAGAGATTATTGATTTATCTTCTTATACAGAACTCGAGAAGGTAAGTATTGCCAAGGATTATCTGGTGCCTAAACAACTAAAAAACAATGGTCTAAAGCCAGCACAGTTTAAACTGAAAGATACAGAGATTCTATACTTGATTCGTCATTACACACGTGAAGCGGGTGTTCGTCAATTAGAGAGAATTATTGCGTCATTATGCCGTAAGACGGTTCTAGCAATTTTACGTGATAATAAGAAATCAATTACTGTTACCAAGAAACAAATTGGTGAATGGTTAGGAAGATTATCTTTGAATATGGTAATAAAGAAAAGAAGAATCAAATTGGTTGCGTAACTGGTCTTGCCTATACACAGTTTGGTGGCGATGTACTTCAGATTGAAGTAAACCACTTCGAAGGTAAAGGGAGACTTGTTATTACGGGTCAATTAGGAGATGTTATGAAGGAAAGTGCATCTATTGCGCTTGACTATGTAAAGGCTCATGCGAAAGAGTTAAATATTGACCCCTAAATTCTTTGATTCCAATGACATTCATATTCATGTGCCAGAAGGTGCAGTTCCAAAGGATGGACCTTCTGCTGGTGTTACTCTAACAACTGCGATTGTTTCTGCACTTACAGATACACCGGTCTATCGTGATATTGCAATGACTGGTGAAGTGACACTGCGTGGTAATGTATTACCAATTGGTGGCTTAAGAGAGAAGTCGTTAGCTGCACACCGTGTTGGTATTAAGAAAGTCTTGATTCCAAAGAATAATGTTCGTGACTTAGATGATGTACCAGAAACAGTGAAAAAGGCAATTACATTTATTCCTGTCGAGACTGTTTCACAAGTACTTAAGGAAGCGTTGGTGCGATGATGCAGTACCATGATGCATTCCTGCTAAAGACAGCAGCGTTAGAGACACAGTGGCCTGTGAGTGATTTACCTGAAATTATCTTTGTAGGAAGATCGAATGCAGGAAAAAGTACACTTATTAATGGCTTAGTGAATCGTAAAAACTTAGCATACTCTGGTAAGACACCAGGTAAGACAAGACTTTTAAATTTCTTCTCTGTCGATAACAAGGTTGTATTTACGGATGCACCTGGGTATGGTTATGCGACAAGTGATCGTCAAAGTGCTTTGGCATTCGCTAAGTTAATTGATCCATATTTTGCAAAAAGAGATCAGTTAAAAGCAATGATTATTGTATTGGATACTAGAAGAGTTCCAAGTAATGACGATATACAAATGGTTGAATATGGCAAAGAATCACATCTAGCAATCTTTGCGGTATGCACGAAAATTGATAAGTTATCGAGAAGTCAAATGTTACAGAATTTAAAAAAGATTTCTGCAACTCTAGGTATCCAAGAGAAATGCATTAATTCCTGTGAATTCTGAGAAAAAACAAGGCTTAGAAGTTGTTTGGGAAAAAATTGACCAACTTATAGCACAATAGATGGTTTCTACTTCGGTAGATACCATCTTTTGTTTTTACTTTGTCCATCTAAAAGCGTATTATGCTAAAATAATATTGAGATATTAGAGGTATCCTATGAAGATTATGATAGCGACAGGGGGAACTGGTGGTCATATTAACCCCTGCACTAGATTTTGCACATATATTGAAACTACGTAATCCAGAAAAATGAAGTTATTTTTTTGTGGGTTCTGATAACCGTATGGAAGCCACTGTCATTCCAGATGCTGGTTATAAATTCTATGGTTTGCATATTACAACAACAGCAGGTTCCATTATTTCAAAAAGTGAAATATGCAACGTCATTAATGCAAGCATATTTTGAATCAAAACAGATATTAAAGCAGGAGAAACCAGATATTTGTATTGGGTTTGGAAATTATATTAGTGTTCCGTTAATTCTTGCGGCACATCATCTCGGCATCAAAACAATGTTACATGAACAAAATAGTTTTGCTGGTAAAGCAAATAAATTTTTAAGCCATTTTGCAGATGCGGTTGTAGGATGTTATGAAAGCAATAAACTACAGATGGCGAAAGCAAATGTACGTATTTTAGGGAATCCATCCGCATCTGTTGTAAAGGATGTCGTTTTTAATCCAGAAGTGATCGAGAAAATTGGATTATCTAAAGACATTCCATTTGTTGTATTTATGATGGGATCGTTAGGATCATCATCCGTTTCAAAAATTATTGATGAAGCAATTCCACTTTTTGATTATGACTTTCAGGTTATAATTGTAAACGGTAAAGCAAATTCTTATCAGTTTCAAAATACAGATTTCAACAATATAAAGTTTGTACCATATATCGATGGTAAACAAGCATTAAAGGGATGTACACTTGCTGTTACACGTGCAGGTGCTACAACAATCTCAGAAATTTGTGCTTTACCTGCAGCTGCTGTGTTGATTCCTAGCCCATTTGTTGCAAATAACCATCAGGTTTATAACGCAAAAGAACTAGCTGAAAAAGATGCGGCAATTATGATTGAAGAGAATGAGTTGAGTCCCCAATTACTGGCTACAACTGTAAATATGCTTGTTCATGATCAACTAAGATGCAACAAGTTAAAAGAAAATGCCCATAAGCTTGCTAAAGTGAATGCGGCAAATCAGATGATTGATTGGATTGAGGAGGTATTACATGGATAAAATTTTAGAGCGATTGAGCTTTTATGCTACTACAGAAGCAGATAAACCTTTAAGAACGATGACAACACTACGTATTGGTGGAAACGCAAAGTATGTTGTATACCCAGAAACTTATATTGCGATTGATGGAATCTTTCGTATTATCGAAGAGAATCAACTTCCATTTAAAGTAATTGGTAAGGGTAGTGATTTACTTTGTTCTGATGATGAATTTAATGGAGTTGTTATCTGCTTAGATCGTTTCTTTAACCATCAATACTTTGATGGAAATGACCTCGTAGCAGAAGCAGGGTGCTCAATTATTTCTTTATCGACAGAAGCGATGAAGCGTGGTCTTTCTGGATTGGAGTTTGCTAGTGGTATTCCTGCTACTGTAGGTGGATGTATATTTATGAATGCAGGTGCTTATAATATCAGCATGAAAGATGTTATCAAAGAGGTGCTTGTATATCGTGACCATCAGTTAGTATGGTTAAAGGTATCTGAATGTGATTTCTCCTATCGTCATAGTATCTTCCAATCTAATCCAAATTGGTTGATTTTAGGTGTACGTTATGGTTTAACACCAAAGCCAAGAGAAGAGATTGAAGCATTAATGGATTCTCGCCGAAAGAGAAGAGTAGACTCACAACCACTAAACTTCCCAAGCTGTGGTTCTGTATTTAAGAATCCAGAAGGTCATAATGCATGGCAACTAATTGATGGTATTGGCTATCGTGGAAAACAAATTGGTGGGGCGATGGTCAGTGATAAACATTGTAATTTTATCTTGAACGTTCATAAAAAGCAACCGCACTTGAGTATTTGACTTTGATTGAAGAAATTCAAAGAGAAGTTAAAAATAAATATAATATTGATCTCAAGATGGAAGTGAGAAGTTCAATTGGAAGTAAAGAAGAATCGATTAAACGCAGATTTCGAAAAAGATTCCAGAAGCGGTTGAAAGAATCTTTTAAAAATAAGCGTTTGGCAGCAAATCTTAAATTATTTCGTTCGAGACAACCAGCGTTATTTAATCTAGCAGTGGTAGTCGCCATTGTTGTGATTATGGTGATGTATTTACTATCACCAATATCTTCTGTTAGAGCGGTATCAATTGATGGAACAAATTATTTAAGTGATGACTATATTAAGAAAATTGCTGGTGTGAATAACTCTTCAAAATTATATTTTACAGTACCTGTATTAGTGGAAAGAAAAACTAGAAGTTAATCCATTAATTGAGGATGCAAAAGTCAGTCTAAACAGTGGTAATACGGTAACAATTACTGTAAAAAGAAAAAGAAGTTAGTTGGCTATCAATCTGAGGGATCTGAACTGATTTGGTTTCGGCAATGGTGAGCAAACGACTATTGATGATAGCAATCGACAAGTAGTCGCATCGCTTCCAAAAACTAATTGGTTTTAGTGATACAGATTTATTAAAAAAAGTATCAGTCGCATTAAATGAGATTGATGATTCTATTTTTGCAGCAGATTTCTACAATCTCTGTATATCCATTACGCTATGATGCACATGCATTACTGGTGCACATGCGCATTGGTAGTTACTTTGTAGCTTCGTATAACAATCTGAAGATTTTAAATGATTACTTTGCAATCTACAGTCAAGCTACAGATAAAACAAAGTGTTTGTGGGGGACTAGCAAAGATCAAGTTGCCTATACAGCTGCTTGTCCATGGGAACAGAAGTCATCAGATACAGCAACAGCAGTTACAAATATTGCATATTGGTATGATGCTGAAGGTAATGTTCGTACTGATGCAAGTGGTTTACCAATTGAGAAACACTTCTATACAGATGCTGAAGGAAATGTTGCAATTGATGTAAATGGGAATCCTATCGCAATACCAATTGATGATAAAGGAATTGAGGTTATTGATGATAAGTTCCAAGAAAATTACAAAGCAGGATATTATTCGACTGGTGTTTTGAATACACCAACACCTGCGCAGTAACATGAAAATCCTGTGAAATAAACGATATACAGGTAACATATTTTGTATAATAATAACCATTTTGATATAATACATAACGTTAGTAAGGAGTAACTTATGACAGTTGAAAAGAAAACAAACTATGGTAGTATCTCCGTTTCAGAAGAAGCAGTTGCTTCGTTAGCTGGTGGGGTAATTACAGAATCTTATGGTGTTGTTGGTATGGCCAGCAAACAAATTTTAAAAGATGGATGGGCTGAACTATTAAAGAAAGAAAACTATACGAAAGGTGTAGTTGTTCGTAATGGTAAAGCTGGTTTAGAAATTGATTTATATATCGTTGTAAGTTTCGGTGTTAAGATCTCAGAAGTTGTTACCGAAGCACAGAAGAAAGTTAAGTATATGCTTGAAAAGTCACTCTCCCAGGAAGTTGCCCAGGTGAATGTCTTTGTTCAGGGCGTTCGCGTCGTAGCATAAGGATATGGGGTTATTGTAATGGAAAAGATTAATGGTTTAATTTTAAAAAATTTACTGGAAAGTGGAGCACACAATTTAAGCAATCAACGTAAAGCAGTTGATGCCATGAATGTATTCCCAGTACCAGATGGAGATACAGGTACAAATATGTCTTTGACTATTTTGAATGGTATCTCAGAAGTAACAAAAAGTGGATCTGAGTCACTATCAACTGTTGCGAAGATTTTCAGCCGTGGTTTATTAATGGGGGCACGCGGTAATTCAGGTGTTATTTTGTCCCAGATTTTTCCGTGGATTTGCACAGTATGCTAAAAGATAAAGAAGAACTTACGGTGAAAGAATTCTCTGAAGCTTTAATAAATGGATCTAAGATGGCTTATAAGGCTGTTATGCGTCCCTACAGAAGGTACAATTTTAACCGTCGTAAGAGAAAGTTCAGAGTATGGGGAAATCTTTATTAATGACCATCCTGAAGCTTCTATGGAAGAGTTTGTAAATTATATTGTCGATGAAGCAAATGCCTCTCTACAGCGTACGCCTGAATTATTAGATGTACTAAAGGAAGCACATTGTGTGGACTCTGGTGCGATGGGTTATGTAACAATTCTTGAAGGTTTCAGGTCTTGTCTACAAGGAAATCCAATTACTGAGAATCTGGCAGGTGGTAATGCAGAGAGCGAAGTTAGTGAAAAAGCTTCTGGATATCGTGTTGAATATATCGTTACTCTTAGCGATAACGGTAAGAAGACTTTTAAGGAAGAAAGAGTTCGTAAGCAATTAGAACAGATTGGTAATGATATCCAATTGGCTGTAAAAGAAGATACATTTGCATTAAGTGTACATTCTATGACGCCAGGGGAAGTATTAATGCTTGGACAGAAGTATGGTAAGTTTACAAAGGTTCAAGTGGAAGATATTCAATCTGATTTACAACCATCCTTGATGGAAGCAGAAGAAGCTGTGATTGAAAATGCAGCTTATGGTATTATCGCTGTAGCTGCTGGTGAAGGATTGAAGAAGTTATTTACTGATTATCGTGTAAACTATGTTGTTAGTGGTGGTCAGACAATGAATCCATCTACAGAAGACTTTGTTACTGCGATTTCTAAGGTACATGCAGATACAATCTATATCTTGCCAAATAACTCAAATATTATTATGGCCGCAAAACAAGCTGCTGAAGTTACAGAGGATAAGAAGATTATTGTTATCGAAACAAAATCTGTACCACAGGGCTTAAGTGCTTGCATTAGCTTCAACCCAGAGGAAGAAGTAGATGCAAATACTGAGGCGATGAATGAAGCTATTACACTAGTTAAGACCGGTTCTGTTACTTACGCTGTTAAGGATACAACAGTAGATGGTAAGCAGATTAATTCTGGCGACTACATGGCTATCTTAGAGAAGGAAATTATCTTCAATGAAAAGGATAAGCTAGCTGTTACGAAGGAACTAATCAAGCAGATGTGTGATGAAGATACAGAAGTTGTAACACTTATCAAGGGTTCTGAAGCTACTGATGAAGAATGTGAAGAAGTTCGTCAATTTATAGAACAGAACTATAATGTAGATATTGATGTTGAAGATGGTCAACAACCTGTATACAGTTTCATTATCGGTGCTGAATAAAACCAATAGATAAGGTCACATAGTTTATATGCTATGTGGCTTTTTTGATGCACATATAAGAAAAAACGACTAAACATGCATAAATTAGCTCAATTTTTAACGAAAGTTCCCCATTTTTAGGGCTAAAGAGAAGAAATATTTTACTTAAGTAGTGTACTTATAAGATTTTTTGTGATATTGGATATGTGTAGTTAGTCGATTTGGGCATACGAAAACTCGGCCTTCAATGATGATTTAAATTTTTTCTCATCGAAAGTTCCTTTTCGTAGGTTAGGGATATGTGCCGGATCGGCTAGTGGATGATAGGTGTAAGCTTAACTTGTTCTATGTTGAGGTGAGTCAACTTGTTAAGACTTAACACCTTTTTGTTTAGTGATAGAGCGGCGATATCGATAGGTGAATTATAGTTTAAGGACTTACGAGGGTAATTGTTTACCATGTCAGAGACATAGTTGATGTCCCTCTGGGTCAATGTATTCATACTCTTGCCCTTTGGAACACATTCTCTAAAGTGTTCATGGTTCTTCTCAGATTTACCTTTCTGATCGTTTCTTCTAGGCTTGCGGTAATAGATTGATACTAATTTTCCTCCTGTACATGCATCGGTCTCTAGACTCAGAGGATCGTGGAACTCAGAACCATTATCGGTAAGAATGATTGGAAAGGTCATGGAGAATAGTTCAGGTCCCAGTACATCTTTGATTATTTCGAATACACGCTGGACAGCCAACATGCTTTTTCCCTTTAACAGAAAATATAGCTGTAGATTCGATCTTGTATGCAGGAGTGAAAGGACACATTTCTCTTCATCGCCTTGCTTGTCGAGTATTGTATCCATTTGCCATATATTGATGGAAACGTCTTCGTTCTCGATACGTTCGAGATAGTCTTCATACCTTCTACCTTCGAGCCAATCATAGTTGATTGGTATCACGACGTGTTTGTTGGAAGAGCGTGTCTTATATTTGACCTGACGCTTGAGGTCTACATTGATGATGTCTGGCGAAAGGTTCTGTTTGACACCTTTCTCAAAGGCATCATCAATCGTCTTTATTTCTGCGTCTGATTTCTTTGGACTTTCCTTCCAACTACTGACATTGTCATCCCTCTGTTTTTGGGCAATGTCTGCCACATAGAATACTTTAGGTAACTTGCAGATTTTGACATCTGGGCAATTATTGCAGACATAGGGAAAACGAGATGTATGATTTCATATCGGTGTAGATATGAAATCAGGGCATAGATCATTGCAGTTATCATGTTTACAGAACTTACAACGACCTTGTACACAGTGAGTATATAACAGTGTGCGATCACATTGATTTTGTCTACCGCACTTATTAGGAGTATTGGCACGGATGACAATTCTAAGATGATGTGTTATCTCATAGCGAATAGCCTTGGGACTTCTGTTAAGAGTACAGGAAATCATCTTGAGTGTGATATTAGGATCAGACAATAGTTTTTGAATGATGAGTCGTTCATCAAAAGAAAGTTGTTTGTATGTGCTAGTCATAAAATATTCCTCCTTTTCTCCACTTAAACTAGCACATATCCCTTGTACCATTATCATAAAAAGGAACTTTCAAAAAAATAATTGAGGCGTTGAAAAAAAGGCATTTTTGAGTGATTTTATAATTTATAAATATGCAAAATACAGATATTTTTTGAGGTTAAATATGAAAAAGAATAAGATTTTTTTAGCAGTTGCAATATTTGCAATTACATCTATCAGCCTGTATCTTTAGCCAATGTATATGCAAGTTATGAAGCTCCGCAATCATTTGTTGAAAAAGATGTCGATGACGAGCTGCAGCAGAAGAATATGACAATAAATTTCAATTTGCGTTTTAAGAATGAAGAGGGCTTAATTATTTCTCCTGTTTATACTTACTCTACACAAACTGATACTAATGATAGTGAACCCTATAATCAAGTCCGAACTTATAACCATGTTGATGGTATTAATAAGGGTATAGATATTTTTTTGGCCCAATTAATAATTATTTACAAATCTTAAAAACCAAGCCCATCTGCAAACCCATCTGAAAAATTATTTTATTTTTAACACTAGAAGAACTATCCAATAAGGTAAAAAAATATAAAATTTGATTCAAAAGTATACGAGTTCAAATGTTATTATACATATAATAATGAATTTGGGTATTCTTTAAATCATTATGAAATTAATGGCACTATAGTTACACCTTGGGGTGAATTAGCCAAATTAGATACAAACGGTCAGGCAGTCCCGGTTAATCCAGAAAAAAACCAATACAATATTCGTTCAAATTTAGTAATTCTACAATAAAGTATGTTTACCATACTGTTAACGTTATTTGGAAGGATTCTAAAGGTGAAACTATAGATACCCCTAAAGATTTAACAGATCAAACGATTACAAATGTTAATGTTCTATTATTAAAAGATGGAATTCCTAACGGAAAAAAATAGTAGAAATCAACAATACTGATAATTGGACATTTACTTGGCAAGAACTAGATGATAGTTATACATGGAGCGTAATGGAAATTAATGTGCCGCAAGGATATAAGTGTACTAATTCTGTTTCTAAAGATGGAATGATAACAACATTAACATATATGGAGATCCCATTACCGAAACAGGATTGTGAAGAAAAAGCCAAAAAGATTCTTGTGATGAACCAGATAAGAGAGATTCTAAACCAATTGTTGAACCATCAGATAAAAATTCGCAAAACAATACTAATACTGTACAACCTGATAATAATGCACCAGCTAACCCAAATAAAGAAGTTAAGCAAAGCGTTAAGACAAGTGACTCATCTAATGTTTTTGCTTGGTCACTTATATTAAGTATTTCATTTATTAGTGTACTTTTTGCAATATATATCAGAAGTAAAACACAACATGAACATTCATAAAATTAAATATCTCGCAGTTATATCAATGATTGTCGATCATGTGACATCCGTATTTTTTTCAGCGGATGCCATTTCGTATATTTTGATAAAACTCGTCGGAAGAGTTGCGGCTCCTGCAATGTGCTTTTGCATTAGCACAAGGTTTCATACATACTTCTGACCGTAAAAAATATTTGTTGCGACTCATAGTATTTGCAGTAATCTCACAAATTCCTACTCCTATTACATGAGTGGTAGTATATGGTTTCCAACTGGGAATATGTTATTTACATTAGCTTGTTCTTTCTTACTTCTAGAAGTTGTAAAACATTATAAAAACTTAGGAATACTTTCAATTCCTATCGCAATCTGCATCTTATATATAGCAACATTTACAGATTGGTTTGTCTTTGGACCATTGTTTACTCTATCCTTTTTATTTAAATAAAGGAAATAAAGACTTACAAGCATTGTGTCATGCATGCATCAGTTTCCTAAGTCTAGGTTATTCTGCATATGTATGCATACAACATGGTCTTCCATGGTATTCTCAAGTTTGGCAAATTGGTGCGATTCTTATCATTCCAATCATCTATTTGTATAATGGACAGCTAGGTAGAAAAACCAGTTTCAATAAATGGTTTTTCTACCTATTCTATCCACTACACTTGCTTATGATTAGGATGATTCATTGGGGATTCTAAGAATAATTTTCAAAAACCCTATTTTGCAGAAGTGTGCTAATCCGCATATAATCTATATGTTATCTTTAGATAACATATGAATGATTACTTAAGCAGGTAATAGTGTCATCTAGTTTGGCGACTTCTGCACTGTTATCCGCTTAAGTAACAGAGGTCGCCAAATGAAAAATAATAAATATCATTCTCATTCCAGGAGAAAAACACCTTGGGATGAGGAAGAAGAAGTTAGTGATATAGCTTCTTTTGTTCGTGATGAATATAGAAGGCATTATTTCTATCATCACCATCCTTTAAGCGAAACAGGAGATAGCGAACTGCTAAACAAGTTCATTCCTCAATCGTGCCCATATTGCCATGGTACGCAATATAAGAGAAATGGTCATACTACATATGGTCTGCAGAAATATAAATGCAGTGATTGTAAGAAAAAATTTACGATTACAACAGGCACTATATTTCAAGATCGTAAGCTTTCAATATCCGAATGGATCGAATACTTATTAAACCTATTTGGATATAGTTCAATTAATCTGAACTCCAAGATGAATAAGAACTCGGAAACTACTTCTAAATATTGGCTTGTAAAAATCTTCATGTTATTGAGTGATTATCAAGAGGATATCATTTTGAGTGACTGCGTCATGATAGATGAAACATATTATAGCGTTATCAAAAGTGATATCATCACAAAAGATAAGAAGAAATTAAGAGACCTTTCAAAGAATAAATATTGTATTGGGATTGGCTGTGATGAACAATACCTGTATTGTAAATTAGAGGAAAAAGCTAAGACATCAGATAAGAAAACGTTAACATTTAAGGAACACATCAAACCATATTCGCATCTGATTCATGATGACGAAAAATCACATCATTCACTTGTGTAGGCATTACATCTTAAAAGTGAATCATACAAATCGACATATCTATCTGAACTTAACGATAAAGAAAATCCCTTAGATACGATCAATCACTATTGTGATTTATTAAAGAAGGTTCTAAATTCCCATTCAGGATTCAACAGAGAAGAATTACAAGGATATCTGAATCTCTTCTCTTTTATGATGAATCCACCACATAACCAGTTAGAGAAGGTTGAGATTCTATTAAAGTTTGCACTAAATTACCGCAAAACCATGACTTTTAGAGGCTACTATACGAAGAATCCTCATTAAAATGGGGATTTAGTAGCACACTTCTGCAACATAAGGTTTTTTCAAATAACAAAGACTCGTATATTAGGTAATTTAAAATAGCGTGGGTTTTTCAAAAAAACACGCAATAAAATGGCACTCCAATTTGTGTGGAATGTTCCTTTTTTAAATCCTTCATGTATGATAGATATGTTAGGAATATATGGATAATACAAAAGCAATTAAATATTGAATATTTTTTTCATTACAATCGTTATTTTGGATGACATACTGCATGGTTGTTGGTTTTTCAGTAACTTATCTTTTATCATGCGGATATTCCAATTCTGAAGCAGGTTATATCTTAGCTTCCGCAAATATATGTGCATTAATCTTACAGCCATTTTTTTGCGGATTTAGCAGATCGTTCGAAAAAAATTAATGCAATGACAATATTTTTTTCGTTTCTATGGCGATTATCTTTGTATGTTCTATCGGGTTATTTTTTTATTGGTATTCGTTCAGTTATTTTTAACACTAATTTATGTCTTGATGATTACACTAGCAAATGCAGTTATTTGCATTTTTGACATCTGTACAATTTTTAATGGATACTTCAAAAATCAATAATTAACTTTTGGCTTATGTCGTGCTGGTGGTTCATTATGTTTTGCGATTCTTTCCGCAGCGATGGGCATTCTGATTGAAAGAATCGGAATGAAATCCATACCAACTGCATTGTTTATCATTACTCTATTAATCATTGTATTATGTATGTATCACACGTCATCGTATTCATACTTCAGAAAGGACTATGAATTCCTCTGACGATAAGAAATCAAGTTCATTGCTTGTTTTCTTTCAAGAAAATCCTAAGTTTATGATTTTATCTATCGCGATGTTATTTATCTATTATGCACATGCTTTTATTACAAATTTTACGATTTCTATTGTGCGTAATGTAGGTGGTAATCATCGTGAGATGGGATATCTGATTGCCTTTATGGCGCTTATGGAACTTCCAGGTATGATTGGCTTTTAAAGAGATTAGTCGTCGTTTTAAAGTATCTTCTTTACTCTTATTTTTCGATTATTATGTTTAGTATCAAAGCTATCATTGTTTGGTTATCTCCATCTTTGATGACTTTAACCTTTGGCTTTGCCTTACAGATTGTTTCTTTTGCACTATATATTCCTGCATCTGTGCATTATGCAAATATCATCATTGATGAAAAAGATACAGTTAAAGCACAGATGATGTTTAATTTAATGCAAGCTGGTGGTGCAGTATTTTCATCAATCATCGGTGGATGGTTAATTGATTTTAGTGGTATATCACATGCATTACTGGTTGGCGCTATTTTATCTTGTATCGGTACGATGATTGCCTTTACAGGTATACAAAATACAAAAGAGGTAACTATGAAGAAATTTACAAATCATATTTATTACATGGATAACAATTCAGAAACGGATCAACCTTACGTCTATCTGATTCATGGTTCTAAGTTTAACTTACAGATAGATGCTGGTAATAGTCCTGAAAACTACCATAAATTTTTATTGGAAGTGAAAGACTTAGGTTTAAATGCACCTAAGCTTTTAGCGATTACACATTGGCATTGGGACCATACCTTTGGCATGGTTGCTTGTAGTGTTCCGATAATTGCTTCTGTAAAAACCGATGAATACTTAAAGAAAGTAAAAAATTGGAAATGGACAGAAGAGGCGATGCATGATCGTTTAAAGACAGGAGAAGATATACAGTTTTGTTACGATTGTATGCATAAGCAGTATTCAGATATCGGAACAATTCAAGTATGTAATGCAGATATTACATTTCATAGTGAAATAGAAATTGATTTAGGTGATATTCACGTAAAAGGTATTCAAATTGATACACCGCATACAAGAGATGCTGTTGTATATTATGTAAAAGAAGAGAAAATAGTAATTGCGGCTGATGCGGAATATGAAGACTATTACGATAATAATAGTCAGTATGATCCAGCACGTTTAACATCCTTTATTCAATTTTTGGAGGGATTAGATTTTACATATTATTTACGTGGACATGATGACTTTAAACTTACAAAAGAAGAAATCTTAAATAAGCTTAAAGCTGCGTTGTAAACGGAATCATTTTATAAGTTTCAATGGTATAATAAACACATGGATTTAAGTGATAAAAGACTAAAATTAACTTCAAAGCGAGTACAAATATTACATGAACTTGGCCTTTATACAACAGATGATCTTTTGATGTATTATCCATATCGTTATGAGGTTATTACAACTTCTGCTTTTTCAGATTGGAAAATCAAAGATAAAGTCTGGTTTGAAGGGGAAGTTGTTCAACTTCCAAGAAGTTGGCGTAAAGGTAGACTTGTAACAACTACTTTTCAAGTGCGCTCTCAGGAGCAAATTTTGACCGTTACTATATTTAATCGACCTTGGGCGAAGTCGTTAAATCTAAACCAAATATTGACAATACAAGGTGTATATCAGGGCAACTGTAAAGTTACTGCAATGAGCTATGACACAAAGAGTTTGGTAGAACATGCACCTATTACACCTATCTATAGTATTAAGGGATGGGATTCGGCAAAAGACATTACAAACAATTATTCATTCTGTTCTAATCAATTACACGATGAAATAATTGATGATATTCCTGAAGAATTTAGACAAGCATATCGATTACTACCACTCAAACTTGCGTATCGTTGTATTCATATTCCAAGTAGTATGAATGAAGTGCAAGCTGCAGTACGTACATTAAAGTATGCTGAGTTTTTACGTTTTTTTACTGCAATTCAACTCATGCGTAGTACGGAGGGAATTCGTATTACAAAAAAGCCGAAAATCTTTTCTTCTAAGAAAATCCAACAAGTAGTTCAAAGTCTTAGCTTTGAAATGACACCTGATCAAAGAGATACATTAGAGAAGATTTTGTATGATATGGGTAGTACGCATTCGATGTATCGCTTGGTACAGGGAGATGTTGGCTGTGGTAAGACTGTTGTGGCAACACTTGCCTTATATGCAGCTTTCTTAAGCGGATATCAAGCTGCAATGCTAGCACCAACGGAAATACTGGCTCGACAACATTACCAATCAGTAAATGAAGTTCTTGCACCATTTGGCGTTAAAACAGAAGTGTTATATTCAGCCTTATCATCTTCGAAGAAGAATGAGATATTAAAGGATGTGGCTTCAGGGAAAATTGATATCTTGATAGGTACACACAGTATGATTCAAGATACTGTAACCTTTCATAAGTTAGGATTAACTATAGCGGATGAACAACAGCGTTTTGGTGTTGCACAGCGTAAGGCTTTAAAACAAAAGGGTGAGCAAGTTGATTTCCTTTTGATGAGTGCCACACCAATTCCTAGAACGCTTGCGGCATCTTTATTTGGAGATATGGATGTTAGTACGATAGAGACTATGCCTGCAGGAAGAATTACGCCTATCACCACACTTATCAAAGAGAATAGTTTTCGTACAGTTTTAGAAGATGTAAAACGTCTTCTTATAAGCGGAAGACAGTTATATGTTATCTGTGCAGCCGTCGATGAAAATGAAGAGTATCATGCTAGAAATGTCTATGATACGATGGAATCGATACAGAAATTATTTCCACAAGATAAAGTAGCCTGCTTGCATGGTCGGATGTCCACAGACGAAAAACAAGCAATTATGCAAGCATTCCATGACAATGATATACAGATATTGGTATCTACAACTGTCATTGAAGTTGGTGTCAATGTTGTTAATGCGACAGGAATGATTATCTATGATGCGGACCGGTTTGGTCTATCGCAGTTACATCAGTTGCGTGGACGTATCCAACGTGGTAGTGAGCAAGGATATTGTTGGTTATTAACAGCTAGTCAAGATGAACGTGTATTACAGCGTTTAGAAGTACTTGTTAAATCAAACAATGGCTTTGAGATATCATATGAAGATTTACGTTTGCGTGGGCCTGGTGATATACTTGGTACTAGACAAAGTGGTGTTCCAGACTTTATTTAGGAAATATTGTTGAGGATACCGCAATGATTAATCAGTCGCGAAAAGACGCTTTAAAAGTGATGGAATCTGCAGATAATCCGGATTATCATATACTATTAGAAACCGTTCGAAAGCGGAATGAAAAAAATGCGGAATATGCGGATTAGGAGGTGTTATTTTGAATATTATTGAATGGCTAGAAAATCGTCATATCAAGGTAAATAATACAAAGATGGTACAACAGGCTTTTATACATTCTAGTTATGCACATGAGCATAAGAGTAAGAATGATAACGAACGCTTGGAGTTTATGGGAGATGCAGTATTACAACTATGGTCTAGTAATGCGATTTATCCTTTGAATCTAAGTGAAGGGCATATGACACGTTTACGTGCACAACTTGTATGTGAAAAAGCATTAGCAATTTATGGTCGCCAGTTACATCTTAATGATTATTTATTATTAGGTTCTGGCGAAGAAAGACGGGTGGTAGAAACAAGGATGCGATTATCGCAGACATGTTTGAAGCATTCCTAGGTGCATTATTCTTAGATCAAGGAATGAATGCAGTTGATAACATTCTTTCAGAAGTGATTACGCCAAGACTTGCACATCCTGAAGATGTGGGAGTGATTCATGACTATAAAACAAAACTACAAGAATACGTACAATCTGATTCACGACAGACAGTAAAATATGAACTGGTTAGTGAAACAGGGCCAAGCAACGCACCGGAATTTGTGATGAATGTTTTGGTTGATGGATTAGTACTTGGTACAGGTAGTGGACAATCTAAAAAGCAAGCAGAGCAAAATGCGGCTCGAAACGCATTTGAGAAAATGGCTAAATAATAAGGGGGATATAATGGTCATTACAGATATCATTAACGCAGTTAAGACAGGTCAATTAGACGATAAGTTGACAGCACTCTATGGTGCAGAAGCACTTGCATCACAAAAAGTACGCTATGAAGAAGTACTTTTGAAAGCGAAAGATTTATTAGGGGATAAAGAAGCACATATCTTTAGTGCACCAGGAAGAACAGAAGTAGGTGGCAATCATACAGACCATCAATTAGGTCGTGTAGTCGCTGCTAGTATTGATTTAGATGTCATCGCGGTAGTTGTTCCTACAGATGATTTTATTGTTACATATCATGCTAAGGGATTTAGTGTTAGCCCAGTTGATTTGCATAATTTAGAAATTAATGAGGCTGAAAAGAATACAACAGAATCTTTAATTCGTGGTATTGCTGCTGGCTTTACAAAAAAAGGTTATAAAGTTAGTGGATTTAAGGCATATTCAGAGAGTAATGTACTTTCTGGTGGTGGTATGTCTAGTTCTGCTGCATTTGAAGTATTAATCGGAACAATCTTTAGTCACTTATATAATGACGCAATGATTTCTTCAGAAGAAATAGCCAAGATTGGTCAGTTTTCTGAGAATGTATATTTCATGAAAGCAAGCGGTCTTTTAGATCAGATGGCATGTTCTGTAGGTAGCTTTGCGGCGATGGATTTTGCGAATAAAGAAAATCCACAAGTTACTTCGATCCCATTTAATCCAGCAGATTATGGATACGACTTAATTTTGACAGACGTCAAGGCAAGCCATGCGGATTTAAGTGATGAATATAGTGCTGTACCTCATGAAATGAAGGCAGTTGCCAAATTATTTGGTAAGGAAGTATTAAGCCAAATTTCCTTAAGCGAATTGTTAGAGAATACTGCTAAGATTCGTAAGGAAGTCGGTGATCGTGCATTTTTACGTGCATATCACTTTCTAAACGAAACAAGTCGTGCCAAACTACAGGCAGAAGCATTAAAGAAGAATGATATTAAGACGTTCTTACACTTGGTAAATGAAAGTGGTCATTCATCTTATATGTATCTACAGAATGTGTTAATTCCAGGTGATAGTCACAATCAAGCACTCGCGATTGCGTTAGCTTTGAGTGAGTCTGTACTTGGTGATGATGGTGCGTGCCGTGTTCATGGAGGTGGTTTTGCAGGAACAATTCAAGCATACGTACCACACGCAAAGACATCTGAATATATCACCTTGATGGAATCTACATTCGGTAAAGATTGTTGCTACAAGTTACGTATTCGTGACTGTGGTGGTATTTGCGTTATTTAGCGAGGAAAAAATGTTAAAAGAAAACTATATTTTATTAGGAAAAGCAGGCGATAAAGAGATTCGCTTATTGCCAAACATGTTAAACCGTCATGGTTTAATTGCAGGTGCTTCAGGTACTGGTAAGACAGTTACATTGAAGGTTATAGCAGAATCATTAAGCCAAATGGGTGTATCTACATTCATCGCGGATGTTAAGGGCGATTTATCTGGAATGATCCAAGAAGGTGATTTATCTGTTATTTCTGGTAGACTTGAAAAACTTGGTATCACTGATTTTGAAGTGCGTAAGTTTCCTGTACATTTCTTTGATGTCTATCGTAAGAAGGGTCATCCAATTCGTGCCATCATGGAAGAATTTGATTCTTTATTACTTGCTCGTATTTTGGAATTAACAGATGCACAAGAAGGTAACCTTCAAATCATCTTGAAAGTTGCGCAAGATATGAACTTAGATATTATCGACTTAAAAGACCTTCAGGCAATGACAAATTATGTTGGTGAACATGCTAGTGAGCTTTCTTTGAAATATGGTAATGTTACAAAACAAAGTATTGGTGGTATTCAAAGAAAGTTATTACAGTTAGAACAACAGGGTGCAACAAACTTATTTGGTATGCCAGCACTTTCTATCCATGATTTAATCTGTACTGAAGGTGGCTTAGGTATGATGAATATGTTAGAGTGCCAAGAGTTATTCCAACATCCACTTTTATACGCTACATTCTTGTTATGGTTATTAAATCGCATCTATCAAGATTTACCAGAAGTTGGTGATGTAGAGAAGCCAAAGATTGTATTTTTCTTTGATGAAGCACATTTATTGTTCAAGGATGCACCTAAGGCGTTGCTCGATAAGATTGAACAAATTGTTAAGTTAGTTCGTTCAAAGGGTGTTGGCGTATTCTTTATTACACAATCTCCAAACGATGTTCCTAATTCAGTTCTTGCACAATTATCCAATCGGATCCAACATGCGTTACGTGCATATACACCTACAGAAATCAAAGCTGTTAAGTTAGCTGCTGATTCCTTCCGTGCAAATCCCAATTTAGATACCGCAGAACGTATTACGAATATGAAGACGGGTACTGCTCTTGTATCTGTGTTGGATGAAGATGGTGCTCCGACAATAGTAGAAGAAACAATGATCTTACCTCCAATGTCATCGATGCAGATTGCGGATGATACCCTAGTGATGCAGACAATTCAGCATGATTCTATCTATGGTAAATATGAAAAAGATATTGACCCAGAGAGTGCCTTTGAGAGTATGAATGCGATTAAGGAACAAGAGGAAGAAGAAGTTCGTCTTGCGAAAGAAAAAATAGCACAAGAAAAACTTGCGGCTGCACAAGCAAAAGAAGATGCGAAACGCAATAAAGAAAATGACTGGACTGGACGTATTGCTAAGAAGATTCGTAATCGTACAGAAACAGAATTAATCAATGTTGGAATTCGTTCCGCAAAGAAATTCTTATCCGGTTTCTTTAAGTAAACGATATAGTGGCTAGGACTTCTAGTCACTTTTCTTTATGGTCAATTCTATGTGTTTTCTTATTTAAGAATAGCAAGAATGAGATGTAATTTTTATGTTAAAAATAAGGGGACGAGAAAGGAGTAAGGTATGGCACAATATTTAAAAGATTTAGTGAAGATTGATAATCAAGATGATTTATATGAAGAGATTGAAATTGAGAGAGTTCGATTATTTCGTACACGTAATCTTTTAGAAATACACTTACATACTCCAAATGTATTATCTTTTGAGAGTTATCAAGAAATTCATCATAAATTAAAAAAACTTACTGGCTCAAATATCCAATTGTTCATACAGCCAGAACAGACTCGTTGTAACCAAGTTGAGATTCGAAAATACTTAGATGTTTTCTTTCAAGCAAATCCAGAGATGCGCATTCTTGAAAGTGGTACTTTCCAGTACGATGCGCAAAAGTGCATTATCAAATATGCGTTTGCTAGTACGTCTGATTGTGACCGTGCAAGTAGTTATATTGAACATGTAGAGTCCTTTTTAGGAACCATTGGTTTGCATGGTGTGACGGTTTTAACTGAAACTTTAATTCCAGTGATGCAAAATGAAATTAAGGAAGTTAGCGTAACGGTTGTTAGTGAAGAAGTTGAAAAACCACAAGAGAAACCAACTTATAAATACCAGCGTACCAAGATGGATGATTTTGAGAAAATAAGCTTAGTTGATGTACATGATCCTATTGTAGATATTCAATTCGAAGGTGAAGTATTTGGAAATGATTACATTGAAATACGTAAGACTGGTAGAACAATTCAATCATTTAGTATATTTGATGGTACAGATGCGATTGCGGTAAAAAGATTTGAAGGGCGTGGTGTAACGAAAGAGGATCTCTCATCAATTCATGATGGTGATTATGTTCGTGTCTATGGAACGATTTCTTATGATAATTTTGCAAAGGACTTAATCTGTATTGCGTCAAATGTTGTAAAGTTAGAAAAAGCAAAGATTGTTGATACGGCACAAACAAAGCGTGTTGAATTACACATGCATTCAAATCTATCGGAAATGGATGGTGTTTGTGATATCAAGGATATCGTAACCTATGTATATAACTTAGGACATCGTGGAATTGCGATTACAGATCATGCGGATGTACAGTCTCTTGTAAAAGCGTATAATACAGCGCAATCACTAAAGAAGAAAGATCCTGATAGAGAGTTTAGAGTTGGTCTTGGATGTGAGTTTAATCTTGCAAATGATGAACTTACAATTGTTCGAAATGCGACAAATGAAAATCTAGACGATGTAACTTATATCTCTTTTGACTTAGAAACAACAGGTTTATCTTGTTATTTTGACCACATTATTGAATTTGGTGCAGTTCGTATTAAAAATTCAACGATTATCGATCGTAAACAGTTATTTATTAAGCCTCCAGTATCAATTCCTGGATTCATTACATCAAAAACAAATATTACAAATGATATGGTGAAAAATGCTAAACCATTTGCGGAAGCGATTGATGAAATCTTAGACTATATCAAAGACGATGTATTGGTAGCACATAATGCGACGTTCGACTATTTTTTCTTGAATGAAGAGTTACGTCGCATTGGCAGAAAGCCATTAACCAACGTTGTAATTGATACCTTGGATATGTCTCGTGCTGTATTACCAGACCGTAGAGCATATCGTTTAGGTAACTTATCACGATACTATCACGTTAATTACAATGAAGAAGAGGCTCACCGTGCTGATTTTGATGCGGGTGCATTAGCTGATGTCTTCTTGTGTTTATTAAAGGATGCTAAGGATAAGTTTGCAACAAAGACAATATCTGACTTACAAATCAAGTTACAGTCACCAAAGTCTTTTATGAAAGTAAGACGAAGTCATGTTTGTGCTATCGCAAAAAATCATGATGGTTTAGTTGCGTTATATAAACTTGTTACAGAGTCTAATACAAATACATTAGCTGTTAATGGGAAGGCAACTGGAAAAGAGGGTACTGACGTGGCTGCTGAACCACGCGTTGTACGCTCTACACTTGAGAAGTATAGGGAAAATCTTTTACTAGGTTCAGCATGCTTGAATGGTGAGGTATTTGAACTTGCATGCAATGGTGATGATGCTCGCTTAGAAGAAGCGATGAAACTTTATGATTACATTGAGTTACAACCTTTAGGCAACTATTCTACTTCCATTGTATTAGGTAGCATTCCTAGTGTTGACCGTTTAAAAGAAGTACAAAAACGAATTATTCGTATGGCACAGAAGTTAAATATTCCGGTCTGTGCAACTAGCGATGCGCATTACTGTACACCTGAACAAAAAGTATTCCGTGATGTATATATCATGTCACAAGGTGTAGGTGGTACAATCCATCCACTTTATATTCGTGATGAAGCATTGCGTTTACGTACAAAGAATCCCGATCAACATATTCGTTTAACAGATGAAATGAAAAATGAATTTGCTTGGTTAGATGATCCTGATCTAATCGAGGAAATTGTCGTACGTAATCCGAATAGTATCTTTGATTTAATTGAAGAGGTTAGACCTGTTCCTGCTGGAACATACCCTCCAGTCATTGAAGGTTCAGATGACAAGTTAAGAAAGATATGTCATGATACGGCGATGCGCATGTACGGTTTTGAAGGGACAGTTCCTGAGATTGTTACGGACCGTTTAAATAGTGAATTAGACAATATTATCCGAAATGGATTTGGTGTGCATTACTACATTGCACATTTACTTGTAAAGAAATCAAATGATGATGGCTATGTCGTTGGTTCTCGTGGATCAGTAGGTTCTTCTTTTACAGCTACGATGTCTGGAATTACGGAAGTTAATCCACTACGTCCTCATTATCTATGTCCAAAGTGTCATTACAGTGAGTTTTTTGATGATCCAACGATTGCATCAGGTTTTGATTTACCTGATAAAGTATGTCCGCATTGTGGTGAAACGATGCGCGGTAATGGACATAATATCCCATTCCAAACTTTCTTAGGATTCAACGCGGATAAGACTCCGGATATTGATTTAAACTTTTCTAATGAATATCAATGGCGTGCACATGCATTTATTAAAGATGTATTTGGTGAAGACCATGCGTTCCGCGCGGGTACAATCGGTACTGTGGCTGAAAAGACTGCCTTTTGGATATGTACAAGGCTATTGCGAAAAAATGAAGATTAACAACATGCGAAGACCAATGAAAGATTATCTTGCGCATGGTTGTCAAAACGTTAAACGTACAACAGGTCAGCACCCAGGTGGTATTATCATTATTCCGCATGAATATATTGCTGAAGATTTTACACCAGTACAGTATCCAGCAAATGATCCAACATCTGCTTGGAAGACTACACACTATGACTTCCATGATATTCACGATAATGTCTTGAAGTTTGATATCTTAGGTCACGTCGATCCTACAGCCATGCGTTTATTGCAGAAGATTGCTACAGTAAAACCTTTGGATATTCCAATGAATGATACTGAAACCTTATCTTTATTCTCGTGTGATGATGCATTAAAAGCAGATACGAGAATCTATAAGAAGGAAACAGGTGCGCTAGGTTTACCTGAGTTTGGTACACGTACGACACGTGGAGTACTCGAAGAAACTCGTCCGAAGAAGTTCTCTGATTTGGTTATTATTTCTGGTTTATCACATGGTACAGATGTATGGGCAGGAAATGCACAGGAATTAATTCGTCAAGGTCATACAATTGATGAAGTTATTGGGTGTCGTGATGATATTATGACTTATCTTCTAGACCATAACTTAGAATCATTAGATGCCTTTAAGATTATGGAATCCGTACGTAAGGGTAAAGGTTTAACCGAAGCTTGGGAGAAATCGATGATTGAGCATCAAGTTCCAGATTGGTATATTGAATCCTGTAAGAAGATTAAGTACATGTTTCCAAAAGCCCACGCAGTTGCGTATGTTATGATGGCTATGCGTATCGCATGGTACAAGGTACATGAGCCACTCAATTTCTAT
>BNJU01001086.1_pt1 | contig 117439 bp, 139 predicted proteins | sample 8539281 | NCBI WGS metagenome assembly BNJU01 (sample SAMD00202456, study PRJDB9452) | human saliva metagenome | isolation source: human saliva | place: Japan
ATATCAACTAAAAAGGTGCAGACCGTCGACCAGTTTCCGCATACTAGTCATGTGGAGACGGTTGTGTTACTACAAAAGGTGAATTAGTAGAAGTCCTTGAATTTACGCACTTTTATGAGCATTTCACGTTCGAAAAGACCGATTGGTCAGAGCGTGGAAAGCATCTGAAAAAGTATATTCGGGTAATTGTAGCTGTTGAACTCGACACAGTAGGTGCAAAACAAACGCCTACGTCGACACAGTAGGTGCAAAGCCTGAACCTGTTAGATAAAACAAAATATGAATCGTCGGAAGACGCTTAGCTTACAGCATTTCCTGTGAGTTAAGCGTCTTTTTTATTTCTGCAAAACAAAAGAAAGGAGGTACGCCAATGGGTTTTGATTATTTCTACGGAAGAGGAACAGAACAGTTTGCATTCTATCAGATTCCTAAGGTCCTGATTTCAGATGATAGATTTGCTGATATCACAATGGATTCGAAGTTCTTATATTCACTCTTATTAGATAGATCTGCCTTGTCTGCTAAGAATGGATGGCTTGATGAAGAAGGCAAGGTCTATATCTACTACACCTTGGAGCAGATCATGGCTGATATGCATTGCGCAAATCAGAAGGCTACAAAGCTGCTCAAGGAGTTAGAGACAAAGGCAGGACTTATTGAACGCCAAAAGCAAGGGCAGGGGAAGCCAACAAGAATCTATGTGAAAGATTTTGCAACAGGACTGCATGGGGATGGAGACAGAAAGAGCAAAATCGTGACTCATGAAATCATGATTCACAGACTCATGAAAATCGTGAGTCCAGAGATGTGAAAATCACAAGTCCGGACTCATGGAAATCATTCACTAATAATACTAATACTAACCAAACTGATTTTAGTCAGACTGATCTAATCAATCTATCGGCGGAATCAGCAAATCCGGGAATTAAGGTGGTAAGGATGGAAGATCCGATACGAATCAGAAAACAGTATGAGGAGTATCTTAGGGAGAAGCTTAGCATAGATATTCTCCTACAAAACAATCCTTATGAAGCTGGAAGAATAAATGAAATCTTTGATCTCATGGTAGATGTTCTCTGCAGCAAGGCAAAGACAATTCGGATATCAGGAGATGACAAACCAGCAGATGTGGTAAAGGCGCAGTTTATGAAAATTGATTCGGGTCATATGGAATACATATTGGATTGCTTCAAGAATCAAATTTCAGATATCAGGAATGTGAAACAGTATTTACTTGCCACTATATATAATGCGCCACTAACAATCGATCATTATTACACGGCTAGGGTCAGCTATGATATGGCACATTGGAAGGAGACAGTATGAAAAAACAGGGAACGATAATCGCTGTGGTTAATCAGAAAGGCGGCACAGCTAAAACAACAACTGTAGAAAACTTAGGAATAGGATTATTAAGGCATAACAAAAGAGTATTGCTTATAGACACAGATCCCCAAGCATCTCTTATGATCAGCCTGGGGTATCCGAGACCTGATGACCTGGAGCTGACACTCTCAGATCTTCTGAATGGAACAATTAGTGAGACTCCAGTTGCATTGGAAGAAGTCTTGCTCCATCAGCAGGAAGGTATTGATTTGATTCCTTCGAATATTTCACTAGCAGGTTTAGAGGTATTCCTGGTGAATACGATGAATAGAGAACGCATTCTTAAGCAGTTTTTGGAGCCCTTAAGAGAGCGATATGACTATATCATTCTGGATTGTATGCCTAGTTTAGGGATGCTTACTGTAAATGCTTTAGCAGCTGCTGATGCAACTCTGGTTCCTGTACAAGCCAATTACTTATCGGCCAAAGGTTTGGAGCAATTGCTTTCTACAATCAATCAGGTTAAGCGTCAGATCAACCCCAAGCTGTGCATTGAAGGAATTCTCATCACTATGGTAGATGCTAGAACGAATTATGCCAAGGATATCAGCAACTTAATTCGAGATACCTACTGTGACAAGATAAATGTCTTTAAAACTGAAATTCCTAGGTCAATTAGAGCAGCAGAAACAAGTGCTGAGGGTAAGAGTATATTTGCTTATGATCCATTAGGGAAGGTTGCAGAAGCGTATGAGTCATTAACACAGGAGGTACTGAATTATGACGAGAAGAGGAACTAATATTAGCTTAAAGAGCTATGACGATATTTTTACTACAGAGAAAGATAGATAGGAAACCGGAGAGCATGTGGTGATGATACCAATCAATCAGATACATGAGTTCAAGAACCATCCATTTAAGGTTTTAGATGATGAAGATATGAGAAAGACCGTAGATAGTATAAGAGAATATGGTGTACTTGTTCCGGTTATTATCCGTCCAGATGGAGATGGCGAATACGAGATGATATCTGGCCATAGAAGAAGATATGCATCAAGGCTAGCTGGAAAGGAAGAAATTCCGGCTATAGTACGAGAAATGGATGATGATACAGCTACGATTTTAATGGTAGATTCTAATCTTCAGAGAGAACATATCCTGCCTAGTGAGAGAGCTAAGGCATATAAGATGAAGCTTGAGGCGTTGAGACATCAGGGTAAGAGGACAGATTTAACTTCGTGCCAAGTTGACACGAAGTTGCGTGCAGATGAGGAACTAGCAAAGCAGACAGGTGAAAGCGCTCGAACAATACAGAGGTTTGTGAGGTTAAATAATCTTATTCCGGAGTTATTGGATCTGGTTGATGAAAAGAAAATTGCTTTTAATCCAGCAGTAGAGCTTTCTTATATGAAACCTGAGGAACAGAAGGATTTCTTTGAAGCTATGGAACTAGCTCAAACAACACCTTCCCTGTCACAGGCACAGCGCTTGAAGAAGCTTAGCCAGGAAGGAAACTGTACTGCAGAAATCATAGAAAGTATTATGGATGAAGAAAAGAAGAATTCATTTGATCGAGTGGTCTTTGATAGCAAGATTCTGCAGAAGTATTTTCCACAGAAGACTTCATCAAGAGAAATGGAGATGCAGATTATTCAATTACTTGAACAATGGTCTAGAGTAAACGCTTAAGGGTGGTCCCAGGTATCATGATTCCAGACTCATGATTTTCATGAGTCTGGATCTTCCTTGTGTAAATAGTTCTTTATATGTAGTCAATGACTATATATAATAAAGATAGAGATATACGCATTGACTACACAAGGAGGAATCCTATGGGAAAAGAAATATACAATGTAGAAGGAATCGAAATAGAAGTGGAGAAAACTACTACAACAGATAAGGATTCTGAACGACATAAGATGGCTTATGCATTCAAAATGGTTAGAGAACAATCCGGGATGAACCGTAAGGATTTTTCTGATTGGCTTGGAATCCCATATAGAACAATGCAGGAGTGGGAGCTTGGCCGTAGAGTAATGCCGGAATATGTTCTCAGACTTATTGCTTATAAGGTTGCAAATGAGAAGCTAAAGAAATAAGGCTTCAGACAGACAGTGAGGTGTGGTATGAAACTTATATTACGTCCATTCAAATTATTATTAGCAGGGATATTAACTATCCTAGTATTTGTGATTGATCAGTTAGCAAAGGTATATGCAATTGCGTTAACTGTATTACTTTTTGTGCTTGTGATTAGTATCATTGTTACGATTGTAGAGCAGTCATGGTATAACTTACCAATCCTAGGAGGCATATTGCTGGTAGCCTTTTTAGTGATTATTTTTGCAGCTGTAATATCGGGCACTTTGGTGAGCTGGAGAGATAGATTACTTGGTAGATATTAATTGATATTGTTCCGATAAAGGATTATAATTACACATAGAAAGCGTACTGGATATTTTTGTGAACCAGAGCACTGAACATTGGTGACACCATGAAATCTAAAAGCTTCGTGGTATCTTTTTGCTTTTTAGAGGAAACTGAATGGAAAACTACATTACATTAACGGAAGTATCGGAAAATTGGGGACTATCTTCAAGAAGAGTACGTAAGCTGTGTGGAGAGGGAAGAATTGATGGAGCAGTTAAATTTGGCAGAAATTGGGCTATCCCTAAATATGCTTCAAAGCCTGACGACAAGAGAATAAAGACAGGAAAATACATTAAGATTAAGGAAAACAATTAATATTATGCAGAATACAAAGCAGATTGATGACCCATTAAAAAAGTATGGACAAATAAAACTTTCAGATATAACTCCTGATCAGATTAAAAGAGGACAGGAAATCATAAGTAAATTGGATTTATCTCAAATTGTTTTTTTGATGGCCAAAGCACCAAATTTAATGAGATAACAAGTCCCGTAGAACTGGTTAGATACTTATCTTCCAAACAAAGAAATAATGATGTTCCAGAAAGTTATATTTCACATTATACAAATTTTGAAGTGGCCAAAAAGATAATTGCAGGAAAGAAAATGCAGCTTGGTAATCCAGCAAATATGAATGACGGATTAGAGTTTAATAGTCCTACAATGGATTGCTCAAAATTATACTTTGCAAGTTTTTCTATAGAGAATAGTGAAAATAGACAAGAAAAGTTCCAAGTGCGGGCGCAATAAAACAGGCGTCCGGCAGAACCGGGACGCCCGCATTTGGTACTTTTCCTTTGAACCCTGTCACGCACCGCGCTATGCGGTTTTGATGGTTCCGATTTCACCTGAAATCCAGGAATCATAGTACCTTGGCAATTGAAAACGCAGGATACCGGAGAATTCCCGGCATGGTTTTCAGGCCGTCCTGCCCGGGCGTCCTCACGGTGACAATATTCAGCACATCGTGCTAAGGTTGATACGGAGTTGCGATGGCAGCCCGGATGCCGGCATCCCTCTGGGGAGCCGGACCATCCTGCCGGAGCACTCCGGACAGGTGCAGATATCCTTCCCGTACAACGACATCATAAGTTTCGCGACCTTCATCCCACGGTAAGGGTTTCCGGGATACACCGTGTTTCTCAAGCGGTGGATCAACTTCAGGTTCTTCGTCTTTTTGCAGTTCGTCAGGTACCCGGAGAACCGCACACGGTTGAATCCTTTCGGGAGGACGTGCTGGAGGAACATCCCGATGAAATCCGTACCCTTTACGGTGAGATGCTTCTCCTTCCCGCCGTCGGCGTAGTCTTTGTACCGGAAGGTGACATGGGTGTCCGTGATCTCCGAGATCCTGCTGTTGGCGATGGCAGTGCGGAAAGAATACTGCGCAAGGTAACGGATCGCATTGCCCCTGCCGTTGAATGTCTCCTTAACGAAGGGCAGCCAATGTTTCCGGAACAGGTGGTCAATGAACGCCTGAAAACGGGAAGGGTCTTCAAACTCTCTGGTATGTGAAAGATCAAGTTTCCCTTTCTCATACAGTTTCTTTAAGGCGCAGAGATATTTCCCGCGGAACATGGAGGCGACGGCTTCCTTTGGCAGGAAGAAGCCCTTATGCTTTGTCTCCACGAACTACCCGGCGGGAGTGATCCCGCCGCCGGAAACGCAGACGTGGATGTGGGGATGGAAGGTCAGCTTCTGGCCCCATGTATGGAGGATAGAGATGATCCCGGGCTTCGCTCCAAGGAACTTCGGGTCGGGGCACAGGGTGAGCAGCGTCTCCTGCACACATTTAAACTGCAGATCCAGGAGGACCTTCAGATTCGCCTTGATCAGAGGCCCGAGATCATGCGGGATAGTGAATACGACATGAAAGTAGGCGATCCCTTCGATCAGTTCTGTGTTGCGCTCCAGCTCCCACTTCTTTTCCAGGGGTGCCTGGCAGCAGGGACAGGAGCGGTTGTTGCAGGAGACAGCGTGGATCAGGGGGAACCCGCAGTCTTCACAGAAGCTTACGTTGTAACCGAGGCCACCGGTCTTGCAGCACATGATGGAGGCAGCCGTTCTGCGTTTTTCTTCCAGCAGTTCCGGATGACGCTTCAGGTACGCAGGGTAAAAGCGCTTAAAAGCGTCACGGATGGGATAATCAGCCGAAGTCATAAGGACTCTTCACGCTCCTTCCGTTGCCGATGCCGAGTACCAGATAGAGTTCCGTGGAAGAAAGGGATTTATGGCCCATAGCTTCCTTGATGGAAAAAAGGTCGGCACCAGATTCATAGAGATACAGCCCGAAGGCGTGGCGGAGAGAGTGAAGGTTGAAGCCGAGACCGGCAAAACCGGTCTTTGCCAGCTGGTGGACAAAGACGTTACAGACGGTCTGCTCACAGGTATGCGCACCGTCTTTCTGTCCGGGGAACAGCCAGTCTTCCGGCTTCGCTCCGCGGTAAGAAGAGCGGATGTAAGAGACCAGGAGATCAAATGCTTTATCCGAAAGGACGGCGTAGCGGTCAGAGCGGTTCTTGCTGCGGGAGATATAGATGCAGTTCTTTGAGCGGATGATATCGCCGCAGTGCAGACGGCAGAGTTCGCTGACACGGATGCCGGAGGAATAAAGCAGGGCGATCTCCGCTTTATGCTTCGGGTTTGAGATAGAATCGATAATGGCGTTCACCTGTTCCCGTGTTGGAACGGCAGGCAGGAACTGGTCAAAGCGAAGGAATGGGACTTCCCGTTTATCCCAGTCTTTGTGGAGCACGTAATAGTAGAAGTCGCGCAGCTGGGAGATGTGGACGTTGACGGTACGGGGATTCAGTTTTTTTACATCTTTCAGCCAACGGATGAAAGAGCGGATCTCCTCCCAGGAAACAGATGAAAGTGAACGGCCGGGGAGCTGCTCCTCGACCCAATCGATGTAGGTTTTAAGGTAAGAAACATAAGTGGCGACGGTACCAGGGGCAAGGTCGCGGAAGGAAAGGATATCTTTGTGTTTATCAATAAAATCGGTGTTGGATTCAAGCATAGTGTAAGTCTTCCTGTAAAGAAATCTGTCAAAAGCTGCAGAAAACTTTATGGGAGGAGCACGAGGGGGCTTGAAAAAAATGGCGAAAACGGATAGACTCATAACTGCATGGGAATCCTTGCGGAATGAAAGCCGGGTCGCAAACACAGCAGTCATCCGCAGGGATTCCTTCTATTTAGGATGAAACTATCGTAAAAGAAAAAGGCCGCCGATGCAACGGCGGTCAGGAAAAAACAAGAAAGGCTTCACGCGCAAGCGTGATTGGGTTCAATATAGGTATGTGGAGTATGTACGGCCAACCTTGGGAAGATGGAATAAAAATATCTATACCTAAGAGAAAATTTATGGCATGGGCAGAAAAAATTAAGAAAGCATACCATGTAGATTCGACTACATACGAAATGGATTTAAGCAATCTAATTGAAGAATCATTTTTTAAGCCATCAATTTCACGAGTTGCATATGTTGAATGGGATAATTCTGGAAAAGTAGTACAAATTAAATGTGGAGACAATACGAAAAATGAAGTTTTAAAGGAAATCGAATCTCCTATTCTTACTGGACTCATTAAAGATGCTGCATGGAGCTATGAGAAGGAAATACGTCTTAGAGTTGATCTTAAAGATAAATCAATGGATAAGAAGGTAGCCATCGAAATTCCAGATGAAATAATAGACACCATGATTATTACAACAGGTCCTAGATTTAGTAAAACTATTTTGACAGATGATTTTATGGGAGTTAGTGAGATTAAAAAAGTATTTTTACCAGAAAACTTAATTATGTTTATTGTGATAAATGTAGGACGATAACCACTAGATAAATACAAAAATAGGCTGGTATTTTTAACGGACAGATAGTAGAGTATTGTGTTCAAAATAGAACGTAATGAAACTTAGAGGGGTACTGATATGAGAATTCTATTTTTAAACATAGCCTGGATGAAGGAATATAGAGGAAATGAAGATGGCAATGATAAGCCTGTAAATGGTGGTAGTTATGTTGATGAGACAGGAGATGCTCATGAAAAATATAATTTCTTCCCAGTTAATTTTGATGGTGAAAATGAGCATTATTGCTTAGGTTTTTTCGAGACAAAATCTCACAACGGAAAAAATGTTAATCAAATGCATATTGAAAATATAGCAGGATGTGAACTTTGTAAAAAAGATGAGTCTGTTGAAGATGTGTTAGTAGTATATTGCGCAAAGCATCCGGCCCATAAATTTACTACCGTCGTTGGATGGTACAAACATTATAGTGGTTCAGTTGTCTAGACAAAAATCTAAGCATTTTATAATGAACTGATATATGTAACTGGGTAGGGGAGAAACTCCCCCCTCAGGCTGCATGATCATCCAGTAACAGGATTGGATAATAGCAGGATGCCGGTGTCTGATTATTGAGTGCTGAATGACAACGTTCAAAGTTGTATGTATGCACATATTTCCCAATAGCCTTCCTTGCTTCTCGGATATTGTTGTATTGGGTCAGATATGCTTCCTCGTACTTGAAGCTCCGGAACCATCGTTCAATCATGATATTATCAGCCCAGCGGCTTTTACCATCCATACTTTGACGGATCTGGTTCTCTTTGAGGAAATTCATGTACTCATTGCTTGTAAACTGACAGCCCTGATCCGAATTCAGGATAATAGGTTTTGCTACCATAAACGCCTTTTTTAACGCAGTTATGACCATTCTGGTATCTAGAGTATCATCGACTTCCCAGCCAACAATACAGCGGCTGTACCAGTCGATCACAGCGGTCAGATACAGGAATCCGTGCTTGATGGGGATGTATGTAATGTCGATTGACCATGCCTGATTAGGACGGTCGATAACGGCGTTTCGTAGCAGATACGGGCAGACTTTAGCCTGTTGCATACGTTTAGAAAGGTTCATTTTTGGATAGATTGGATCCATCCCCATTTCATTCATATAACGGCGCGTTTTTCCGGCGTACCAACCTGATGCCCACGCTTCTTCAGCTGAGCAGACAGCTGTCGTGCTCCCCAGGCCGGGTTATCTGTGTGTAATCGATCTATGATCGATTTGCAATCTAACTCCTCCTGAGATATGGGCGTGCCCTTGTAATACACACTGGTACGGTTGATATCAAGAAGCGCAGCTCCTGTTTTAACTGGAAGTTCTTTAGTCTTCAAAAGGTTTTGGACTAAATTTACTCTCGTAGTCAGGTCCAAGTGTTTCTTCAGATTTTTTTTTCAACCAATCCACCCTGCATGGTGAGCTGGCCAACTTTTTTCGCATATTCAGCTTTTTCCTTGCGCTCTAAAGCGAGTTTTTCTTTCAGATTATCCTCTCGTGTGTCATCAAAAACCACGGATGCTTTATCGAGGAACTCCTTCTTCCAGTTGCGGAGAAGATTTGGCTGAATATTGTTTTTCGGTTGCGATTGTATTTAAGTCTTTTTTTCTCCTTTGAGCAGTTCAATCACTAATTCTGATTTGAATTTGGCGGAGAAATTTCTTCTTGTTCGAGACATAATAAAAATCCTTCTTTCTGTAGTGTTTACAGTATATCAGATTCATTAAGAAATGTCTCTTGAAGTGTCTTAAATTACGATACCATTATACATGCAACAGTATTCAGGCATTACCAAGAAGCTGCGTTCGGAGAAGAAGACATTCAGCTTTATAATGCAGTAGCGAGAACCAGTGATTGCGTGCTTCTTCCAACTAGCGCTAGATCTAAGAAACTTCAGTGGGAAGTCCCAAGAAAAGCTAGTGGATGGGCATATGGCTTCGGAAGGGCGAATGTCTGGTATGCAAGTGAAGATGATGAAAGATGAAAAGATTACTTAACGCGATTAAGTACTCAAATTGAGGAATATTGCGGAGAGAATTGGATAAAAATGTAGAGTAAAGGTGGAATTTTAATGCAACTTGGATGGGTAGATTATTCCAGACAGGAAAGAGAAACAATTAAAGAGTTGCTGAAAGTATTAGGTAAATCGTCATCCCTTGATGAACTGGGGGTTGGAATTGTAAGAGATAGTATTTCAGATTTGTTATATCCGGGTACATCTGTCTTACATACAAGAGCAAAAGTATTATATTTTGATTCCTGAATTATTTAAAAAGGCAATGAATAGCGGTCTTACAACGGGTAGTGAAGTAAGAAGATTGATAGATTCAGATCAAGATGCAATAGCTAGAGCTTTAAGAAGAGCGATTGATGAAGAAACAGGCACAAAAGGCGAGAGGAATTATCGGAGGAAGATCTGATAGAGCTGTTAAGATGAAGCCAACTCGAATATACTGGAATGCTTTTAAGAACTACAGGAATACTATGCAATTCAGCATTGTCTTATGATGATGCGTGTAGTGCGGTTGCAGGCTACAACAAAAAGAAAGCAAAACATTGAGTTTAAGAAAGAAACAGATGACGATGGTGGTGATGCGACTGACGCATTAAGTAGCAGTTTCACTTTATTTAATGCACCTTGCAGACAAACAATAGATCAATACATGCAAAGTCCTACATTATATCTATCAAAGGATGAGGCTTTATATTTAAATGACCAATTTCTTAGAGTCCCGATCATGAAAAAAATACATTAATGGAATACTGTCTTAAGACAAATACGTCTTTCCTAGGGTTTCGCTTAATGATATTAATGAAATGACTAATATGAGTGAAGAACTCAGGAATCGTCTTGAACTAGCAAAGGAATTTGCTAATTTCATTTATGGAGCTTATACGGTTTATAATCTTTTGTTTTTGGGAGAATGGCGGGGAATACGCCACTGAGGAAGCGAAGAAGAACATTGAGAGCCGATATGCTGAGTGGAAACAGGTTAATATAGGACTTCCACATAGGGAAAAAAAATATTAAAACTTTGTGAATGGACATGAACATTATAAAAAGTCGCATTGAGGGATTTTTTTGGTACATTTTGAGGCGACTGTAAATGCAAATACAACAGATTTATGTTCAGATGAGGAGAAAACGCTAGTAAAGGCAAGAGAACGTTCTTGCAAACGTGAAAAGGCTAAAATTGGTAGAGATTATCCTTTTGGAGAAATCCAGACTGTTCCAATGAATTATCGACACGGAACCGGTCAGACAATCATTTCTGATATTTTAAAAGGATTGGAGAAGGATAATGGCTAGAAGAAGATTTGATCAAAATAATAATAGAGTTGATTACGGAGAACTTCTTGTAGAAGATCCTTCTTATGAATTAGATCAGGCTGTTGGAATGACATATTCATTAGATATGGAAGCTTTAATGGGGATTCCATTGTGTCTCGGAATGCGAGGTGAGATGACATCTGGTCAACGAAATAATCCACTATATGTTCTCGAAGCTATTCGTAGAACAGGAAAGAAGCTATCTATATTCTGCAATGTAGGTTGTATTAAAGTCCCTAAGTCAGAGAGCCGATTGTTTGCTCTTCTGGAAGGGAGTATTCATGAGGTTAGAATGCCTAAGAGTACGTACAACTTTCATCCAAAAGTTTGGGTCTTACAATATCACAATGTAAATGATGGAAGAATCATGATTAAGGTGGTGGTGTTAAGCCGAAATCTGACTTTTGATCAGAGTATGGATATGGCTACCCAGATGACCGGATTTGTGGGAGATGAAATAAATCCAAAGAATCAGCCACTTGCTGATTTACTTACTTTTGTATCGCAATTTGATAACAAAAAGAATGCCTATAATCATTTGATTTCTAATTTAAAGAAGGTCAAGGAATTCGATTTGATTGAATGTTTCGATGATTATGAATTCCATCCTTTTTGGAATCTATGGTAAATCCGAAAAACGGAATAAAAAAAGGTGATAACAAAAGAGCATAGAAAGACAGCGAGAGAACTGTTCCGTAACTGCTATGCCTTATTTATTGTATCCCCGTTTTTTTGTCGGATGGTGTGATTGCTGACTTGCTAGATGATTTTAATAATCATCCTGAGGCAGGACCAGTTAGAAGATGTTTGATTACAAGAGAGTCTTCTGTTACAAATCGTATTTTTAATGCATTCCAGAGACGAAATGGAGATGGAATATATGTGGTAGATCCAGTATTTAGTTCTAATGATGCATTAGACGATGGTGATACATTTGGATATGAGAATCGTGATATTCATGCAAAAAGTCTTTTTTTACAGAGAAATATAACGAGCCGAAGAAAATATATATTGGATCATTGAATGCATCTCAAAATGCATTTGACCATAATGTTGAGTTTTTATTAGAGCTTCAATATAAAAGTTACCATGCTAGTTATTTCAGCGTGAAAGAAGATTTTATTCCCGCAGAAGAGAGTCCTTTTGTACCTTTGACTGATTTCAATGAAGATGTTCTTGAGCAGGATGAAGATGAAATTGACTTTAGAAGTGAAGTATACGGAGTTACTGGAGCTAGAATTATTGCGAAAGAAGGAAGCTTCAACATAGAGGTATACGCAGATTCTGATTATGAAGGTGTGACTATCCGTCCTTTTTTTGTAAAGACACAGATAAAGAATCTTGTGAAAATCACATGTTTTGAGGATATTGCACTTAATAGTTTGAGTAATTTGTTCGTCTTATCAAAAAATGGGTCAGAGTGTCTTATTCGTCTTGAGGTTGAGAATATGCCAGAAGATGAAAGGGAAGACTCAATCTTCAATGAGATTATTAGTAACAAGCCAATGTTTATGACTTATATGAGATACCTGCTGGATGAGGATTTTTATGACAGTGTAAGTTTTGAAGAATTAATATCGCAGGGAACAGATGCAGGAGAAACTACAGAAGGATATGGCTTTACAGTTGAACCTGATATTTACGAGAAGATGTTAAAAGCTGCGGCAGATTATCCGGAACGATTTGATTCTATGTATGAAGTAGTTGAACGACTGGATGATAATAAAATTGGCGAAGAGTTTAAGCAACTACTAGAGTTATTTATGAAAGCATCGGGCAGAAAGGGGAAAGGACGAAAATGATAGCAAAAGATTTTCAAGAAGCAACTGCAAATCGTATCGTCAATCTCTTTCAAGAAGGACATAAAAGAGTTCTTTTAGCGGATGAAGTAGGACTTGGTAAAACTATTGTTGCAAAGACAGTTGTGGCTAAAACTGGCGAATGGAGAAAGGCTATTGGCGACGAAGATTATGTTGTAGTTTATATCTGCTCTAATGCCGGAATTGCTAATCAGAATTGTGGAAAGCTAGGAATTCCGAAAGAAAATAGAGTAAGTATCTCTGAAGGCCGATTATCAATGCAGCATCTTATGCTGGCTGAAACCAAGACAAAAGGAAATCTAAGACTTATACCTATGACTCCAGCTACATCATTTCAGATGAGAAGTGGAGTGGGAACAGCACCTGAACGAGCACTTGCTTATATCATAATGGATAATTGTCATATCTGTGGTACATATTCATGGGAATTATCATTGTTATTACGTACCTACTTTATTGAAACAAATGATTCATGGCAGGGCTATGTTTGGTGGCAGAACAATAGAATTAACTCTTTGGAAGACAAGAAATCTTATTTACAAGATATGAAGAGACTTGTGGCTGATAACTTTTCACAAGAGCTAATTGATGAAATAAAATCTGTTTGCAGAAAGATTAGAAAGAATCTTGCTACAGTTGAGAAGACTGCTAGACTTGATGGGATCATTACTGGGCAACAACAGAAGGATTTAATTAACAGAATAAGGTATTGCTTTGCTCAAATTAGTCTTGGGATGCTAAATCCTGATTTGGTTATTATGGATGAATTTCAAAGATTTAAGGACTTGATTGAGATCGATGAGGACGATTACAGCGATAGTGCAATGCTTTCGAAGAAGTTTTTGAAGGATAACACAGATAGCTGTGTATTGTTATTATCTGCAACTCCATATAAGCCTTTTTCTACTCTATCTGAATTTACAGATGGAGAAGAAACGCATATTAAAGGATTTATGCGTGTTATGGATTTCCTTATGAATGGCAAGGATGAAAATGATAGATTTCATAAAGTCTGGGATTCATACACAGAACACCTGTCTGAAATAAGAGGAAAGGATTTAAGTGTTCTTATTGCTTCAAAAAATGAGGCTGAAAATGAGTTATATAATCATATGTGCAGAACTGAACGAAGAGATTCAGGAATTATCAATACAGAGAAAGCTAGACCAATGTCTATTGATAAGTTGAACCATTCTAATATTAGTGCGTACATAGAACTTCAAAATATAATGCAGGACCTGGGAATTGGCAATTTCCCAATTGATTATGTAAAGTCAGCTCCGTTTCTTATGAGCTATATGAATTACAAGGTAAAGGATAAAATTGATGGTGAATTAAAGGGCGGAAAAAATTCTGTTGGCCCAGATGAAAGAGCTAGGTATATCAAGAGAATGCCTATAGCATTTCTAAAGCGTAATCTGATCAATGGGTATCAACCACTTCCAGACACCAATGCTAGACTTCATACATTATTAGAAGAAGTTTTTCGACCAAGTGAAAAGAAAATATCTCCAGAGCTGTTGCTTTGGATACCACCAGCAAATAGATATTATGAATGTGGGCCAAGAAATATCTTCGAGCAATGCGAGGGATATTCGAAGACTTTAGTTTTTTCGAGTTGGGAGATGGTTCCTAGAGTGATTGCTACTCTTACATCTTATGAAGCTGAACGATTAGTTAATAATCGTATTGGAAATAAGAGCGCAGAGCAGCAGTCATATTGTATGGTTCCAGAGACTGATGAGCTTGATGATGATGAGAGTCCTAAAAAAAATAAGCGAGGAAAGACGAGATTTTTAATTCGTGAACAGAGAGAATTAGTTTCATATCCTTCGATTTGGTTATCTGATCTATATGATTGGAAAAAGTATTACGGACAGAATGTGTCTACTATTAAGAAAGAAATCAAAGCTGAAATTAAGAAGGCAGTTGATGGTCTTTCTTCATATTATAATTTGTCCGCAGGTCATTTGGGAGCAAAAGCAATTTATCACTTTACTAGATTTTTATGGATTCTACAGTAATAGGGAATGAGGATAAAGTGATTCCTGAACGCCTACCTATGGATGATGATATAGATATACTTGTGAATATGGCAATAGGTTCTCCGGCAGTATGTTTATATCGCTCATTTAATGAAATTGAAGATATTGAGGAGAAAAGAATTAGCAAGAGACTGTTGCGATAAGAGTTTTGTGAGTATGTTTAACCGTCCTGAATCAAGAAGCATCATGGATGCAGTCTTTGAAGGTAAAAAGGGCTCCAGCGACGAACGACATTATGAGCAGGTATTTCATTATTGTGTTGATGGAAATTTTTCAGTCAATGATAGATGAGTATAAATTTGCATTAGGTTTAGACAGCACAGATTTTGCAGATGCAATTAAGGCATCCTTTCTTCAAACGACTAACTTGCCATATGTATCACAGGAATTTTTACAAAGCAAGTTTTACAGACAGACCGATGAAGACTCCGCCAAAACTCAGGGTACATTTTTGCGACCGGGTATTTTTGATGCGAAGACTAATGATAAGACAGTGCAACGTGTTAATAATGTGAGAAATGCTTTTAACTCACCATTTAGACCATTTGTACTTGCAACTACATCAGTTGGACAAGAGGACTAGACTTTCATTTATATAGCAGAAAAAGTTGTTCATTGGAATCTTCCAAGCAATCCAATTGATCTTGAGCAACGTGAAGGCAGAATTAACCGATATATGTGTCATGCTATAAGGCAAAATATTGTCGCTAATGAAGATGAACCTGATTGGGAAGATAAGTTTGAAGAAACAAGGAAGAAGTATGGAGCTGATTCATCTGAGATGATTCCATATTGGTGTCTGCCAGAAGATTATCCTTATAAGTATCAGATTGAACGCATTGTACCAATGTATCCTTTTAGTCAGGATAAGGTTAGATATAACAGACTTATAAATGTGTTGGCTTTGTACCGCTTAACACTAGGACAACCAAGGCAAGAAGAAATGATATCTATTCTTCAGAGCGAGGATTTAACAAAGGAGCAGATGGAAGAGCTGTTCTTTGATTTGTCTCCATATAGCAGAAATAGTAAAGGTAAGAAGTAATTTACCTATGAATTACCTATAGATTACCTGCGAATTACCTATCAATTACCTATCCGTTCCCTTTTCAAGGGATTTTGGATGTGTTATATTTACAATGGACAAAGCGAACGGGAAACAACAAAGCTTCCTGAACGCCGAGTCCATTTTCTTTTGCAAAAGAATACTACCAACAATGAACGTCAGCTCGTGATCCATGGGTCATGAGTCTGGCACTTTTCTTATGTCAAAATTACGGAGGTAATATGGATCAGAAAGAATTTAAGGAAAGCCTCATCGAAGGAATCAAAGAAAACTTCGATGAAAGAGGCGTCGAGGGAATGTCCTTCAATGATCGTGGTGGTGTCGATAAGCTCAACGGAGGCTACGATGGAGTAGCCATTACTCCGGAAGGCTCCAACATCGGTGTGACCTTGAATGTGGATGCACTTTTCGAGGCTTATGAGAACGGAGCTACAATGGAGGATGTGGTTGCTCATGCAGCTGATATGGCCATCAATGGCTTTGAGAATCAGCCTGAGGTTGATGAGACAGCACTTACTGATTACGAGCAGATGAAAGAAAAGCTGGTTATGGAAGTTGTTTCCACTGAAACCAACAAGGATCTGCTTGCTAAAGTTCCTCACAAAGAGGTTGAGGATATGTCGGTGGTTTACCGCTTCGAGCTTGGAAGTGATGACAATGGCAGAGCGACAGTGCTTGCTACCAACAAGATGATCGCCATGATGGGCATTACTGCTGAACAGCTTCACGCTGATGCAGTTGAGAATGCTCCTAAGCTTAAGCCTGCACAGATCACTGGAATGAGTGAGGTTATGGTCGAGATGATGGGAGTAACTGTTGATGAGCTTGCTCTTATAGGAATGCCTGCTCCGGAAAATGAGCAGATGTATGTAGCGACTGTACCGGATAAGATTCACGGTGCTGGAGTTCTTGCCTACCAGGATTTCATGGATCAGGCAGCTGAGAGAGTTGGAGGCGACTTCTTTATTCTCCCTTCCAGCATCCACGAGATCATCGTTGTTCCTGACAATGGTGAGATGAATCTGAAGGATCTTGAGGACATGGTAAAGGAAGTAAATGCTACTCAGGTTTCTCTTGCTGATAAGCTTACTGATTCTGTATATCACTATGATGCACAGAACAAGGTATTCGAGCTTGGAGAGAAGTTCGTAGCACGCCAGGCTGAAAGAGATGCCGACATCGATAAGGATGAGAAGGGATCTGTACTTGGAGACCTTAAGGCAAAGCGTGATGAGGTTGCAAAGCAGCCTAAGAAGGATGCAGTCGAGAAGGCTGCAAAGAATAAAGGTGGCGAGGCCATCTAAATAATGAGAGGCGTCAAGCTGTGGGATTATCCCTGATATGTACCCTCTTTACTGGACACCCAGTAAGGAGGGTATTTTTCATGCGTTACAGTCATGAGTATAAGTTAGAGTGTATCGAGCTATATCAACAAGGAATCTGGCCTGAAACACCAGAAGGGATAAAAACAACAAGATTTCGTAAAATGATTCGATACTGGGTTCGTATCGGAGAACAAAATGGACCAGACGCTTTAAAGCACTTAGGTAATAACAAAGTGTGGACCCCTGAAGCAAAATATGAATTAGTTGCTAAAGTATTAGCAGGACAATCCAACAATTCAGTTGCTATTTCTGCGGGTATCAGCGATGGAATGCTATATACATGGGTTCGCAAATACAAAGAATTAGGTTACAATGGTCTTGTGAATAAAAAAAGAAAGGTCGCAAGAGCAAGAACCCTGATATGAAAAAAAAGAAAAACGGTTGAGCCCAAGCCTTTTAACTGAATCAGAACGCGAAGAGTTAATCAGACTAAGAGCAGAAATTGCAGCAATGAAAGCTGAGATTGAAGTAGTAAAAAAAGGATCGCCTTGAGACAAGAAAGATGGGGTCGCACAACTCAAGGCGAAAAAGCAAGCAATCATCAAAGCTCTCAGAGAAGAAGGATACCAATTAAAGCACCTATTAAAAAGGTTTAAATATGCCTAAATCAACTTACTACTACGAAATCAGTAAAGTTGATACTGTAGGCTTTAGAAATGCTGAACTCATTGAAGAAATCAAGAAAATATTTGATCAGCATAAAGGCAGATAGGGTGTAAGAAGAGTGTATAGAGAACTCTTAAGACATGGAAATATTGTTAATCACAAAGAGTACAACGCATCATGCATTCACTTGGATTGCAAGGCAAAAGGCCTAAAGAGAAATATCATTCATTCAAGGGCGAAGTAGGCAAAGTAGCACCAAACATAATCGATAGGGACTTTACAGCGACAGCACCACTTCAGAAGTGGACAACGGATGTATCTCAGTTTAACTTTTCATGGGGAAAGTGCTATCTTTCTCCGATAATTGACATGTACACAAATGAAGTTATTTCATATGATTTATCGATGAGTCCAAACCTAAATCAAATCAAGAGAATATTAGAGATGGCGTTTAAAAAGTTCAAATCACTTACAGGATTAATATTTCATTCAGATCAAGGATGGCAATATCAATATAACTACTATCGTCAAGAACTAAAAACAGAGGAATTATCCAATCAATGTCTAGGCGTGGCAATTGCATTATGGAAACATTCTTTGGATGTCTAAAGAATGAAATGTACTACGGCTACGAAAAAGAATATGAATCATTTGAGAGTTTCTCAAAAGCACTAGATGAATACATAAATTATTACAACAATGAAAGAATACAACGAAAAACAAAATGGATGCCACCTGTAAAGTACAGGATAACATCCATGTGTTCCGCTTAGTTCATAATATGTGTCCAGGATTCTGGGTACATATCACCTTTCAGGGTATTCTTACACAGCAGGATGAATATGAGCCAACGCTATATTATCCAGATATCATTGTTATAGACTTAGATTTTGATGGCAGCGATGAGAATTTAAAAAATTATACAGCGAAGGAAAGAAGCCTTATCGAATGGTGCAGGGAATATAATATTACGATGATGATATTCAAATAGCAAAAATCGGCGTGAATACATATTATGTCGCCATCGCAGAGGATGAAGACCTAGGAACCATCTCTAACAATGGTGAGAGCGAATATGCCTACATTGCCTATGTGGATGTGACCGGGGAACCGGAGATGATAAGCTGGATCAGTCGAGTGTTCTTGATTGTCGCTTTAATTACGGGAGGAATTGGTGCATTTCTTGGATACCTTACAGGAAAGAAGATAGAGCAGACGCAACTTACACAGAAGCAATTCTTTGAGAATACCTCCCATGAACTTAAAACACCTCTTGCGGCTATCCAGGGCTATGCGGAGGGGGAATAGAGACCGGCGTAATTACGGATTACAAAAAGACAGGGCATGTGATTGCTACACAGAGCGAGAAGATGGCACAGCTCGTGGAAGAAATCCTTTGTATGTCAAAGCTGGAAGGAGGCGTGGTCACGCTGCACTCGGAGCCGATAAAGGCGGATGAATTCATAGAGAATTGCCTGATGCCTTTTGAAGGAACTGTGATGAGCAAATGTTTGTCTGTGGAGCTTGATCTTGCACCGGAGAGTATTACAGCTGATCCTGACCAGCTGGAGCACGCCATCACAAACTTTATGACAAACGCAATCAAGTTCGCAAAAAGCATGGTGAGAATTTCAAATGATGGGACTTCTATCCGCATATGGAATGACTGTGACCCCATTTCGGCAGATGAACTGAAGCATATCTTTGACCGCTTCTATACAGGCAAAGGCGGCAACACCAGAATAGGCCTTGCGATTGTAAAGGAGATCATCACCCTGCATGGATGGGAGCTGAATGCCAATTACTCACATGGCGGACTTATGATTGGGATTAAGGGGATAAAATAATGGCAATCAACAAATCAGTCATCTAAAGCAGTGACATCGGATGATAAGAAAGGATTTAGTGTGTAAGTAATTAGAAGTTATTCCCTGAACTGAATAGAGCGGGAGCGGTTCTATTTTAGGCAGGTTCATATCTGTTGAAGACAAAATCATTGGTGTTAAAAGCAACATTTCTCATGAATACCACATCTGCAATTTTCAGATGGGCAGATAGACACTATGGATCTCAGACATCGAATGCCTATGACAAATGGGTGGATTCCGAAGCACCGGATGACTGGATGAAGGAACATTTTATAGAGTGGAGATTTATAGATGAATGAATCTATATCTGGAATTTGATGTAAGAGAATGTGAAAGGGTTCGCGGGAAGATATTGTTCGGTATTGCAAATGCTATCTGCCTTATGGTATGATAAATCAATTTCCATTTAGGAAGTGATAAATTTAGAATTTGCGGAGGAATTTATGAAGATACTTATTATAAATTGTAGTCCAGTCAGAAATGGTGCGACAGCAGAAATCGTAAATATAGTAAAGGATAATCTTAGTGCAGAAAATGAAGTAAGAAGTATATGTATTGATGATTATGAAATTGCTTTCTGTAAAGGTTGTAGAACTTGCCATAAAACAGCACAATGCTTTCAAAAAGATGATGTTATAAAGATTATGGAGCAGTATGAATGGGCAGATATAATAGTGTCAGTGTCTCCTTCATATTGGGCAGATATTCCAGGACAATTTAAGGTTTTTATAGATAGATGTACACCTTGGTGTAATACACATGAGCCACATGCCAAATTATCTGCTGGTAAAAAAGGTTATACCATTGCATTGAGAACAGGTTCAAGTATGCCAGAATGTGAAAGAATTATTAGTAGTATTGAACATTTTCATGGTCATTTGGAAATTGAATCTTGTGGTAAATTAGGTCTTTGTTCTATTGAGTATAAAGAAGATGTTGCTATAAGAATTGATGAAATAAAAGAATTTTGTAATATTATTTTGAGCTGAAAGATTTAAAGTTGTGGAGGCAGTTTGAATGGATGATAAAGTCAAAGCGTTTTGGACTAAATTTTGCAATGAAAAGAAGTTGTCTAAAGACATAAAATATGAATCGTGGAGTTTTGGAAATACTAAAGAAATGGCTGATGAATTGGCAGAATTAGTTAATTGTAAAATTAAGACAGCTACGACCTCAGCATATGAACTATATGAAGTTGGAGAGCATATACCTCAGGTAGGAGAGTATAATATTATTCTCAATGTTTCTGTAAGTGTCCGTATACTTACTGTGCTTGCTACATAAGAATGAATTAGATAGCAAGTTTTGAATTTATTACTAAATTGTACCATAAGGACATTATAATTTCCGCATGTAACTTGACAAATATTGAATTATAATTTATTATTAAATATAAATTCAGTATTAACATAGAAAGAGGTGTGCTATGGCACAAGTATTAAAAGAAGAAGTTAGAAATAGAATACTTGAAGCAGCAGAAAAAGTGTTTTATAAAAAGGACTATAGAGGTGCCAAATTAACAGAAATTGCAAAAGAAGCAGATATTCCTGTGGCACTCATTTATACCTATTTCAAGAATAAAGAAGTTTTGTTTGATGCAGTAGTAAGTTCTGTTTATATAAACTTCGAGTCAGCTTTTGATGAGGAGGAGTCTTTGGAAAAAGGTTCTGCTTCTGAAAGGTTTGATGAAGTTGGAGAAAACTATATTCATGAACTATTAAAAGAGCGTAAGAAGTTAATTATTTTAATGGATAAAAGCTCAGGTACTAAGCATACAGAAGCCAAACACAAACTTATATCACAAATGCAGGTTCATATTGAAGTAAGTTTAAAAAGACAATCAAAAGAGGAATATGATCCAATGCTTGCTCATATTTTAGCTAGTAACTTTACAGAGGGGCTTCTTGAAATAGCAAGGCACTATCAAAGTGAGAAGTGGGCAAAAGATATGCTAAAACTTATTGCAAGGTGTTATTACAAAGGAGTGGAATCCCTATAATCAGCACTAAAAAATAGACTTTGCGTAATCAGCAAAGTCTTACTTTAAAAGCTTAATACTGAATTAAAATTCAATATTATTCAATTTTGAAAGGAGCGTTGTTCATGCCGGAAAAAGAATTAAGAAAAAAAGTGATTGGAAAAAATGGCTTATCCAATTTACTTCTTGCTTTAAAAATAGTATGTGATTTGATACCACAAATCTTACTCGTATATTTGATTAGTTCTTTAATTACAAACAATATTAGCGAAGGTAATTTGAAATACATTTTTTTAGGGATCTTTACATCGTTTGTATTAAAAGGCGTGTTTTACTATTTTGCAACAAAGGTTGCTCATGAAAAAGCCTATGAAAAATTGACAGAACTTAGGTTAGATATTATCGGGCATCTTAAAAAACTAAGTTTGGGATTCTTTAAAGAACATAATACAGGGGAGCTTACGAACATTGTTCAGCATGATGTAGAGCAAGTGGAAGTATACCTTGCCCATGGTCTTCCGGAAATAATATCAGTTACACTTCTACCTACCATTATTTTTGTAGCTATGATTTTTGTGGATTGGCGTCTTGCACTTGGTATGATTGCTGGAGTTCCACTCATGTATTTGGTAAAAGTTCTTTCACAGAAAACAATGGATAAAAACTTTGCTATTTACTTTAACCATGAAAACAAGATGAGAGAAGAGCTAATGGAATATGTAAAAAACATTTCTGTGATTAAGGCTTTTGCTAAAGAAGAGGAGATTAGTGAAAGAACATTAAAAACGGCAAGAGAATATATTTACTGGGTTAAAAAGAGCATGGGAGCAATTACAATTCCAATGGGACTCATTGACATATTTATGGAAATTGGAGTGGTAATTGTCATGATTTTGGGAAGTATTTTTCTTTATCAGGGGAATATTACAACGCCTAATTTTATCCTTGCAATTATTTTATCATCTGCGTTTACTGCATCTATAAGTAAGACAGCTACATTGCAACATTTTTCTATTGTGTTTAGGGAGGCATTAAAGGCGATTGGAAAAGTTTTAACAGTTCCACTTCCAAAGAAAAAAAGACAGAACAAGGTTTAGAATTTGGAAACATAGAATTTAAAGATGTGAATTTGCATATAGAAAAGATGGCTTTGAGCTTAAAAATATTAATTTGACTTTTAAGAAAAATAGTTTGAATGCCTTTGTAGGAGCAAGTGGTTGTGGGAAAAGTACGGTATCTAATTTGCTTATGGGATTTTGGGATGCAAACGAAGGACAAATACTGATAAATGGAAAAGACATAAAAGAATATAGTCAAGAAAATATCTCAATGTTGATTGGTAGTGTGCAACAAGAAGTTATCCTTTTTGATTTAAGCATTTTTGAAAATATAGCAATCGGAAAATTAAATGCAACAAAAGAAGAAGTCATAGAAGCGGCTAAAAAAGCAAGATGCCATGACTTTATTTCAGCATTACCAAATGGATATGAAACACGAGTAGGTGAAATGGGTGTTAAGTTATCCGGTGGAGAAAAACAAAGAATTTCCATAGCAAGAATGATATTGAAAAATGCACCGATTTTAATATTAGATGAAGCAATGGCAGCTGTTGATAGTGAAAATGAAAGACTAATCGGCGAAGCAATTGACGATTTAAGCATGGATAAAACCATCATTACAATTGCTCATCATCTAAATACGATTAGAGATTCAGACCAAATTATAGTTATGGATAAGGGTGTTGTTCTTGATGCAGGAAGCCATGAAGAGCTGATGAAAAGATGTGAGGTCTATAAGGATATGGTTGAAGCACAGAACAAGGTAGATAGATGGAATTTGAAAGACGATAGTCTTTCACGAGCAAGGAACGGAGTGGATTGCGAGTGTACGGAGGTGGTAACAGAAGATGTTTAGAGAAATGTTAAAACTACTTACAAACCGGCAAGAGAGATTTGATTATATCAAGTGTATTCTTTGCCCTTTATGGACTAAGCTCCATAGCTATGATTGTTATCGTATTTTCTATACTGTTCCAAATCTTTGATGGAACGAGCTTAGCAAGCCTATATAAATATTTTATTGCGATTGGATTACTTGTAGTCTTCAAAGGTATTTGTAATATGGTCGCAGATATGAAAAAGCATAGTGCAGGTTTTGATATTGTTCAGCAAATCAGAGAACGCATGATTATCAAATTAAAGAAATTTAGTTTGGGATTTTATACCAATGAACGACTTGGGGAAATAAATACAATTTTACACAAAGATGTTGATAATATGTCCCTTGTTGTAGGACATATGTGGTCAAGAACGTTTGGCGATTTTTTGATAGCTGCAGTCGTATTTGTTGGTCTTACAAGTATTGATTTTAAACTTGCCATTCTAATGGTGGTATCTGTTCCGATTGCACTTATCTTTCTATATCTGACAATTAAGCAATCTGAAAAAATAGAAAATCAGAACAACTCAGCACTTCTTGATATGGTTAGCTTATTTGTTGAATATGTTAGAGGAATACCTGTATTAAAGAGTTTTTCAAACAATAAGAGCTTGGATAATGAGCTTATGAATAAGACAAAAAAGTTTGGAGAAACAAGCAAAGCAGGCTTCAAGATTCAAGGCAAAACAACTATCTATATTTGGGTTTTTACTGGATATTGGATATTTAGTTCTTTTAATTGCAGGAGCAATACTTGTTACAAAGGGAAGTCTTGATGTACTTCATTTTATTATCTTTGCAGTAATTTCAAAAGAGTTTTATAAGCCATTCGCTTCTATGGAACAACACTATATGTACTATGTTTCGGCGGTAGATAGTTACGAAAGACTCTCAAGAATTTTATATGCAGATGTAATCCCGAATAAAGTGAATGGAATTGTTCCGAAAGATAATGATATAGCTTTTGAAAACATAGATTTTTCCTATGAAAAAGATGAATTTAAAATGGAAAAATTGAGCTTTTCTATTGCTGAAAAACGGGTGACAGCCTTAGTGGGAGAATCAGGCAGTGGAAAGACTACTATAACCAACTTGCTTTTAAGATTTTATGATGTGCATAAAGGAAAAATTACACTCGGAGGAACTGATATAAGGGATATTCCTTATGATGAGCTTTTAGATCGTATTAGTATTGTCATGCAAAATGTTCAACTGTTTGATAACACGATTGAAGAAAACATCAGGGTAGGTAAAAAAGGAGCAACGAAAGAAGAAATCATTGAAGCTGCAAAGAAAGCAAGGATACATGATTTCATTATGAGTTTACCAAAAGGTTATGAAACGGATATTGGAGAAAATGGTGGGATTTTATCAGGTGGACAAAGACAAAGAATATCTATTGCAAGAGCTTTTCTAAAAGATGCACCAATTTTAATTCTTGATGAAATGACAAGTAATGTTGATCCTGTAAATGAATCTTTGATACAAGATGCTATTACAGAACTTGCAAAGAATAGAACTGTACTTGTGGTGGCTCATCATTTAAAGACCATTCAAAAAGCTGACCAAATTCTCGTATTTCAAAAAGGAAATTTACTTGAAAAAGGAAAGCATGGGGAACTTCTTGAGAAAGATGGTTACTACACAAAATTATGGAAAGCTCAGTACGAGGTATAATCATGATTTTGTTAAAAGATGTTTCTTATGAATGGGAAGATGGACGAACTGCTTTAAAAAATATCAATCTTGAAATTAAAAAAGGTGAATTTGTTTTAATTTCAGGGAAAAGTGGAAGTGGTAAAAGCACTCTTGGAAGTATAATGAATGGTCTTATTCCGCATTATTATAAAGGTAAAATGCAAGGAAAAGCCTTTGTGTCAGGAAAAGATATAAGCAAATTATTACTTCATGAAATAGGACATATTGTAGGAACTGTATTTCAAGATCCAAGAAGTCAGTTTTTTACGACAACTACAGATGAAGAAATAGCTTTTGGTCTTCAAACCATCTGCAAATCAAGAGATGAAATCAAACAGAGAGTAGAAGAAGTATATGCAGAGCTGGATACCCCGGAACTGAAAGGAAAATCTGTTTTTGAATTATCAAGCGGACAGAAACAAAAGATAGCTATTGCAAGCATCTATGCGATGAATCCGAAAGTTTTAATTTTAGATGAACCTTCAGCAAATTTGGATATGAAAGCAACATTTGACCTGTTTTTAATTTTGGAGAAATTAAAGAAAAAAGGAACAACGGTTGTTCTAATTGAGCATCGTTTGTACTATGTAAAGTCTTTATTTGACCGTTTTCTTTTGATGAAAGATGGAGAAATTGCACAGGACTTGAGTCGGGAAGAAGTTATCCATCTTGAAGGGGAGTTTTGGGATGAAAATGGACTAAGAACTCTTGAATTAGAAGAATACAGGATAAGTGAGAAGAAAGATTTATATCAATTAAATGATGAAAGTATTAGTGGAAAAAGGATTGAAATTTTGTTACCCAAGTGCAACTAAGGTTGGAAATAAGCAAAAAAAGTACATCTTAAATCATCTTGATTTCAATATGGAGTGCGGAAAAGCCATTGGTCTTATCGGCTTAAATGGTACCGGGAAAACTACCTTTGCAAGGGTGATTTCAGGACTTGAGAAGATAAAAGAGGGAAAAATATGGGCGGAAAAAGATAAAAAGTTGAATCGTAAAGATTTAATGGATATGTCATATTTTGTATTTCAAGATTCAGATTATCAGTTATTTTCGGAAAGTGTACTTGATGAAATGCTTCTTGGTATTTCAAGTAAAGATAAAAAAGAAAATACTCAAAAGGCAAAGTCTATTTTGAATGTTCTTGGCTTAGATAAATATATAGATAAGCATCCGTTTGCTTTATCAAGAGGAGAAAAACAAAGACTGACAATAGCTTGTGGAATGATGAAACAGGCAAAGATTTTCATCTATGATGAACCAACATCAGGTTGTGATAAAGACTCAATGCTTTCCGTCGCAAAACTGATTGAAGAACAATTGAAAAATGGGACAACAGTTTTGGTGATAAGTCATGATTTTGAGTTTTTAGCAAACACAGTGAGCAAGCTATGGGTAATGGGAGATGGAAAAATAGAAAAGGTTCTGAATATGAGTGAAAGTAATAAATTTCTCATATTAGATAAGATGAGAGGAGGTAGGGAGCTTGATAGATAGAAAAACAGTCGATCCGAGAATAAAACTTACTCTACTTCCAATTGTTGGATTTACCAGCTTTTTTATAAGCGATACGATTCTACTTTTTTCGGACTGGTTGTCTTTGCCTTTTTTTCTGTATACATACAGCGGTATGTGGAAAAAGAGTATTACGCTTTATCTTGTTTTTTTGTGCTTTTTATACTGCATAGAGTTAGGGCTTGGAAAGTTCCCGGAAGCAAGCATCGTATTTGCAATATATATGTTTATTTACTTTGCATCAAGAATGACTTTAATCGCTATGTTTGGTGGATATATAACAAAGACTACAAGTGTAAGTGAAATGCTTGAAGCATTAAATAGAATGAAAATACCCAGAAGCATTGGCATACCTTTTAGTGTTTTACTTAGGTTTGTACCAACTATAAAAATAGAACTCAAGGCATTAAAAGAGAATATGAAGATTCGAGGAATTACAACAAGCAGATTTTTCCTGTTGCTACATCCAATTAAATATATGGAATATACGCTTGTTCCGCTTTTAATGAGAATGATTAAGATTTCAGATGAACTGTCAGCTTCAGCACTCATTAGAGGACTTGATAGTGATGAGAAAAGAGTAACATTAACAGAATTGCGGTTTAGAAAAACAGACTTAATGATTGGACTATTAGGAGCTTTGATGATTGCTCTTGTGATAGTAATACAGAAAATTTATTAGGAGACCAACTATGAAAAACAAATTGAATGGTCGTGATTTTATTACAATCGGAATCTTTAATGCAATTGGAATTGTCATATACATGGCAGCCAGCTTTGCTATGGCAACAACAGTTATTGGAGGATTTATTGCTTCAGGAGTTGGCTTTATGATAGCTGCTACCGTTTATATCCTTATGGCTTTGAAAGTTAGAAAGAATGGTGTATTTACAATATCAGGAACGCTTCTTGGTTTAATTGCATTGTCAGGAGGACATTTGCCTCATGCAGTCTTTGCTGTAATCGGCGGAATTATATGTGATTTGATTATAGGAAATTATGAGAGCAAGGGACGAATGATTATTGGGTATGGGACATTTGCATTAGCGGATTTTTTAGGGACAGTGATTCCTGTGATTTTATTCGGAACAGCTTCTTTTGTGGAAAGAGCATCAAAATGGAAAATGAGTGAAGCACAAATAAATGAAGCATTATCTTATTTCAAAGTTTCGTGGGCAGTAGGCTTTGCCTTGATAACAGTTGTTCTTGCTTGCATAGGAGCATTCGTTGCAATAAAGATACTTAAAAAACATTTTGAAAAAGCAGGAGTGATTTAATAATAGATTTACTTAGGAGGAAAAGTAATGGAGGGATAATCATGTCAAAACTTATAGTTTCAGTTTTCACAGAACGATATAATTATCTTTATTTATGCTTGGACTTACTTTTGTATAGCAATATATCGCCATTACAAACATACAAATAGTCTCAATATAACAAATCAATAGTTTTCAAGTTAAGAGGACTTTTACGCCAAAGTGTAGAAGTCCTCCTTTTTTATTCTCAAAAAGCAAACCACAGAACAGGAAAAGGAGGATAACTAAGTGGCTAAAGAATATTACCTATATGTGAAAGGAAAAGCCGTACCTGTAAGCGAAGAAGAAAAACAAAAAGCTTGAGGAAGAAGAACGAAAAATAAATGAAAGAAAAGATAGGATTCACCAAAATTATTTGAAGCGTAAAGCAAACGGCAAACAACAGGAATATGAGGACAGATACAAGGCAAGGAGAGAGGAGAAAAAACAGGAAAAGCTAAAGAGTTTGAAAAGAACAGGGATAAAGCTAAAGGATTTAGATGGTAATTTGTAGGATTTGTGATATATTGACTAAAAAGCTAAAAAAATATGATAATATAACTATCAAAGATAATATAATTATCAAAAAAAGAAAATGAGAGGTGAAAGTTAGATGTCTTATTGCTCTGATATAACAAAAAAATAGAATTTTTAGAATGTGCTAAAGGGGAATTTTTTTAAGCAAAGGATTCGAAAATGCACAGGTAGCTGAAATTGCTAAATTAGCAAAAAGTAACTACAGGAGCTATTTATCGTCATTTCAAAAATAAGGAAGCATTATTTTTTTGCTCTAATTGAAGAGGAATATAATTACACATTAGATGTTGTTTCTGATGTTGAAAAAAAGGAGCGAACAAAAAAACTATTAGGATAGACTCTGATTTAGTCGATGATGAAGCAATTATAGAAAATTTATTCTTGGAAACAATGCTATTTGTTGATTATATGTATCACATTTTTGATAACTTTAAGCTGATTTTTTTGCGTGTAGCAAAAGGGTCGCAAGTAGAAAACTTTATTGAGGATATTACTGAAAGATATACAGCTAAAAATATGAAGCTTATTCTTTTCAACGCTAAACAAGAGCAAATTATCACAGAGATTAAAGAGTTTGAAGTTCATGTCATTACAAAAGGCTATATTACATCTCTATGCGAGTGTATTCTTCATGATATACCGCATGATAATGTTGGCGAATATATTAGAAGCATTGTTGTTTTTCAATATTATGGTTGGCAAGGCTTAATGAAGAAAAACAACAAATAAATTTTTTCAAAGGGTTAGCGATAACTAATTGATCATCTGTTTGTAGGGGGTGTTTCCTTGAAAAGTAACAATAAAAATGTCATTTCAGAGTTGCTTAAATACGCTGATGGCGAGAAAAAACAATTATACAAATCAATTTTGTTAGCGACCATAGGGGAACTGTTTGGAATGATTCCTTTTTTAGCAATAGCAAAGTTGATAGAAAAAATTTATCAGTCAGAACTGTCATTTCAAACAGTGCTTTCTATAACTCTTGCAGCTTTAGGTGGACAAATTTTAAAAGGCATTTTCACTTTGTATTCAACAATGACTTCACATAAAGCAACATTTCACATTTTGAAAAATATAAGAAGCTTAGTTGCAGAAAAAATGTTAAGAGTACCTATGGGTGTAATGATAGATACTCCTATAGGTAAATTTAAAAATTTAATTGTAGATACAGTGTCTAAGCTGGAAGATTCAATGGCTCATTTTATGCCGGAGATAACATCAAGTATAGTATCTCCTGTTTTATTTTTGGTTTTGATTTTTGCTTTGGACTATAGGATGGGATTGGCTTCGTTACTTACAATTCCTTTGGGAATGCTTGGATATATAGGGATGATGAAAGATTATGAGTTTAGAAGCAAAACTTATACGACTTCTCAAAATAATATGAATAGCACATTGGTTGAATATGTTAATGGCATTGAGGTCATAAAAGCTTTTAATCATAGTACATCTTCATATGAAAAATTTACGAGTGCAATTCAATTTTTCCATGATAGTACCCTTGCTTGGTGGAAACAAAGCTGGTTATGGTCAGCATTTGTTCAAGCAGTTATGCCGTCAACACTTTTGGGGACTTTGCCAGTTGGTGCATATCTATATATGAATTCTCAAATATCTCTATCAAATTTCATTGTGTGTATTATCTTACCTATCGGCTTTATTGCACATTTAATGAAAATCGGAAAGTATTCGGAGCAATTCAGTATGGTTAAGGCGAGTTTAGATGTAATAGATGAATTTTTTTATCGACAGAGGAACTTAAAAAGACCAAAAAGAGAGCAGTTCTTGATAATACTCTGTATCGTTTTTGTAAATGTTTCGTTTGCTTATGATAAAGAACTTGTTTTTAAAGAATATCAGGTTTGAATTAAAACCAAATACAGTAACGGCACTGGTTGGCAACTCAGGATCCGGAAAAATCAACTATAGCAAAGTTAATGGCTGGCTTTTTGGGATCCAACAGCAGGTAACATAATTTATGGAGGTAAAAAAATTTCTGAAATTCCATTTGAACAGCTAACAAGTGAGATAAGCTATGTTGCTCAAGATAATTTTTTTATTTAATACAAGTATAAAAGAAAAATATAAAAATGGGAAACCCAACTGCAAGTGATGAGGAGGTTATTGAGGTGGCTAAAGTCGCATCTTGCCATGACTTTATTATGGAACTTGAAGATGGATATAACACAAAGGTTGGTGATGCAGGAGGTTCTTTGTCGGGTGGAGAAAGGCAAAGAATTACCATTGCAAGAACAATGTTAAAACAATCTAAGGTAATGATTTTAGATGAAGCAACTGCATTTGCGGATCCAGAAAATGAATATCTCATTCAAAGTGCAATTAACAATCTTATTAAAGGAAAGACTCTTATAGTGGTTGCTCACAGACTTTCTACTATTACAAATGCTGATACAATCCTTGTTATGAAAGATGGAGAAATTGTAGAGAATGGAACTCATGAAAATCTTGTGAAAAAAGATGGAGTATATGCTTCCTTGTGGAAAAATTATGTGGGCAGACTAGATGATGGAAAGGAGGCGATTTAAGTGATTGCGATTGTAAAACGAATATTAAAAATATCAGGGAAATATCGAAAAAATGTAATCCTTGGTCTTATATTTAGTGGATTAAAATCATTTTTCGTTTCTTTGATGTTGTTGGCGATTTTATTGATTATGATTAATCTTGAACAATTGAACATGACTATTATTATGCAGGCAACAGCGATTATAGTTGTGAGTATATTCGGCAGATTCATATTTCAGTATCTTTGCGATAGAAAACTTAGTGCTTCAGGCTACGAGATTTTTTTAAGGATAAAAAGAATTGAAATAGGCGAAAAAAATTAAAGAAAGCTCCGATGGGATATTTTTTTCAGAAAAAAACTTAGGGACAATTCAAGCTGTTTTTAACGACAACTATTTCCGATTTAGAAGCTATGGCAATGCTTGCGATGAACTTTATTGTTGGTGGATTTTTTTCCAAGCTCTAACTATGACAATCATGTTATTAATCTTTTGTTTCCCGGTAGGGATGGTGTCTTTAATTGCGATAATCCTTGGAATAGTTGTTCTTAAATTAATCACAAAGAAAACTGAAAAAAATATTCTCCTATTATGCAAGATTCGCAGGAAATATTAGTTACAGAAGCAATTGAATATATCAGAGGAATTTCAGTGCTTCGTTCATTTAAGAAAGGGACTGATGGAAAAAACAAAGTTGAAAAAGCTTTTATGAGGAAATGCGAAGTTGATATAGAGGTCAATGAAGGTTCAGCTTATTTAATGAAATTATATGAAATGATTTTTCAAGGTAGCAAGTTGTGCCTTAGTGTTTGTTGCTACGGTTTTATATATGAATTCACAAATTCCACTTTCATATGCACTGATGTTTATAGTATCTGCCTTTCTGATTTTTTTGGAATTGGAGTTGGTCAGCGATGGAGCTTTTTTAAGTAGGATGCTTGCAACACAACTTAATAGACTGGAATATATTTCGGATATACCTTCACTTGATGAGGGCGGAAAAGAAATTTCTTTGAACTCCTATGACATTGAATTGAAAGATGTTTGTTTTTGGATATGGCAAAAAAAGAGATTTTGAAGAATATAAATCTGCGTATAAAGTCGAATAGCAGTTTGGCTATTGTCGGTGCTTCAGGTTCTGGGAAGACAACTCTTTGTAATATTATAGCAAGATTTTGGGATGTTAATAAAGGTGAAGTCTTTATTGGAGGACATAATGTTAAGGACTTTACATCTGAAAGCCTATTACAAAATATCAGTATGGTATTTCAGAAAGTTTATTTATTCAATGACACGATTGAAAATAATATAAAATTTGGAAATCCAAACGCAACACATGATGAGGTGGTTGAGGCGTGTAAGAAAGCTTGTTGTCACGATTTTATTACAAGTCTTAGTGATGGGTATGACACTGTTGTTGGTGAGGGCGGTTCAACGCTATCAGGAGGAGAAAAGCAAAGAATATCTATTGCAAGAGCAATTCTTAAAGATGCTCCAATTATTATTCTTGATGAAGCAACTTCAAGTGTAGATCCTGAAAACGAGCATATGTTAATTAGTGCAATTAATGAGTTAACAAAAAATAAAACTCTCATTAGCATTGCACATAGATTATCTACGGTAAGAGAAGCAGATCAGATTATTGTCATTGATAAAGGGAAAATTGTACAACAAGGGAATCATAAGGAACTAATTAGTCAAGATGGAGTATATAAACATTTCATCGAAATTAGAAAAAAATCTATTGGTTGGCAAATATAGGTGATGAAATGAGAGATGTAGTTATTGAGTTTGATAATGTAAGTTTCAGTTACGGGACACAAACAGAAAGAAGTCTTAGTAATATAAATTTCAAAGTTAAAGAAGGAGAATTTGTTTTGCTTACTGGTCAATCTGGTTCAGGGAAAACAACTATTACAAGATTGATAAATGGCTTAATTCCACATTTCTTTGAAGGGAGTTTAACTGGAAGTGTAAAAGTGATAGGAAATAATATAAAAACCATCACTCCAGGAGAACTGGGTAAAAATATTGCTTCTATATTCCAAAATCCACGAAGTCAATTTTTTACAACTGATAGCACCAAAGAAGTGGCTTTTGCTCTTGAAAATTATGGGATAGATAGAAATGAAATGATAGATAGAGTGAATTGTGCATTTCATGATTTTGAAGCAGAAAGTCTTATGGATAGGGATATGTTTTCCTTATCTAGTGGTGAAAAACAGAAGATAGCTATTATAGCTGCAAAAGCTTTGAATCCAAAGATTTATGTTTTTGACGAGCCATCTGCAAATTTAGATATTCGTTCAATTCTTAACTTAAAGAAAATGATGGAAAGGCTCAAGAAACAGGGATATACAGTAATTGTTTCAGAGCATAGATTATTCTACTTAAAAAAACTTGGTAGATAAATGCTTGATAATGAAGGATGGAAAAATTCATAGAGAATTAGAGAAAAATGATATTGAAAACCTGCATGATTCAGATATTAGGGCATTTAAACTTCGAACATTTAAGTTAAGTAATATTAAATATGAACTAAAGGATAATCTTATTGTTAATAAACAAAACGCAGATTTTTAAAGTGGAAAATTTATCTTTTTCCTATGATGTTAATCATTCCGTTTTGAGCAATTGTAATTTAGAAGGGAATTTTGGTGAAACAGTAGCTGTAGTTGGACACAACGGAAGTGGCAAAACGACATTAGGAAAAATAATGTCAGGATTATTAAAAACAAGAAGTGGACAATTTTTTATTGAAGGCAAACTTACGAAGCAAAAGGAGTTATATAAAAGTGTATATTTTGTGATGCAAGATGCAGACTATCAACTGTACTCCGATTCTGTTGTTTCTGAGTTAATGCTCAGTTCTATGAATAGCATTAAGACTATTAAGCAAAATGATGAGAAAATAGAAGATGCGATGAATTTATTGAATATTTCATCATTCAGAAATAGACATCCGCAAAGTTTATCAGGAGGGCAAAAGCAGCGAGTTACTATTGCGGCTGCAATAGCTTCAAATAAAAAAATTATGATTTTTGATGAGCCGACTAGTGGACTTGATTATGAGAATATGAAAATCGTATCTGAAGCAATTAATGCTCTTCGTAAAAAAGGGATACTGATTTTTGTTATTTCCCATGATTTAGAGTTTTTAAGTAGAGTAGCAACTAAAGCAGTTTTTTATAGAAAATAATACTGTTAGCAAAAAGGAATAGTTTAAAGAAAAGTGGTGAGTTTGAAACAATAAAAAGATTTTTTTACTACAGAGTGAGGGATATGAAGAATGAGCAAATCTTGTAAACAAAAATGGAATAAGATATGAACCAAGAATTAAGTTGTTACAAGTTTTAATTATAGGGGTTTTAGTATTTACTTTGACTGGTAAAAAGTATGAGATTCTACTTTTTTTGTCAGTATTTGCATATGGAATGATAAGTGGCATATACAAAACTTGTTTTTAAATTTTTTTAGCTTTTATATATAGTGTTGTTTATGGTAGCGGAAATAAGTCCATTATTTATTTCAACTACAATACACTATTTTGTCCTATGTCTTATAACATTGACTCTTGCAGCTATAAATATGATTAGAACAAGTGAAATATCTGAAGTATTAGCTTCCTTGCAAAATATGAAAATCCCATATTATATAACCATTCCATTAGCTGTTATTTTAAGATTTTTTTCCCCACTCTAAAACAGGATATTACTTGTATAAAGCAGGGAATTAAGACTAGAGGGATTGATATTTCTTTCCTTGGATTTTTAAAAACATCCTTTTAAAGTTTATGAAATGATGTTGATTCCTATGTTAATGCGAATGTTATGTACTGCAACTGAGTTGTCGTCATCTGTTGAGACACGAGGACTTGGAGTTTCGTGTAAAAAAACTAGTTATACAGAAGTCAAATTTCGTATGCTTGATATGTTATTGCTAGTAATAATGATGGTATTTTATCTAGCTATCATCATTATGAAAATAAAAAAATATTTAAAAAAACAAGGAGAATAATTATGGAAGAAAAAAAGAAATTTCAAATTAAAGATTTAATTATTACAGCACTAATGGTGTTATGCTCACAGGTTTTATATAGAGTGTTATCTTTTCTGTTCATATCGCCATACACAATGCTATTAGTAGTTCCGATATGGTCAATTATTGGAGCAATTGCCTATTTCTTAGTACCGGTAAAAACAAAAAATCCATGGATGATTTTTATTATTTTTGTGTACTTACAAGCATTATAGGTTTTTTTATCCACCATATATCATTAGTTGTATATTTGCCGGGATTATAGCTATGTTGATTGCAAAAAAACAAAAAGGGGTTGGCAATTATAAAGGATTAACAATTGGATATATGATATTTTGTGTTCTTGCCGGCTTTGGTGGAATGTATGTACCATTTCTTTTTTATGCAGATCAAACACTTAAATCTTATGAAAAAATGTTTGGGAGCGAATATTTAGGTACATTAACTAAAATTGTTTCTCCTATAACTACAGTAATGATGCTTATTGTAATAGCCATTTGCGGATTGATTGGAGCAGTAATTTCTAAGAAACTATTGAAGAAACATTTTGAAAAAGCAGGAATGATTTAATCAATCTTTGTTTGTGAGGGGAAAAAAATGGATTAAATAATGGAGGTAATTGCTATGTATTATTTAGGGTCTGTTATTCATATAGAAAAAAAGGTTCTTTGTCAAATATTGGGGTGGGTTGATTGTCAACCCACTCTTTTTGAAGGCATTGCATAGTTTTTTCTAACAGATTTATAGAATACCCTATATCTGTTTTGTTTAGGTATATTTTTGCACCAACCACAAAAAAACCTCGTCCCCAGTTCTTTTTTAAGCCATTGCCATTAAAAATTCTGTTTCTAAAATATTTAAAGTTTCGTACGTCATAAGATATTCTTTTTCAGCACCTTTATCTGACCATTTGAAATGTGCCTGTACTTAAGAGAGTTTAAGATATACTTGTAGTTATTTCTAAATGCGGTTATTGCTGCTCTGAACTCTTCAATTCCTGAATTTCTACCTCACGGAGCCATTCACTAAACAAAGTTCTTTGCTTTGAATAGAAGTTTTCATCAAGAATATCAACGAATAACTCTTTAATAAAATGTGCTTTTCTTAAATCTTCTGAATATTCAAGCATTAATTCAAGTGCCGCTTGGTTATCGTTCGATAGCTTTGCTTTTCTCTTTGTAATTAAGCTCTTACTTCGTTTGTAGTACTTCCTAAGAGAAGGCAACATTCTTTTTTGAATTCTCTTTCGTACATTTTCAAGAGCCCAATAGACTTGTCTGACGAAATGATACCGATCAATAACGATCTTTACATTGGGAAAATATATCCTAGCCAAGTCGATGAAGGTTTTATTCATGTCACAAGAAAAGTATTGGACTTTCATATGTTTAGATTGATCAAGCGATTTAAAATAGTCGACCAGACAAGTTCCTTTTCTAGAATAGAGTACATCAAATACTCTATGTTTTACAGGATTAACCACTATCGTTTGATATTTCTCAGTGCCTACATTCCCCTTAAATTCATCTATGGAAATGGCTTCTCCAAGGTTAGAAGAGGAATGATGAATTGTAGAAAGCACTTGATAAACGGTATGAGATGAAACATTGGCCCTGTTTGCTATCTGTTGAATATTCAGGGTATCGAAAAATGAGCTAGCAATCCATCGAGTAAGTCTGGATGTCCGATGTAGATACTTCGCAATAAAGGGATAAGATTCATAAAAATCTCCATTCCGCGGGCAAGCCGCGGCACAAATAGTAATGAAAGTGTTTTACATCTCAACTCTGTGATTTAAAATATATAACAAGAAGCTATACTACAAAGCACGGGAGGTAAAGTTGTAAAAACTTTCTCTGTTTTAGACAGCATAAAAAAATCAGTGTAAGTTCTGTCTTTTTCAAGCACAAATAAGTGGTATCATGAATCCGTACACTAAGAATTGTTAAAAGCTCTTTGTTTTTATTGTGTGGCAGTTCAGTCAATGGCTTCTTATCTTTTTACGAAAGGAGTTACACTATGAAAGTTACTTATCAAACCTGTTGTGGTGTCGATGTTCACAAATCTTTTCTCGTTGCCACAATCATCAAAAACTACCGCCGGTATTGAACCTTCTTATCAAAAAGAAGCGATTCTCTACCTTCAACAATTCTATTTTTAGACTTTAAATCGTGGCTTCTTGAAAATGAATGCCATGATGTCTGTATGGAATCCACAGGTAAATACTGGGTTCCTGTCTTTAATCTTCTCGAAGATCAAATCAACGTTACCATTGCTAATCCCAAATGGGTTAAAGCTGTTAAGGGTAACAAGGACGATACCAAAGATTCTAAATGGATTGGAGACTTATTCCGACTGGGACTTGTGAAAAGCGACTACATTCCTTGTAGGTTGATCCGTATTCTTAGAGAATACACAAGATATCGTTACAAGCTTGTTTCTTGCCGTTCAAGTGAAAAGAATAGATATCAGAATGCTCTTACTGTTTGTAATATCGCATTAGATTCTGTTGTATCCGATATCTTTGGGAAGTCATCCTCATCCATTATCGATTATCTGCTTGAACAATCAGGTACTACGATTAACCATGAAGAAATCGCTTCAAAACTTCTTAAGAGCCTCAAATCCAAAGAAGACGCTGTGATTGAATCTATCGAAGGATATCAGATGACTGATGCCCAGAAATATCGTATGCGCCTAATTCGCGCACATATGGATTATATCACAGTTGAAATCAATGATATAGATAAACAGATTGAATCTTTGATTTCTTCCGATCCTGATTATGATAAAGCTATTCGGTTACTAACTACCATTCCGGGTGTCAAACGTGATAGTGCAATTACTATCATCTCCGAAATTGGTATTGATATGTCTCAGTTTTGTAATTCTAAACGCTTATGTTGTTGGGCAGGTCTTACCCCCAGCAACAATGAATCTGCTGGTAAGAAGAAATCTGTCCGTATTACACGTGCCGGTGTCTCACCTCAAACCTGCATTAGTACAGTGTGCTCATGCGACCGTGAAATCTGACAAGTCTCCTTACTACAAAAACGAAATATGAATCCCTTTGTTAAACGCCGTGGCAAGAAAAAGAGCTGTTATTGCCATTGCCCGTATGATTCTTATAGCCATCTACCGGATGCTGTCTACCGGAGAGGTATGGAATCCAAGCGATCTTTACAAAATCGATATGCCTGCACCTTTAGCTGAAAAAAACAGAAGGCTAAGGCTATCAAGCAAGCCAAAAAAACTTTTTACAAAAGGAAGGACTGCTTCCTCCTGATGAACCTTTAGCTTCTTGATCAATCTACTAAATCTATATCCTCAAATAAGTTGCCTACTTAAGACAGCTTATTTAAGTGCGCCGGTTTACGGCTTACCTCTACTTTCTTTCACACTAGTGCTTACCACAATGAGAACAATGATAACGCCTCTTTTTCAAAAATAAAAAATATGATTTACCCTGCAAAGGAATATCTTTCATCTTTTGAATCCTATAGTCATGTACTTTTAGAAGTCAATGCGTTGCAGTTAGGACATGAATGAGGCTTGATATCTGTCTGAATATAAAATGAGATTGCATGATCATTTATAGATTTTATATTGACTTTTGCTTCATCAATGCCTAAAATTTTAGCTAGGTCGTTCATATGAACACCTCCTCCAAGTGTAGTTGTGATGAACTGGGGACTTGGAGGTTTTTTTATTTATAATAATAAAAAAGGTAGACCAATGAAAATGGTATTAGCATTGACAAAGGTATTAATCATCGTACCACGGCACCCGGGGCGAACATTAAATATTTTTACAGCCGCAAATGCAAAGATATAGCCTAAAATACAAACACCAAAGGTATAAATCATACCACCGGACAGACTAATCAACTTATCCAAAGTCAGGTATTTCAAAACAGATACAAAGATGGAAACAGGCATTGCGACATCCATAATTAACTTAGATAAATTACCGCCAAAACTATCATCAAACCATCCTCGTACCTGCAAGAAATATCCCAGAATTATAAGGACTATAATGGGAATAATACTTTCAATTAAAGTCAAAAAAACCATACTCTATACTACTTCCTAGTACTTTGGATACCACTTAAGTTCACTGACAGCTTTCTTCATATCGGTTTCTTGACTTTGTGCCAATCCCTGCTCTTGAGCTTTTTTAGCAACCGCTTCCGCTACTTTACTTGAAACTTCTGACACATAAGCAAATGGCGGCAAAACAGGTGCGCCCGGTTTGCCTGAATCAACTATACCGCTCAATGAATGTGCAGATGCACCAATCATTTCATCTGTCAAGAGCTTAGCTTCTGAAGCAAGCATTCCAAGTCCCAGACCGGGATAGATAAGAGCATTATTAGCCTGACCAATCTGATAAGATACCCCTTTATAATCCACATTGTCGGAAGGTATTCCTGTCGCTACAAAAGCCTTTCCATCAGACCACTCAATCAAGTCTTTAGCACTTGCTTCTGCCAGCTCAGTTGGATTACTCAGCGGGAAAATAATTGGACGCTCAGTGTTTTGACACATAGCCTCAACAACTTCTTTTGTAAAGGTATTAGGTTGTGTTGATGTTCCTACCAAGATTGTCGGTTTAACCGTCTTTACAACTTTAAGCAAGTCTGTTAGCTTGTCAGCATTAGCAAAGTCAGAACGCTTCTTTGCAAATGGACGTTGCTCAGGTGTCAAATCATCCATATCATCAAAAAGAAGACCTTGTTTATCTACCATAAAGAAACGTTTGTAAGCCTCTTCTTCTGAGAGTCCTTCTGTAATCATTTCACTGAGAACACGTGATGCAATTCCTGCACCTGCTGTTCCACCGCCAAAGCAAAGATAGATTTGGTCTGTTAATTTTTCACCACTAATATCTAATGATCCGTAAATACCACCCAGTGTGACAATACCCGTTCCTTGGATATCATCATTGAAAGTAGGAATTTTATCCTTGTACTTGTTGAGAATATTGGCAGCATTTAGACGACCGAAATCTTCCCAGTGTAAGTAGAGCTTAGGGAAAAGTCGTTCAGCTGTTTGTACAAACTGATCAATAAAATCATAATAACGGTCTCCACGTACACGCTCATGGCGGTTCCCAAGATAGTTAGGATTTTCCAGCAATTCTTTACGGTTAGTTCCGGCATCAATGACCAAAGGTAAAACAGTTGCAGGGTCAATACCGGCCGCTCCTGTGTAAAACCATAAGCTTTCCAACTGAAATATCCACACCATTGGTTCCCCAGTCACCAATACCTAAAAATTGCTTCCGCATCTGTCACAACAATAAGTCTAATATTACGGTCTCCGGTCGCATTCTTAAGGGTAGCTTCTATATTTTTCAGGGTGGTTAATGTCTAAATAGTACGATATTGCGTATCAACAAACAAATCACTGTAATTTTTCAATCGTAGTTGCAAACCGTTGGATCATAAACAATCGGATTGAATTCGGCAATGTGTTGGCTAAAAAAAGATAGTAAAAACAAGGTGCGATTAGTATTGAAGATTTCCATCAAGAACAAACGTTTTTTTCCAGATTTGTTGCTTTTTTTAGAAAAAAATGAGCATAGGTTTGTGCCGCTTGCTCCTCCAAAGTTTGCACATAAGGTGGCAAAACTCCAACTAAGCCAAGTTCTTTACGCTCTTCAAGTGTAAAGGCAGTTCCCTTATTTAAAAAAAGGGATTATTCAAAATATCATGTGCATTCATAATGCAACCTCCTTTAATTTTTGTATGCTTATTATAACACAATTGTATATAGAATATAATATCTCGTATCAGATAAGATTTTATGCCTTTTTTTAATAAAATTATTATTAATTCCATCTGTAACATGGGAGTTAAGCTTCCATATTAGGATATTATATAATTTCTTTAACAATACAATCTTAATATCTACGTCTATTCTAATATCAACTCTTTTTTTCCATATTTTTAATAAATATACTCTTGTTTTCATATAAGAGAAAGAAACTGTTGGACAATTATTTGAGTGGCATTGTGGAGCAGGATATTTATGAAGAAACAGATGTAAGTCTCAAAAACAGATTTAAGTAATACAAAGGCTAAGCTGGAGTATTTCCAACAGCAGGCGGATGAAGAAAGTTCACTGCAAAAGGAGAAGTGCAGATTTTTAAGAAAGCACTGTCTCAAAATGAGGTGCTGGAGGAATTTGACAGAGGTATCTTTGAGAGTATAATTGAAAAAGGTAATCGTTGGCGGTTACGATGAAAAACGGAGAAAAAGATCCCTATAAAATTACTTTCATATATAAAACAGGATTTACAAATGGAATTGGAAATGCAAAGAAGCGGTTTGGAAAATCCGCTGGTGTCGGAGAAAAAGCAAAAAAATGTGTTCCGATGTCAGTGACAAGGTGAAGTATGTGTATTCCAATATTAGTGACAACACACGTGGAGACAGTGGCATTATTGTCCAAACTTGATTGATGTCGATAAGGACTCAATGAAGCTATAAAATCAGTTTCAATTTAGGAAGTGATAAATTTAGAATTTGCGGAGGAATTTATGAAGATACTTATTATAAATTGTAGTCCAGTCAGAAATGGTGCGACAGCAGAAATCGTAAATATAGTAAAGGATAATCTTAGTACAGAAAATGAAGTAAGAAGTATATGCATTGATGATTATGAAATTGCTTTCTGTAAAGGTTGTAGAACTTGCCATAAAACAGCACAATGCTTTCAAAAAGATGATGTTATAAAGATTATGGAACAGTACGAATGGGCAGATATAATAGTGTCAGTGTCTCCTTCATATTGGGCAGATATTCCAGGACAATTTAAGGTTTTTATAGATAAATGTACACCTTGGTGTAATACACATGAGCCACATGCCAAACTATCTGCTGGTAAAAAAGGTTATACTATTGCATTGAGAACAGGTTCAAGTATGCCAGAATGTGAAAGAATTATTAGTAGTATTGAACATTTTCATGGTCATTTGGAAATTGAATCTTGTGGTAAATTAGGTCTTTGTTCTATTGAGTATAAAGAAGATGTTGCTACAAGAATTGATGAAATAAAAAGAATTTTTGTAATATTATTTTTGAGCTGAAAGATTTAAAGTTGTGGAGGCAGTTTAAATGGATGATAAAGTCAAAGCGTTTTTGGATTAAATTTTTGCAATGAAAAAGAAGTTACCTAAAGACATAAAATATGAATCGTGGAGCTTTGGAAATACTAAAGAAATGGCTGATGAATTGGCAGAATTAGTTAATTGTAAAATTAAGACAGCTACGACCTCAGCATATGAATTATATGAAGTTGGAGAGCATATACCCCAGGTAGGAGAGTATAATATTATTCTCAATGGTTCAGAAGAACCAGTGTGTATTACTCAAACAAAGGTAGTGTATATCATGCCTTATCACTTAATTACACCAGAACATGCATGGCATGAAGGTGAAGGTGATAGAAGCTATCGGTATTGGAGAGAAGTTCACGACAGATTCTTTTATGAAGAATATAAATTGGTTGGCAAAATTTTTTATGAACAAGCACCTATGTTATGCGAAGTATTTGAAAAAGATTTATTAAACAAATTCCATTTTTATCTAATTGAATAGAACAATTTTAGAAACAGTAAATCACAAAGGTTTGCTGTTTTTTTGTCCGAATATGGATTTTTGTTCTTATAAATATTGTAATTTAAGAACGAAAAGGAGCTTCCTGTATAGTTTAAATGTTGGACGTTGAAAATTGAAGATACCTCAGAGTAAAATAAGACTACTGACTGGCAGGTTGGTAAATCTTATCAAACAGAGAGGTATCTACAATGAAGTCTAACACACAAAATGCAAAAATTAAAGCAATTACAGAAACTACTTTGGTACTCGGAATCGATGTCGGAAGTGAAACGCATTATGCAAGAGCTTTTGATTACCGAGGAATCGAGTATTCTAAGAAACCATTCAAGTTTAGTAATGATGAGGCCGGATTCGTGACATTTAAGGCATGGATTCTGGACATCAAAGAAAAGCATGGTAAGGACAAGGTGGTTTCCGGAATGGAGCCTACCGGCCACTACTGGTTCAATCTTGGTAAGTTCCTTCAGGACAACGAGATGAAGCCAGTTCTTGTGAATCCTCATCATGTAAAGAAATCAAAAGAACTCGACGATAACAATCCGACAAAGAACGATCGTAAGGATCCGAAAGTCATAGCAGGACTAGTTAGAGAGGGACGTTATATGATCCCATATCTGCCGGAGGGTGTTTATGCAGATCTTAGAACTGCATCTAACATGAGATTTCAGCTACAAGCGGAGCTTACAAGAATTCAGAATAGGATCAGTCGTTGGTTCAATATATATTTTCCTGAATACAAAAACGGTGTACGGGCGACTGGATGCTAAAAAGCGGAATGCTGATTCTTAAGGTAGCGCCACTTCTGGAAGATATCATGACGTTGGGTATCGATGGGGTGAACCAAATCTGGCGAGATGCGAAGGTGAGAGCAGTTGGGAAAGCGAGGGCAAAGACCCTGATAGAAGCTGCTGAGCACAGTGTTGGAAGCAAAGAAGGTGAAATATCCGCAAGGATGGAAATCCGTATGTCGCTGGAGGATTATGAGTCCAGAAATACTCGTCTTCAGGAAGTAGTAGCTCTGATTGAAGAGCTGGTAAAAAGATTCCAATGGCTGAAAAGCTGTTGGAAATTATGAGTAGGAATCAAGACGGTGTCGGGATTCCTGGCTGAAGTAGGTGATATAAAGTCGCCTCAATAACCCAAAAGAACTGCAGAAACTTGCAGGTTTAGCATTGGTTGAGAATAGTTCAGGTAAACATAAGGGTGAGACAACAATAAGCAGACGAGGTCGAAAGAGACTAAGATATCTGCTCTTCGAGGTTGCAATGTCCCTTGTGTCAAAGAATCCGGAATTCAGGGAACTCCACTCATACTATACAACCAGAAAGCTGAATCCCTTAAAGAAGATGCAGTCGTTGATGGCTGTAGCGGCAAAGCTGCTCCGTGTCTTCTTTGCAATGCTGACCAAGGGCGTGGACTATGATCCCAAAAAGCTGGTTGGTGATATAAAGAGACCGGCAGTATATCTGCAGATAGCATAAGCGTACAATGTAATCAATACGGCGGCCGTCCTATGGGCGGTCACTAAACAAAGCAGAATGTAGCAGATAACGTCCACTGATCACAGTGCTGGTACAGGAAGCGAGTCAGTAATCAACAATACAAAGAATGAGCCGGTAGTCGGTAGGAATTGTAACCATGGGGCATGACCCCGTAAAGGAGCATAGCTGACACCCTGGTTATGGGCAGGCAGGACAAAGGAAGTTAGGACCTCTGGAGACAGAGATGATCCTGGTGGATATAGGAGGTTAGCTGCCATAGAGGGATGGGTATACACAAGGCCAGTAAAGCGAAAATCAATGACGTTTTATTTCGTGTACCCTTTTATCGCTATTTCAGTACCAGATAGACCGAAATGTTCATAACTCTGGCTTATTTACTGAGACAGACAAGGTCAAAAAACCTTGAATTTTCAACAAAAAACACTTGATTATATGAGGAGGATAACACAATGGCTAAAAAATATTACCTTTATGTGAAAGGAAAAGCCGTACCTGTAAGCGAAGAAGTTTACAAAGCCTACTGGAAGATAACAGAGCATGAAAAATATCTCCAAAGAAAAGATTGGAAGCATAATGTTATACCATTTTCGGCAATGGATCATGATGGACACTTTGTAGATAACATCATAGATGAAAAAATAGACTTAGAAAAAACTCTCGAAGTAAAAATGCAAATTGAAGAACTTCATAGAGCATTAAATACTCTCACAAAAGAAGAGAGATAGTGTTCTGGAGCGAGATGACAGCTGGGTACATTTGGAAGAAGATGAAAAAGGACTTACTTACAATAAATACTTTGTGGATCACCCGGAAATGGTACTTGGCAAGATGGAAGAAGTTTCAGGACGATTTGGAGATACTCTCGCTTGTCTACCGGAGGACAATGCAGATTTAAAAGAAATGTTGGAACGTGCCGGTAAGCAAATTTCTGCAAGTACAAGATACGAAGAGATAGAACTTCTTGATGATGAGATTAGCTTTATTCCAGCAACAGATGATGTAAAGAACTTTTCCTATACAATTCTTAACAATGAGGTGTATTACAGGAAAAACTCCCTTTTCATCAAGAAAGAGATTCCGGATAAAAATAAGAAAAAGATTAGGGACTATCTCAAATTAAAGGAAGCGTTAAAAGATGTTATTTACAAACAAAAGGAAGATTTTAGTGATGCAGAAATCAAGGCTTCTCAAGAAATTTTAAATGAAGTCTATGACAGGTTCTCTAAAAAGCATGGCTTTGTTAATAACCTTTCGAATACTAGAGCATTAAGGGAAGACAGTAACTTTCCATTGGTATCCTCTATTGAAGTTCTTGATGAAGAGGAGAATTTTAAGGCGAAGGGAGATATTTTTTCGAAACGTACTATCAGTAAAGCAAAGGTGATAAATCATGTAGATACTTCTCTGGAAGCCTTGTTACTTTCCATTTCCCCAAAAGGCTATGTGGATTTTGACTATATACAGGGGCTTACAGATAAGGATAGAAGCACCATTATTACGGAGCTAAAAGGAGAGATATTCCTAAATATCCGTGAAGAAAACGTAAAGACCAATCAAAAGTTTTCTTTTAATCTTGAAGACGGAGACTTGCCCTTTAGTTGTAGTGATGATAGGAGCACCTTTAAGTATACCTATGTAACAAAGGACGAATATCTGAGTGGAAATATTCGGGAAAAGATAGGGGCAATCGATAGCTATATCTTTCGAATCAGCCAGGCTAAAAGAATCTTGTCTGATGATAGGGAAACAGAAAAAGAACTACTGGATATGGAACTAAATCGATTGGAATATCAAAAAGCAGAGCTTCAAAAAGTGATGCCAAAAGAACTTGAAGCCAGTGAAATCAATATTCGGCTAGGAGCAACATGGATTCCTGTAAAGGATATAGAACGCTTTATCTTTGAAACTTTAAAGACTCCGGGCTATGCCAGGTGGAATATTCATGTGAAATTCTCTGGTTTTACCAGTGAATGGAACATTGAAGGGAAGAGTCAAGATAGAGGAAATGATTTAGCGGAAATGACCTACGGTACTTCCAGAGTGAGTGCCTATAAACTTGTTGAAGATGCCCTAAATCTAAAAAGAAACCAAGGTTTTTTTGACCAAATAGAAAAATCCTGATGGCTCTAAAACTTCTGTACTAAATAAGAAAGAGACCATGCTTGCCGGGCAGAAACAGGAACTTCTCAAAGAAGAGTTTTAGAACTGGATATTTGCAGATCAGGAACGGAGAAACAGACTGGTAAAGACATATAATGAGAGATTCAATTCCATTCGGAATCGTGAATATGATGGCAGTAACCTAAGCTTTGAGGGCATGGGAGAAGGAATTGCACTTTATGAACATCAGAAAAAAATGCCATTGCAAGAATTCTCTATGGAGGAAATTCACTTCTGCTCATGTGGTCGGTGCCGGAAAGACTTTTGAAATGATAGCAAGCTCTATGGAAGCAAAAAGACTTGGAATGTGTACAAAATCCCTTTTTGTTGTACCGAATCATTTGACAGGGCAAATCGGGAGAGAGTTTATGCAGCTCTATCCTTCAGCCAATATTATGGTGGCAGATAAAAAAGATTTTGAGCCCAAAAACAGAAAACGCTTTATCGGAAAGATTGCAACAGGTGAGTACGATGCAGTTATTATCGGTCATAGCCAGTTTGAAAAAAATTCCGATGAGTAAAGAGTATCAAGAGAAGCATATTCAAGACCAGATTGATGAGATAATCAATTATGTGGAGGAATATAAGCATGATAGAAATCAGAACTTTACAGTTAAGGAGTTGCAAAAGACAAGAAAAAAACTGGAAACAAGACTGGAAAAGTTAAATGACGATTTCAAGAAAGATGATGTCATTACCTTTGAAGAACTTGGCGTGGATAAACTGATTGTAGACGAAGCCCATAATTATAAAAACCTTTACCTTTACACAAAGATGAGGAATGTAGCAGGCATTGGACAAACAGAAGCCTTTAAGTCTTCAGATATGTTCATGAAGTGCCGTTATATGGACGAAATGACCAATGGCAAGGGTATTGTCTTTGCTACGGGAACACCAGTAAGCAATTCCATGACGGAACTTTATACCATGCAGAGATACTTACAGTATCAAGAACTAAAGAAAAATGGTTTGGAGCATTTTGACTCCTGGGCTTCAACTTTTGGAGAAACTCAATCTGCCTTTGAATTATCACCTGAAGGAACAGGCTATAGAGTAAAGACGAGATTTTCTAAATTTTATAATCTTCCTGAACTTATGAGTCTGTTTAAAGAAGTGGCAGATATTCAGACGGCTGATATGTTAAATCTTCCAGTTCCAAAAGCTCACTTTGAAGTTGTTAAGACCATGCCCAGTGATGAGCAGAAAGAAATTTTAAAAGGCTTATCGGAGCGAGCAGATAAGGTGAGGAACAGAGCGGTAGAGCCCGACGAAGACAATATGCTAAAAATCACGAATGATGGAAAAAAGCTTGCTTTAGATCAGCGTCTAATCAACCCATTATTGCCGGATAATCTGAACAGTAAGGTAAATGTGTGTGTGAAGAATGTATTTTCCATATGGGATAAAACAAAAGAAGACAGGTCTACGCAACTAATCTTCTCCGATATGTCAACGCCAAAGGGAGATGATAGTTTCAATATCTATGATGATATACGGGAAAAGCTTGTGGGAATGGGCATTCCGAAAGAAGAGATTGCTTTTATCCATGAAGCCAATTCCGATAAGCAAAAGGATGAGATGTTTGCTAAGGTGAGAAACGGGGAAATCCGAATTTTAATGGGATCTACACAAAAAATGGGAGCAGGTACAAATGTGCAAAAGAAACTCATTGCCCTGCATGACTTAGATGTCCCCTGGAGACCTGCGGACCTGGAGCAAAGAGCTGGAAGAATTATTCGACAGGGAAATGAAAATAAGGACAAAGGTGGTGTATATATCTATCGCTATATTACGGAAAATACCTTTGATGCCTACCTTTGGCAAACTATTGAAAACAAGCAAAAGTTTATTTCCCAGATAATGACCAGTAAGACTCGGTCAGAGTTGCAGAAGATGTAGACGAAAGTTCTTTGAAATAATGCTACCGCAATCCCACTAGCTTTAGATGGTGGGTTAAGGTAGCAAAAAAATAGATATTTGTGATACAATAACTAGCGTTATGGGAGTATGGAAATCAAAGAATAGACACAAATATTTATTACAGTATCATATTATTTTTGTATGTATGTATAGAAAAAAAGCTTTTTAGTATCAAAAAGAAATATCAGATTATATAAAAACAATTTTTCTTATGAGATATGCACAAAGAGTAATATAATCATAAAAATATATGGAAACAGACAAAGACCATATACACTATATGATAGAAACTGAGCCTACAATATCCATAAGTAAAGTGGTTAATCTAATTAAGAGCTATACAACATATCATATATGGAAAAAGCATACAGAATATCTTAAGAATCATTTTTGGAAAGAACATACATTTTGGACGGATGGATATTTTGCTTGTAGCGTAGGCAATGTTTCTGAAGAAATGTTAAAGCAATATATAGAAAATCAAGGGTAGAAAGGCGGGTAAGCTTAATGTTAAAGGCATATAGATATCGGATTTATCCAAACAAAGAGCAAGAAATACAGTTAGCAAAGACATTTGGCTGTTGTCGTTTTGTATATAATCAAACCCTTGCGTACAGAAAAGATGCTTATGAAAAAGAAAAAAAGTCTGTCAGTAAGACAGATTGTAATAATTATTGCAATAGAGAGCTGAAAAAAGCTTATGAATGGCTAAAAGAAGTAGATAAATTTGCTTTTAACAAATGCAATTTATAATATGGATAGTGCTTATCAAAAAGTTTTTTTCAAAGAACTACGAGGTTATCCAAAGTTTAAGAGTAAGCACAGTAATCGTAAATCATATACAACCAATTTTACAAATGGGAATATAACTGTAGATTTTTGATAGAGGAAGAATAAAAGTCGCCAAAATTAAAAAAAGGGTAAAAAAATAAAATTACATAGAAAATTTTTCAGGTCGGATAAAAACAGCAACTATATCTAAGGTACCAAGTGGCAAGTACTATGTGTCTGTTCTTGTAGAAACTGAACATAGTCCACTTGTAAAGACAAACGGACAAATAGGATTGGATTTAGGAATAAAAGATTTATGTATCACATCAGATGGGAAGAAATATGAAAATCCGAAGACAATTAAAAAAATATGAGAAAAAAAGCTTACAAAATTACAAAGACAATTAGCAAATAAAACAAAGGGGAGTAGGAACTATCAGAAAAAAGGAAACAAATAGCACTATGCCATGAGAAAATAGCTAATACAAGAAAAGATTATCTGCATAAGATTTCAAGCGAAATTATAAACGAAAACCAAGTGATAGTTTCGGAAAACTTACAGATAAAAAATATGGTGAAAAATCATAATTTAGCGAAAACTATAAGCGATGTATCGTGGTATGAGCTGACAAGACAACTGGAATATAAGTCAAAATGGAATGGTAGAAATTATATTAAGATAGATACATAGTGTGAAAGAAAGTAGAGGTAAGCCGTAAACCGGCGCACTTAAATAAGCTGTCTTAAGTAGGCAACTTATTTGAGGATATAGATTTAGTAGATTGATCAAGAAGCTAAAGGTTCATCAGGAGGAAGCAGTCCTTCCTTTTGTAAAAAGTTTTTTTGGCTTGCTTGATAGCCTTAGCCTTCTGTTTTTTTCAGCTAAAGGTGCAGGCATATCGATTTTGTAAAGATCGCTTGGATTCCATACCTCTCCGGTAGACAGCATCCGGTAGATGGCTATAAGAATCATACGGGCAATGGCAATAACAGCTCTTTTCTTGCCACGGCGTTTAACAAGGATTCATATTTCGTTTTTGTAGTAAGGAGACTTGTCAGATTTCACGGTCGCATGAGCACACTGTACTAATGCAGGTTTGAGGTAGACACCGGCACGTGTAATACGGACAGATTTCTTCTTACCGGCAGATTCATTGTTGCTGGGGGTAAGACCTGCCCAACAACATAAGCGTTTAGAATTACAAAACTGAGACATATCAATACCAATTTCGGAGATGATAGTAATTGCACTATCACGTTTGACACCCGGAATGGTAGTTAGTAACCGGATAGCTTTTATCATAATCAGGATCGGAAGAAATCAAAGATTCAATCTGTTTATCTATATCATTGATTTCAGCTGTGATATAATCCATATGTGCGCGAATTAGGCGCATACGATATTTCTGGGCATCAGTCATCTGATATCCTTCGATAGATTCAATCACAGCGTCTTCTTTGGATTTGAGGCTCTTAAGAAGTTTTGAAGCGATTTCTTCATGGTTAATCGTAGTACCTGATTGTTCAAGCAGATAATCGATAATGGATGAGGATGACTTCCCAAAGATATCGGATACAACAGAATCTAATGCGATATTACAAACAGTAAGAGCATTCTGATATCTATTCTTTTCACTTGAACGGCAAGAAACAAGCTTGTAACGATATCTTGTGTATTCTCTAAGAATACGGATCAACCTACAAGGAATGTAGTCGCTTTTCACAAGTCCCAGTCGGAATAAGTCTCCAATCCATTTAGAATCTTTGGTATCGTCCTTGTTACCCTTAACAGCTTTAACCCATTTGGGATTAGCAATGGTAACGTTGATTTGATCTTCGAGAAGATTAAAGACAGGAACCCAGTATTTACCTGTGGATTCCATACAGACATCATGGCATTCATTTTCAAGAAGCCACGATTTAAAGTCTAAAATAGAATTGTTGAAGGTAGAGAATCGCTTCTTTTGATAAGAAGGTTCAATACCGGCGGTAGTTTTGATGATTGTGGCAACAAGAAAAGATTTGTGAACATCGACACCACAACAGGTTTGATAAGTAACTTTCATAGTGTAACTCCTTTCGCAAAAGATAAGAAGCCATTGACTGAACTGCCACACAATAAAACAAAGAGCTTTAACAATTCTTAGTGTACGGATTCATGATACCACTTATTTGTGCTTGAAAAGGCAGAACTTACACTGATTTTTATGCTGTCTAAAACAGAGAAAGTTTTTACAACTTTACCTCCCGTGCTTTGTAGTATAGCTTCTTGTTATATATTTTAAATCACAGAGTTGAGATGTAAAACACTTTCATTACTATTTGTGCCGTGGCTTGCCCGCGGAATGGAGATTTTTATGCAAGTAGCCAGCTATGTTTTAGTTGTGGATATAAAAATACAAATGTAAAAGATCTAAAAGTAAGAGATTGGATGTGTCCTTTCTGCAATACAAAACACGATAGAGATATCAATGCGGCAAAAAATATATTGGCAGAAGGATTAAGACAAGTAGTATAAGAAAAACAATAGGGCAGGGACTGCCCTGAATTAACGCCTGTGGAGATAGTAGGTTGCGAGGTCAGTGAAGCAGGAAGCCCATAGGCTTTAGACTATGGGTAGTTCACCTATGCGGAAATCAAGGCTTTGGCTACAGGAGATCCCAAAATCAAGGAGAAAATGGACTTGGATAATGAAGTTACTAAGCTAAAAATGTTAGAAGCAAACTACAAGTCAAATCGCTATAGATTAGAGGACAAAGTGTCGAAAACTTACCCCGAAGAAATCGCAAGAATAGAAAAAGCTCATTGAGGCAGTTAAGAGGACATTGCCCTAGTAGAACCGCAAGGAGAAGGAGAGAACAGATTTACCTCATTAACCATATATGGCGAAAGAATCATGGATAAAAAAGAAGCTGGAGAGAGACTGCTGGAAGCAATAAAGAATGTCAAAGTAAATGAAAGTAAAGTTATTGGCCAGTATCGAAATTTAGATTTGGAGGTAAGCTACAATATCTTTACGAATGAGCATACTTTCAGTCTGAATGGAGCATCGAAAACCATTGGGGAACTTGGGGTAAGTGCAGATGGCAATATCACAAGATTAGATAATGCTATCGATAAATTACCTGAAAAATTAAGTTACTTGGAGGAAAAGCTTGTAAGCACCAAAGAACAGCTACAAAATGCCATGGAAGAACTTGAAAAGCCTTTTGAGAAGGCAGAAGAGTTAAAGGCAAAAGTACTAAGACTTGCTGAACTGAATAAGCTGTTGGATATGGGAGGTGGAGGAACAAGAAAAATACCAACCCTTTACTGGAGGATGTGAAAAAAGCGATTATTGACTTTGTGAATAGGGAATACGGTGAAGAACATGAATACAAGGAATTTGCTTCTTTGTATCCGGATTTAAAGCATGTTGGTATTTCCTATACAGAAACGCTGGACGAAAGGCATGCAATACAATTTGAACTTAACCTCGAGGACTATACATCTTCTCTCCTTGTGGACGGAAAAGAAATAAGCCATAACGACTATCTGCAAGAAATGGGATGTGAAGAAAAGGCTCTACAGGTATTGAAGCTGGAAATGGAGAATGCTGAATTTGATAACTTTGTTTCTATTCCAGAAGAAGATCTAAAAAGAGTTACAGGGCTGGAAATTGATGATGAAGGGAATTTTTTTATAATCCCTCGTTTCAAGACCTTGATAATGATGGAGTGCTTGATAAGTATGACTACGATATTACAGATAGCGACTATCAGGAATCCACTTATGATGTGGAGGATAACCTGCAAGCAAAGGAAGAAAAAAGCTCGATTTTAGAGCAGATTAAATCCTTTCAGTCTGAGAAGAGAGAGAACTCAAGAGATACACAAGCTAAAGAATATGATGGGAGATAGGAGCTTGATAAAAGCTCCTTTTTTTCATGTAAATGGAAGATGTGAGAACAGGGACAGTTGGAATAACTTTTATAACAGCAACGAAGGAGGTATGCATGATGAACTATAAGGAAATAAGAAGTATGATTGAGGAAATGGCAAAGGAAAACCATGAGGACTTTGTAAAGGCTTTAATTAGCTTCGAAAAGGGGGTAAATGATAAGGAAGCCCTTGGTATGCTTTATGAGCGGTACATGGAGAATGACTCCATGAGCCTATTAAACGATGAATTTGACTATATGATTGATGAGCTTCGTGAGAGTGGGCAAATCCGGGATAATGTAAGTTTTGAGAAGGAAGATAATGACCTAGTGAACATAGTCGGAAATGTTGTCGGAAAAATGGAAGTTATCGAAAGAGTAAGTAAGACAGGAGAAGCCTTTGAGGTTGTCAACTTTTCTGTTGTATCCAAGGATGCAGAAGGAAATAAACACTATACCAATTGCTCGGCTTATGGAGACAAGGCGGATATTCCTAAAGGCTTTAAGCCTGGAGATTTTGTAAAGCTCTTTGGGCAGGAGAGAAAATCCATTGATGAGAATGGCAAAGAGCATAGGAATGTGAAAATACTGTCCTCTAAGCTCCTAAAAGCAAAGGAACAAATAAAAGAAAAAGGAGATAAGAATAAGTCAGTTATAGAGACCATTAAGAAGTTTAAAATTGAAGAAAAAGCTAAGCTACATGGACAGATGGGGGCTTCCAAAGGTGTGGAAAGATAATAATTTGTCGGTGCGGTCTTCGGACTGCACCGATTTTTTTGTGCCATAATAACGTATGGGAGAGATACTATAAACCTTTAAAATAAATATTTTCATATTAGACCAACTAGGAAAATTATGGTTTGTTTTACCGGAAGAATGGACTTTTTCTGATCAATGGAAAGCCCCTCCATGAGCCATCGGTACTGCTGAGGGGTTAAAGTATGGGCTTCACTGGTACTGCGCGGCCACTGTAGCTTTCCATCTGTAAATCGTTTATAGCAAAGAAGCCAACCGTCTCCTTCATAGAGGAGAGCTTTTATGCGATCACATCTTCGACCGCAGAACAAAAAGATAGAGTTGGACTCCGTAGGATCAAGCTTGAATTCAGCATTGACTACTGCGATAAGGCCATCAATACCACGTCTAAGGTCTGTGTATCCGGTACAGAGGTAGATGTGTTTGAATCCGGAAGCATCGTTAAGCATTTCAAGACCTTTATAACATTTGCCAGTAAATCCATCGGCATGTTTTCGTCAATCCCTAAAACTACTTCATTTACGGACGCTGTTAACTTTGGAGATGGATAGCAGGAGGAAACCTCCACCTGTTGCTGTACTTCCACAAATCCACTCTGCGTAAGGGCAGCTTCCTTTACTTTTCTAAGCCAGTAGAAGTAGGCATTTCTGGAGAGGCCATGCTGCGCACAATAGTTATCTACTTTTAGACCACTCTTCTTACAATCTTTAATAATATCAGCCCATTGCCCTGTTCGCATCCTGCTTGTAGCGAGTTTTGTGTTCATCTTGAATTCCTCCCTGAGATAGTGTGCAAAGTGGGAAAAGTTTATAAAGTGGAAAAAGTGCATTCAACTTTTCACACTTTTCACGATTATCTCAATTTTTATGGATAGAAAAAAGATGACAGGTTATTTACCATTTACGAAGGTGTTATGCCGGAGGAGGTAGACAGGGCAAAGGAATTGCTTGACAAACTGTCAGAATACAAACCACTTGCAAAGGTGGATGAAGCGGAAGAGCAGAATTACAATATGATTGATAATGTTCTGAACAATGGTGCTGAAAAAGCCAAAAAGGAAGCTGACAGAAAAGAAATGGATAAACCTCGTGGAAGGGTATCCCTAAAGGAACGTCTTGCAGAGAAAAAGGCAATCATAGCCGGGAATGATAAGTCGGCAGATGCACAGGAAAATATCAAGAAAAATCAGAGGGAGATGTAGATTATGAATACAGTATTTACGGTGGAAGAAAGTAATTTAATCAGCATTTTTGCAAGCAAGAACAGGACAAAGGTAATGAGGGATATAGGCAATGCCATTCCACATTTAGATGATGAGGAAATGATAGATTTGTCCTTGCGGGTGGTAGATAAGCTGAAAGCAATGTCGGATGAGGAATTTGTAATGCTTGAAATTGAAGCAGCGGAATAAAGTAGTGGCAGGGTATGGCTCTTGTGGGCTGTATCCTGTGTTTTTTATGCCTGTGAATATCTTGAAAACTAGAAGTAAGATATTGTTTGTAAAATATGTGAAAAGTGTTGTAAAAAAAAGCTATGGAAACTGGCAGAGTATTCCTTAAGGTTAGCTTTTGACAAAGGATAAAATATGTGGTATCTTTGGAGTTAGTCTAAACTAACGAGGTGAGAAATGTGAAGAATAAAGAGTGGTACAGCAGTGAGACAAAAGTGATAGCAGAGCAGGTAAATTACATAAAACTTGATTATGGGTGTACTGGAAAGGGAGAATTGACAATATATGATATCTTTCCAGGAGTGTATTTATACTTTATGGATATGGATACTCCGATATATTTCAACCCAAATTTTCACTGAGCAAATGATTAGCATTAGTCATTGTAGAAAAGGACGATATGAATGTCAGTTCCCAAATCAGACATTAGATTGTCTGTCGGAAGGTCAGTTTAGTATTAATGGAACAGAGTATTTACCAGTATGCTTTTCTTTTCCACTTAAAAAGTATGAAGGGCTGTCTATAGTATTAGATATGCAGGCAATACCACAGCAGGTGCAGCAGTTGATGCAGGTGTTTGGAATTGATTTTGGACGATTAATGTGTCTGATGAATGGAGAAAAACACTGGTATGTCAGCCTGCCGTCAAAAAGAACTTGCTGATATATTTGAAGCAGTATATCAGGGAAAAAAAGAGAAGAAAGTACGGATTATTTTAGAATTAAAGTAATGGAGGTACTTCACCATATAGAAAAGACTCAGATTGAAAATCGTTTCGATGGCAGATATTTTAATAGAGAACAGGTACAGATAACAAAGGGGGTAAAAGAGTACTTGATTTCTCATATTGATGAAAAATATATCTAGGAGAAATTAGCAGTTTTCATCAGGAATTAATATAAATATTTTTTTATCAAATATTTATGGAAATATATGGAGAAACTCCCTATGCATACTTAAAAAGATATCGCATGAATGTGGTCGCAGTCCAACTGTTGACGGGAGAACGACGGATTGGTGATATTGCAATGGAATTAGGATATTCCAATGCAAGCAAATTCGCTAAGGCTTTTTATTCGGTATATGGAGAATTGCCGAGAGAGTACAGGAAAAAAAGAAGATAAAAAAACGGGCTATTTTTCTATAAAACAAAAAAAGAATGGAGTAGAATTATAGACTTCTTTTGCGTATAATTGTGCTAGTGGTTAGGAAAAAAACTAACTCTCGCATTTTTTTGTTAAAAAAAGGAGGATAGGTTATGAAGAAAAAAAGATGATCTAATCCAGAGGCTCTTGGCATTCGCAGGGAAAAAAACGCTGGTTATTAACGGTATCTCATATACTATCTGGAATAAGTGCATTGTTCATTTTAATTCCATATGTATGTGTGTATTTTTGCCGCAAAAAGAGATGGTAGCAGTATTTACTGGGAGTCCGCTGAATGTGAATGCATTAATGCGCTGGGGAGGTTATGCACTGGCAGCAGAATTAATAGGATTGATAATTTATTTTTGCACGCTTACTGTGTTCTCATACAGCAAAGCATTCCAAATGGAGAAAAAAATCTGAAAATGGCGATGTTACAGCATCTTGCTAAAAATGCCGATGGGCTATTTTGATGCAAATCCAAGTGGAAAAATTAAGAAAAAAATTATTGATGAAAATAGCACACAAGCGGAAAGTTATGTAGGTCATCAGCTTCCAGATTTAGTAGGTGCATATGTAACAATGATTGCAAGCTTAGTCCTGATGCTGTGCTTTTGACTGGCGCATTGGACTTCCATTGCTGTTATTGTTTGGAATTGGTTTTATGCTTCAGTTTATGTTAATGGGAAAAGACAGCATGAAATTTATGCAGAACTATCAGGATTCATTAGAGACAATGAATCATGAAGCAGTGGAGTACATACGAGGCATATCAGTTGTGAAAGTATTTGGACAGACAGTGCAGTCTTTCACAAAGTTTAATAGAGCCATTAAGGATTATAGTGATAATGCGATGGCATTTACAATGGCATGTCGTACAGGTGTGGTGGCGTTTACGGCAGTAATTAACTCACCATTTCTGGTATTAATACCGGCGGCAGTTCTGTCAGGTGTTTTTTTCAGATAATATGGTTCATTTTACGGAAAAATTTTTCTATTTTATCTGATTTTTCACGCCGGCACGTGGTGTTATGTTAAATAAAATTATGTATATGAGCAACTATAAGATGCAGGCACAGGAATCTATGCGCAGAGTCGATATGATTTTTAAATGCAGAGCAAAGAGAGTGAAGCAGAGAAACCGAAGCAGAAAACGGGTAATGATATTGTTTTTTTGAGAATGTAACCTTTTCTTATGAAAAATGCTCTGAATCCAGCAGTTAAAAAAATCTTAGTTTTTGTGGTAAAGGAAGGTACAACAACAGCATTGGTGGGACCTTCAGGTTGTGGAAAAAGTACAACTGCCAGCCTGATACCACGTTTTTATGATGTGACAGAAGGAGAGATAAAAATTGGTGGTGTTGATGTTAGAGAATTGTCTCAGGCAGATTTGATGAAAAACGTTGCCTTTGTGTTCCAGAATCCGAAGCTCTTTAAAGAGTCTTTATTAGACAACATCTGTGCAGGGCGGCGGGATGCCAACAGAGAAGAAGCATTACATGCCGCACATCTGGCACAATGTGATGATATTTTGGCAAATTTCCCAGACGGAATTGATGCGGTGGTAGGAAGCAAAGGAGTGTATCTTTCTGGTGGAGAAGTGCAGCGAATTGCAATTGCAAGAGCAATTTTAAAAGATGCTCCGATTATTGTATTAGATGAGGCGACAGCATTTGCTGACCCGGAGAATGAAGTACAGATTCAGAAAGCACTGACCGAATTGACAGAAGGAAAGACGGTGATTATGATTGCACATCGATTGTCGGCGATTCAGGGGGTAGACCAGATTCTTGTAATGAAGGATGGAGAACTTGCAGAGCAGGGAAACCATACAGCATTACTGGAGAAAGACGGAATTTACGCACATATGTGGAACGATTATATTAAGACAACAAAATGGCATATTGGAAACGAGGTGATGACATGTTAAAAAAGATGTTTGCTTTAAGCGATAAGGGTGCAAAAAGCTTGAAAGGCGGTATTATAGCAGCAGCGTTTTATAATCTATGTCTGATGATTCCGGTAGGATTGTTAATGAAGTTGGTACAGGATATGCTTTTTTCTATCGAGAGTGGAGAGCCTGTAATACAGAAGAATATCGTGTTCTATCTGATTGGAGCGGTAGTGTTGTTTGCACTGATTTTTTTGCAGACAATGGGTTCAGTATAACAAGACCTATACGACTGCTTATGAAGAAAGTGCAAATCGTAGAATTGTTTTGGCAGAAAAAATGAGAAAACTACCTTTATCCTTTTTTGGAAAAAAAGATATTGCGGATCTGACTACAACAATTATGGGAGATTGTACTGCGCTAGAGAGAACATTTTTCCAATGCAATGCCAATGCTGTTTGGAACAATTGTGACCTTTATTTTAATATCAATTGGATTAATTGTGACCGATTATCGTATGGGACTATGCATTCTATTACCTGTTCCGTTGGCAATCCTGGTGCTTTTTCTTGCCAGAAAAGCACAGCAGAAGGCAGAGGCGGAGAATGTGCAGGCAAGAAGAAGTGCTTATGATGGTGTGCAGGAATATCTGGATACAATTCAGGAATTAAAATCTGCATCAAGGGAAGACGAATACTTAAAAGGGTTGGAAGGAAAATTGGCTCAGGTAGTTAAGTGTTCTTTCAGAAACGAACTTATCCCGGGTTCAGCTCTTGCAGCTGACCTCAGTTTGTGGTACGTTTTGGTCTGGTTGCAGTGCTTTTTTGCAGGTGGATATTTTTGTTGCAGAGGGACATTAACGATTCCTATGTTTCTCTTTTTTTCTGATTGTAGCAGGAAGAATATATGATCCGTTTTCCAGCTGTTTTATGCTTTTGTCGGAAATTTTTTCTGCATTAGTTAGTGTGGAACGTATGAAAGAGATGGAAGCAACATCGATTCAGACAGGAAAAAGCGTGTGTGCGAATCAAGGATATGAGATTGAGTTTCGGGATGTTGTATTTTTCTTATAAGAAAGAAGAGGATGCAGAAGAAGTATTATCAGGAATTTCCTTCGTAGCAAAAACAGGGAGAAGTGACAGCGTTAGTTGGTCCTTCCGGAAGTGGAAAGTCTACAGTCTCCAAGCTGGCAAAGACGTTTTTGGGATATTGACAGTGGAAAAAAATAACATTAGGTGGAGTGGATATTTCGAAGTGGAGCCTGAGACGTTACTTAAAAAAATTTTGCAATTGTTTTTTTCAGGATGTTTTGCTTTTTGATGAATCAGTAATGGAGAATATTCGACTGGGGAGAAAAGATGCAACGGATGAAGAGGTGAGAGCGTACGCCCAAGCAAAGACAGTGTGAAGAATTTATTGAACGATTGCCAGAAGGATATGATACAAACATTGGTGAAAACGGAAGCTTTCTTTCAGGTGGAGAACGTCAACGTATCTCGATAGCAAGAGCCTTACTTAAAAATGCACCAGTGGTACTTTTAGATGAAGCGACAGCATCTATGGATGCAGAAAGTGAGACATTAGTGCAGGAAGCTCTCTCTACGCTGTTGGCAGGAAAGACGGTGTTAGTAATTGCACATCGTATGCGTACAGTTGCAAATGCAGATAAGATAGTTGTTTTGGATGGAGGGAAAGTAGCAGAACAGGGAACTCCAGAGGAATTATTGCGTAATCAGGGAGTGTTTTTCACGCCTTTATGCAAAGACAGGGGACTATAAAAAGGAGATTATTGAAAATGGAAAAAAATTAAAAAAATTATCAGCAAAGGATTTAATTAACACAGGTATTTTTTTACAGCAATTTATTTTTGTTGTTATGTTCGTATTTACTGCCGTAATATCTTTTGCACCAATTACTTATGTTTTATTACCAGCATTTATTGCAATTCTTTGTGCACCTATTTATATGCTTTTCATTACAAAAGTAAAAACCTTTGGAATGATTACGATCATGGGTGTATTAATTGGTATTTTAATGGTATTTACTACCGGTAATTCGTGGATTATGTTTTGTATTTTTGTTCATTATTAGGTCTTATCAGTGACTTGATTACAAAAGCGGGTGGATATACAAGCAAGAAGATGAGTCTGATTGGATATTATGTATTTTCCATCTGGCCTGTTGGTTCATTTTTCCCAATCTGGCTTATGAGAGATGCTTATTTTGATGGTGTTGTAGCATCTATGGGAGAAGCATATGCAGAAGGATTAAAAGCAATGACACCTTACTGGATTATACCGGTTATGATTGCTTACACAATTGCTGCTGGTGTTGTGGGCGGATTAGTTGCTGGAAAAATAAATAAGAAACATTTTGAAAAGGCAGGAATTGCATGAAAAATTTAAATCCAATAACAAAGATACTATGCATCCTCGCAATCAATATCACTATTACATTTGGTGTAAATGTGATAATGGAGCTTGTGCTATTAGCTTGTGTAAGTGGATTGTTCATGGCAAATGGTAAGTGGAAAAAATGCATTCGTTATGACCTGATATTTGCGTTTTTGCTGTTTGGAGATAAGTGCATTTTGCCAGCAATAACTGTTCCATGGTTATCTACATTGGCGTGTCTTGTGTTTATTGCATTTCGCAAATTTTTCTTTTGTATTATGTCGGCTGATTTCTTTGTTTCAACCACAGAAATCAACGTCATGATTGCTTCGCTGGAAAAAATAAGAGTTCCGCAAGTAATTATTATACCTTTGGCTGTGCTGGTGCGATTCTTTCCTACTGTCAAGGAGGAATGGAATCACATACGTGCAGCTATGCGTATGAGAAACATTGGAACAGGAGCAGGGCAGATTTTGCTGCATCCGATAAAGTCTATGGAATATATGATTGTTCCACTATTATTTTTCAACAGTAAAGATTGGAGAAGAATTAGCAGCAGTGACATTAGCAAGAGGGCTTGGCATGCACAACAAAAAGAACAAATTTGTGTCGTGTCTCATTGAAAATGGCAGATTATCTTGTGATGGTATGCTCCGTGACTATTGTGGTTTTTTCGAAGTTATGTGGAGGATATTAAAAATTTATGGAGGCAGTTCGTTTAGAAAATGTGTCATTTCAGTACGCTGGTGAGAATCGGAAAAATGGCATAAAAAATATATCAATGAGTGTAAAAAGAAGGGGAGTGTGTTCTGTTAACAGGAATCAGTGGATGTGGAAAAAAACCACGATTCTTCGTGTGATAAATGGACTTGTGCCCTATTTTTTTACGAAGGAGAAATAACAGGAAAAAAATTGAATTAATGGGAAAGCAGACGGATGAAATTCCCTTTGCAGAGATATCTAAAATTTGCGGAAGTGTATTTCAGAACCCAAGATCTCAATTTTTTTATATGAATACCTCTAGTGAGATTGCTTTCGGTTGTGAAAATCAGGGGATTCCTACAGAGGAAATTGAAGCACGGGTAGCAGATTGTGTGGAACAGTTTCAACTGGAGGATTTGCAGAATCGCAATATTATGCAGTTGTCTGGTGGCGAAAAACAAAAATTGCATTTGCAAGTATTTATGCGGGAAGACCGGATATTTATGTGCTGGATGAGCCTTCTGCAAATTTGGATTTTGATGCGATAAAGGACATTGAAAGAATATTAAAGACCTTAAAAAAGCAGGGTAAGACCATTATTATTGCAGAACACAGACTTTATTACCTGATGGAACTTGCAGACCGTGTCTGCTATATAAAAGACGGAGAAATTGTGCAAGAGTATACGATTGAAGCATTTAAAAAACTCTCCGGGCAGGAATTAAGAGAAAAAGGACTTCGTTCACTTGATTACCGTATATTGCATGAGGAAGAACTGGGGCAAGAAAAAATAGACAGAGATATTAGTGAAAAAAGTAAAAGGGAATCTTGGAATACGGCACAATATATCTACATGAAAGAGGTTGCCTGTAGGTACAAAGGGAGAGAAGAGCCGGTATTAAAGATTAAGGAGTGTAGGCTGCCGCTACATGAAAAAATAGCAGTAATTGGTCATAATGGTGCTGGTAAATCCACCTTTATGAATGGTTTATGTGGGATGAATAAATCGGTAAAAGGAATCTATTGTAAGGAAAATGATATTCTTCCAATAAAGAGAAGAGCAAAAGAAAGCTTTGAAGTATTTCAGGAGGTAAACCACCAGCTGTTTACAAATAGTGTGGAGGAAGAAATATCATTAGGCAGTGAAAATAAGAACGTTGAGGAAAGAAATGGACTGATGTCTATGCTGGACTTAACAAATTATGCAGATACTCACCCGATGGCATTGTCAGGCGGGCAGAAGCAGAGAGTTGCAATGGCATCTGCACTTTATAGTGATAGAAAGCTGATTTGTTTAGATGAGCCGACGAGTGGGCTAGATTATCATCAGATGGAACGGGTGGCAAAACTGCTGGAACAGGTACAGCCTAAGCTGGATTTGTTGCTGATAATTACACATGACCTGGAATTTATTTTGAAGACCTGCACATATATTGTGCATATTGAAAATGGGGAAGTATTGGAACAATATTCATTGGATGAGGAAGGAAAAGAGAAGTTATTTCGGTTTTTTAATTATGAAAAATAAATTATATTTTGAAAAAATTGAGAATGAGTCAAAGGGAGTAAGGCTATTCTGTTTTTCTTATGCAGGAGGTGGGGCATCGGTATTTCGTTCCTGGCAGAACAGGCTGGGAGATGAAATATCCGTGTGTCCTGCTCATTATCCGGGCCATGAGGAAAGAATATTGGAGGAGCCTGTATGGGATATGGATGTACTTGTGACAAACATATATGAGGAAATACATAACAGAGATATGGATAAGCAACCATTTTTTTTGTTTGGTCACAGTCTTGGCAGCAGGGTAGCTTATGAGCTAGCACTTCGTTTTGAAGAGGCCGGGGAAGAAAATCTGCTGGGAATCATTGTTTCGGCAGGGCGTGCACCTAATCGAAAAGAAGATAATCCAATCTATCATTTACCGGAAACAGAATTTTTTAAGGAATTGTCTAAGTACAATAGAACACCGCCGGAACTCTTTGAAAATAAAGCACTTTGGGCTATTATTGAACCAGCATTACGGGCTGATTTTACTGTGGCAGAAACCTATTGTGATAAAAAACATCGAAAACTGCATGTGCCGATTTTAGCATTACGGGGAACATTAGATGTGGAAATGACAGAAGAAGATTTAAAAGAGTGGCAGGATTATACGGATGATGAGTTTTATCATTCTGATATTACAGGTGAGCACTTATTTATAGATACACATACAGATGAGGTATTAAAACGAGTAAAAGAATATATATCAAAGAAATGTTTAGAGGGTTGATATGCGAAGGGATAGAGTAGACGAGATTATATTAAACATATACAGGGAAGCACTGCATGATGCAACGCTGGAAGAGACAGATAATTTTTTTGATAAGGGAGGTAATTCCTTAACAGCAGCGAAAATTTGCCGGCTGATTCGAAAAGAAATGAATGCATCTATCGCAATCACTGATGTTTTTAAATATCCTAATGTGGTGATGTTATCGGAAAAGCTAAGACAGGGTAGAGTGGAAAAAAGTCAGCAGGAATTACTAAGCTTTCAGCATGATGAAGCAGGACGATATGATAAATTTCCATTGACCAAAATTCAACAGGGATATGTGATTGGACGTGAGAGTGGGGAAAATTCCTCCCATTTTTATTTAGAGTTAAAACGGGAGAAATTAGATGTCGAGCGTTTTGAAAAGGTAATAAATTTTTTGATTTCTGATAATGACGCACTTCGAATTGTGATTGAGCTGAATAAACAGGAACAAAGAGTGCTGAAGGAAGTACCGCATTATAAAGTTCGTTATACTGATTTGACAAAGGAAAAGGAAGAAGAGGGTGCTTACCAGACTATCAGGGCAGAAATGGAAACAGGTTCTTGATGTGTATCAATGGCCAATTTTTGATATTCGTGTAACGAAAACAGCGAAAATGGGATATATTTTACATTTTAGTTTTGATAATGTGATATTAGATGGATTTAGTATACTTTCCCTGTTGAATGAAATAGAAATGAGGTATCAGACAGAAAATTTTGATCCTAAGATACAGAATAATTTCTTTAGGGATTACGTTTGTGCTTATGAAGCTATTCATTCAACGAAGCAATATATGGCATCGAAATCCTACTGGGAAAATAAGATGCATGAGATGCCGTCGGCACCAGCACTGCCAACATTGAAGAAAAGAAAATATGGTGGTTTCTATCGTTTGCAGGGAATGTTAGAGTTCACACAGTGGGAAAAGGTAAAACAAAAGGCACAGGAGAATGCGATAACTCCATCTGCGGTTTTATTGACTGCTTTTTCAGAGGTTTTATATCGTTGGAACCGATATCGGGAGTTTACATTAAATCTTACCGTACATAATAAAGAGGTTTTTGAAGCATCGTTTGAACAGGTTATTGGTGATTTTACAAGCTTAAGCCTTTTAACAGTAGCAATGGGAAAACAGAGCAGTTTTTGTGAAAAGTGCAGGGAAGTACAGGAAAGTCTGTCGGTTGCACTAGAGAACCGTTATTATGACGGAATCGATGTTCAGCGGGAACTTGCAAGGAAGTATTCGAATGGAAAACAGGCACTATTTCCAATTGTGTTTACAAGTATGTTGGGAGTAGTTGAGGATGTAAAGCTACTGGGAGAACGGGTATATGGTATGACACAGACACCAAATGTGTGGCTGGACCATCAAATGTGGGAAGTTAATGGTGAATTTTTGTACAACTGGGATATTTTAGAAGGAATGTACAAAAAAGAGATGATAGAAGAAATGTTTGAGGCATATCAGATACTTTTGCTAAAACTTGCAGAAGACGAACAAATTTGGAATGAGCCGCGTAAGAGTTTCGTAGAATTACCGAATATCAAAAAAAGATATTCATGCAATCAGACAAAGGAGTATAAAAAGGAAGATACCTTACTGTCAATGTTTTTACATAGTTATCAGAAGAACAAGTATGAAGTGGCAGTGGTGGCAGATGGAAAGTCCTATACATATGAGGAATGTATGAGACTTGCAGCAGAGCTTGCAAAAAGATTGCCGGAAGAGCCGTTAATTGCAGTTAAGATGGAAAAAGGTATCTGGCAGGTTATAGCTGTTTTAGCAATATTACTGAAAGGAAGTGCATATGTTCCAATTGATTCTAAGAATCCTAAGGAACGAGTTCAGAGAATCTTACAAAATGCCGGGATAAAAACGATATTGACGGAAGAAGATATGATTTGCGGCAAAGCAGATATAAGGGATACAGAAAGATTAGTAGAAAAGGCACTGGAGAAGAAGGAACGGAATAAGCTTGCATATGTAATCTATACGTCAGGTTCTACAGGAGAACCTAAGGGAGTTATGGTAACACATGCAGCAGCAGTTAATACAATATGGGATATTAATGATAAGTTTGGAGTGTCAAATTCTGACCATGGGTTAGCATTGCCTAACTTGGCTTTTGATTTATCGGTGTATGACATTTTTGGAATGCTTGCGGCCGGTGGAACAATTGTGATGCCAAGGGAAGAAAAGGTTCGTGACCCGGAAGAATGGGTTCGCTTAGTGGAAGAAAATAAGGTTACTGTATGGAATTCGGTACCGCAGTTTATGGAAATGCTGCTTTTATACATGGAGATAAATAAGGTGGAGCCGAAGCGTATATCCTCTATCAGGCTTGTTCTTTTAAGTGGGGACAAAATAGAAAATCACCTGCCGGAACGTATTAGAAACATGATTCCGGGGGTAAGGGTCATTTGTATGGGTGGTGCGACAGAGGCTGCTATCTGGTCTAATTATTATGAACCGGCTGTTATAGAAGAGGATTGGAATAGCATACCTTATGGATATCCGCTTGCGAATCAGCAGTATTTTGTTCTGAATCAGGAATTTTTGGAGTGCCCTAATTATGTAGATGGGGAACTGTGTATTGGTGGTGCTGGATTGGCATTGGGCTACATCAATGATGAAGAAATGACAAATAGTAAATTTATGACTATGGATGAGTATGGTGGAAGAATATACAGAACTGGAGACAGGGGAAAATATGATAAAGATGGAAATTCTGTTTTTAGGAAGAGAAGATAAACAGGTGAAAATTCAAGGCTATCGTGTTGAATTAGGTGAAGTGGAAGCAGCACTTATGAAAGTAGCAGATGTCAAGGATGCAAAGGTTATTGTGCAGGGAGATGAATTAGTTGCGTTTATCATCTGGGAGAATGCAAAGCAGAAAGATAGTTCTAAACTGAAATTAAGCTTAAAGGAAAAACTGCCACATTACTATATTCCAAGGTGTTTTTATATGCTGGAAAAATTTCCTGTTACAGGGAATGGCAAGGTGGATGAAAAAGCATTGCGATTCATGTCTGAGGAATTAAATTCTGAAAATGACAAAAACGAAATGCTGAAAACATATACGGAGCAGACAGTTTCTGTCATCTGGAAGAAACATTTAGGAAAGATAGTATTGGGAAGAGAAGAGGACTTTTTCCAGTGTGGTGGAAACAGTATTAAAGCAATTGAAACAGTAGGGGAAATTAATGAACAATTTCCGGGAATATCGATTGAAATTAGTGAATTATATGCTAATTCAACGATTGCAGAGTTAGCAGAACTGATAGATAAAAGGAAGAAAGAGAAAGTCAAAACAGAATGTTTTGAAGAAGGGGTTATTTAAAACGGGAAAATTATAAAGGTTAATAGAAAGGTATGGTCAGATTAGTATGAATGCAAAACAGATTTTACTAGAAATGCATAAGAAGGGGATTGAGTTTTGGTGTGAGGGAGATAATTTAAAATACCGGGCACCAGAGAATGCCATTACCAAAGAAGAACTGGATATGGTAAAGGAACACAAAGAAGAAATAATTGCATTAATAAAAACAATGGAAAGCAGTGAACTTGTGTCAGATAGAACACAGCGGTATGAAAAGTTTGAACTGACAACAATTCAGAATTCATATGTAAGGGGAAGAGACACCAATTATGAACTGAGTGGAATTGGCTGCCACGGATATATTGAGATTACATATGAGGAGGAAATTAATGGTGATAAATTTGAAGAGGCGTGGAATCAGGTAATTGCAAGACATGATATGCTGCATGCAATTATATATCCGGAAGGGTATCAGATGGTTCAGGAATCCTTCGGCATGGTTCAGGTTCCGGTATATGATTTTAGACAGAAAGAAGAGGCAGAAGCAAAACGTAAAATTCAGGAAATCAGAGAGGAACTTTCACAGAAGCAGTATGATTTAGGAGCGTGGCCCCTGTTTGATTTAAGAGTCACCATTCATGAAGGACGAAGTATTATTCATTTTTCATTAGATATGCTGGTGTGTGATTTTATTAGTTCTAACATTATTCTGAATAATTTGGAGGCAATTTATCATAATAGATGTGAGGAAGTTAGTGAGCCTAAGACTTTATTCAGAGATTATATTGCATATAAAAAGCAGGAAGAGGATAGAAATTTCCTGAAAAAAATGGATGATGAAGCATATTGGGATGCGAAATTAGTCAATATGGGCGAGGCACCGGAACTGCCGGTACTAGATGCAGCAGATTACGGAGAGGAAAAGGAATTTGAACAGTATAAGATTGTAATTCCGAAGGAGAAGTGGAAAAGAGCAGCAAAGGTAATGGGTAAACATAAAGTTACACCGTCCATGACAATTTTTTCAGCATATACCCATGTGCTTTCTTACTGGTCAAAAACAGATAATTTTTCTGTCAATATTACATTATTAAACAGACCTAAAATCTCAGAGGATATCAGTGAGATTGTAGGTGATTTTACAGAGGTAAATGTTACAGGTGTAACAATTGATAAAGATAAGAATTTTCTGGAAAATACTATTGGAATGCAGCTCGGATTGTGGGAGGATTTATCTCATAATACATTTTCCGGAATTGAAGTACTTCGTAAAATGAGCAAGACAAGAAAGAAAAATGTAATCATTCCGGTTGTATATACAAGTACAGTCGGTATTAATGAGAAAAATGCAATACTTAAAAATCAAAAAATAACTTATAAGATAAGTCAGACACCACAGGTATGGATTGATTGTCAGGCAGAAGAAAGCATGGATGCCATTACAGTAAATTGGGACGTGCGAAAAGGTGTTTTCGGTCACGAAGTAGTGGAAGAAATGTTTGAGAGCTTTCGCCAGTTGTTAGAACGTCTTTGTGAAGATTGTGAAGCAGTACTTGAGGAAAAGAATCTTACATTGTTATCAACTCGGACTGAGATGATTAGAAAAAAAGTTAATCAGACAGAAAAACAGATTCCTGCAAAGATGATGTATGAGGGCTTTCTTGAAAGTGTAAAGAAATATCCAATGCATACGGCATTAATAACTGACCAGGGAGATTATACATATCAGGCACTGGCAGAGCATGTGGCTGCAGTAAAACGTCGTTTAGAGGATGTCGCAGTGGAAGAAGGAACTGTTGTGGCAATTCTTTTAGATAAGAATGTTTGGCAGATTGCCAGTGTATATGGAATTCTGTTATCTGGTTGTGCATACCTCCCGATTGATTACAATATGCCGGCAAAGAGAAGAAATCGCATTGTGAAGGAATCCGGTGCAAAATATGTTATTACAGATCAGTTTATTGAAGATTATGGCGAGACAGACTGCCAGACAATTTATACAAAAGAATTGAAGCTTATAGAACAAATTGATTTGACCCCATATGCCTCCAATCCGGAAAAACTGGCTTATGTTATTTATACATCCGGCACAACGGGTGTGCCAAAGGGGGTAATGATTAGTCATAAAGCAGCAATGAATACCATTCAGGATATGAATGAAAGATATCAGGTGACCCATGATGATATTTTTTTGGGAATATCCAATCTGGCATTTGATTTGTCGGTATATGACATTTTTGGCTCCATGGAAGCAGGAGCAACACTTTGTCTGCCGGATTCCCAGCGACGCAAGGATGCAAAGCATCTCTATGAGAATCTGGTACGATATCATATTACAATTTGGAATTCAACACCAGCCCAGGCAAAGATGTTAATGGATTATATGGAATTAGAACAGATGAGGGGAACGGAATATCTGCGAAAAATGTTTCTTTCGGGAGACTGGATTCCAGTGGATTTGCCAGAAAGAGTGACAGCAAAATTTGAACAGGCAGACGTGGTCAGCTTAGGTGGAGCGACCGAAGCATCTATTTGGTCAATTTATTACGATATACCGAGAAACTATGTGAAGAAAAAGAGTATACCATATGGTTTTCCATTGAGTAATCAACGGTTTTACATTTTAAATAAGAATATGCAGCCTTGCCCAAATGAAGTCGAGGGTGATATTTATATTGCCGGGGATGGATTGTCAATGGGATATTTAAATGATGCGGAGACGACAAAGGAAAAATATGTTACATATCCATTGACAGGGGAGAGAATCTATAAGACAGGTGATGTTGGAAAATATCATGGGGATGGTGTGATTGAGTTTATCGGAAGAAGTGACAGGCAGGTAAAATTACGTGGGCATAGAATTGAGTTAGCAGAAATCGAATCTGTCCTATTAAAGCAAATGGAGTTTCAGCAGCAGTAGCGGAAATTATCGGAGATAAACCGGAAGAATATCGCTTGCAGGCAGCTGTTGTTCCTCAAAAGAAAAAGAGTCAGAGAGCCTATGTAAAGAATCTAAAAGAAGAGAGTACTTTACAGGAGGCAATAAAAGCTTACACAGGTGCTCTTGACAAAGAATTATTTGGACGTTGGAATAAAGGAATGGATGAACTTGTGGTTATCGATGTATTCCGCTTATTCAATCAGCAGGGAATTTTTGTTTCAGATGAGTTGTATGCATATACTGATATCATGGAGACAATTGGTGTACCAGAAAAATTACATAAACTTTTATATCGTTGGATGCAGATGCTGTGCAAAGAGGGAATGATTAAACAGGAGGGAGATGATAAAACAGCGTCATTCTGCCGACTGAAATCTGTCCAGCAGAATTTATCTGAACAGAAATGGAAAGAAATGTATGAAATGGCAGCAGAACTGGAAAATGGTAAAAATATTTTAGATTACATGAAAGTTTCCCATGATAATCTGCTGGGGTTAATCAGAGGAGAAGAAGATCCATTAGCATTCTTGTTCCCACAGGGAAATGTGAATGTTGCACTCTCTATTTATCATGACAATATTATCAATCAGGCACTGAATAAAATTACCCGGGACGAGATTGCATTTTTAGCAAAGGATAAGAAGAAAAAAGTGCGGATATTAGAGATTGGTGCGGGTGTAGGAGGTACGTCGGTAGATGTTATTCCGGCATTAGACGGAATGGATGTAGAGTACTATTTTACAGATATATCGGAATTCTTCTTTAATAAAGCAAAAGAAGCCTTTGGAGAGAAACCTTGGGTGAAATATCAGATGTTTGACATCAATCAGGATTATATCAGTCAGGGAATGGAACCGTTTACTTTTGATATTATTTTGAGTGCAAATGTGCTGCATAATGCGACAAATATTGATGAAGTGCTGGAGAATTTAAAAACACTGTTGGTGGACGATGGCTGCATCATCATTATCGAAGAAACGAAAGAATCCTATAATCTGCTTACTACTATGGAATTTAAAAACGGATTGACCGGATTTGAGGATGGAAGAGAAGAAAATTATCAGACATTTATCTTAAAAGAACAATGGCAGAGAATACTTGATAATCATGGTGCTGAAGTTATTTGTGAATTTCCGGGGAAGGATAGCGGTTTAGAGAACTCGGGACAGACAATATTTGTGACACATTTTAAGAAGACTTATGAAGAGATAGATGCCGAGGTACTTAAAGAACATTTAAAAATAATCTTCCGGAATATATGGTTCCTTCAAATATATCTGTGATACCTAAATTGCCGCTGACCCATAATGGAAAAGTAGATAGAAATGAAATTAAACGTATTTATGGTTCAAGAAACAGAAATGTTCATAATGAGACAGGTGATACAGAGGAAAAGACAGATTTAGAAAGAAGATTAGCTGAAATCTGGTGTGAAGAATTAAAAATTGGTTCTGTTAATAAGACAGATAATTTTTATCTGGTTGGTGGTGATTCCTTATTGATTGCGCAGGTAATTGCCAAGATGAAAGAAAGACTTCCGGAAGCAAGAGAATGGGAGTGGGATGATTTACTACAGGAAATGATGCAGACACCAAACATTCAGGATATGGCACAAAAATTATCTTCGGATAAAACGAAGGATAAAAGTCCGGAAAATCATCCATGCTTTGTCAGCATGAAGCGAAGCACAAAAGCAAATGAAGAATCAACAGCATTAGTATTACTACATGCAGGTACAGGTACCTTATCCTCCTACAATGGAATGCTTCCATATCTGATGAAAAAAAGCCCGGAAGATGAGAGCATCTTTGGTTTCCGCTATGGAGACGAAGCAGAATATTTGTCAATTCCAGTAAAGGATACGTTTAAAGTGCTGGGAGAGAAATATGGAAATCTGTTGATTGAAATGGGATATAAAGAGTACCATCTTTTAGGACATTGCGTAGGGGGGAAGTGTTGCCCTTGAAACGGCACAGTATTTGAGAAAGCAGGGGGTAAAAGTAAGTGAAGTTACAATTATAAGTACCCATCTTTTAAATGGAAATATTGCAAGTACTGTGGATGGAATGGACCAGAGGATGTTTGGGGAAATCCTTACCACCAGTATGGCAAATGAATTGTTGATGGAACGTACCTTTGCCCGGTTGATTGATGCAGATATTTATGAAGCAGGATATACCATTCGGGATGAAGAACTGCAAAAATATATAGAATTTGTTGGCTTACATAACAATGGACAGGTGACGGTAAGTGCGCTATGCGAAGACCGGGGAGAATTTAAAAATTGTGTAGAGGAATTCAGGTGGCTGGCTAAAAAATCGAAATCGGAACGTTTAAATGCCCTTTACCAGACGATTCGAAGACCAAATGGAGAGGTGCTCGAGCATCAGCTGAAAATGCTGAATACGTTATTTAATATTTTTGTGCAGAATTTTACCTGTGTGGCAACTTATCAGCCGGAAAAATATTATGGAAAAATGAGAGTATTTGAATGCGAAAATTCGCGTGAACTGCTGTTTCCGGAGCTGGTTGCAGAGGACAGGGAAACATGGGAACCATTTGGTGGTGGAGAGTTTGAGTTTGATACATTAAAAGGTGCGCATCTTACCTGTGTCAGACCACCATTTATTGATGAGAATATTGCACAGATATTAAATATTTCAAGGGAAGAAGCAGAAAACTTATTATAGTGTGGAGGTTTGTTTATGAGAGCAGCAGTATTAGGCGGAACTGGTGAAATAGGAAGTAAACTGCTTACATATCTTAAGCGATACCTGATTTATCACTGATTGCCACATACCATAGCTGGTATGTGGCAGATGATGGCGATATAAAATGGATGAAATGCAATATTCAAAATGAAAATGATTTCCGGGAAATCGCGGATATGGTGGATGTCATTGTAAATTGTGCAGGGGCATCCTATTTGACCGGGGAGCGTGTTGCTAAGATTGCAGGTGAATATGGGAAAATCTATGTGGACCCTTTTGGTGGAAACTATCTGATGGAAAAATTAAAACCCTATGAGAAAAATGCGGAATTTATTTTGTCATCGGGTTGTTTTCCAGGAGCTACTGGTTTTCTGGCAAGAGTATTGTGTGAAGACTATGATGCAATTGATTTTTTTGAGGGAAAAATAATACAGACAGAAGTGCCAAGTATTTGTGGGGTAAAGGATTTTATTTTAAGCGGACTGCATGGTTTTGGAAAATCAAAACAATATTATGAGAGAGGAAATTATAAAAAGCGGGATGCGGTTGAAACCTGCAGTTTTAAAGAAGTATCTGTTCCGCTGCAGTTATACTACACAGAAGAGATAGATGAACTTGTAAAAGCATATGCAATAGAAGAGGCCTGCTGGTATACCATGAGCATGAATCCAATGGTATTTTCGGTTATGCAGAAGGGTATCATGGAATATCTTAAGAAACCTACTGCGGAGACCTTAGAAGCAGGGGTGGCGGAAATACGTAATACATTTTTGAAAATACCGCCTTCAAGCCAGTCGGTTCCGGGAGTCAGTATTCAAATTGCATTGCGGGGAAAGCAGGCGGGAAGAGAGAAAAGAAATAGTCTTATTTTAAATTGCGATGCTGCAAGCAAAATTAGTGCATTTATTTTATCAGAGGTTATTTTAAAGGTAATGAATGAGAGGAAAAAAACAGGTTTATTTTGGGGTAAAGATGTATTACCACTGACTTGTATTGAGAAGATGAAGCAAATATTTGATATATCAGAAGCGGAGGATTTTTAAGATAGAGGAACATATGGAAAATAAATGGATTGCGCATGAAATTAGCAGAAAAGAATCAAAAGTAAATATGATATGTATTCCATATGCAGGAGCAAGTGCAAATATTTATGGAAAATGGAAGGAAATTTGTCCGGTAGAATATAGTATTCTGCCGGTGCTGTTTCCCAAAAGAGAGACGCGTTATATGGAAGAAATGCCGGAGCATGTAGGGCAGCTGGCAGAAATGTTTGTGTTAGAAGCAAAAGAAATTTTTGAGAAGCCAGTGCTCTTATTTGGACATTGTACTGGTGCCACATTAGCATATGAAATTGCTTTGGCAGCAGAGCGTATACTGGGGAAGAAAGTAGCAGGATTAATTGCTTCAAGTGCGAATGAGCCAGAGATGGTGCCGGAAGAAACAAAGGAATTGATGTGTGCATCAGGTGAGGAGTTAATAGCTTATCTTCGAAAGGAAGAGCTTGTGGAAGATGAGATGTTAGCAGATGAAGATTTCTGTGATTATTATCTTCCCGTTTTACAGGCAGATTTTAAAATGTATGGTGCATATAAAATGAAAAAAAAGAAACAGCTTGATTGTCCGATTATTACCATTTATGACAAGAATGATGCGAAGTTAAGTGAAGAAACTGTTGGGGCGTGGGCTGGGTACACTTTAGGCGAGTACCGAAGCTATCATGTAGAAGGTGGTCATTATTATATTGATAATCCAGAACAGATTCTGCAGGTGCTGCAGACATTTCTAGAAGAATATTTAACAGAATATTTAACATCAGTGGGGGGAGAAAAGTAATATGAAAAATCTTAACGATGAAGAATTTTATGCCCTTGGAGAAATGCTTTTTTCTAACAGATGCATGCAAAAGGAAAAACAGGATAAGATATTAGAATATAGCAAAGAGGATGTAGAGTCTTATCTGAATTATGGAAAAAGAATGGCACAGTTTGCAGTAAGCCAGCCAGAGAAAATTGCTATTGTGGATGAACAGGAGCGAATTACATACAAACAGCTGCGGGAAAGATGTATGGTACTAGCAGCCTATTTCCAAAGTGAAGGAATAAATAAGGGTGACAAAGTTGCATTGCAGATGGAAAACAGTGGAATGTTTATTATAATTACGCTGGCGTTGTTTGAAATCGGAGCAATTCCGATTATGCTTCTACCTGCGCATCAGAAAAGAGAAATCGAAGGGGTCGTGAAAAAGGCTGAGCCTAAGGTAATTATCACAGATAGGGGAAGCAATGAGTATCAGAAAATGATACAGGGGATTATAGATGACAGTATCAGTGTTCAAAAGTGGTATATTACAGAGCAGTTAAGGAATATACAGTTGGAAAACAGCATGAAACTGGAGGCAGCAGAAGAAATCAGACAGGATGATTTGGTAATGCTGTTATTATCCGGTGGAACAACCGGCATACCAAAGCTTATCCCAAGAACCCAGGGAGATTACATATATAACAACGAGGCATTAGCCAGAGGATTACAGCTGAATCAGGATGACATTTTTCTGGCGGTTCTTCCATTGGCGCATAATTTTCCACTAGGAGCACCGGGGATTATGGGAACGCTACTTGTGGGCGGAACTGTTGTTGTGAGCAAATATCCCACACCATTGGAAATATTTTCACTGATTGAAGAAGAGAAAGTAACCTATGTTTCTATGGTGCCTACTATTCTGAATATGTGTCTGCAATATCGAAGCTTTGATGATTCTGATGATTTATCAAGTCTGAAATTCATAATGGTTGGTGGAGCAGTTCTTCCAACAGAATTGTCAAGAAAGGTAGATGATCTGTTTTCCTGTAAGCTGATTCAGATATATGGAACAGCGGAAGGATTGTGTTGCGTTAATAGCTTAAAGGATTCATGGGAAACAAGATGTACTGTGCAGGGAAAGCCTTGCAGTCCTTTTGATGAGTTGAAAATCATTGATGAAAAAGGCAATGAAGTTGCAGAAGGAGAACTGGTTACCAAGGGACCCTATACGATAAAAGAATATTATCGTTTGGAGGACAAAGAGAATCAATATTTTACAGAAGATGGTTATTATCGGACAGGAGATAAAGTACGGATTGATGAGCAGGGAAATGTGGTTGTTCTTGGACGGGCAAAAGAACAGATTAACCGTGTGGGTGAAAAGATTATGCCAAGTGAAGTAGAGGAAAATTTGCTTATGCATGATGCAATAAAAGAGTGTGCTGTAGTAGGGATAAAAGACGAAACGTTGGGAAATCGGATTTGTGCTTTTGTTGTAACGGAAAATCAGGAGATTACTTTAAGTGAGGCACGCAGTTTCTTGACAGAGAAAGGAATGGCATCCTTTAAGTTACCAGACCAGTTAGAGATAATTGCAGCTATGCCGTATACAGCGGTTAAGAAGATTGATAAGAAAAAGCTGGCTGCTATGCTGGAAGAAAACTAGTGAAGGTGGAAGAAAAGGAGAGATAGCAGTGGAAAGTCTGGAAATGACAAGACTTCAGTGTGCATATCAGCTATCTAAGGAAGCAGAAACGGAATTATGCGGCATATCTTGTCAGGTATATCTTGAGTTTGATACAAAAAATTTGGACTATGAACGTTTGAATGAAGCGTGGCATGCGTTATATCTGAGACATGAGATATTACGTGGACGTTCTTATGAATTGGGATATATTGATTTTGTTGGTGAGGAAGAATTTGTTCCAATAGAAATAAGGGATATTTCAGGGAGTGAACGGGAGATTTTTAACATCCGGCAGGAGCTTTGTGAGAGGGAGTGGTCTTTGGAAGAAAACATGGCGAAGATGTTGGTGATAAAAGATGCGTCAGGAATAAAAAAGCTGTGTTTAACAATGAGTCTTATGTTTGCGGACCCATTGAGTTTCCAGATTCTGCTGGATGATTTTACAGATTACTATATAAATGGACTTTTTTCCAAGACGATACCGCAGCAGACGTTACATGAGTATTACGACATTGTATGGAAATGCTCACGAGAAGAAAAACGGTTGGATAAGGACTATTGGAAAAAAAGGGTAGAAGAATATGGCAGAGGATATCGGGTGCCTGCTGGTATTGACAAAAGGTATAACGGAATCTACGAAAGCTATGATGCTGCACTTACGGAAAAAGAATGGCTTGCTCTGGCACAGTGTGCAATGGAGAAAAATATTTTGCTGGAAGATTTTCTGCTGGGAGTATACGCATGGATATTAAAAGAAGCTATAGAGGAAACGAAGCTGGTTATTAACTATCCGGTATTTACCAGAGATATAGAATACCAATATGTGATAGGAGATTTTTCAAGAAATCTCCTAGTGGGACTGGATTTGAGTTCTGTACAGACCTGTGAGGAGCTTATGCAAGTCGTTACCTGCCAGATTCAGGAAGACAGAAAACATATGAAGGTAGATGGACTGGAAGTTCAGGGAATGTACAACAGGATATTAGAAAATGACAGTTATAAAGAGGCAGTTGTATTTTCTCCAAGTCTTTATAGAGATTTAGTTACACCTCAATTTACAAAACAGATTGGAAAATTGGTATATTTGGCATCTAAGACGCCGATGGTGGCATTAGATGCACAGTTTTATCAGTTGAATGGCGGACTGCTTTTAACCTGGGTTGTTCCACAAAACTGGTTTGAAGCAGGAAAAATAAAAAAAATGCTGGAGGATTATGTGGAGCTATGCCGCAGATTTTCTGATAGTACAAAATGGAAAGAAAGGTTAGATGGAAGATGAACAAAGAAACAGAAAAGAAAATAAGAGATATTGTAGCAGGGATTTTAAATATTGATTCAGATTTTGATGGGGATGCAGAATTTATTAAATTAGGCGCAGATTCATTATTTTTTGCAAAATTGCAGATTGAGTTAAAAAAGGAGCTGGGAAAAAGAATTTCCTTAAAAGATATTTTTTCAAATGCAACTGTTAGTAAACTGACAGATAAAATTGTGGGAGAAGTAGCATGAGCAGAACACAGTATGCTTTGACGGACTTACAGAAGGTCTATTGCATGGGACAGAAGAAGGAAATGGTATTAGGCGGTATTGCATCCCATGCATATATGGAAATTATTGTTTCAAATGCAATAGAAGAGAAGCTTGAAAAGGCATTATGCAGACTGGTGGAGGTACAGGATGTATTCAGGGCTGTGATACAGGAGAATTTTTTTGTGATAGAAGAAAAAATGCCTGTAGAAATTGCACATTATAATATTACGAATTTGAAACAGGAGGAACAGGAGAAAGCCTTAGAAGACATTTCTGATAAATTATTTGATGAGCCGTTTGATATGGAAAATGGACCATTATTTCGCTTTGCAATTACAAAGCTTTCTGCTAGTGATTCTATTGTACATATTTGTCATGCTGGTGTGATAGCAGATGGTCAGAGTCATCAGGTAATTCTTGAGAATTTGCAGGCATTGTATGAAGGAAAGGAAGTTAATTGTGCAACGACATTTCAGGAGTATGCAGCTTATCTTGAGGAGCAGAAAAAGGATGAGAACTTTCTGAGTGACAAAGAAATGCTATTGAGTCGATACGAGGAGTATGATTTTCAGCCAGAACTTCCTATGGAAAGAGGCGAAAATGAAATTCTTTCCGTTCAGCCAAGGCAGGTGACATTTCAACTGTCGAATCAGGAGTATCAAAGTCTGGAAGATTTGGCAAAAGAGAGTGGGATGACAATATTTGCATTATTGTTCACTGTCTTTGGTAAAACATTGAGCATGTATACTCAGAATCGAAAATTTTTAATGAATATACCAGTGGCAAATCGAAACATCTTTTTGGATGGAATGGATAATTTAGTTGGACTTTGTTCTAACTTTATATTGTTTGATTTTGATGACAGTATGAAACGTTCGATTTATGAGCTTGCAGAAGAAAATCAGGAGAAGCTTTTTTCAATAACGGAGTATAATACTTGTCAGGGGACAGATTTGATAAAAGAACTGCAGAAAAAAAGCAGCGGTGCCCTTATTGCACCAGTTGTGTTTACCAGCACAATTGGAGGAAAACATTGTAAAAGCAGGATGATGCAGAAACGGCGGACCAGAAGCTATACCAGTCAGGTATGGCTTGAAGTATTGCTGACGGAAACCATGGAAGGTATTTTAGTGGCATTTAGTTATGTGGAAGGCTTGCTACAGCAGGGGATACCGGAAAAAATAGGAGAAAGCTTTCTTAGAAACCTTAAACTTTTAATAAGCGGACAGGTGAAGGGAGAAAGGGACTGCTGTTTTCCTGTTTTAGAAAAGGAACAGACTGTGATAGAGAAAATGAATCAGACAGAAAAGGAGATTTCGAAAATAAGTCTGCCGGAAATTTTAGAGGAAAACTTCCGTCTGTATGGAGCAAAAAAACTCTTATGTGGGGCAAAGGAGAGTCTGACGTACCGGCAGGTAAAAGAAAAGGCACAGGGGCTGATTACAGCGGTACTTGCAAATACCAGACCGTCCAAAGAATTTGTAGCAGGAATTTATCTGCCCAAAAGCATGGCTCAGGTGGTGTGTGAAATTGCATTGTTTTATGCCGGAATCACATTTTTGCCAATAGATATGGAATTGCCGGAGGAGGCGGTCTGGGAATGTGTGGATAGAGTAGGAATAAATCTTATAATTACAAACCGGCAGATGGCACAGAAACTAGGGCAGAGGAAGCAGGTGTCAATGCTTCAGATAGAGGACGTAACAGAGTCGGAAGAGCGTATTGTGTCCCATTTTAATGAAAGACCAGTAATTATTAATACCTCTGGAACGACAGGAGTCTCTAAGAGTGTGGGATTGCGGCATGAGGCGATTGTAAACTGTATTTAGATACGAAAGAAATATTTAGTCTTACAGATAAGAATACCTGTTTTGCAATTACGAATTACTGTCATGATATGTCATTATTTGATGTGATAGGTATGGTTGTAATTGGTGGAAGCATAGTGATTCCGGAAGGTATTGAAAAAGAACCGGAGGAGTGGATAAATCTGATGAAACAGCATGAGGTGAATGTTTGGAATTCAGTACCTGCACTGATGCAAATGCTGATGCTGGCGGATCATACAGAGAAACAGTATGTAGTAGAAAAACTGCAGACGGTGATATTAGGTGGGGACTATTTGCATACGAATCTGGCAGAGGAACTTCGAAAAGTAAATCCTGAGGTAAGAATTTTTAATGTGGGAGGACCATCGGAGACTACTATCTGGAATATCTATCATGAAGTAGAGGATGAGGATATTAAAACAGGAGTGATTCCGTATGGAAAACCATTTCCTAATACGAAATATCATATATTAAATGAAAAGCTTGAGCCATGCCCAATGGGAGTGACAGGTACGATGTATATTGAAGGGCTGGGAGTAGCTATGGGATATGTTGGAAATGAGAAGGAGACACAGCAGAAATTTGTAGAATATAAGGATACGATTGTGTATGACTCCCGGAGATTGTGGAACCTATACAGAAGCAGGTGAAATTCTTATTTCCGGTAGAAAAGACCTTCAGATAAAGATTATGGGAAAAAGAATTGAGATTGGGGTGGTAGAAAATGCATTAGCAGAAGTAGATGGTGTCAGTATGTCGGCAGTAGTTTATGATAAAAAGAAAAATAAACTGGTGGGCTGCTATATGTCGGAAAACATAATGGAAGACGGAAAGTTAAGCAGAGAATTGTCGCTAAGACTGCCTGCTTACATGTTGCCGGCGAAATTTGTGCAGCTAGAGCAGATTCCATTGACTCCAAATGGTAAAGTTGATAGAAAGGCATTGATGAAAGTCGTTGAAGACGCAGAGCTATCGGAGAAAAAGACGAATGACAGAGCTGATAACGAAATCATGAAGAAATTGTATCAGTTTTGTGAGGAAGTGTTTGAAAGCGATGAAATATATGAGGAAGGTAATTTCTATGAGATGGGAGGGGATTCTATATCGGCAATGAAAATGGTAGGAAAAATAAAAAGAAATTTTAAAATAGCATTTTCTGTAACCGATATATTAGGAAATCCGCAATTAACAGATGTGGAAAATATTATTCGTAAAAGGATGGCTACTTGCTAAAAAAAGAATGAATTTCCTGTTCTGTAATATGATTTAAAATTATGGGAAGTGACTGGTTACAGAAAACAGTACAGACATAATTATCTATGAACAAGGTATGAAAAAAATATTAGAAACTGACAGAGTATTGATGGAAGGCAGGTTACATGCAAGACCTATACCCTTTGCTTTTTGTATAGGCTTCCTTGCGTGTCCACATTTCAAAAAAATGCTCTATCTTTTTCGTATTTAGTAAAATGCTCAATATAATTAGTTTCTTCTGGATGAAATACAGAGGTCATAATGTCAAAGGGGCGACTTTTAATACCTTCGATATCGACACCAATCTGTCCACCAGATGATACACCACATAAAATGGCATTATGTGTGGGAAAAAAATTAAAAATCAATATCCGGGTAGGATAAAAAGACGCGGTTTTTTTCCGAAGCGTTCCATAAAAATATTCTGTTTGGTATAATCAATATCAAAATGTGATTTTTAAAAATATAGGAAAAGCGACAGTACGGCATAAAGGGATAAACGTTTATCGGCATCGTGAAGATACCGCAGTGTTTTTTTCTCGTCGGACTGCTGGCAGATGTTCTAAAAGTGTATGATTTATTGTGTTCCATGGAACGGTTTTTAAGGGTAAAAAATAAATATAGGTTGCTTTCATTTATAATCTCCGTTCTTATTAGGTTAGCTTCAACTAATTGATAGCATAATAAGAATAGTGTTGTCAATAGTTGATTTTCCAAGGATTTCAAAGAGATTTTATTATTCTTTTTTTTTGACGTTTTTTGCGAAAAAACTTAAAAAAACGAGCTAGTAAAGCTCTGGTTTTACCGGAAGAATGGACTTTTTCTCATCAATGGAAAGCCCCTCCATGAGCCATCGGTACTGCTGAGGGGTTAAAGTACGGGCTTCACTGGTACTGCGCGGCCACTGTAGCTTTCCATCTGTAAATCGTTTATAGCAAAGAAGCCAACCGTCTCCCTCATACAGGAGAACTTTTATACGATCACATCTTCGACGGCAGGACAAAAAGATGGAGCCTGATTCCCTGGGATCAAGTTGAAAACCGGCATTGACTACTGCGATAAGGCCGTCAATACCACGTCTAAGGTCTGTGTATCCGGTACAGAGGTAGATGTGTTTGAATCCGGAAGCATCGTTAAGCATTTTTCAAGACCTTTATAACATTTGCCAGTAAATCCATCGGCGTGTTTTCGTCAATCCCTAAAACTACTTCATTTACGGACGCTGTTAACTTTGGAGATGGATAGCAGGAGGAAACTTCCACCTGTTGCTGTACTTCCACAAATCCACTCTGCGTAAGGGCAGCTTCCTTTATTTTTCTAAGCCAGTAGAAGTAGGCATTGCTGGAGAGGCCATGCTGTGCACAATAGTCATCTACTTTTAGACCACTCTCCTTACAATCTTTAATAATGTCAGCCCATTGCCCTATTCGTATCCTGTTTGTAGCGAGTTTTGTGTTCATCTTGAATTCCTCCCTGAGATAGTGTGCAAAGTGGGAAAAGTTTGTAAAGTGGAAAAAGTGCGTTAAACTTCTCACACTTTTCATGATTATCTCATTTTTTATGGAGAGAAAAAAGATGACAGGTTATTTACCATTTACGAAGAAAATAAGCTCTCTACTTCACCATTTCTTTTCCTGTATATTGCTCATAGTTTTTCCTAATCTGATACAGCTCTTTCATTTCAGATTTTGCAGAAGAATACTCTTGCATAAGGGTATTCTTTTTTTGGCTCAGATCTTCCAGCTTTTCAAAAAGTTGTTTAGACTTTGGCATTTTAGAGTACGATTTTTTTAGGGGTTCTGAAGCATTTTCATAGAGCAAGATTTCCGACTTATGCTCTCTGACAAAGTCTTTGTCACCGGGATTGTTCTTATATTCCTGATAAATCTGGCGATATTTATTCACGATATGGACTTGTTCCATAGACAGGGAAAGCGCTTCGATTTTTTCTTCCAGCTTCTTGATTTTTTCCTGAAGGATTTGTCTTTTATCTGCACTTTTTTTAATGAAACTATCAAGTTGAGCAAGGCTTTGAAAGCCCTTTTCATGCATGGAAAGGACAGTGTTAGAAGCGACTTGTAAATTATGTTTCGTTGCCCAGTATTCATATCCTTTGCATTGCTGAATCTTCGGATTATTTGCAATATCAATGATATTTCCGACACATTTTTTAACGGCGATGGACTTTCGACTAGTGTTTTCTGAAATTCTTTCTTTAAGCCGTTCTTCCGTATAATCTTCTCCGATAGTCTTTGCTCTTGTAAATCTTTCCTTATCGCTATGCTTAAAGGCGATATGCTTCCCGTGCTTGATTTCATAACCAAGATCTGCAATCTTCTCTAAAAATGTATCCCAATCTTTGGACTGTTTTATCATTCTATCTATATCAAACTGTAGCCTACTTTTCCAGGAATTTCCTTTTTGCGACTGCTCATTTTCATACCAAGACTTGCCATTAGTTTTATATTTTTCTTGAATCTTTCATAGTATTCATCAATGACAGATAGGCTATGCTCTTTGCAGAGTTTGTCGCTTTGATAGCGGATTTGATGATAGCTTCTTTTGTTGGATTGATAGCATTTTCCGGTAGCCATATTTACATTATTAAAAATGATATGGTTATGAATATGTCCTTTGTCGATATGGGTACTTAGAATAAATTCGTATTCCCCTTTCAGTGTGTTTTTGCATAGTTCCAGACCAATCTGATGAGCAATTTCAGGAGTTGTTTCGCCCGGTAAGAAAGATTGAATGAGATGCCTTGCCAGAATATTTCCTCTTATGATTTGCTCTTCTCTTCTCTTCTCTTTAAAAATTGCGTGTGTGCAGATGCCGGATGACACTTATTTGTGCTTACTAGGATTTGTTCATCTGTCTTTTTAGTATCAGTGATATATTCAATAGCCAAGTTGAGTGTTGCTTTTATCGGGTGTATTTTTGTGATTGCCATTATATCTTTTCTCCATTTTCATTGCTTCGTCTTAGTAATAAGGAATGAATCTGCCATATTTCTTTAGAGAGATGCTCCACTTGTTTTTTCATATCTTTTATGTCATTGCTATAGATTACTCCTGTAGAATTCACACGCTTTGCAATCTGATTTAGATTGTTGGTGGCGTTGTAAAGTAATCCCTGCAAGTCGGCAAATGGCTGTAGATCCACTTGATAGATTTCTTTTTCGAGAACACATTTCCGTAAGAAATGGCTCATTGTCTTGCACTTCGCTAGTTTCATTTTCTTTTTAAAAATTTCCTTTTCTTCTTCATTCAAGCAAATTTTTAATTGAATATTTCTCGTTCTGTTTGCCATATTTTCATAGCTCCTCGTATTATATAGTAGTAGTTTTTAGAGACCCTCTCCAAGGTCTTTATAACTATTAAGTCATAGTCTTTTCTTTACCTCTTCCGTAGGTTCGACTATGATATATAAGATGCTGTGGATTGGTTACTTACTCCTACCACTTGATGGTTTTGGAAAGGCTCCAACCACAGTCTCTTTGCTCATTTGTTAATCAGTTAGATACCGCATGACGATTTATTTAGAACGAGGCTACAATCGCAAGGAGTTCCTGTGGTTCTAAAACAGTATCAAATACATTTTAAAGGAGATTATTATGATTTACGTAGGAATTGATGTCGCTAAGGATAAGCATGATTGCTTTATCACAAACTCTAATGGAGAAGTATTATTTAAAGCTTTTACCATTTCTAACAATCAAGATGGTTTCAATGTCCTTTACCAAAGAATAGAATCTGTTATGGAAGATGTAACAAAAGTAAAAGTAGGACTAGAAGCTACCGGACACTATAATTACAATCTTTTAGGATATCTCATTGATAAAGGTCTGACCACCTATGTCATCAATCCGTTACATACAACTCTGTACAGAAAAAGTCTAAGCCTTAGACTCACGAAAACGGATAAAGTAGATGCCCGCACGATTGCTTACATGCTCATGTCTGATGTGAACTTGAAGTCCTACTCAGACACATCTTACCACAACGAAGAATTAAAGTCATTAACTCGTTATCGTTTTAATAAGGTAAAAGAACGTGCCAAGCTAAAAACTTCCGTTTCAAGACTGGTCTGTATCTTATTTCCTGAATTAGAAAAACTTGTACCAACACTTCATATGGCATCTGTTTATGCATTGCTTTCTGAATTTCCCGGGGCTAAACATGTAGCCGGTGCACATCTTACCAGACTTACAAATCTTCTTTCAGATGCATCTAAAGGTCGATATGGTAAAGATACCGCCATAACTTTCAGGGAAGCTGCAAGGGCTTCTATCGGCTCAAATATGCCGGCCAAATCTCTTGAACTAAAACACACCATCAAGTTGATACTGGAACTTGGTTCTGAGATTGAGGAAATCGAAAATGAAATTAAAAATTATCATCGATGAAATTAATTCTCCAATTCTCAGTATTCCAGGTATCAACTATCGTATGGGCGCTATGATCATTGCCGAGATCGGTGACTTTAGTCGATTTGATTCTCCTGATAAAATCTTAGCTTATGCCGGGTTTTCACCATCAACATATCAATCAGGGCAGCTTGACTCAGCATACTCCCACATGGAAAAACGAGGTTCCAAATATCTACGATATGCTCTGTACAATGCAGCTAAGTATGTTTGCCACTGGGATGTGACATTTGCCGAGTATCTTGCCAAGAAACGAGCTGAAGGCAAGCATTATAACGTTGCAATATCTCATGCCGTCAAAAAACTGGTTCGAGTTATTTATCATCTTGTAAAATCGAATCAGCAATACATTAAAGTAGCTTAATTAACTCTAATTCAATACTCCTTTTTCATGCACCTATCATGATGCTCTTTTTGTCATGCAGTTTTCAAAGTGCAAGGAGCTCTAACTGTATTCCGAATATATCTAAAATACATTTCTGTACTTTATTTAAAAAATATCATTTTAGGGCTTGACTTTTAATAGTTAGTCTTTCTATTACTTTGGGGTCTTAGGGTCTCCCTAACAAGCTGAAAATTGATAAAAAAAGAAGCAGTTCCCTAATGGGGCTGCTTCATCAATTTTTCGTAAGTGTGTACACACTTACTGTGCTTGCTACATAAGAATGATTTGTAGAATAAGCATTAAGCGAATATTTATTTTGTAATAGTTATATCCTGAAGGATAGAGTTTGTCAGCTTCTTATTGGACTTCACTACAATTTATAGGATTATAGTTCTTTAAGAAATCAGCTTTTGGTCTTTCAACGGTGCAGGGAGAAGAGCCGAGCTTTCCCATTTTGTACAGTTCGGATATTTTAAGATTCACAAGATTGATTTCCACACCTAATTCATCGGCAAGAGAACGGTCTGAAACAAATTCATTTTCTAAAAGTCGGATAATTTCCTTATCGTCAATCAGAAGATGGGCCGCAAAGATATTTGCTTCAATTTCATAGTGGTTTAATTCTCTAAATACTGAAACTTCGTGAAAGGCATTTTGCTTAGCATATCTTCTATGAAGCTGATCATGACCAATCTCGTGAGCCAAAACAACTTTTCTGATATTGGGATGTAAATTTGAAGAAAGAAAGATAAACCGATTCCTTTGAATGATTTGATACATACCAAGCAGAACAGTTGTATTATTTATTTTTTCAAGATGTATATTTAAAATTTGAGTAAGCTCCAGAGGATCACGAGTAAAATATTTTTTTACTAAAGCATTTGCTTTTTCGTATATCCAATCGTTTGCCATTATTCTCCTTTATCATTCTTTCTTTTTCCGAATTTCTTATTCATATCTTTTGCTTTCCAATAAGCCTGGGTAATTGCTTGAAAGGCGGATTCGATGTCTTCTTCCGGAAGAGTTCCACCGGCAAACATACTGCTTACTCCATCTGCCAAGGCTCTGACCTTGGCGACCTCCCCGGTGCCATATCTATTGGAAACTTCTTCTAAAAACAGGTCTTCTTCGCCCATTAGAAAATTATAGTCGCAGTTCATAAGTTCTGCAATTTTCTCATAAACTTCCTTTTGCTTAGGAAATCTTTTTCCTTGCTCGTACAGAAGGAGAGTTCTTTTGCTTACTCCGATAAGCTTGGCAAATTCGTCTTGCGTATAGTCATTCTCCATTCTGTAGTTCTTTATTTTCTCTCCAAAGTTCATTTCAACCCCCATGTAGTACTAAAGTTTACTTTTAAAAAATGATGTGAATTTTAGTACTTGTAATTCTTGAGTTCCTTTTATATAATTTAATAGAACTTAAGCGCACTTATTATACCACCTAAGAAACTTAAATTCAATGTTAAATCTGTGAGTTGATTAAAGGAAATAGCTAAAAAAGGGGTGATATTAAATTGGCAAAAGGAAAAATGTTAAGGGAGTTAGAAAAGATGTATGAGAACCATGAGCTTCCCTTTTTACCCACTATGATGAAAGCAAAAGCAGTACTTTCCATATACCGAAATGTTGTTTGGGCGGTAAAGAATACAGCACAATGTCTTGTTTGCGAGCAGGAAGTAACTTATGGCAGTGATTTAGGAACAGCACTTTCTTACCTTGAAAACTTTGCTCCGGATAGAGTCTTGGAAGATTTTGAGTCTAGGGTTAGAAATATTTTCGAAACAAAGTGGTTAATTGAAATCATTGACAATGCCTTAGCGAGAATTAAGGAATACCCTGTATATGGAAAATGTTACTACACTATACTTCATTATTCCTATTTAAGTTGTGACAAACATTCTAATGAAGAGATTATGGGAAAAGTTGCATTGGAAAAGACAGCATTTTACCAGAGAAAAAATGAGGCTATTGCGATTATGGGAATAGCACTTTGGGGCTATGCGCTTCCAACACTTTTAAAAGAAATTAGCGATGAGAAGAAAAAGGAGTTTTGTTATGGAGAACATATTTACGCATAAAGAAGGAGGAATAATTTTGGAAACAATGGAATCATGGCGAACTGATTACGGAGTATTATCGGACATATTGTGGATAAAGAGAGGACAATGTATGAACTAACTTTATAGTAAGGTGTATATGCTGGAGAAAAACTGAATATTTATTTTGGGGTAAAGACCGTAGGAAAAACCTATGGTCTTTTTTTATGCCCATTTTTGGGAGGACTATGAAAAGAATAAGAAGCCCTCCGAGGTCTTTTGAGTTTCAAGTTAACAAATTTCAAAAGATGACGGAGGAAATCATGAATAAGAAATATTACATTTTTGTTGGAAACGAGAAGATAGAAGTGGATCAGAAGATTTATCAAAACTATTGGCAAATTACAAATCGAGAGAATTATTTGGAGCGACTTGACCGAAAAAGCAAGTTGCTCTTTTTTTCTGATCTAAGTAGCGAGTATCCATGCGAGGAGAGTTTAGAGGACGAGACTATCAATGTAGAAAAAATTGTTGAAACCAAGATGATGTTACAGGCAGTAAGAGAAGCGATATCCGAACTAAATGATGAGGAAAAGGAAATCATTTTCCGACTATTTTATGAGGAAGAATCACTTCGCTCGATTGCCAAAGATAAGGAAATATCTGCACCGGCTCTTCTAAAGAGAAGGAATAAGATATTCGAAAAGCTAAAGAAATTATTGAAAGATATCATCTAGGGTATACGAGAGCAGGCAGAAGAATTTCTGTCTGCTCTATTTTCAACTACTTTTAATAGGCAAATATTTTTGCTTTCTAAAGGCAGGGTATGTAGAACCTCGTTTTTAGGTAGTTCTACTTACGGCTTGAAAAATTTTGAAAAAAATTCCGCATTTGGTTAACAGAGAGTTTGAATTTTCACTTTGTATATTGAAGGGCATTTACATGTCGAGACAGTGGCATTATTGTCCAAACTTGATTGATGTCGATAAGGACTCAATGAAGCTATAAAATCAGTTTCAATTTAGGAAGTGATAAATTTAGAATTTGCGGAGGAATTTATGAAGATACTTATTATAAATTGTAGTCCAGTCAGAAATGGTGCGACAGCAGAAATCGTAAATATAGTAAAGGATAATCTTAGTACAGAAAATGAAGTAAGAAGTATATGCATTGATGATTATGAAATTGCTTTCTGCAAAGGTTGTAGAACTTGCCATAAAACAGCACAATGCTTTCAAAAAGATGATGTTATAAAGATTATGGAACAGTACGAATGGGCAGATATAATAGTGTCAGTGTCTCCTTCATATTGGGCAGATATTCCAGGACAATTTAAGGTTTTTTTATAGATAAATGTACACCTTGGTGTAATACACATGAGCCCACGCCAAACTATCTGCTGGTAAAAAGGTTATACTATTGCATTGAGAACAGGTTCAAGTATGCCAGAATGCGAAAAGAATTATTAGTAGTATTGAACATTTTTCATGGTCATTTGGAAATTGAATCTTGTGGTAAATTAGGTCTTTGTTCTATTGAGTATAAAGAAGATGTTGCTACAAGAATTGATGAAATAAAAAGAATTTTTGTAATATTATTTTTGAGCTGAAAGATTTAAAGTTGTGGAGGCAGTTTAAATGGATGATAAAGTCAAAGCGTTTTGGATTAAATTTTGCAATGAAAAGAAGTTACCTAAAGACATAAAATATGAATCGTGGAGCTTTGGAAATACTAAAGAAATGGCTGATGAATTGGCAGAATTAGTTAATTGTAAAATTAAGACAGCTACGACCTCAGCATATGAATTATATGAAGTTGGAGAGCATATACCCCAGGTAGGAGAGTATAATATTATTCTCAATGGTTCAGAAGAGCCAGTGTGTATTACTCAAACAAAGGTAGTGTATATCATGCCTTATCACTTAATTACACCAGAACATGCATGGCATGAAGGTGAAGGTGATAGAAGCTATCGGTATTGGAGAGAAGTTCACGACAGATTCTTTTATGAAGAATATAAATTGGTTGGCAAAATTTTTTATGAACAAGCACCTATGTTATGCGAAGTATTTGAAAAAGATTTATTAAACAAATTCCATTTTTTTATCTAATTGAATAGAACAATTTTAGAAACAGTAAATCACGAAGGTTTGCTGTTTTTTTGTCCGAATATTGATTTTTGTTCTTATAAATATTGTAATTTAAGAACGAAAAGGAGCTTCCTGTATAGTTTAAATGTTGGACGTTGAAAATTGAAGATACCTCAGAGTAAAATAAGACTACTGACTGGCAGGTTGGTAAATCTTATCAAACAGAGAGGTATCTACAATGAAGTCTAACACACAAAATGCAAAAAAATTAAAAGCAATTACAGAAACTACTTTGGTACTCGGAATCGATGTCGGAAGTGAAACGCATTATGCAAGAGCTTTTGATTACCGAGGAATCGAGTATTCTAAGAAACCATTCAAGTTTAGTAATGATGAGGCCGGATTCGTGACATTTAAGGCATGGATTCTGGACATCAAAGAAAAGCATGGTAAGGACAAGGTGGTTCCCGGAATGGAGCCTACCGGCCACTACTGGTTCAATCTTGGTAAGTTCCTTCAGGACAACGAGATGAAGCTGGTTCTTGTGAATCCTCATCATGTAAAGAAATCAAAAGAACTCGACGATAACAATCCGACAAAGAACGATCGTAAGGATCCGAAAGTCATAGCAGGACTAGTTAGAGAGGGGCGTTATATGATCCCATATCTGCCGGAGGGTGTTTATGCAGATCTTAGAACTGCATCTAACATGAGATTTCAGCTACAAGCGGAGCTTACAAGAATTCAGAATAGGATCAGTCGTTGGTTCAATATATATTTTCCTGAATACAAAACGGTGTACAGGCAGCCGGATGCTAAAAGCGGAATGCTGATTCTTAAGGTAGCGCCACTTCCGGAAGATATCATGACGTTGGGTATCGATGGGGTGAACCAAATCTGGCGAGATGCGAAGGTGAGAGCAGTTGGGAAAGCGAGGGCAAAGACCCTGATAGAAGCTGCTGAGCACAGTGTTGGAAGCAAAGAAGGTGAAATATCCGCAAGGATGGAAATCCGTATGCTGCTGGAGGATTATGAGTCCAGAAATACTCGTCTTCAGGAAGTAGTAGCTCTGATTGAAGAGCTGGTAAAAAAGATTCCAATGGCTGAAAAGCTGTTGGAAATTATGGGAGTAGGAATCAAGACGGTGTCGGGATTCCTGGCTGAAGTAGGTGATATAAGCCGCTTCAATAACCCAAAAGAACTGCAGAAACTTGCAGGTTTAGCATTGGTTGAGAATAGTTCAGGTAAACATAAGGGTGAGACAACAATAAGCAGACGAGGTCGAAAGAGACTAAGATATCTGCTCTTCGAGGTTGCAATGTCCCTTGTGTCAAAGAATCCGGAATTCAGGGAACTCCACTCATACTATACAACCAGAAAGCTGAATCCCTTAAAGAAGATGCAGTCGTTGATGGCTGTAGCGGCAAAGCTGCTCCGTGTCTTCTTTGCAATGCTGACCAAGGGCGTGGACTATGATCCCAAAAAGCTGGTTGGTGATATAAAGAGACCGGCAGTATATCTGCAAGTAGCATAAGCGTACAATGTAATCAATACGGCGGCCGTCCTATGGGCGGTCACTAAACAAAGCAGAATGTAGCAGATAACGTCCACTGATCACAGTGCTGGTACAGGAAGCGAGTCAGTAATCAACAATACAAAGAATGAGCCGGTAGTCGGTAGGAATTGTAACCATGGGGCATGACCCCGTAAAGGAGCATAGCTGACACCCTGGTTATGGGCAGGCAGGACGAAGGAAGTTAGGACCTCTGGAGACAGAGATGATCCTGGTGGATATAGGAGGTTAGCTGCCATAGAGGGATGGGTATACACAAGGCCAGTAAAGCGAAAATCAATGACGTTTTATTTCGTGTACCCTTTTACCACTATTTCAGTACCAGATACACCGAAATGTTCATAACTCTGGCTTATTTACTGAGACAGATAAGGTCAAAAAACCTTGAATTTTCAACAAAAAACACTTGATTATATGAGGAGGTGATAGAAATGAGTAAACGGGAACTCCTGCTAAAAAAAATAATTGAGGCGACTAAACCAAGCACTTCTGGAACAAAAGAGCTAGAAGAACTAGGCATTGCAGATCAATTGTTTAATGAAGATGGTTCATACACAAGTCGAAAATACTGAAGCTTTCTTGTATCCATAAAGTAATAAGTTTCTTTCCATTATATAACCAATCTACACATGATATTTTATGCCTTTTTTAGTGAATATATGTTACTACCAAAGACAATGAATGTAAATAAAAGTTTTTATGTATTTTGAAATAATATAGTGGTTCAGTTGTCTAGACAAAAATCTAAGCATTTTATAATGAACTGATATATGTAACTGGGTAGGGGAGAAACTCCCCCCTCAGGCTGCATGATCATCCAGTAACAGGATTGGATAATAGCAGGATGCCGGTGTCTGATTATTGAGTGCTGAATGACAACGTTCAAAGTTGTATGTATGCACATATTTCCCAATAGCCTTCCTTGCTTCTCGGATATTGTTGTATTGGGTCAGATATGCTTCCTCGTACTTGAAGCTCCGGAACCATCGTTCAATCATGATATTATCAGCCCAGCGGCTTTTACCATCCATGCTTTGACGGATCTGGTTCTCTTTGAGGAAATTCATGTACTCATTGCTTGTAAACTGACAGCCCTGATCCGAATTCAGGATAATAGGTTTTGCTACCATAAACGCCTTTTTTAACGCAGTTATGACCATTCTGGTATCTAGAGTATCATCGACTTCCCAGCCAACGATACAGCGGCTGTACCAGTCGATCACAGCGGTCAGATACAGGAATCCATGCTTGATGGGGATGTATGTAATGTCGATTGACCATGCCTGATTAGGACGGTCGATAACGGCGTTTCGTAGCAGATACGGGCAGACTTTAGCCTGTTGCATACGTTTAGAAAGGTTCATTTTTGGATAGATTGGATCCATCCCCATTTCATTCATATAACGGCGCGTTTTTCCGGCTACCAACCTGATGCCCACGCTTCTTCAGCTGAGCAGACAGCTGTCGTGCTCCCCTGCGCCGGGTTATCTGTGTGTAATCGATCTATGATCGATTTGCAATCTAACTCCTCCTGAGATATGGGCGTGCCCTTGTAATACACACTGGTACGGTTGATATCAAGAAGCGCAGCTCCTGTTTTAACTGGAAGTTCTTTAGTCTTCAAAAGGGTTTGGACTAAATTTACTCTCGTAGTCAGGTCCAAGTGTTTCTTCAGATTTTTTTTTCAACCAATCCACCTGCATGGTGAGCTGGCCAACTTTTTTCGCATATTCAGCTTTTTTTCCTTGCGCTCTAAAGCGAGTTTTTTTCTTTCAGATTATCCTCTCGTGTGTCATCAAAAACCACGGATGCTTTATCGAGGAACTCCTTCTTCCAGTTGCGGAGAAGATTTGGCTGAATATTGTTTTCGGTTGCGATTGTATTTAAGTCTTTTTCTCCTTTGAGCAGTTCAATCACTAATTCTGATTTGAATTTGGCGGAGAAATTTCTTCTTGTTCGAGACATAATAAAAATCCTTCTTTCTGTAGTGTTTACAGTATATCAGATTCATTAAGAAATGTCTCTTGAAGTGTCTTAAATTACGATACCATTATATAAAGATATAAAACAAAACTTGTACTTGACATAGATACAAGTATAAGTTATACTCTCAAAGTAAATTTGAGAAAGGAAAAGATATGGATACAAAATTTTCAACAGCACTACATATATTAGTTTATATTGAAGAGACTGATAAAGTTGTTACCTCAGAACTTTTGGCTCAGAGTGTGGGAACAAATGCCAGTCATATCAGGAAAATAATTACATTACTTAAGGACGCCAATATTATTGAGAGTCAACAGGGAAAAAAGGGAATGAGTTTAAAAGCAAAAGCTGATGAGCTTAATTTAGCTACAGTATATCTGGCAGTTTACCCTGAAAAAGATTTGTTACATATTCATGATACAGCAAATGATAAATGTCCCATTGGGGCGAATATTAGGGAAGCTTTACTTCCGATATTTGAAGAGTCAGAGAAACAATTACTTTTAAATTTGAAGAATAAAACTCTTAAGTCTTTAATTGAAGATATGTATAAGATTTATAATAGAAATAAATAGAGGTGAAAAATGAGAGCGGCACAGGTAGAACAATACAATAAGAATAATATTTCGGTAAAAATGGTTGATTTAGGAATACCGGTTATTGGGGAGAGAGAAGTACTGATAAAAGTATTGGCTGCAGGAGTAAATCCACTTGATAATATGATTTCACGTGGTGAAGTGAAGATGATCGTTCCATATAAATTACCTACATTGGCAGGTAATGAGTTTGTGGGTACAGTTGAAAAAGTCGGTACAAGGGCATCAAAATTTAAAGTAAATGATCGTGTTTTTGCAAGGTTACCACTCGATAAAATCGGAGCATTTGCTGAATATATAGCTGTAAATGAAGATGCACTTGCAAAAGTACCGGATTATCTTTCGGATATAGAGGCGGCAGCAGTACCTTTAACAGCACTTACAATAATGCAGACATTGGAGCTTATGAAAGCAGAAGAGGGAAAAACTATCTTTATTTCGGGAGGTACAGGCAGTGTCGGTGCGATGGCTATTCCTATTGCTAAAGCAAAGGGACTTAAGGTTGTTACAAATGGAAGTGCAGAAAATAAAGACAGAATTTTAGAGCTTGGTGCAAGTAGATTCATTGACTATAAAACAGAAGACTATAGTAAGTCACTATCAAATATTGATTATGTATTGGATACCCTTGGGGGAAATGAGACTGAAAAACAGATGCAGATTCTCAAAAAAGGAGGGAAATTGATTTCTCTTAGAGCAATGCCGAATGGAGCATTTGCTAAGAGAATGGGCTTACCAATGTGGAAGCAGATAATTCTGGGTTTGGCAGGAAGTAAATTCGATAAGTTGGCAAGTAAATATGGTATTTCCTATGATTTTATTTTTGTAGAGTCAAATGGAAAACAACTACAGGAAGTGGCGGACCTATTTGAAAAATTAAGAATAAAACCGTCTATAGATACAGTTTATACTTTGGAAGAGGTAAATTCAGCACTAGACAAGGTTGCCAACGGCAGGTCTAAGGGTAAAACAGTTATCACTATGTAAGGAGAAGATATGAAGTTTAGAGAAGTAGATAAATTAAATATTGATGTAAAAGAAGCCATAAAAAGATGTGTAAGTACAAGAAGCTTTTGAAATAATGCTACCGCAATCCCACTAGCTTTAGATGGTGGGTTAAGGTAGCAAAAAATAGATATTTGTGATACAATAACTAGCGTTATGGGAGTATGGAAATCAAAGAATAGACACAAATATTTATTACAGTATCATATTATTTTTTTGTATGTATGTATAGAAAAAAAGCTTTTTAGTATCAAAAAGAAATATAAGATTATATAAAACAATTTTTCTTATGAAATATGCACAAAGAGTAATATAATCATAAAATATATGGAAACAGACAAAGACCATATACACTATATGATAGAAACTGAGCCTACAATATCCATAAGTAAAGTGGTTAATCTAATTAAGAGTTATACAACATATCATATATGGAAAAAGCATGAATATCTTAAGAATCATTTTTGGAAAGAACATACATTTTGGACGGATGGATATTTTGCTTGTAGCGTAGGCAATGTTTCTGAAGAAATGTTAAAGCAATATATAGAAAATCAAGGGTAGAAAGGCGGGTAAGCTTTAATGTTAAAGGCATATAGATATCGGATTTATCCAAACAAAGAGCAAGAAATACAGTTAGCAAAGACATTTGGCTGTTGTCGTTTTGTATATAATCAAACCCTTGCGTACAGAAAAGATGCTTATGAAAAAGAAAAAAAGTCTGTCAGTAAGACAGATTGTAATAATTATTGCAATAGAGAGCTGAAAAAAGCTTATGAATGGCTAAAAGAAGTAGATAAATTTGCTTTAACAAATGCAATTTATAATATGGACAGTGCTTATCAAAAAGTTTTTTTCAAAGAACATGCAGGTTATCCAAAGTTTAAGAGTAAGCACAGTAATCGTAAATCATATACAACCAATTTTACAAATGGGAATATAACTGTAGATTTTTGATAGAGGAAGAATAAAAGTCGCCAAAAATTAAAAAGGGTAAAAAAATAAAAATTACATAGAAAATTTTTCAGGTCGGATAAAAACAGTAACTATATCTAAGGTACTAAGCGCAAGTACTATGTGTCTGTTCTTGTAGAAACTGAACATAGTCCACTTGTAAAGACAAACGGACAAATAGGATTGGATTTAGGGATAAAAAGATTTATGTATCACATCAGATGGGAAGAAATATGAAAATCCGAAGACAATTAAAAAAATATGAGAAAAAAAGCTTACAAAATTACAAAAGACAATTAGCAAATAAAAACAAAGGGGAGTAGGAACTATCAGAAAAAGGAAACAAATAGCACTATGCCATGAGAAAATAGCTAATACAAGAAAAAGATTATCTGCATAAGATTTCAAGCGAAATTATAAACGAAAACCAAGTGATAGTTTCGGAAAAACTTACAGATAAAAAAATATGGTGAAAAATCATAATTTAGCGAAAAACTATAAGCGATGTATCGTGGTATGAGCTGACAAGACAACTGGAATATAAGTCAAAAATGGAATGGTAGAAATTATATTAAGATAGATACATTTTATGCAAGTAGCCAGCTATGTTTTAGTTGTGGATATAAAAATACAAATGTAAAAGATCTAAAAGTAAGAGATTGGATGTGTCCTTTCTGCAATACAAAACACGATAGAGATATCAATGCGACAAAAAAATATATTGGCAGAAGGATTAAGACAAGTAGTATAAGAAAAAACAATAGGGCAGGGACTGCCCGAATTAACGCCTGTGGAGATAGTAGGTTGCGAGGTCAGCGAAGCAGGAAGCCCATAGGCTTTAGACTATGGGTAGTTCACATAGAGGATATGACCATGGCAATCCCTGAAAATATGCATTATGTAATATCTTATATAGCTAAATAAAACAAGGCATTTCAAAAAAATCTCAGTTCAATCCTGAGATTTTTTTATCCACACGATAATTTAAAAGCACCAAGAAAAAAACAGTTGACATTTGAATTATGAAATGTTATAAATATAACTGATAATTAAATTATCGGTAATTAACTTATCGAAATATATTGAGGTAATAATATGTCAATACGGGATACAAGCATTGATCCAAGGCTGATTGAAAGTGCTCGTAAAGAGTTCATGGAAAAGGGATTTATAAAAGCCGAACTGAAAACGATATGTAATAATGCAAATATAACAACTGGAGCTGTTTATAAAAGATATAAAGGGAAGCAAGAACTGTTTGGTGCGGTTGTTGAAAAAGCTGTAGCAACTTTAGATAGTTTTGTTTCTGAACGAACGGATGTGGATTTTTCCTCTATGAGCGATGAAGAAGTAAAAAATACATGGATTATGAATGAAAAAAATACATTTTAGATGTGTTCAAAATCCTATGGGATATTAGAGAAGACTTTGTATTACTTTTTAGAAAAAAATCTGCCGGAACAATTCATGAAAACTTTCGGCATGATTTTGCTTTTCGCATGACTCATGCATATAAGCAATATTACCAAGAGGCAAAAAAGAGAAATATTGCAAGAGCTGATATTACTGATGAGGAAATGCAGGTTCTCTGTACGATATTCTGGACATCTGTTTATGAGCCTTTCATTCATAAAATGTCTTGGAAAGAAATCAAAGAGCATTGCAAGGTTTTATGCAGATTTGTGGATTGGAAAAATGCGGTAGAAATAATTGATTAATAGAATTTAGGCCGTCGAAAGACGGCTTAAAATAAACAATGGTGTTAGCATGAGCTAACTAGAAAGGAGGATGTAATGTTTAAAAAGGTAGCTCCATATATGGGAGAATACAAGAAATACACTATCAGAGCAGTAATTATGATGTGTATTGGTATTGTGGCAAAAGCAATGCCATATTTTTTTCTGTATCAGATTATTTCACCATTGACAAATGGGCAATCTATTAGTTTGGGGTATGTGATGTTGAGGGTGTTGGGGGTACTTTTATGTGAGATCATTTATTCCTTTGCCTATGTGAAAGGACTGATATTTTCACATATAAGTGCATACAATACCCTAAAAAATTTAAGAGTATCTCTACAGGGGAAACTTGAAAAACAGTCTCTTGGAAACATTCAGAGCCTTGGTACAGGTCGTATAAAAAAGGTATTTACAGAAGATATTGATATGATCGAGCTTTTACTTGCTCATGCGATTCCAGAAGGTATTGCAAATATTTCTATTCCGTTTGTAATCATCGTTCTTATATTTGTGGTAGATTTCCGCTTAGGTTTGCTTTCATTTATTCCAATCATCGTAGGAATATTTGCCATGGGTATGATGATGAAGCAGGGCACCTCAAAAATGGATGCCTACTATGAATCAGCTGCAGTTATGAATAACACAATTATTGAATATGTAAATGGAATGGAAGTTGTTAAGGTATTCAATAAGGATGGTGATTCTTATAAAAAATTTGGCGAAGTAGTAAAAAACTACAGAGATTTCACCCTTGTATGGTACAGAGCTTGTTGGCCATGGATGGCAATGTATTCCAGTGTTTTGCCATGTCTTGCACTTTTCGTTCTTCCGATAGGAGCATTTTGGGTTATCAGTGGAAGTCTTGCTTTAGATAAACTGATTTTAGTGCTTTGTATGTCTTTTGCAGTCGGACCGTCTTTTATGAAAGCTATGAATTTTGCAGGAAAGTTTCCACAGCTTAATTATAAAATCACAGAGCTGGAAAATCTTATGGACAGACCACCGCTTAAAGAGGGAACTTCAAAGTTTATCGGAGTGAATAGAGATGTTAAGTTCGAAAATGTTAGATTCGGTTATGGAGATAAAGAGATTCTACATGGTGTAAATCTCGAATTTAAGCAGGGAACAACAACCGCTCTTGTTGGAGAATCGGGAAGTGGAAAATCTACACTAGCTAAACTTTTAGTTCATTATTATGACTTGGATGACGGAAAAATCATGATTGGTGGACAGGATATCACAGATATGTCCCTTGAAGCACTCAATAATGAGGTCTCTTATGTTTCGCAGGAGCAATTTTTATTTAATACAACTCTTTATGAAAATATTCTTATTGGAAAGCCTGATGCCACAAGAGAAGAGGTATTGGAAGCGGCAAATAGAGCACAGTGCGATGAATTTCTTAAGAGACTTCCAGACGGAATAGAGACAATGGCAGGAGATGGCGGAAAGCAACTGTCAGGAGGTGAACGCCAAAGAATTTCATTGGCCCGTGCGATTTTAAAGGATGCTCCGATTATTGTTTTGGACGAGGCCACGGCTTTTATGGATCCTGAAAATGAAGAAAAATTAAATGCAGCTATTGATGAGATCACAAAGAATAAAACGGTGCTTGTTATTGCTCACAGACTTTCCACTGTGAAAAATGCAGATAAGATTTGTGTGATAAAAGAGGGTAGGTGTATAGCAGCCAATAAACATGAGAAGCTTTTGGAAGAATGCCCAGAGTATAAGAAATTTTGGGATGCCTCTGTAAGTGCAAGCACATGGAAGATTAAGGGGGATGAAAAGGCATGCTAAAGATACTTCATAGAATTGTTTGTATGACAGGAAAATATAGTTCTAGGATCAGGGTTTCATATATTACTTCTTTCATCAAGGGTATTATGATGAAGGCACCGTTGATATTAAGTTTTTTTGCTATCAGTCTGTTTATGAAGGGGCAAATGAATGAAAAGAAATGCCTTTATCTTGGAATTGGTCTTGTTCTGTGCATAGCAGTTGAAGCTGTTTTTGAGCACATAACGAATGTTCTTCAATCAGCAACAGGATATCAGGTGTTTGCTGATATGCGAATGAGACTTGGAGATCATCTCAGAAAACTTCCGATGGGATACTTTACAGAAGGAAATATTGGAAAAATAAGTGCAGTTTTATGCACAGACATGGTATTTATTGAAGAGTGTTGTATGGGTGTTTTATCGGAACTCGTGACTTTTATGATTTCACAGGGCTTGATGATACTCATGATGTTTTGTAATGGATATACGCTTAGGTATTGTCGCATTGGCAGTCATTATCGCATTTGTAATTGTTGGAAATCTTATGATGAAAACTACGCTTGAGCATTCAAAAAAACGAAGCAAGAGGGAAGTGAATCGCTCACAGAAGAGGTTTTGGATTTTGCAGAAGGAATAGGCATTATCAAGTCATTTAATATGTTAGGGGAAAAAAATCCAAAAAGTCTTTCCAATGAGTTTAATAAAAGTTGTAAGGAAAGTATTGGCTTTGAGGAAAATTATGGACCATGGGCGAGAGCATTATATCTTACCTACGGGATTGGCACATCATTTATGCTTGCTGTAGCAGGACTATTATATGCGAATGGAAAAATGACACCGGACTATATGATGGGAATGGTATTGTTTTTATTTGATATCTTTATTTCCATAGAGAGCTATTATGGACAAATTACAAGACTTACTGTAACAGCTGCATCTTTAGACAGAATAGAAGAAGTGTTTGAAGCAGAAGAACTTCATGATTCTGGTGATATTGCATTATCTAAAAATGCAAATAAAACACAAAATGATTTAGTTGTTGAGTATAGCGATGTAAGCTTTGGCTATACAGAAAAGAATGTGCTGAATCATATCTCATTTGACATGAAAAAGGGTGAAATGACTGCTCTTGTAGGGCCGTCAGGTGGTGGAAAATCTACAATAGCATCTCTTCTTGCAAGATTTTGGGACATCAAGGATGGAACGATTAAGGTTGATGGCAAGGATATAAAAAATGTTTCATTGGGAAGTCTTATGGATAAAATCAGTATGGTGTTCCAGAGAGTTTATCTTTTTCAGGACACAATATACAACAATATCGCAATTGGCAGACCGAATGCTACAAGGGAAGAAGTGATTGAGGCAGCAAAGAAGGCAAGATGTTATGACCTTATCATGTCACTTCCTGAAGGGTTTGATACTGTAATCGGTGAAGGGGGAGCATCACTTTCTGGTGGAGAGAAGCAAAGAATTTCAATTGCCAGATGTATTCTGAAGGATTCGCCAATCGTTATTTTAGATGAAGCAACAGCAAGTGTTGATGCAGATAATGAATGTGCTATACAAGAAGCGATTTCAGAATTGTGCAAGAATAAGACTCTTCTTGTCATTGCCCATAGATTAAAAACAATAAAGGATGCAGACCAGATACTTGTTATATCTGACGGAAGAATTATAGAGCGTGGAAATCACAATCAACTAATGGAAAAAGACGGCGTTTACGCACATATGGTCTCCGTGCAGGCATCTTAAAAAATGCAAAATATTGAATATGGTAGATTTGTCTTTATTAAGGGGAGTAGTGATGGGTTTGTTTGGTGGAAGCATTTTGATACCAGTTTCAATAATCTGTCTATTTGAATAAGATATGTGCAAATTCTTCGTTAACATAAGGTTTTCTTTGTAAAAACACAAATTGAGGCAGAATAATAAAAGTGTTATAATATATTTGGGATAGTGGTCCAAACTTTACAAGGTCATGAAAGGAAGTTTTCGCCTATGGAGCAGAAAAAAATGAATGCCTTATTGCGAGTGTTATTTATTGTCTTAATAATAGCAATATTTGGTGCTGCAATTCTTCAGATTTTTGCTCCGGAATATATGGGAAGATCTGCTGCATATGGTATTGCAAAAGGATGGCAGAGAGAAATTGGTTTTTGGAATATTGCTGTTTTTGTCATATTAATTACGGCCTATAGGCATTATAATTGGATTTATCTGAAATCAATTTTACTTGCTCTTATTCTTGGAGGAATTGGTATTGGAACGAACCATTTCGTACATTATTTACAGATGCAGAAATTTGTAAATTTGCTTGGTGCTGTGGAAAATTATCTTCTCGTTGTTGGTTGGATTGTCGGATGGCGAATAGAAGAGAAAAGACAAGCTTTATAAGATCAAGTCAATTCCTTTAAAATGATGTTGAGAAGAAAGTAGTATGGGGAGGGTTCAGGTTGAATACAAAGAATTTGCCATATTTTAAGTATAATCCGAATGTATATAAAAATGGAATGGTGGAATTTGGCAGTGGAATATGTCAATGTTGTGGAGAAAAGACAAATGCATATATACAGAATATTTATGCAATAGAGGATATTGATTGCATATGTATGAACTGTGTATCTTCTGGAAAAGCAGCACATAAGTTCAATGGAACATATATACAAGATGCAGATTGGATTGACAATCCCATTGCGACAGAAGAATTATACAAAAAAACGCCAGGATATATTAGCTGGCAGGGAGAGCATTGGGCTGCATGCTGTAATGATTATTGTGAATATATTGGAACAGTTGGAACAAAAGAGCTAGAAGAGCTAGGCATTGCAGAGCAATTGTTTGATGAAGATGGTTCATTTGATGGGTATGATAATGCACGGCAATATCTAGGGTGTGTCTTAAAACTAAAAATTGTACAATACCTTATTTTTGATAAAATATAAAAAACAAAGTATTGGAGATTACAGCCATGGAACAAAAACGCTATGAAATGTCAGATGAACAATGGGAACAAATTAAGGATCTATTTCCAAAAGCCAAAACCGGTCGTCCACCTAAAGATAACAGACTGATGTTTAATGCCATCTTATGGCTTGCAAGAAGTGGTTCGGCATGGCGTGATTTACCTGAACGCTTCGGTTCTTGGAAAACAGTATACAGTCGTTTTTGTAAATGGCGTGATGATGACACGCTGTTTAACATATTCCATGCTCTGAATGCTGAGGCTGATTATGAAAATCTCAGTATTGACTCTACGAGTGTCAAAGCCCATCAGCACAGTGCAGGTGCTAAAAAGGGGCTGTAAATTACGAAGTAAATCAACATATCGGAAGAAGTCGTGGAGGTAATACAACCAAAATTCATGCCATAGTTGACGGTTTGGGTAATCCCATATATTTTGCACTAAGTGCCGGAAGCGAACATGATTGTGTTTGTGCTTTAGATTTACTGTCAAAAGTTAATATTGAAGGCAGTAATATCCTTGCTGACAAAGCATATGGAAGTTTAAAAATAAGGGAATATATTACATCCCAAAAAGCTTCTTATACTATTCCACCAAAATCAAATGCAAAAGAACAGTGGGAATACGATAAATGGCTTTATATAGAACGCCATTTGATAGAATGTTTTTTCAAATAAAACATTTCCGTAAGTTGGCAACAAGGTATGATAAATTGGCAACTTCTTTTCTTGCCTTTATTTACTGTGCAGCAATATTTATTTTGTGCAAATAGTATAGTCTGTTATAGTTTTAAGACACACCCTAACAACATGACCATTTAAACAAATCGTAGCATTATTATAATGTCCCATTTTTATTCCTCCACTTCAACAAAATCTTCTTCCATTTTCAAATCAAAAATAGTTTCTTCTATAACCTGTACACATTCATCAGTATTCTTCAAAATGTCTTTTCCCCAAAATCTTATAACAGTCCAACCTTCAAACAATAACTGTTTTTTTCAATTTCTATATCCCACTCTTTGTTTCTTGATATTTTCTTTATCCAATAGTCACTGTTTTTTTGCTTTTTTTGCAATCTCGGTTTAAGTACTTCCCAATCTTTTCCATGAAAAAAATTTGCTGTCACAGAATATTACAATTTTATACTTAGTTAAAACGATATCTGGCTTTCCCGGTAGCTTTTGATAATTTTTTCTATATCTGTAGCCTTTACTCCATAATGCTTTTCTCAACGCAAGTTCTATTTTTGTATCCTTGCTTTTTATGTTTTGCATATTTTTCTTTCTTTGTTTAGCTGTCAGATTATCTGCCATTCTATCAACCTTCTGTATTTTTACTTAATTGCTTCTAAAATGCTTTCAGCAATTCGATTTATGACTGGCACGCAAACTGAATTACCTGCCTGCTTGTATAGACGAGCATCACTTTGTTTTTTCGGAAGTTTATAATCTTTTGGAAATCCCTGCGTATTAAAACATTCTCTCGGTGTCATTTTTCGTAATCCATATTTTGTTTTCACAATACATACATTATGACCACCTTCCCCTTGATTAGCAGTGAGCGTAGGGACTACTCCACTTTTATTCTGTCGGACATATTTTCTTCTCCACTGATAAATAGCTGGGTGATTGATATCTTCATCCTTTGTCGCTTCAACCAATAACTTATAAATATCCCCTTTATATTTTTCCTTCCGTATAATAATACTTATCATCAACCTTTCCTTCAAAGACAATAATATCTTTAACAGTTGTTGTTAATGGAATTGACAGCTGCCAATGAAATTTATTGAGATCTTCTTCATCTTTAAATGCTACAATATAAATACGTTCTCTGTTCTGAGCCATATTTCCATAATTCATAGCATTCAATACTTGATAAGTATAATGATATCCTAATAAGTCTAATTGTTCACATATCACTCTAAATGTGTTTCCATTATCATGTCCAACTAGATTTTTAACATTTTCAAATAATGCCACTCTTGGCTTGTTTGCTTCAACCATACGCATAAGCTCAAAGAAAAGTTCTCCTCTTCCCTTCTTGTCCTCAAATCCTTGTCTATATCCTGCAATGGAAAATGCCTGACAAGGAAAACCACCAATAATAACATCTGTTTTTGGAACATCTTCAACAGGAACTAAGTGAATATCTCTCTGATCTACTTTAACTGTTGGATAATTCATTTCAAATGTTTCGCTGGCATATGAATCAAACTCATTTGCATATACAGTCTTAAATTCTCCTGTTGCTTCAAATCCCAAATCTATTCCACCTACACCTGCAAAAAATGAAGCTACACTAAACATTATCTTTCTCCTTGCTCTTTCGTAATGTGTACATATTATCATAGATTGCGGCGCGACGCAATATTCTATTTTGAAAAGACAGAGATAAAACACTCTGCCTTTCGTATTATTTACCAATTAATCTTTGGTAGTATTCTGATAGTCTGTCATAAGCCTTACATCTTCGAATATCAAAAATAATGTCTGGCTCTAAATTGTTTGCATCCACAAATAATGTTTTAAGACTTACATGTGGGCGTCTTCCCTGATCTTTTTGTTCTTGTATTGTCTGAGTTTTATTTGCCGGATATTTTCCAAATTCTTTCGAATTTATATTCAAGTCATAAATGTATAGCAAATTATCATCTAGCTTAAATCTCAGAAACACCAAATCATCAAATACACATTTTGGTCCAAATGAAGACAAATCTCCTTCAAATCGGGAAGTTGCTTTAAATTCAATTTTTCTTCCTGTATTTGGATCAGTAGCGTCGCCTACTTCATCACCACGATTCCACAAATATCCCATACAATAACAACCCATTGGTTCGCTTATTGCATCAGGCATATTTATACCTCTATGACTGTTATTAGAAATATATGTGTTCAAATCTTTCCATTTAAAATAGGCATTGCAAGTTTCATCAATTCTGGCATCATCTATTGTGATATAGCCAAATTCATTATATATTGCCATATTACCTGTGTTAGAGTGTTCTATCTCTGCACATAAGGATTATAGCATATATAAATCATTATTTCATTATTTCCTTAATTACTTGATTACGATAATGATAATGACTGCCACTGTCTTTACTCGCGCTATTGAACCATTCCTTTCACAATTATCACTCCGTCAATGTATCCAGCATGACTTGAATCACTTCTTCCAGCCTCAATCCATCTTTCATTGAATGGATCATATTGCTGTCCGTCTTTTTCTTGATAGGCCTGCTCCATTCTTCTCCGATAAGATCATTCATAAATTCTTCCATTTTTCCTGTTAATTCCATCTTTTTAATCTCCCATCAATCTGATTTTAATTGCTTCCAGCCACACAACGAACCAACTTGCAATGATAGGTAACACATACAGTACCGAACCCCACCACAAGCATTCTAATCGTCTCTGTGCCTGTTTCCTGCCCGAATCCATACCCTAATATAGCTGTGATACAGATAATCCCTGACAGGATATGAAATATAGTTGCGGACAGCCATGTAATGAACATGACCACCAACTGTACGATTGTCAGGCTTATACGCACTGGCAATAACAAGATCCTTATAATGAGCTTTACAACTACCATGACTGTCCACCCCTTTCACGGTTTCAGATAACTTCGATAGCTGTCTATCACAGAATCTGTAACACCGTTTTTGTACACTTTGCGGATATCAACAACTTTTTCATCTTTCAATGCTTTCAGCCAATCCAACAAATCTTTCTGTTCGCAAAGTTACAGCATCTTCCGTCTGCACATTCGATCCGGTATCTCATAAGCCCCTCCTACACATAGACCAATTCATTTAAAACGATTTCATCTACCCGGCTTCTCTCATTGTTTGCCTGGCGGACCCATTCCATTTGATCTCTGCTTTTCAATTCCTCTATAATGCCTTCCTGTTTCATAATCTGATTCATGAGAAAATCTCTGCGTTCTACACACTGTTCATTTATGTCTGCAAGGTAAGTCCAAAGCTTTCCAGTCAATATTAGATAGGAATATAAGCCACTTTTGTAGTCTTTCAGATAGTTTCTGTGAAGGCTTCTATAAAAGCCAATATCACGCTTTTCTTTCGGCACAACAATCAGCGGCAGATAGATTTCCCCAACAAGGATATAATCCAGACCATTGCTGTCATCGTGAATGATTCTTTCTAATTTGCTCATGCTGATTCAACTCCTTTCATCGGTTCTGCAGGTGGAAGCAGTGATACCGGAACGAACACACCCTTTGCAATATCTTCCTGACGGATTTCCTCTTTTTTTGCATCCATCTCAGCTTTCTTTTTTGCCTTTGTCCGTTCATAGTATTCTTGCTACTTTCAATTTGCTTTCCTTTTCAAGTAATTCTGATGAAGCCTGTCTTTTCTGGCTTCCCGCTTCTTCATTTCTTCAATTTCCTCTGGTGTCATTTCCACCTCACCGAAATGTGGCGGTAAATATTTCCCAATGAAGTTAAAATAGATTTCTACTTCCTGCGTTGTCTCAATGCTTCCTTTCGATCACGCTCATGAACCACAATCTTTTCTACAAATTCATTCAGCATGTAAGTGGTCAATTAATTCATCAAAGTTTTGGTATTTATCAACCAGAGCAATAAACTTCTCCGCTGATCTGCGACCTTCTTCATAGCCTGATAATTCAGTTTCCATATCTGCAATTTCTGCCGACAAATCTTTCTGTTCTTTAGAATACTGTCCGTCAAGAATCGCATAGCGTTCATCTGGCAGCTTTCCAAGAATATTGTCCTCATAGATTCTGCAGATCAGTTTTTCCAGTTCCTGCACACGCTTTTTTGCTTCTGCTAATCTGCTTTTCAATCTTGTGATCTCACTGGACTGCTGTGAAGTCTGTGCCTTTTTTACTGTCTCCAAAAATTCTTCACGATTCAACTGTGAATACTCTGCAATAGCCTTTAAAAGCTCCTTAATCAGCTCCATAACCACATCAGCATTAATTCTGTGCTGTGTCTGGCAGAGTGTTCCAACTGGAACTTTAGAATATGCAGAACAAGTATATTGTGGCACTCGCTTGCCATTATTTACCCGGTGGACATACATTTTGGAACCGCAGTCTGTACAATACATCAATACATCAGACCTGTCAGTGGATGGGCTTCTCCCCATCCATCCGGATACCTTCTCACATTGCTTCGGATTCTCTGCACATTGTCAAAAGTTTCCTGATCTATGATTGCTGCCTGTGTGTTCTCAAATACCATCCAGTTATCCTCAGATACATAATGGCTTTTCTTATCCTTGAAATGCTTTCTGGTCTTGAAGTTCACTGTATGACCAAGATACTCTCTTTTCTTCAGAATACCTGCAACAGTAGAAGAACCCCAGCCATAAGGATCTTTGATTTCTTCTACTCTGCCTCGTATTATATAGTAGTAGTTTTTAGAGACCCTCTCCAAGGTCTTTATAACTATTAAGTCATAGTCTTTTCTTTACCTCTTCCGTAGGTTCGACTATGATATATAAGATGCTGTGGATTGGTTACTTACTCCTACCACTTGATGGTTTTGGAAAGGCTCCAACCACAGTCTCTTTGCTCATTTGTTAATCAGTTAGATACCGCATGACGGTTTATTTAGAACGAGGCTACAATCGTAAGGAGTTCCTGTGGTTCTAAAACAGTATCAAATACATTTTAAAGGAGCTTCCTGTATAATTTAAATGGTGGATGTTGAAAATTGAAAATACCTCAGAGTAAAATAAGACTACTGACTGGCAGGTTGGTAAATCTTATCAAACAGAGAGGTATCTACAATGAAGTCTAGCACACAAAATACAAAAATTGAAGCAATTACAGAAACTACTTTGGTACTCGGAATCGATGTCGGAAGTGAAACGCATTATGCAAGAGCTTTTGATTACCGAGGAATCGAGTATTCTAAGAAACCATTCAAGTTTAGTAATGATGAGGCCGGATTTGTGACATTTAAGGCATGGATTCTAGACATCAAAGAAAAGCATGGTAAGGACAAGGTGGTTCCCGGAATGGAGCCTACCGGCCACTACTGGTTCAATCTTGGTAAGTTCCTTCAGGACAACGAGATGAAGCTGGTTCTTGTGAATCCTCATCATGTAAAGAAATCAAAAGAACTCGACGATAACAATCCGACAAAGAACGATCGTAAGGATCCGAAAGTCATAGCAGGGCTAGTTAGAGAGGGACGTTACATGATCCCATACCTGCCGGACGGTGTTTATGCAGATCTTAGAACTGCATCTAACATGAGATTTCAGCTACAAGCGGAGCTTACAAGAATTCAGAATAGGATCAGTCGTTGGTTCAATATATTTTTCCTGAATACAAAACGGTGTACGGGCGACCGGATGCTAAAAAGCGGAATGCTGATTCTTAAGGTGGCGCCACTTCCGGAAGATATCCTGACGTTGGGTATCGATGGGGTGAACCAAATCTGGCGAGATGCGAAGGTGAGAGCAGTTGGGAAAGCGAGGGCAAAGACCCTGATAGAAGCTGCTGAGCACAGTATTGGAAGCAAAGAAGGTGAAATATCTGCAAGGATGGAAATCCGTATGCTGCTGGAGGATTATGAGTCCAGAAATACTCGTCTTCAGGAAGTAGTAGCTCTGATTGAAGAGCTGGTAAAAAAGATTCCAATGGCTGAAAAGCTGTTGGAAATTAAGGGAGTAGGAATCAAGACGGTGTCAGGATTCCTGGCTGAAGTAGGCGATATAAGCCGCTTCAATAACCCAAAAGAACTGCAGAAACTTGCAGGTTTAGCATTGGTTGAAAATAGTTCGGGTAAACATAAGGGTGAGACAACAATAAGCAGACGAGGTCGAAAGAGACTAAGATATCTGCTCTTCGAGGTTGCAATGTCCCTTGTGTCAAAGAATCCAGAGTTCAGGGAACTCCACTCATACTATACAACCAGAAAGCTGAATCCCTTAAAGAAGATGCAGTCACTGATGGCTGTGGCGGCAAAGTTGCTCTGTGTCTTCTTTGCAATGTTGACCAAGGGCGTGGACTATGATCCCAAAAAGCTGGTTAGTGATATAAAGAGACCGGCAGTATATCTGCAGGTAGCATAAGCGTACAATGTAATTAATACGGCGGCCGTCCTATGGGCAGTCACTAAACAAAGCAGAATGTAGCAGATAACGTCCACTGATCACAGTGCTGGTACAGGAAGCGAGTCAGTAATCAACAATACAAAGAATGAGCTGGTAGTCGGCAGGAATTGTAACCATGGGGCATGACCCCGTAAAGGAGCATAGCTGACACCCTGGTTATGAGCAGGCAGGACGAAGGAAGTTAGGACCTCTGGATACAGAGATGATCCTGGTGGATATAGGAGGTTAGCTGCCATAGAGGGATGGGTATACGCAAGGCCAGTAAAGCGAAAATCAATGATGTTTTATTTCGTGTACCCTTTTACCGCTATTTCAGTACCAGATACACCGAAATGTTCATAACTCTGGCTTATTTACTGAGACAGACAAGGTTAAAAAACCTTGAATTTTCAACAAAAAACACTCGATTATATGAGGAGGTGGAAGTCTTGCCAAGAAAACCAAAGCGTCCTTGCTCTTACCCTGGCTGCCCAAGGTTAACGGAGGGAAGATTTTGTGAGGAACATCAAAGAGAAGAGAACAAACGCTACGAGAAGTACGATAGGGATCCTGCTGTACGCCGTAGATACGGACGAGTATGGAAAAGAGTAAGAGATTCTTATGTGAAGGAGCATCCGTTTTGTGAGGAGTGTTTTAAGAAGGAAATTTTAGTACCTGTAGAAGAATGATAGTAGAGGTATTTTGTTTATGTAGAATATCATTTCGAAAAGTGCCTGTATAATGTTCCGTTATGATTAAGGTTATTCCGTATATATCATTCCGATAAAACGCATAATAGTGTTCCGATAAAATGGTACAATAAGATAACTGGAGGGATAATTTATGTTTATAACTGTAAAACAAGCCTCAGAGAAATGGGGTAGGTTAGCAGTTTCAGATAAAACAGAAGAAATATAAAAATATTTCTTCTGTTTCTATGTTTATAGTTAACAAAGGTTGCCTTTCATGCTATACTAATATTACAAAGTTAACTTGAAGAAATTCCTCGGAGGTATAAATGGTTAAGACTAGTCAACTTCTGTCGAACAGGAGCCTATGAACGATATGATGTCACTTATCGCATCATTTTCAGGCAAGCTCTATGGTATGCGGTCAAAAGGTAAAACTAGCTGATCATCTTAAATTAGACGATATTATGGAATAGAAAGGCACTCATTCATGCAAAAACGTAAGTTTACAGTTGTAACTCAACTACACGATAAGAACAATTCTCAAATTATTGAATATGTTGAAAATTCTCGTGCGACTTACGCTCACGCTATGAGAAAAACCTTTCAACACATTAAACATGCCGACAATTTTAATAAGTCAGCTTATAACACATATTTACAAAATCAATACAGTATTACTAAGCGTACTGCTAATTCTATTATATCTGATGCACAAGGACGATTGAGTGCTTTAATTGAGTTGAAACGACACGAAAAACAGGTTCTTGAACATAAGATTGATTATTTTGAGACAAAAGTTATCCCTCAATTGCAAGAACAACATGACGATAACTGTGCGATGTTACGAGCTGGTTTGTTTGTCAATCTAACCAAACATCGTAATCTCAAACGAAAGCTGGTTGCTAAGAAAAACAAGCTCAATCGCATGAAACAGAAGCTAAGTAATCTCGATTACCAACTAGAATCAGGTCAAGTCAAAATTTGTTTTGGTACGAAAAACTTATTAAATAAAGATTACGCCGGGTTCATTGAACATCGTGATAATCAGATGTCATTTGTTGGAACAAAAACGGAAACCTCTGGTAATCAACTCTTACAGTTGAACTATAACAAACTTAATAACCAGTTCAATATTAAGCTCCGTAAGGACTTTGGTGGTTTCAAGATGACTCAAGGGAATGATAAATACGTTTTGGGAAAGTATATTTTAATCATCATAAACAAGAGATTATTTCTATTTTAGAACAAAAGAATAGTCCTCTTTCGTATAAGATTATCAAGCGTTATGGACGATACTATCTCTATTGCACCTTTGAAATCCAACAAGAGGGTACTGATATAATGACTCGCAGCACTCATGGTGTCATTGGTCTTGATTTTAATAAGGGGTTTGTGACCTTAACCGAAACGAATGCGTTTGGACACATGATTCAAAACCAATTCTTACCATACAGGTTTCAACAAGGATATGCTACAAAGTCTGACTTACAAGCTATCGCTAACTATATTGTTAAACTTGCTTTAACTACTGGCAAAGATGTGACTATTGAGGACCTTAATTTTAAGCGTACGAAAGCTAAAACAGAATCCAAGCATGGTAAGAAGTATAATGAAATGATACACTCGTTAGCTTACCGTCAGTTCGTTAAAACAATGGAATCCATTACTTATCGCAACAATGTTTATCTCAATAAAGTCAATCCCGCATGGACAAGTTGGATTGCTAAAAATAAATACTGTCCGCAAATGAAGCTAAATACTCATGTCGGAGCTTCATTTGTTATTGCACGACGTGGACAAGGCTTTAGAGATAAAGTCTAAGAAAAAATGACCATAGACAGATGTAGAACTGCAAGACAAGTCCGCATTTCCCTATATGGTTATCAATTTAGAAGCGATACCAATAAGTGCTATTGTGTTGGTGTTATATCGAAATAGCATGAGGTATGGTGGATGAGGTTAACCGTAGAACCTTTGGTTGAAAAACCATAAAACTAATCTAAAAATACGACTTCTGAATTTTCACTATTTTTAGTTACGGTCAAGAATATCTTATTCCTTGTGGACAGAACATCTTTGGTAATTCAGGCAAAGAGAGCATTTAGAAATAATTATCCAGATTTATCGGTAACCAATCTTTGTGAAGAAAAGGATAATTATAATGCTCATTGTGTATTTTCAACCTATCAGACTATGATGAATTGCATAGATTCTGTGAAGGAAGAGGACAGAAAAATATTTACATGTGGACATTTTGACCTTGTGATATGTGATGAAGCACATAGATCTATCTATAATAAGTACAAGAATATTTTTTTACCTATTTTTGATGCTCCTCTTGTGGGGCTTACAGCTACGCCAAAGGATGATATTGATAAAAATACCTACGAAAGATTTGATCTAGAACAGGGAGTTCCAACCTATGGGTATGAGCTTTCACAGGCTGTAAAGGATGGATATTTGGTTGATTTTTTATCTGTTGAAACGAAGCTTAAGTTTATTGAGGAAGGAATTGTATATGAAGAGCTGTCAGATGAAGATAAGAACATATATGAAAATACTTTCGAGACAGAGGACGGTGGTCTACCTGAGTCAATAAGTTCATCTGCGCTGAATAAATGGATATTCAACGCCGATACTATTCGCAAAGTGCTTGATACATTTATGAAAAATGGAATCAAAATAGATTACGGACAAAAGATTGGAAAGAGCATTATCTTTGCAAAGAACCATGCACATGCGGAGAAGATCTTAGAGATTTTTAATAAGGAATATCCACATTTAAATGGCTATGCACAGGTTATTGATAATAGGATTAAGTTTGCACAGAGTATTATAGATGATTTTTCAGATGCAAAGAAGTTGCCACAGATAGCTATTTCTGTAGATATGTTGGATACAGGTATTGATGTGCCTGAGGTTGTCAATCTTGTTTTCTTTAAGAAGGTAATGAGTTATGCAAAGTTTTGGCAGATGATAGGGCGTGGCACAAGACTATGTCCGGGTCTCATTGACGGCGTAGACAAGTCTAAATTTTATATCTTTGATTTTTGTGGAAACTTTGATTTCTTTAGAGTCCATAAGGATCAGGGGAAAACTGTTGCCAATGATATTCCAATACAGACGGCCATCTTTAATTTGAAGTTTGAGATAGCATATAGATTGCAGGACTTAGACTATCAGAGTGATGAGCTGAGAGCATTTAGAAAAAGACTTGTTGAAGAGATGGTGGCCAAGGTATCAGAGCTTTCAAGGGATAGCTTTGATGTAAAGCACATTTAAAATTTGTGGAAGTATATTCTACGGAGGAAGGCTATAAGGCACTTACATTTGAAGATACGATGCTGATAAGAGAAGAACTTTCACCTCTTATTTTACCTGAAGATGATGAAATCAGTGCAGTGCGTTTTGATGCACTGATGTATGGCATTGAGCTTGCATGTCTTGCAGGCAAATCGTATAAGAGGTTTGTTGGTGACTTAAAGAAGAATGTAAAAAGCCTTGCAAGTCTTGCAAATATTACAGAAATAAATGAGCAAGCAAATCTTATCGAAGATATTTTACATACAGATTATATAAAGAGCTGTGGAGTCAATGAGTTTGAGATAATGAGAGAAAAACTCCGTGGACTGATGAAGTATATCCCAAGGGGAGGTATTCAATATGATACCAACTTCACTGATGACATTATTTCTATGGAGTGGAATGAGTCAGAACTGGAAAGTGATTCATTGAAAAATTATCGTGCAAAGGCTGAATATTATATCAGAGAGCATATGGATAATGAGGCAATAAAAAAGCTGAAATCAAATATTCCACTGAATAAAGAAGATATCAAGGAGCTTGAAAAAGCGCTTTGGTCAGAGCTTGGAACGAAAGAGGAGTATGAGCAGGAATATGGGCAAAAGCCTCTTGGCGAGCTGGTGAGAGAAATCGTCGGTCTTGATATGAATGCTGCAAAGGAAGCATTTTCAGCATATCTTGAGAACAGTAACCTTGATAGCAGACAGATTTATTTTGTAAACCAAATTGTAGAGTATATTGTTCGCAATGGCGTGATGAAAGATTTATCCGTACTACAGGAAGCACCATTTACAGATCAAGGAAGTATAGTAGAAATATTTACAGACTTAGGTGTATGGGCAAATATCAAAAGTATTATTGATCGCATTAATGAGAATACTGCTGCGTAGTAATAGAAGTTTTCAGGACAGAGTAAAAGAGAATATCACAATTTATTTTTTGAGAAATATGAATTGTGATATAATATCACTATAATATTTTTTGTGAGGTTACATGATGAGAAAGATACTGATTGTTATAGATATGCAAAATGATTTTATCGACGGGAGTCTTGGTACTAAGGAGGCTGTGGGTATTGTCGAAGCGGTTAGGACAAAAATCTTAGGGTACGATAAAAAAGATAGATTTGCAACGATGGACACACATAAGGAAAATTATCTTAATACGCAGGAAGGCAAAAATCTTCCAGTATCACATTGTATAGAAAATACAGTAGGTTGGGAGCTGAACGAAAAAATAGCTCCTCTTATCGATCCTAAGAATATCTTTAAAAAGCCTACCTTTGGAAGCGTAGATCTGGCTAATAAGATCGTAGAGATAGCCAAAAAAGAAGAGATAGAAATAGAGTTAGTCGGACTTTGTACAGATATATGTGTGGTTTCCAATGCTTTGCTGTTGAAGGCATTTTTGCCTGAGGCAAGGATAAGTGTAGATGCTGCTTGCTGTGCAGGTGTGACTGTAGAAAAACATAATGCTGCACTTGAAACTCTAAGAAGTTGCCAGATCGATGTAGAATAATATATCTAAGCTCTTTAAAACGCTGTGAGCAGTTTATCCCACCTACATAGTTGGGGGGATGAATTGCGATTCGCACAGCGTTTTTTGACTTTGTAAGGAGGTTGGAGACGCTCATGAGCATATGCAATTGGATACAAAAAACGATCTTTGCCACATATAAAGAATGGCATATGAAAAGCCCCATATACGATAGAAATGGATTTCATATTGTCGGAATTGACAATTCGCTAAAAGCAATGCATGATGGATATATCACTTATACAGAGTTAATCCCTTCCTATGCAGTAAAGGGATGTACATTGATGAAAGCCATCGTCGGGAAAAGTAAAGATCTTGTAGATTTATATTTGACAATAAAGGGCAAAAAATATGTTATTTCTGATTTAAGCTATGGCGATGTACTAAAGATAATGAGAGCATTTGTGAGAAAGGAAGTTCTTCCCGATGAAAAGACCTATACTGAAGTTATAGGAAATGATAATGAAATTGTAAAATCTGCTTTTGAGGAATTGTCGAAGCTTCTGCTTGCAGATTCCAAAACAACGCAAAAATTCCTAAAAAAGCACAAGCATGAAAGCATGGAAGACATGGATCATGTATGGGAAGAACTTTGTGAGGAATTATTGAGGAAAGAAAAGGCGATAGAGCTTGATTGGAAAGAAAGAAAAGATGAGTTTATTTTTGCTGTAAATAAATTAAGTGCCAAATTAAATCTTGATGTAGATGAGAAAATACTGAGTGACAAAGAAGACATCCCAAGATGGGGGAAGGCGATCAATGCACAGTGGGATGGTTATGTTTTTGTCTGAAATGGATATGGAGAGTGACAGTTATGTGTTACTGATACTTCGCGAGGAAAATTTTGTGAGAGCAAAAAAACTGGCTAAGGTGACTTTGCATAGAATAGCAGCGATTGAAGAGATGTAAAAATAGGGATGGTAGTATCATTCAAAATCATGTGATAAGATTCACTAAACCATAATGATATGGACTGAGGCAAGTGAGAAAAAAATAGTACCTGCCTCAGCAGAGGATGAGATTATTTTAACTTATCTTTAAAAATTTCTAGAATAGTTTTTTCTGTTCCAACCATACCTGGAGAGGCAATGAGCCCCATATTGCGCATGGTGTCTTCGGGTGTCTTTCCGTTGATGCCATGTACTTTGTCAATGTGGATGCCCTTCATGGCAAATTCCACAGATCTAAAGGCTGCATCACAGGCGGCTATGCCTTTCATTGTGCAGCCCTGGTTGCCACCGTCACAGATCATGCCCGTGATGGAGGAAGCCATGTTGTTGAGGGTATACTCCATTTGTTTTATCGTTCCGCCCTTTAGATAGACTAAGCCACAGGCCATGCCAGAACCTGCAGCGATGGCACATCCGCAGAATGCGGAAAGCCGTCCAGAATATTCTTTGATGTAGGTGCAGATCAGATAGCTCAACATCGTTGCCCGATAGAGAATTTCTTCACTTAAATCATTGACCTTGAAAACGCCATAGAGTGGCATGGTGGCAATGATGCCGTGGGCTCCAGAGCCAGTAATACTCATGGCAGGTTTGTCAAGACCAATGACACGAGCTTCGATTGCTGCGTTGCAGAGTAAGGATGCGGTCATTTGCTCGTCTTTGGATATGACTTTGCCGTCGTTCATGGCTAGCAATTGTCTTGAAAAGCTCGTACGAGGGTTGCTGATGGCCTCCTCAAATAGTTCTAAGTTGACCTTATAGGCATCTTTTACAAATGTGATTTCTCCTAGCGGAACAGTGTTTACATAGTCTAAGATCTCAGCAAGAGTATATTGATGTAAGGAATGGACTTCTGTTGTGTCTTTTGCTGTGGTTTCTGTGCCATCCGTTGCATACTCGTCCTTTTTCTCAAGGATGGTCTCTCCGTTTACTACGATCTTTGTGATATTTGTGTGCTTGTCACGAATAGTAAGAATGACTTTGCTTTCGGTCGTCTTTAATGTTACTTCCATAAAGATACGGCTGGTGATGCCACTTAGTTCTACAGTGATTTTCTCTTCATCAATAAGTTTTTGCGCAGTGATATTATCAGAGGGAGTGATGTCGGCAAGGGATTCTAAGCCCTTATCGGGATTACCAGCAACATATCCTAAGGCAGCTGCGAAAACATTGCCGACCTCGGTGGAATTTGGGATGCCACAGGTAAAGGCATTTTTATACATCCCACTGTTCATGGCAACATTTAGATGGAGGAGCTCGCCCTTCCCATAAGATTTTGCCTTTGCGACACAGAAGGCAATGGCCCCTGGTTCTGTGACACCCAGTGCCAAAACCATATCTTTTTTTGATTAGTGTTGTTAATTCGTGCATCGTATTCCTCCTTCAGTTTTATTTTTGATTATACCATTAAAGGTCAAAAAAAGAGATGGGTTTAGCTGAAGTTGGAAAAGGAACTGAAAAAGAAATG